>ERZ825896.476-NODE-476-length-52539-cov-7.394730_pt1 | contig 52539 bp, 42 predicted proteins | sample MGYA00519858_ERZ825896 | MGnify/ENA primary metagenome ERZ825896 (study PRJEB31778, sample SAMEA3449214) | human gut metagenome | biome: human gut; feature: human-associated habitat; material: faeces | place: United Kingdom | collected 2010/2012 ... | reverse complement strand
TAAAGTGTACCCTTTGTCAAGGACATTTTTAAGTAACAGACAAACAGTAACTGTTACTTTTCCTGCGGACAATTTCCTTTTTCCGATTGGTTGTATGAAATGAGCGGATAGATTCCGGTAATGCAATATTCGTAGTACTCATTGGGCGTCAGTTTTAAAAGTTCCCATTGACCACGATCGTTGTTGTAGTAATCCATGTAATCGTCAATGACAGCTTTTGCTTTCGGATGAGGAAGCAGAAGCAGAACTGAAAAAAATGGAAGAAGTAGAACTGGCATAAAAAAGCATTCGCAGACTTCAAGATAAAAGAAACGCACAGTCGGAAAGGCCGCAAAACGTCGGCGCGGGGATTGTGCGTTTTTTTGCTGTTTGAAATATCCGGCCGTGTGGGTCGTGCTTATGGAAGCAGCAGGGCATGCGCCTTGCTGGCGTGATGCCCTGCTGCCGCGCTAAAATCTGTGCGGCGGGCGCAGGCTGACGGCCGACCGGCTTAGCCGTGCAGGATAGTGTAGACAGCGGTCAGTTCGGCGAGCATACCGACTTTGACGGCTTCCTCCTGCGGCGCAAAGTGTTCGCTGTGCAGCGGGAAGTACTCGTCGGAACACGGATCGTGCGTGCCGAGGTCAAAATAGAGTCCGCGGCAGGTCTGCGTGAAGTAGGAAAAGTCATCCGCGCCCAGACTTGGGATCTCATTGCGGAGAATGTTTTCCGTGCCGAAGACTTCCTCCATGGCAGGAAGCAGAAGCGCGGACAGTTCATCGCTGTTTCGGAGCGGCGGATAGCTGTCTTCAAAGAAGACTTCGCAGGACGCGCCGTAAGCCTCTGCGGTATCGACGGCGATCTTTTGGACACGCTCTTTGAGGTAGGCCATCACGTCCAGATCCAAAGCACGGATGGTGCCGCCGAGTTTCGCTTCCCCGGAGATCACATTTTTGGCGGTACCGCTTTGGAAGGTCCCGACGGTCACGACCGCGGGGGTCGTCGGCGCCAGGTTGCGGCTGACGATTGTCTGCAGAGCCGCGACGATGCTGCAGGCAGGCGGCAGCACATCAATGCCGGTATCCGGATGCGCGCCGTGGCAGGCTTTGCCGCGGACGGTCAGTTCCATCTCAGTGGTAGCGGCGTTCATGCAGCCTTTGGTAAATTTGAGCTTGCCAAGATCCGTCATCGGGTCGACATGCAGGGCGATGACGTTCTCTACATGTGGGTCTTCGAGACATCCGGCGTCGATCATCTGCTTCGCGCCGCCGATCGTTTCCTCGGACGGCTGGAAAAACAGCTTGACCGTTCCGGGCAGAGTGTCTGCGTTCTGTTTCAGGATCGCGGCAGTACCCAAAAGGATCGCCGTGTGCATGTCATGACCGCAGGCGTGCATCACGCCGAGGTTCAAGGACGCATAGGCAAGCTCAGTCTGTTCCGCGACTGGCAGGGCGTCGATATCTGCTCGGATGCCGACCGTGTGATCGGCCGTGGTCCCGCGGATGACCGCGCAGACTCCATACCCCGCAACGCCGCGCTGATACGGGATCTGCAAGGCATCCAGCCGGCTGCAGATCTTTTCCTCCGTTCGGATCTCCTGCTCACTGAGCTCGGGGTGCATATGAAGATCTCGGCGAAACGCGAGCACTTCCTCGTAAACCTGTTCGACCTGTTCTTTTATTTTATCTAAATCAAAATACATAAATCCCTCTCCGCTCTAGCCGATAAAGTAGCGGCATCTTGACAGCTCGGTCGGACGGTCCGCGGCGTAAGTAACGGTAAAGTCGTCAATTTTTTTGACGCCCGGGAACCAGCTTGCAGCCATAGCCTTTTGGAATTCCTTGTAGCAGACGGTCATGGTATAGTGATCCGCAAGCAGACGCGGTTCCGGCAGGGGCTTGGAAAGAACCTCGTAGGCGGCTGCTTCGATCTGTTCGATTACTTTTTGCGGGTGGATATTCCAGGTCGCGTCACCAAGACCGCGCTTGGTCGGAACGGTCACGATGCCGGGATAGTCACGCTGCGCTTCTTCGCAAATGCACGCGTCACCGGAAAGCAGGAGCGAAGGCACGCGGAACTGATCGGCAACGCCGGAATTGATGGTGAATTCCGAAGCGTAGCGGTCGTTGATCTTGAACCAGTTGTACAGATAATCCTCACAGGTGTGCTTGAGCGGACTGCCGCTCGTCCAGGCGGCGGCATGATAGCCGATGTAGATGATGCCCGCGAAGGATTCGTCAAGACCTGCCAGCATGGAAAGCGGCGTGCACGCCCAGCCGGAGATCAGTTCAGCCTCCTGCGGCAGCAGGTCATGGTCGATGTTCATCGCGTCCTCATGTCCGTCTTTGACGACCGGAAGATAGCCTGCTCTGATCGCGCCGCGGCAGGCAGCCGCGGTTTCCAGACTCATTTGCCGGCATGCTTTTTCGTAGCCTTTGCCGCCGTATTCGGTCGCGGCCCAGTTGGTGATACCGCTGACACCCTCAATATCTGCGCTGATAAATATTTTTTTCTCCATTTTTAACCTCCAAGATACAAATCTAAATGAAGCAATGCTAAATTGTTTCCGTTTCTATAGTGATACGTGCTTTTTTCCCTAAAAAAGCGATGCCATATTTTAAAATCGTTGAGACACCCATTGCTGAGAGTTCCGCAGAATATGTCCGGTCATTTATCTGTTTTAGGGCGATTTTTGATAGAGCTTCCAGTTGTTTTTCGGAACAATTTTTATCTGTTTTCAGCTCAATCAGAATACCGGGGAGTTTCTTGCTTAGCGGAAGCATCTGAATATCGAAACGACCATCGCCGGACTCACGATTCGAAGTAAGGCGGTAGCGATGATCCATCACGGCACACATACCCAAAATCAAGCCATGATAAAAAACCTCGTTAGCAGCGTCGTGAAAGCTGATTATCTGAAGCAGGAAGGTTTCCAGTGCCTTTTGGAGTGCGTTACGATCCATCCGGTAGAGCGCTTCCTGAATCGCGGTCACAGCAGAACGCGGCATGATGGATTCGAGCTGTGAAAGGATCTCCTTGCTGTAAACGAAAGAAATCTCTTTGTTTGGCAGAGCAACCTCACACATACCGTCCTCACCGAACGACTGGTCACAGCGGACAACTTTTAAATAACCGGCGACTAAAAGAAAACTGTAAACCGAAGAAGGGTCGTTTTGGATTTGCGGGTAGATTACGCCGGTGTCAAACCGTGTCACAAAAGATTCGCCTTTCATCAATCGTTCTAAACGCTCCATGATATCCGGTGTAGCAGAAGCCATAATTTCACGGATGATGTCATTACTGCCAGTGGACTGCCAAAACGCTTTGGGACGGCAATGATTGCTGAAATATCCGATGACGGACCATGGATTGAAAATTTCCGTGCCGCCAAAGCGGTAACCGTCATACCATTCGCAAATCTCCTGATATTTTTCGGAGGCGCCGTAGTATGTCGCCATCTCTCGGACTTCGGCGGTGGTGAAGCCGAAGTACTCGCTGTACCGCTCATCCAGAACAGAGTTTATTTTCAAATTGTTCAGACCACTAAAAATACTTTCCTTCGCGACACGCAGAATACCGCTCAAAAAACCGTAGTTTACATGAGGATTATCTTTCAAACCGCCGGAAAACAGGTTGCGCATAAAGTTTACGACCGTTTCATAAAATCCGTTCATGTGGCCCTGCTGAATCGGTGTATCATATTCGTCAATGATGATGACGGGGGCTGCGCCATAGTGCTTATGCAGCAGCAAAGTCAGCGTGCGCAGGGACATTTGATAGTCAATTTCGTCTGCGGTCTCCGTAGCTAAAGAGGAAAATTCTTTTTTTTCATATGCACTGAGCGCGGGACTGTCCGAAAGCTCTTCATGACGACGGAATTCCTGCGCAATCAGCTTGCGAAGTGTCAGATAGGTTTCTGCCCATGAGACATATTTAACATCCTTAAAGGAGAGAAAAATGACAGGGTATTTTCCTTGTTGAGAGCGGTAGAATTCCCCGCAGGTCCAAATTTTTTTATCGCTAAAATACCATGAGGTGTTCTCCTCTGACCTTTCAAAAAAAACACGCAGCATATCCATGTTCAACGTTTTGCCGAATCGGCGAGGTCTGGTAAACAAAGAAACTTTGGGCCGCTCGTCCAGCAGCTCTTTGATAAGCAGGGTTTTGTCTACATAGTAGTAGTTGACGCAGGCATCCCGGTAATCCGACACGCCGATCGGCAGGGGTTTTTTACCGAGCAATCCGGGCGGGGATGGGGCTGTTTGACCGATACGTGTACGCTTGTCAATCGGTTTTTGAGCGTCATCCGGGATAAACCAGCACTTCCCCTTTTTCATTGCGCCGGCGATACGGCCGGTCTTGCAAAGCTCATTAACACGCCGCTCTGTAATCTGCCAGACGGCCGCCGCCTCCTTAATCGTCATACAAATCCCCCCCACCTGTTTATTTAGAATAGTATATCTGATATTTCGAATAAAAGCAAGTGCATTATTCCGAATGAATGGGCGTGAATTATGCGAAAACATCCTGCAAACCCAGAGGGGCATGCAGGATGCTTTCGATTAAGAAGTAATGTATAAAATATATGCAGGGATATTTTAAAAAGTATTTGGTAAATAATTGTGGGCGGAATGATGTATATTCAACGGAAGATGACTTCATCTATAAAGTATTACCGCCCACCCGATGAAAAGGGGATTATTGCTTCAGCAAGCTTATCTACTTAGGAGGCATAATTGTCGCCTCCCCATCTAGCACTCGATCACCCAATTGATTGAAGCATGTAGTTTTTAATATCACACGATTTTTTTCTTTTATAATTTCTTTGACCTCAACTATAGCTGTAATAGTATCGCCAATATGGACAGGGTTTACGAACTTTAAAGTTTGTCCAATGTAAATAGAGCCTTCGCCTGGGAGCTGTGTTCCGATAACATTTGAGATGAAACTTGCTGATAGCATTCCATGTGCGATTCGCTCTTTAAACGGAGTAGTACGTGCGTAAGCTGCATTTACGTGAGCTGGATTAAAATCGCCGCTCACGCCAGCAAACATATAGATATCGGATTCAGATACTGTTTTGGAAAAAGAGGCGGTTTGTCCGACTCGGAGCTGATGAATTGTAAAACTCATTGCATTCCTCCTGATTTTAACTATTTGATTTGGTATACCTTATTTTAAATAAGCAAAAACCATGCCAAACTAGACAAACGCAATAAAACAAAAATTCGAGCAAGTGATGACGAAATAAAGACAGCAATGACGATAAATAGATACATGCAGTCGAAATTTCGACTAAAATTGTCGAAATAATAATACGACTTGAAACGCACAGCATCCTTATCGTTGATTTTTTAACTTTTTTTGAAGAAAAAGAGCGTAAGATTAAGATGGCATATTTTTTGCTTTTGATAATGCTGTGCACAAAATGATTTTAAATCCTGTACAGATATAATTCGGAGGAATAAAAGAATGTCATCAAGAGAATTATTTCAATATTATCGTGAACATTGTATGTCAGTTGATCAGGCAATGAGTTTAATAAAATCAGATGATTTTATTATTGATGGTCATGGGCATGGTCGTTCCCCAATCTTTGGACCTGTATTGCTAAAAAGAGCTGGGGAATTAAGAAATGTAAAATTGTCTACAGGCTATAATCTTGAACCGTCTGTTCACTGCAATCCAGAATACGAACAGAGTTTTAGACAAGTATCTATGTTTAATACGGCAACAACAAGGCAGGCACAATGGGAAGGGAGAGCAGACTTTTTACCTGGACATTTTTCGCAACTGGAACGTATTTACAAAAGCATAAAGCCAGATGTGTTGTTTACAATGGTAACACCGCCAAACGAAGAAGGAATGGTAAGTATGGGTGTCAGTGTTGATTTTACCAGAGCAATGATGGATGAGTGTCCGTTGGTGATTGCGCAAGTTAATGCGAATATGCCATGGGTAGATGGAGATGCTGTTGTTCCTGTTACAAAAATTCATGCGTTTGTTGAAGAAAATACGCCGCTGTCTATTATCCCTGAAGCGTCCTCTATTTCTGAAACAGATAAAGCAATTGCGGGACATATTGCTGAACTGATTAACGATGGTGATACTTTACAAATTGGTGTAGGCGCAGTTCCAGACACTGTACTGTCCATGCTGACTAACCATAAACACTTAGGCATTCATACAGAGCTTGGGTCTACAGGTATCATGAAGTTAATGCAAAAAGGAGTTATTGATAACTCAAGAAAAACGCTTGATGTAGGAAAAGTTGTTTGTACACTTATGGGAGGAACCGGTGAATTCTATAAGTTTGTTGATCATAATGACGATTTTCTGATGAGAAGATCTTCATACGTCTTAAATCCGGCTGTAATTTGTCAGCAAAAAAATATGGTGGCTATGAATTCCTGCATTGAAATTGATTTATTTGGTCAAGTTAATTCTGAAATGATTGCAGGAAAAGAATTTTCAGGAGTTGGTGGACAGGTTGATTTCCTTAGAGGAGCAATGATGGCAGAAGGCGGAAAATCAATTCTTTGTATGCCAGCAACCGCATCAAAAGGCACAAAGTCACGGATTGTTGCACAACTTGCAGCGGGCACAGTTGTTACCGCGTCTCGTTACGATGTAATGTATGTCGTAACGGAATATGGAGTCGCTGAGCTGTGGGGAAAAACGAATGATGAACGGGCAAAAGAATTAATTGAAATTGCACATCCGCAGTTTAGAGGATCATTGGAGAAAGATTTTTGGGAAAAAATTCATAAAGCTGTTTAGTTAGAAATAACTTTCTGAATCTGCAGATAGGTTATTATAAGTTAAATTTATATATAACAACCGTTAAATCTTTTAAACCTAAGGAGGAGAAAATGAAAAAAATACTTAGTCTTTTGTTGATTTTTGCTATGGTATTCACGTTTGCAGCATGTGGTAATAACGGAAATTCCGAAGAGGAAGAAAACGTTACATTAGTTTTGGGAAACATGGCCTACGGTGCAGACAACCCTTACAACATTGCATGTAAGAAAGCGGCTGAATTATTGGAGGAGATGGGTTCCACAGTTCACATCGATTTGCAACTTGAAGCAGCATTAGGAACCGAAAGGGAACTTATCGAAAATACGATTATGGGCAATGTGGATATGGTTCAGGGTGCAGACATGTCATTCACACCATTTGTTCCTAAAATGGCCTTTGTTAACTTTCCTTTGATCTTTAAAGATTACGATGACGTTTATAAACTTTGGGGAAAAGATGGATGGGTATTCCAAACATGTGACGAGTATCTCGCAGAAAAAGGGTTAAAACTTTTAGGTGCAACCGACAATGGGTTTAGATGGATTACGAATAGTGTCAGACCAATTGAAAAAATTAGTGACATTAAAGGACTTAAAATCAGAGTTCCTGAAATTGAATCACTGATTGATATTTGGGACGCATTTGGTGCGGTTACAGCGCCGATTTCTTATACGGAATTAACAACAGCACTTCAACAACACGTTGTTGATGGTCAGGAATTAGGTATGCAGCATTTCTATACATGTGGATGGTACGAATATCAGCCATATGCAACGAATCTTGATTATGACTATTCCGCAGTTATTACTTGCATGAACCTTGATAAATTCAATAGTCTTAGCGCGAAACAGCAGGAAGATCTTGTGAATGCTTTCCAAGAAGCAAGTGAATATACGTTAGGCTATGCAATTGATTTCATTGAAGAAGGATATAAAGTTTCTAAAGAGCATGGCGTCCAGATACTTGATAGAACACAGGAAATGTATGATGATATCTACAAGATTGGTGTAGAACTTGCTACAAGTGATAAATGGATGAGTGTATTCGGCGAAGAACTTGTCGAAAAAATGTATCCAGGTTCCACAAAGTAGTGAATTTAGTCAGTGGCTAAAGCTGAGGAAGCTTCTAATAAGCAGAAGCTTCCTCTTATGAATCGCAGATAAAGGGAGATAGACATGAACAAGAAAACACAAAAAAGTTGGACGGAAAATCTGCATTCTTTTGATCAAAAGTTGGCAACAATCGTGGAGTATCTTTGTGCAATTGTTTTAACGGCAGTGATGACCGTCATTTTCATAGCTGTACTTTGCCGTTTCGTTTTTCATTATTCCACTCCTTGGTCAGAAGAACTCACAAGATTTTCATTTATTGCAATGTCATTTTTGGGAATGGGCGCATGCCTCACTAAGAATGAGCATATAGAAATAGATGTTTTTACTGTATTAGTTAATAAAATTAAAAATCCTGCAAAGAAATACCGGGTATACAGAATTGATGATTTCTTTCGGTATTTGTTTATTGGAGGACTCGGTGGTTACTTGCTGTACATGTATTTTGATTACACAATTAAACAGAAAATGATGAATCAAATTTCAGCAGGACTACATTTGCCAATGTGGATTCTGTATGCAATTTTAACAGCGGCGTTTATTCTTTTGTTCATTCACTGTATTATGAATTTGATTCTCATCATTACACATTACAGTGTGATTAGAAGTGAGGAATCAATGAAAGGAGAAGGAGTATAATGGTAGCAATTTTTGTCTTTTTCTTAGCTTTCTTGGCACTTGCGTTCTTAAGAATTCCAGTAGGCTTTGCTATTATTGGAGGGGGCGTAATTGGGTACCTTGCAGGCGGTATTTCGATGAGTAGCATTCCCTCCGCATTATTTGCGGGTCTGGATTCTTTTCCTTTGCTTGCGATTCCAGCATTTATTCTGTCAGGAGACTTGATGTCTCAAGGCGGTATTTCATCTGCAATTATGAATCTTTTGGGAGCAGTTTTTAAACGAATCAGAGGCAGTATGGGCGCTGTTTTGGTGTGTACATCTATGATTTTTGGAGCAATTTGTGGATCCTCTGTTGCAACTGTCTCTGCGATTGGCGGTATTATGCTTCCGGAAATGGAAAAAGCAGGATATGACAAGCGATATACAACCGCACTATTGTCAGCATCTGGATTTCTTGGAATTTTAATCCCTCCAAGTGTTCCAGGAATTATTTATGCATTGTCTGCAGGTCAAAAGGTTACACAAGTATGGATGTCAACTTTACTTCCTGGAGTAGTTTTGGGTCTGTTATATATGGTAGTAAACTATCTCGTATACGGAAGGAAACAACCTAAAATTGCAGAACCGTTTATTTTTCAGCCATACATAAAAGAAATCGGGAATAATACACCAAAAGCAATTGTTGCCTTTATTATGCCGCTTATTATATTTGGAGGTGTATATGGTGGCATATTTACAGCAACGGAAGCAGGTGTAGTAGCTGTTGTATATGGCTTGATTGCTGGCTGGATTATTTATCCATTGCTGTTTAAACAGAAACCTGAAAACAGCCTTGCAAAAACAACAAGAATGAGTGCGGTTACTACTGTAACCATCGCATTACTGATTTCATCTGCATCCATTATCGGAAGAATGGTTGCAATGGGAGGAATCACTGCAAAGGTGGAAGCTTTCTTGATGGGCGTTTCAGATTCTAAATATGTATTCTTGATTATCGTAAATCTCATCTTGATTTTGGTGGGAATGTTCCTAGAAACAAATTGCGGTATTTTATTGTTTACCCCAATATTTGTGCCGATAGCAAAGGATTACGGTATTGATCCGATTCATTTTGGCGCCATTATGTTGCTAAATCTTGAAATAGGATTGATTACCCCACCATTTGCGGCTAACTTATTTGTAGGTTGCAAATTGTCTAAATTAAGAATTGATGAGATTATGAAACCGTTACTGCCATTCTACGCGTGCTGCCTTCCGGTATTATTGATTACAACATTCTGGCCAGAATTCTCACTGTGGATTCCAAGCATTACGGGCTAAAAGAGGAGATTATAAATATGGATAAAAAAAGTAATATTGTTATTGTCAGTGCTTGCCGCACACCATTTGACAAATTTGGTGGTGCAATGAAAGATATTCCAAGCTATGTGCTAGCACAAAAAACTTTAGTGGATGTGTTGGAGAAAGTCAACTTCCCAAAAGAAAAAGTTGAATTCATTACATATGGGACTGCAATTCATGCTGAAGTTGGGCCATATGTCAATGTACCTATTAGACAGGCCCTCTTAAAAGCAGGTTTTCCAGCAACGACAACTTCTGTGACTGTAGATAGAGCTTGTTGCTCTTCCATGACGGGGCTGATGTGGGCTTGCAGAGAAATTCAGGCAGGTGAAATCGAAGTTGCGCTTTGTGCTGGAGCAGAAAATCTTTCGAATATTCCCCACATGTTGCAGGGTGCACGTTGGGGTAAAAAAATGGGTGATTGGAAGCTCTATGACGTAGCGGTTGGGTTTAATTATCCGGGATTTGGACCTGTTTCCGTTGATACAGACAACGTTGCAAAAAAATATGGTGTGACAAGAGAAGAAATGGATCAGTGGTCGATGAGAAGTCAACAAATGTATAAGACGGCTCATGATGCGGGGAAATTTAAGGATGAAATAGTGCCATATACTGTAATTGGACCAAAAGGAAAAGAAATTGTTATTGAAGAGGATCAGTCTCCTCGCCCAGAAACGACAATTGAAAAACTAGCTTCTTTAAAGCCGGTATATGGGACAGAAGCTATCACAGCAGGAAATGCACCTGGACTGAATGCTGGCGCATCCGCAATACTTATTATGACTGAAGAAAAGGCAGAAAAATGCGGTTTGGAAATATTGGCGTATATAAGAGATTTTAGCTGTGTTTGCGCGGAATATGAAAATATTCCGACAGTGCCTGCATTAGTAACAAACAAATTGTTGGAAAGAAATCATATGAAACCGGAGAACTTAGATTTACTCGAAATTAATGAAGCTTTTGCTGCAATGCCTTTAGTATCAACTAAAATTATCGCAAATGGGGATGAGGCGGTGCAATCACATTTGAGAGAAAGATGCAATGTAAATGGTGGTGCCGTTGCAATTGGACATCCTATGGGTGCGACAGGATTGCGTCTTATCATGACTCTCATGTACGAGCTTAGGAGAAGAGGCGGTGGAAAAGGCATCGCTTGTTTATGCGGAGGATTGGCGCAAGGAGATGGCGTATTAATCGAAGTCAAATAGGTGAGAATATGATTAAAAAAATCGACCACATAGGGATTGTTGTTTCTGACTTCCAACAGGGAAAGAAAATGTATGGCGAATATCTTGGACTAAAGCATTTGAAAGATGAGACTGTAGCCTCATACGGATGTGAGATCGCCTTTTATCAATGCGGTGATATCATGCTTGAAATTGTTCATCCGATTTCTCCTGGACCGAGTTGGAATTTTTTAAAAAATCACGGTCCGGGAATTCACCACATTTGCTATGAGGTTGAGAATGTAGACGAAATGCTTGAGATTGCAAAGGAAAAATTTAAAACATCGTACGATGAGCCGGATCGAGGGGCAGGTAATACGAAAATCTTTTTTTTGGATCCACGTAGCATAGGTAATGTTGAAACGGAATTTACTGGAAAATAAAAGAGGAAATAGCAATATATACACAGTTGAAGATGTGTAGTAAGGAAGGCGTTATTCAGGTTCTAAAGGAAAAAGATACTGAAAATAACGCCTTTCCTTTACAAATAATATCCATTTGATATAATAATTCTAGTATTAAGAAAGCAGGTAAATTATATATGAGCGAATCAGCACTGTACTTAAAGAATTTCAAAATAAAAAGTATTCTGTCAATTTTAAAGACAGAACTTTCTAAAAGAGATATCAAAGATATTTTTTCTTTGACGGATGTAGAATTTGATATTCTAATAGAAGAAACAAACGCTCTCAATGAGATGCGGTGCAATGGCGGAAAATATTCTTTTCACATTGAAAATGCCGCAGAAGATATTGAACTTAAGGACTTCGTAAAGCCAATTTTTTTCTCTCTCAAGAATTATGGGAAAAAGTATTATGAGTATAAGAATTATTTATTAAATATATCTGCTTTTTTAGAAAAGACAAAACTTGATTGTCTTAATTTGAGCCTCGCAGTTGGAGAATATGCAGAGAAGAAAAAGAATATTGATTTAGCTATACAAATATACAGATATACCGCAATGCTGTCTAAGGAAATTGAGATACAGCAACGCAAGCGCATTATGGTGAAGAGTGTATTAAAGCTCAGCAAATTAGAATTCATGCGAGGTATTAGCCCAGAAGAAACATTAAGGATGCAGCGAGAAACTGTTCGCATGATAACACAATCAAATTTGACCTCAGAAGATGCACTTTTAATGCTCTATGCGGGAATGGGGGAGCATTTTGCTGGCAGTCTTGAAGAAGGAGAGATTCTGCGAAGCAAAGGAATAAAATATATGAAGCAATTTAATTACGAGGGACATGAATCAGAAGCGGTTCCTTTGATCGGGTGGCATTATTATCTTGAAGGTGATTTTCGGAAAACAGTTGCCTATTATGAAAGCTTTATTCTTGCAATCGAAAACAGAAAAGATGAAGATATTATTACATTTGCATATCCACCTATTATTTTTAGCTATTTTTTTATGGGTGAACCCGAAAAGGCTCTAGCTTTAGCAGAAATGATTTATAGGCATGCAGTTCGTGACAAGGATAACTTGGCAGCAAATCTATTAAAGGCTATTATCGGAAGAGTTTACTTGTATCTTGAACAGGACGAAACTGCAGAAAAAATTTTAAATGAAGCATATCAAGAAGGAGAACGATTAGAATACGGATGGGGGATGTACTATGCACTAATGGGCATCTGCTATTTGGAAGAGCGGAGAAAAAATTTTGAAAAGTGTAAAGAAGTATTGGTAAAGGCACGTCAAATTGCCATAGATGATCGTTTTGCACCAATTGTTGCGTCACCATTTGTTTTGGAAGCGTTGAAAGGTATCCAAGAAGATAATCTCCCTGAGATTTCCAGATTTACATACGGCGGAGAACTCAAAAAATATTTGACATCAAAGAACGTACATTTAAGAGGAATTGCATATCGTCACTTAGCAGAAAATAAAAAACGGGAGAGAGTTTTCACGGATGAAATAATAAAAGATATTAAAGCTAGCATTTATTTACTTGAAACATCAGGAAATGTGCATGAACTAGGTAAGTCTTATTTACTCTTAGCAAAATTGTATTACCAGAACGGTGATATGGATGAATCGGAAATATTTGCAAATCGCGCATGGAATCTTTCGACAGAAAATGAAAAAAGGAACTTTCCAAGTCAACTTAAAAAGTTCACGTTACATGAAAGAAGCGAGAAAAATTTACATTTGGAACTTGAGACAACGTGGCTTGAATTGCGGGAAATCGTTAATGAAGAACGGCAGCAGACTCGATTGCTTAGCAGTATGTGTAGAACTTTTGCGACGGAAAGCGGAGTTTTTGCAATTGTTAGAAAGAAAGAAATTGAGCTAAAGCTTGTGCAAAATATAGATAAAAAAAACAGGAAGAATGCAGAACTACAAAGAATTGAAAAAATTATACAGCAGACCATAAAAACAAAAGAAATTATTATGTATGATAGGCCAGAAAATCAAAGGAATAGCATGAATAAAGCGATGAATTTTCTCTTGGAAGAGCCATCCTTTTATTTAGCAATTCCTTTTATACAAGGAAATTATGTAATGGCAGTTCTGTATTTGCAAAGTTATTTTTCAGACAGAAGAATTTCAGAAGGTGATGTAAAATATGTAGAAGAATTTGCAAAAAAGATGTGCGACCCACTGCTTTCGGCTATAAATTATAACCAAATGGCAGTAAAATTACAGGCTGCTGATATTCTAACGGAAAGTGAAGAAGAAAAACAAGACTGTCGTTATTGTGAAACAAAAGATGACGAGGTGCGATTTATATTAGAGCAAATTTCAAAAGTCGCAAAAACTAATATCCCAGTCCTAATAACAGGGGAAACTGGTGTAGGAAAGGAAATGTTTGCTCGCGAAGTATTTGAACATAGCGATTATAAAAAGACTTTTATTAAAATAAATTGTGGCGCAATTCCAGAAAGCTTAATTGAAAGCGAACTGTTTGGATACGAAAAAGGAAGTTTTACTGGAGCTACCCAAAGGAAAAAAGGATATTTTGAAATGGCAGAAGGTGGGACTATTTTTTTAGATGAAATTGGTGAGCTTTCTCTGCTTTCTCAAGTGAAACTTCTTCGTGTACTGCAAGAGCATGAGCTTATGAGAGTTGGCGGCACAGAATCTGTACATGTAGATTTTCGTCTAATTGCTGCGACCAATAAAGATTTAAAAGAAGAAGTATCAAAAGATAATTTCCGCAAAGATCTATTTTATAGATTAAATGTTGTACAATTATCAATTCCTCCGCTGCGGAAAAGAAAAAACGATATCCCAGCATTGGCAGGGTTTTTTATCCGGAAGTACTGTAAACAGCTTGGAAAGTCTAACTACAGAATTGATCAGGACACTTTTAGAGGAATGATGTCTTATCCTTGGCCAGGCAATATTCGCGAAATGGAAAACTTATTGCAGAAGGCTGTACTTTTTTCGGATGATAATATTGTCAAAATTGACTTTGACAAATACAAGAGTGAGTTCCATACGGAGACTGAACCACCAAAGGAAAATGAACAAAAAACTATTAAAGCCTATACACAAGCACTTTCAGTGTCTACAGAGTTTTTGACATTAGAAGAGATGGAACGCAGTTATATTGAAGAGGTGCTCTCTCACTGCGGAGGCAAGATAGCCGGCAAGGGCGGAGCCGCGGAAATCTTAGGCATGAAACGCACAACCTTGATCTCCCGCATGGAGAAACTCGGTATGCGCAAAACACCTACAGGATCCCAAATGAGATAAAGTTGGAGATCAGGTAAGCGACAGCTGCCATCACGCAGGCAAAGGAAATGACCTTGGATTTGACTTTGGATTCCTTGTCAAACACAGCCATGGAAACAATCCATGAGACGACAAGGGTGATCAGAGCAATCAAGGTCATTTTATTGATGATTGCCGCGTGGCCGCGCAGAAAGAAACAGGCGATCGCCGCGATGAGGACGGTAATGATGTATTTGAGCCAGCCGCCGCGGTTAAAGATCACCGGGATCAGCAGGGCGGCCCAGATGACACCAAGCAGCAGACATTTTAAGATCAGAATGAGAATCGCATCCATAAAAAAACCTCTTTCGTTTCGTATTTTTCCCGAGAAAATGATACCACAAAGCAAGGCCTCGCTGCAATATCTATTTGCTTTTCTATCCGTTTTCCAGTAAAATAGAGATAGAAGAACCGCGGATGCCAAAGGATTGCCGGCGCAAAATGACCGGGCAGGCAGAGCACGCGGACGACAGGAGGACAAAAAGCAAATGGCACAGCTATATTATCGATACAGCACGATGAACGCGGGCAAGTCAATCGAACTGATCAAGGTTGCATATAATTACGAGGAACGCGGCAAGCAGGTTTTGACGCTGATTCCGGCAACGGACGATCGGTACGGAACCGGACTGATCACCTCTAGAATCGGGATTCAGCGGGAGGCGATGATCGTAGGCGATGACACCAATATTTTGGAACTGTATATGCGGGAAAGCGAGAAGCGCAAGATTGACTGCGTACTGATCGATGAGTGTCAGTTCCTCAAAAAGCATCATGTGCAGGAGCTGGTGGAGATCGTGGACAGCTTCGATGTGCCGGTGTTGGCTTACGGACTCAAAAACGACTTTCGCAACGAGTTGTTTGAGGGGTCATACTATATGCTGATATACGCGGATAAGATCGAAGAAATCAAGACGATCTGCTGGTGCGGCCGTAAGGCGACGATGGTAGCGCGTATCGTTGACGGACAGTTTGTCAAGCAGGGCGAACAGATTGTAGTCGGCGGCAACGACATGTATGTATCGCTCTGCCGCAAGCACTATAACGACGGTCGATTGGGTCCGGACAAATAACAGGCGCGCGACGCCTCGCAGGCAGGCAGCTTCGGGCAGAAAGAGAGCAGCATACGTGCGGGACGGACGCCGAAAACGGCAGGGACAAAGACCGGGAAGATGACAAAGACAACGGAGTATGGAGGAAAAGATTTGATTGCGAGGAGTAGAGAACGGAGAAAGTTTTTTTGGGGATTGGCGTTACTCGCGGTAATCTGCTGTATTTTTTTGATGAGCGCGCAGTTTGCCTTCGCGGCAGGGCAAACCGGCACAGTCGCGACAATGGCGCTGAATATCCGCAGCGGTCCGGGTACGAGCTACCGGTCGATGGGGCTGTTGTCCATCAATAAAGAAATCAATATTTTGGATACGGTGACCGGAAACGACGGTAAGACGTGGTACTACATGGAATATAACGGAATCAACGGCTATGTCGCAGCGGAATTCATCGTGGTAAGCAGCCATGAGGACTATGAAACCGACGCAAAATTTGAAGCTTATTTGGACGCGCAGGGCTTCCCGGAGAGCTATAAGCCGTATCTCAGGACGCTGCACGCGAAATATCCGAACTGGAATTTTCGAGCGGCGCGGACGGGGCTGTCGTGGAACGATGTGTTGGAGCGTGAGGGAAAGCTAGGCAAATCACTGGTTTCGTCGTCCGCACCTTCCTCGTGGAAATCCCAAGCCGCGGGAGCCTATGACCCACAGACGGGCAAGTATACCAGTTTTGACAGCGGAGGCTGGGCAGCCGCTTCGGAGAAGATCATCGCCTACTATCTGGATCCGCGGAATTTTATCAATCAGATCGGAATCTTTCAATTCCTGACCCATACCTATGACGCGGAGACCCAGACGAGCGTGGGACTCGCGGCGGTCGTTTCCGGCACATTTTTGGACGCGGCCTTCCCGGAGACGGGCTTTGCGACTTATGCCGATGCGCTGATGGAAGCAGGCAGAACGGCAACAGTCAATCCTTATGTACTCGCGTCGATGATTCTGGTCGAGCAGGGCACATCTGGAACGGGAAAATGTATTTCCGGCACTGTCAGCGGCTATGAGGGCTATTACAATTATTATAATATCGGCGCGTATAAGACCGCCTCGATGAGCGCGGTGACCCGCGGCCTTTGGTACGCTTCGCGAAGCGGAAGTTATCAACGTCCCTGGGACGGCCACTTTGCTTCGCTGCTGGGCGGCGCGCTGTTTTACAGCGAGAACTATGTGAAGCAGAACAAAAATACGCTCTATTTCAAAAAGTGGAACGTGATGAACGGCTTGGAAGATGTCGGAGAGGGGCAGTACATGACCAATGTGCAGGGAGCCGAAAGTGAGGCGGCAGCACTGCGCAAGGGCTATCTCAGCCTGCTCGACAGTCCGATGATTTTTGAAATCCCGATTTACAGCGGGATGCCTGATGCAGCCTGCAGGAAACCAAGCGGAAACAACGCGTCTTCGCAGCCGGAACTGCCAAAAGAGGAAGAACCGAAGATAAAAAAAGAGCAGACGGTGACGACGAATTACACCAGGTACACGCGGAAAGTTACCGATAAGGGCTTCAATCTGAACGCGAAGACGGACGGGGACGGAGTTTTGACTTATGCCTCCTCCGATGACCGCATCGCTTCCGTAGACCAAAGCGGGCAGGTGCGGGTCAACGGCGTGGAAGGTGTGGTAACCTTTACGGTAAGCGCTTCCGAAACCGAAACCTGCAAGGCGGGCAGTAAGATTGTGACGCTGACGGTAAAAAAGAGCGAAGAGCAGCAGGAAGCGGAACGTTTACAAAAAATGCTGACGCTTGCGGACGCGATTCGCCTAAAAGCGTCCTCAACGAAGAACGCTGGCGGCAGTATTCAGGTGAAACTGACCATCACGCAGGGTGATATCGCGGCGATCGAGGATCTTGGCTATACGGTCAAGTACAAATATTATCGCTCCGAGAAGAAGAACGCGGACTATCGTTCCAAGGTGGAGAAACAAACCTTGACACCGTATGTTAACACCGCGGGCATTAAAAATACGCGCTATTACTATAAGTCGCGCGTCATGATCTATGACGCGGATGGCAGCCTGGCGGCATATACAAGACTGGATCGATGCAGCTATGCGTGCAGAATCTGGACGAAGGAATGAGGAATGCCTATGAACGAATTCTTAAACTTCTTTGAGGGATTGACCACCGGGGCTGTGGCAGTGAAGCTGATTTTGGCGACCCTGCTCGGCAGTTTTGTCGGCATGGAGCGTGCCAACAAGCGGTATGCCGCCGGCATTCGAACTTTCGCGCTGGTAAGCCTTGGATCCGCGCTGGCGACGATTACAGGAATTTACTTCGCGCAGATGTCCGGTGACGCGGCGGATATCGGACGTGTTCCGGCGCAGATCTTGGCCGGTATCGGTTTTTTAGGCGCGGGGACGATCATCGTCACCGATCGCAGACAGATTCGAGGTCTGACAACCGCGGCGGGCCTTTGGGTTACGGCGGCGATGGGTATCGCCATCGGCGCGGGACTGCTTTGGCCGGCGGTCATCTGTTTCTGTCTGATTCTGATCACAAACTACTATCTGCACTACATGACGCAGTATGTTGAAAATCATACCAGGGTCGTAGATCTGTATGTTGAATTGGAAAAAACGCAGATTAAAACTCTGCTTGCGTTTATCAAAGAGGAAGGATATGAGCTGCTTTCTGTTGAGCGGCGTCCGGAAGTCCCTCTGGTCGATGGAGACGCGGCACTGCGGCTCAACATCGATCAAGGGCGTAAATTCAATCATCGCATCATCGTGCAGGATGTGAGGGCTTTGGAGGGAATCCATTATGTAGAGGAGCTCGGCTGACGACGAGGCAGCAGGCTGAGCGCGCCGCGATTCATACGCGCACAAAGGGAAGATAGAAGTGCGCCGCGATACCCGCAAACGATACGTGCCGGCAGATAGCTGAAAAAATGCGCGTGATGCGCCTTGCCCGCGGCGCAGGCAAAGCAGGCGCGGATTACCTGCAGCATTTACCCTGCCAGCTGTCCAAAAGGTGCAGGCGGTCGTTGATTCCATTGAGGATCGTGCGTTTGTTGAAGCTCCAAGGCGGATTGATCAGAATGCCGCGCGGCGCGTCACCGGTCAGCCGGTGCATGGTCACCTCCGGCGGGATCAGCTCCAGACAATCACAGACCAGACAGACATAATCATCAATCGAGGCAAAAGGCTGGTAGTCGGGATAAAGATATTCCATCTGCGAGCCTTTTACAATGTTCAGCAGATGCAGTTTCATACCGAAGAGTTCCGGCTTGGCGGCGACATAGCGGACCGAATCGAGCATCATCTGTCTGTCTTCGCCCGGCAGCCCCAAAATCAAATGTACGACCGTTCGGATTTCGCGTTCTCGCAGCGCTGCCATGGCGCGGTCAAACACCGGGAGGTCGTAGCAGCGGTTGATAGCGCGCGCGGTTTCCTCATGGATCGTCTGCAGTCCCAGCTCCAGCCATAAAAAATGCGAGCGGTTGATTTCGCTGAGCAGATCCAACACCTCTTCCGAGAGACAATCGGGACGCGTGCCGATCACCAGTCCCTCGATTTTGGGATTCGCGAGGACCGCTTCATATTTTTTACGCAGCTCGGCGACCGGCGCGTAGGTGTTCGTGTGGTTCTGAAAATAGGCCAGATAGCGTGCGCGCGGCCATTTGTCCGAGAGCAGGCGAATTTGGTCTTCAATATTCGAGGCAAACTCGCCGGAGCCGTTGTCGGAACAGAAGGTACAGCCGCCGACACCCTTCGTGCCGTCGCGATTCGGGCAGGTGAAACCGCCGTCGATGGCCAGCTTGATCGTTTTTTCGCCAAAGTTTCGCTTCAGCCAGGTGCTGATCGAATGGTAGCGCAGCCCCTCAAAGCAGGCCGGAGGTGTCCGGTCGGTCATATCCTGCCGCGTCGTAGAGTGACTTGTGTAAGAAGGGTGTTTTTTATCTGAAAATGACGGATTCATCGTGAATTCCTCTTTCGTTTTTGCTGATTTCATGCTATAATATTTTGTTAATATGGTTCCTTAGCAATGATAGTTTCAATGTAAAGGAAAAATCATAAGTTGTCAAGAGAGGAATACCGGCAATGCAAAAGAAAAACCTGCCCGCTGGGGTTTACCCGGTCTGCGGCGAACATCCGGAAACAGCGATCTATTCCCTGCAGCCGGAAACTAAAAAAGAAAAACTGCGCGTCCTGCTGCATTCTTGCTGCGGTCCCTGCAGTACGGCTTGTATCGAGAGGCTGCTGCCGGATCATCGCCTTACCATCTTTTTTTATAATCCGAACGTGACCGATCCGGAGGAATACGCGCGGCGTAAGGAGGCACAGATCCAATTTCTGACAGCCTATAACGAGCGGCTGCCTGAGGAGGATCATGTACAGTTCATCGAGGGAGAATACCTGCCGGAGGATTTTTTCGCGGTTTGCGGCGCATTGGCAGACGAGCCGGAGGGCGGCAGACGCTGCACTGAGTGTTTTCGCCTGCGTATGGATCGCACCGCGCAGGTCGCTCTAAAGACGGGACATCCGCTGTTCGGAACGACCCTGACGGTAAGCCCGCATAAAAATTATCCGCTGATTTCGGCGATCGGTACGGAACTCGCGAGAGTTTACGGACTGGAATTTCTGGATTTGGATTTTAAGAAAAAAGCCGGATTTCAGCGCAGCATCGAGTTATCAAAAGAATACGGACTATACCGCCAGAATTATTGCGGCTGTGTCTATTCAATGCATCATATTACAAAGAAAACGGAGGAATAGGAGAAACATGTTGCCACTGATTTTACCCGAAAATTACGAAAGCCCGATCGACTTGATGGAGAGCCAGAGAGCGATCAAAAAGATTAAAGATTATTTCCAGCAGGAATTAGCATACGGCCTGAACCTGCGCCGCGTATCCGCGCCGCTGTTCGTTGACCCCAAGACCGGTCTCAACGACAATCTGAACGGTGTGGAACGACGCGTATCGTTTACCCTAAAGGACATTGATGAACTGGAAGTCGAAGTCGTGCAGTCTCTGGCAAAGTGGAAGAGAATGGCGCTCGGCAAATACGCGATTGAGCCGGGATATGGCATCTACACTGATATGAACGCGATCCGCCGCGACGAGGATCTGGATAATCTGCACTCGGTTTATGTCGATCAGTGGGACTGGGAAAAGGTCATCACCAAGGAACAGAGAACGGAGGCCTATCTGCGGGAAACCGTCACGACCATCTATAACGCGATTAAGAATCTCGGAGATTATGTGAACAGATTATACCGCAATATCCAAACCGAGATTCCGAACGAGATCTTTTTTATCACGACGCAGGAGCTGGAGGATCTGTATCCGGACAAGACGCCGAAAGAGAGAGAAGACATCATCACCAAGGAGCATGGCGCTGTTTTTATCATGAAGATCGGCGGGCTGCTGGCCTCCGGACAGAGACACGACGGCCGTTCTCCGGACTATGATGACTGGGAGCTGAACGGCGATATCATCCTTTGGAATGAGGTGCTCGACAGAGCCTTTGAACTTTCCTCGATGGGCATTCGCGTTGACGCGGACGCGATGAAAAGACAGCTTGCGCTGGCAGGCTGTCCGGAACGCGCGGAGCTGCCGTTCCAAAAGGCGATCCTGAACGAGGAACTGCCGTATACCATCGGCGGCGGCATTGGTCAGAGCCGGCTCTGTATGTATTTTCTGCGCAAGGCGCACATCGGCGAGGTGCAGGCTTCTGTATGGCCGCAGGAGATGATCGAGCAGTGCGCGGATCATCACATTTATTTACTGTAAAATATGAAATGAAGCTATCGAGCAAAGGAACGGGCAGGCGCGCATGAAATATCTGGATGTAGTTGTAGAAAACAAAAGCAGACATACGGACAGTTTTTTTACCTATCGTGCGCCGGATGAAACAGAACTTCGGATCGGCGATAAGGTCTGGGTTCCGTTCGGCAGGGGAGACAAGACGAAGGCGGGCTTTGTCTTTGCGTTTCCGGAACATATCAGCTGCCCGGAGCAAAAAATAAAGGAAATCGAAGGTATTGACGCTGCCGGCTCTCTCAATCGGGAAATGATGAAAACAGCCGCGTGGATGAAGCAGCGCTACGCCATTACCTATTCGGACGCGATCAGCTGTTTCTGTGTCAAGGGAAAACCTCCGAGAGAGGGCAAGGCAAAGGAACCTTACAAGGACCTGCCGGGCAGAGATAAACGTCCGGCGGCGCTGACCGAGGAGCAGACGGCCTCTGTCGAGCGCATCAATGAAGCGATCGCGGCATCAAGACATGAAATTTTTTTGCTGCATGGCGTGACAGCCAGCGGCAAGACGGAAGTTTACATGGAAGCGATCGACAAATGTCTGAAGCTGGACAAAACCGCGATCATGCTGGTGCCGGAGATCGCGCTGACGAATCAGATCATGGAGCATTTTATCGGCCGTTTCGGCAAGGACAGACTCGCTGTCATGCACAGCAAGCTGACGCCGCGGGAACGATACGACGAGTGGCATCGCATCCGCAGCGGGCGCGCGCGCATCGTGATTGGCGCGCGCATGGGCGTATTCGCGCCGGCGGAGAATATCGGTCTCATCATCATGGATGAGGAGCATGAAGCAACCTACAAGTCGGATATGACGCCCAAATATGATACCGTAGAGGTTGCGGCCAAGCGCCTGCAGACGACAGGCGGTGTACTGCTTCTGGGCAGCGCCACACCGTCGGTCGTTTCCTACGAGCGCGCGAAGGAAGGAATTTATCAGCTGCTCACTCTAAAGCAGCGATATAACCGCAATCCGCTGCCCAGGGTTGAAATTGTCGATATGCGGGAAGAGCTGCGCGCGGGCAATACGAATATTTTTAGCCGCAGGCTTTATACCGCCATCGAGGAAACTCTGAAAAAGGGACAGCAGGTCATTCTCTTTCAGAATCGACGCGGGTATTCCAATTTTGTATCCTGCCGCGCCTGCGGCGCGGTGATGAAATGCCCGGAATGCGACCTTTCCCTGGTCTATCACAAAAAGGAGCACGCGATGATCTGCCATTACTGCGGCAGACAGTTTCCGCTGCCGGAAACCTGTCCGGTCTGCGGCAGCCGTTATCTGAAGCATTTCGGTATCGGTACCGAGCAGGTTGAGGAGGCGGCCGCGGCGTTGTTTCCGAAGGCAGCTTTGGACAGACTGGATCTTGACGCGGTGAAGCAGCGTAAGGATCTGGACGCCATTCTGCGCAGATTTTCACAGGGAAAAACCGATATTCTCATCGGCACGCAGCTTGTCGCCAAGGGACTGGATTTTCACAATGTGGGGCTGGTCGGCGTGATCGCGGCGGATGTCAGTCTGAACATTCCGGACTACCGTTCGAGCGAGAGAACCTTTCAGCTGATCACGCAGGTCGCGGGCAGAGCCGGACGCGGAGAGGAACGCGGACTGGTGGTCGTGCAGACCTACGAACCGGACAATTTTGTTTTTCGCTGCGCGACGCGGCATGATTACGACAGCTTTTTTCAAGAGGAAAGTGCCCTGCGCTCGCTGATGGAATATCCGCCGTTCGGGGATATCATCATGGTAAACTTTACAGCGGAGGATGAGCAGCTGGCACTGGATACCGCGCTGCGCTGCAAAGCCTATATGGAGCGCGTGCTTGGCAGCGGACAGGCGCGCCGCGTCCTTTCACCGAAGGTGTCCGCAAGTTTTAAGGGCAAGGACAGCTTTCGGCATTACCTTATCATACGCTGTCCGCGCGGCAAGCGCAACGAATATGTGTATGATCTGGATCATTTCGGACAGATCTTGCTGGAGGACAAGACGGCCTGCAGTATGAATATAGATGTCAATCCGTACAGTATTTTTTAGGCGGGATCGCACCTGCGCGGAGAAGAAAAAAATCAGGTCAAAGAGACCAAATGGAGGGAATTATGGCAATCAGAAAAATCGTAACAGAAGGCGATGATATTTTAAGAAAGCGCTGCAGAGAGGTTACCGAGGTCACAGACCGCATTCGCGAGACGATGCAGGACATGCTGGAAACCATGAGAAGTGAATCGGGTGTCGGTATCGCGGCGCCTCAGGTCGGCATCATGCGCCGCATGTTTGTGGCTGAACCGGAAGAGGAACGCGTGTATTTTATGATCAACCCGGTAATCTTGGAAGAGAGCGGAAGTCAAAGCGGCGACGAAGGATGCCTGAGCGTGCCGGGTCTGATTGGAACCGTAGAACGGCCGTCGCATATAAAGCTCGAGGCGATGGATCTCAACGGAAACAAGCAAATTTATGAGTTTGATGATTTCGACGCGCGCGTGATGTGCCATGAATACGACCATCTGGAGGGTGTGCTGTATACTGACAAGGCGACGCATATCCGCCCGGCGGAGAGCGAGGAAACTGACGAAGACGAAGCGTAAAAGCTGAGAATGAGGAAAGAGGTAGCAGACGATATGAAAATTGTTTTTATGGGGACGCCGGACTTCGCGGCGGTAATCCTGCAGGCGCTCCTTGACGCGGGGCACGAGATCTGCGGAGTTGCCACCCAGCCGGACAAGGCAAAAGACCGCGGAAAAAAAATACAATTCACACCGGTGAAGGAACTTGCGCTCGCGCATGGGATCCCGGTTTTACAGCCGGAGAAGGTGCGTGGAAACACGACGTTTTTACAAACACTTGCGAACTGGCAGCCGGACGTCTGCGTGGTGGCCGCTTACGGACAGATCCTGCCGAAGGAAGTCTTGGACCTGCCGAAGTTCGGCTGTATCAATGTTCACGCTTCTCTCCTGCCGAAGCTGCGCGGCGCTTCGCCGATTCAACAGGCCATCGTGACCGGAGAAACCGAGACCGGTGTGACGATCATGCAGATGGGAGAAGGGCTGGATACCGGCGATATGCTTGCCAGAGTCAGCCTGCCGATCGGCAGAATGAATGGCGGCGAGCTGCACGACGCGCTGGCGGAGGCGGGCGCGAAGCTCCTGGTCGAGACACTTCCGCGTCTTGCAGCAGGCACAATCACGCCGGAGCCGCAGGATGACAGCAGGGCCAGTTACGCGGGGATGATCCGCAAGCAGGACGGGCATATCGACTTTAGCAAAACACCGGAAGAAATCGAACGACTGATCCGCGGTTTTGATCCGTGGCCGGGCGCGTTCTGCGAGGGAAATGGCAAAACAATGAAATTTTGGGCGGCAGAAGCACTGCCCGAAAAAACCGACGCGATACCGGGGACGGTATTAGAGGCTTCGGACGCGGGTCTTCGCGTCAGCTGCGGCGGCCGCGTGCTTTTGGTGACTGAGATCCAGGTGCCGGGCAAGAAGCGGACGCGTGTCGGCGACTATCTGAGAGGCAATAAGATAGAAAAGGGGACAATTCTGTCATAGAAACAGAGAAAAACAGATACGGAGGTACATCAAATGTGGTGGGGTTATTACACAAGCTATTATCTGCTGATTCCTGCGATTTTATTTACATTCTACGCGCAGGCAAAGGTCAGCTCCAATTTTAAAAGGTACTCTAAGGTTCGAAACGACCGCAATCTGACCGGCGCGCAGGCGGCGCGCATGGTTTTGGATGCGAACGGGCTTCGGGATGTGCAGATTGAAACTGTACGCGGCAGTCTGACCGATCATTACGATCCCAGAGGCAGGGTGCTGCGTCTGTCAGAGACCGTCTGCAATGTCAATTCCATTGCCGCTGTCAGCGTAGCCTGTCACGAGGCCGGACACGCGCTGCAGCACGCGCAGAACTACGTGCCGCTTAAAATTCGAAACGGCATTGTTCCGGTCGTCAATCTGGCTTCCAACTTGTGCTGGCCGCTCGCGATTATCGGCATCATTCTGCTCGGCAACGGCAGCTATATCGGTGACACACTGTTCAACATCGCGGTTATCGCGATGCTCGCGGTCATCCTTTTTCACGCGGTAACACTGCCTGTCGAATTTAATGCCAGCCGACGCGCGCTGCAGCAGATGGAGGAGTTGGGCATTGTTGATGACATGGAGCTTCCGGGTGCCAAAAAGGTGCTTCGCGCCGCGGCAATGACTTATGTGGCGGCGCTGGCGACCGCGATCGCCAACCTGCTGCGTCTGCTCGCGATAAGAGGAAACAGAGACTGATGGACATTGACAGAAAAACAGCTTTCGCGGTGCTTCTGGATGTGGAAAAAAATGAAGCATTCTCGAATCTTGCGCTGAATCGCCGAATTAAGGAAAACCAACCACAGAATCCGGCCTTTGTCCGCGAGCTGGTCTACGGCGTGCTGAAATATCAGCTGCTTTTGGACTATCAGCTGGACAAACTGGTTAAAAGCGGGAGCAAAAAACTAAAAAAACAGGATTTAACCCTGCTGCGCATGGGACTGTATCAGCTTACATTTATGGACGCGGTACCGGAATACGCCGCGGTCAGCGAGACGGTGCAGCTTGCAAAAAAATACGCGCGCGGCAGAGAAAACTTCATCAACGCGGTCCTGCGTAATTTTATCCGCGGCGGCAGGAAGCTGCAGCTGCCGGAACGCGCGGCAGATCTTGTCACGCACTTGTCCGTTGCTTATTCGACCACGCCCTGGGTTGTCCGCCTGTGGCTGGCGGCTTATGGCGAAGCGCAGACCGAACAGCTTTTGGCGGCATCCAATCAAACGCCGGCGCTGTGTGTGCGCGTGAATCCTCTGCGGACGACCGTACCGCAGCTCACGCAGGAGCTGCAACGCGCGGGTTTTACTGTCACGCGCGCGCCGCATGCGGCGCGTGCCCTGCTTGTGCGCGGCAGCGGTCTTCTCGCGACAGAGGCTTACCTGCGCGGCTGTTTTTCGGTGCAGGATGAGGCCTCAATTTTGGTCGCGGACGCGGTGGGCGCGAAGCCGGGAGAAACAGTGATCGATGTCTGCGCGGCGCCGGGCGGTAAAACGCTTGCCATGGCGGAGCAGATGGAAAATCGAGGAGAGGTCCTGGCGATGGACTTGTACGAACATAAGCTGGCGCTGATCGAGGCGCGCGCGCGAAGCGAGGGCGTTTCCATCGTGCGGGTTCTTTGCCGTGACAGTCGGGAATGCCTCGATGACTGCGTCGGACGCGCTGATTGTGTACTGGCGGATGTACCATGTTCGGGACTTGGCGTTTTTCGGAGGAAACCGGAGATTAAATACAAGCAAATCGACGAGCTGTCTGTGCTCGTTGAAATACAAAAACAGATTCTGGCGGCGGCAGCCGCTTATGTGAAGCCGGGAGGCACGCTTGTGTACAGCACCTGCACCATTCACCCCGCGGAGAATGAAATGCAGACGGCGGCGTTTCTTTCGGCGCATGAGGAATTTACCAAAATCGAAGAGCAGCAGTTCCTGCCGCAAATGGGCATGGACGGGCTGTATTACTGCAAAATGAGAAGGGCGAAACAGGGATAGAAATCCCGGAAAGGAGCATATATGCAGGTTGGGTTCAAGTCCGATAAAGGGCTGATGAGGAACAACAACGAAGATGCGTGCTTTGTACTGCTGCCGGACAAGGTCTATGTGGTAGCCGACGGCGTCGGAGGGGGCAACGCGGGCGAAATCGCCAGCAGAACTGCGGTCAGCGAGATCGCAAATTACATCGTTTCGCATCCGATCGCGGAGAAGGAGAATAAGTACGCGATTGTCAATTATCTGCAGGGCTGTCTGGACGCGGCAAACCGAAAGATTTATGAGCTTTCTCATACTTATGAAGAAAACAGCGGGATGGCGACCACCGTCGTCATCGTCTATGCGGCCGGAGGCAAGGCTTACATCACCAATGTCGGCGACAGCCGGGCTTACCTGTATCGCGATGGACGGTTAGCGCAGCTGACAGAGGATCACACCTATGTGAACACCTTAGTCAAGGCGGGAATCCTTTCGCCGGAGCAAGCGGAGCTGGACGACCGCAAGAATGTCATCACGAAAGCACTCGGCGCGGAACGAACGGTGGAACCGGATTTTTTCCAGGTGGAGATCCAAAAGGATGATCGGTTTCTCATCTGTACGGACGGACTTTATGACGAGGTCGGCGACAGGGAGATGATCGAGGTTTTGGAGCAGAATGCCTCCATGTCGGAGGTTTGCGCGGAGCTTATTCAAAGAGCGAATCGAAACGGCGGGCATGATAATATCACCGTCATCAGTCTGAAGGTAACAGAGGAGGATATCTATGAGCACTAGATTATTGGCCGGCAGGTATGAACTGATCGAAAAAATCGGCGAGGGCGGCATGGCCATCGTCTATAAGGCAAGATGCAGGCTGCTCAATCGCTATGTAGCCATCAAAATTTTACGTCCGGAGTTTACCAAGGACGAGCAGTTTATCGAGAATTTCAAGCGGGAGTCACAGGCAGCGGCTGCTTTGACACACCCGAATATCGTGAGTGTCTATGACGTGGGGAAAGAGGGCAATATCCATTTCATCGTCATGGAACTGGTGGAGGGCAAGACGCTCAGCCAGTATATTGAGGAAAAAGGCCGGCTGGATTACAAGGAAGCGATCAGCATTACGCGTCAGGTCGCTTCGGCGCTCAGTCTGGCACACAAGAATCAGATCATACATAGGGACATCAAGCCGCACAATATCCTGATCACCAATACGGGTGTGGCGAAGCTGGCGGATTTTGGTATCGCGAAGGCGGTCAGCGCGTCCACTATTATCGGCGGCAACAATAAGGTTATGGGCTCCGTACATTATTTTTCACCGGAGCAGGCGCGCGGCGCTTATGTGGACGAACGCTCGGACATCTATTCTCTGGGCATTGTTCTCTACGAGATGCTGACCGGTAAGGTGCCGTTTGACGGGGACAATCCGATTACCATCGCGCTGATGCACATCAATGAGCCGATGCCGTCGGTGACGGCGCAGGTGCCGGGAATTCCGCCACAGCTGGAAAAGATCATCATGAAAGCGACCGAGAAGTATCAATCCAATCGTTACCGCACCGCGGACGAAATGATAGAAGATTTGGATAATATCGAGTTTATCACCAAGGTCATGGGCCAAAAAGCCTTTGTGACTGATCTGGACGATAAGGAGGAAGCAGCCGCAGCGCAGCCCGCACGCAGGGAGAAGCAGACGAAGCGCGGCCATGGCGGTCAGGAAACCGCACACCCTGAGCTGCCGGAGCGACAATCGCAGAGTACGGACGCAAACGAAACGCGTCAGTCGGATCAGACAGAAGAAAAGGCAAAAAAGGCAACGACCGCGTTTCTCATCGGAGGCGGTATTGTCCTTCTGATTGCGGCAATCGTGGTTATGGGCGTCGTATTCGACTGGTTCGGCGGCGGCGCGAAACCGATTGTGGTGCCTGATTTTGCAGGCAAAACCCTGGAGGAAGCGCAGCAGGAGGCTGCGGAGCTGGGGCTGAAGGTCGAGAAGGGCGAAGAGTTTTACAGTGCGGATCAGGAAGCCGGATTGATTACCACGCAGGAGCCGACAGCAGATTCCGAGGTCAGCGAGGGCAAGACGATCATCGTCAATATCAGTAAGGGCAAGAAGGATGGCGTGATGCCGAAGGTCGTCGGTAAGGATCTTGAGGAAGCCAGAACGGAATTAGAAGCCTTGGGTTTTGGCATTTCTCTGGTCAGAGAGGTGACCGACAGCAAGCCGAAGAATACGATCATCTGGCAGTCGATCGAAGCGGGTCAGTCCGCGCCGGACGGCACGATGATTGAGGTCGAGGTCAGCAACGGCAAGGGCAAGGAAATGGTCAAGATGCCGAATATTATAGGAAGGACGCCGGATGAGGCCAATGCGCTGCTTGCGAACGCCGGGCTTGCGGCTGCGGTACCGGTCTTTGAGGAAACGACGGAAATCGCGCAGAACCTGGTCTTTTGGCAGCAGTATCCGGAGGGCACAGAGCTGGAAAAGGGAACCGAGGTACAGTATAAGGTCAGCAAGGGCGAGCAGCCTGCCGGAAGCGGAAACGGAACGGACGTCGTTGACGATGACGAGGATCCGGCAACTGATGACGAAGCATAAAGGAAAACGGAGCTTATGACAGGACAGATTATGAAAGGAATCGGCGGCTTCTACTATGTGCAGACAGAGGCCGGTCTGATCGAGGCGAAGGGCAGGGGTATCTTTCGAAAAGACGGTACGACGCTTGCTGTCGGGGACTTTGTAGATCTCGACATCCTTGATGCGGACGCGGACCAAGGCGTAATCAATGAGATTTTGCCGCGAAAAAATCAGTTTATCCGCCCGCCGATCGTCAATGTGGACATCTTTCTGATCGTCTGCGCGGCGACACGACCGAAACCGAATTTCGCGCTGATCGATAAGTTTCTGGTGATGGCGGAAATGCATAATGTTGAAGCGGTGCTCTGCGTCAACAAGTGTGACGCCGCGCCGGAGGCAGAGCTTGCGGCGCTGAAGACCGCTTACGAGGCCGTCTATCCGGTTCTATGCGTGAGCGGCAGGACCGGAGAAGGCATGGAACAGCTGGAGGCAATCATCGCGGGGAAAACCGCTGCGTTGGCGGGACCTTCCGGCGTCGGAAAATCGACGATGCTCAACGCGATGATTCCGCATGCCAATATGCAGACCGGCGCCATCAGTGAAAAGACCAAACGCGGCAGGCATACGACCCGCCATGTGGAACTGTTCGAGGTCGAGGGCGGCGGCAAGGTGTTCGATACGCCCGGCTTCACTTCGTTTGAGATTATGGAAGCGGGAGAGGATAATTTGCGGCTCTACTATCCGGAAATCGAGCGTTATGAGGGTCAGTGCCGTTATGATAACTGCCGTCACATAACAGAGCCGGACTGCGCGGTGCGGGAAGCGGTAAAAAACGGCGAAATCCCGAAACAGCGTTATGAATCCTACGCCGCGAACATCGAGGAAATCCGCGGCAGAAAAAAATATTAGATGCAACAAAATTCAAAAAGAAAAGCATGAAAGCAATGAGGTGAATACAAATGCTGAAACTGGCACCATCGATTTTATCCGCGGACTTTGCCTGTCTGCTCTCAGACATCCAAAAAATCGAGCGCGGCGGCGCGGACTATATCCATGTAGACGTCATGGACGGACATTTTGTACCGAATATCAGCTTCGGTGCGCCGGTGATGAAAGCCTTGAACGACAGGACGAAGCTGCCTTACGATGTACATTTGATGATTGAAAATCCGGATCAATATCTCGATAGTTTCGTGACACCGCAGACCGCGTTTATCACAGTACACCGAGAAGCCTGCGTGCATCTGCACCGCACGATTCAAAACATCCACGCGAAGGGGATCAAGGCAGGCGTTGCCATCAATCCGGCGACGCCTGTATCAAGTCTGGAATGCATCTTGGAGGATGTGGATCTTGTGCTGGTGATGTCGGTCAATCCGGGCTTCGGCGGACAAAAATTTATTCCGTCGGCCTTGGAGAAGGTCAAAACACTTGCGGAAATCAAGCGCGCGAAAGGGCTTTCGTTTGCCATTGAAATCGACGGAGGCATTACTCTGGATAATGCGAAAACGGTCATGGACGCGGGCGTGGAGATCGCAGTCGCGGGCTCCGCGGTATTCGGCGCGCAGGACGTGCCGCAGCGCGTCGCGGACTTTAAATCGATCCGATAGAAAGCGGGATGAGAGAGATGGACTTGCTGCTTGCTTTTTTTGTTTTCATGGCCAGCATGATTTCGGCGATTGTTTTGGACTATTCCATGATCTTCGCGCTGCTGGCGGGGCTGGTCGCTTTCCTTACGGTCGGTCTGCGACGCGGCTGTGCGATGAAGGAACTGCTTGCGATGGCAGCAGACGGCGCGAAGGATTCACTGCTTGTGATCGAGGTTATGTGCGTCATTGGCTTTGTGACCGCGACCTGGCGCGTGTCCGGCACAATTACGGTTTTTGTTTATTACGGCATGAAGCTGATCATACCACAACTGTTTCTGGTGATTGCCTTCCTGCTTTCCTGTCTGCTGAGTTATGCGTTGGGGACCTCCTTCGGCGTGGCCGGTACGGTCGGCGTCATTTTTATGACACTTGCCAGGAGTGGCGGCGTAGATCCGGTTTTGACCGCCGGCGCGCTGATGTCCGGTATTTACTTTGGTGACAGAGGATCTCCGGTTTCCTCGAGCGCGAACATGGTGGCGGGTATTACCGGAACGCGGATTTATGACAATGTCAAACTGATGATGAAAACGGCGATTCTGCCTCTGCTGCTGTCTGCGGCAGTTTATGTGGTTTTTTCGGTGCGAAATCCGATCAGTCATGTCGATGAAGCACTGATGCAGCGTTTTGAAGAAGCCTTCCGGCTGTCTCTGTGGGCATTCGTTCCGGCGGTATTCATGCTGCTTTTGCCGCTGCTTAAGGTCAGCGTGCTGTATTCCATGGCGGCCAGCATTCTCAGCGGTATTATGGTCGCTTGCCTGATTCAGAAGGTGCCGCTTTTGGAAGTCCTCAAAATCTGCGTACTCGGTTATCACGCAGACGGCGATGGTTTGGGTGCGATTCTGAACGGCGGCGGGCTTGTCTCTATGCTGGAAATCGCTGTGATCCTGCTGATTTCCAGTGGCTATTCGGGTATCTTTAAAGGTACCGGGATGCTGGACAGCCTGCAAGAGCGGCTGGGACGGGCATGTACGCGCTGCGGCCGGTTTACGGTGATGACAATGCTGAGTCTGGCAGCCTCCTGCATCTTTTGCAACCAGACGATCGCGACGCTGGTTTGCAATGATCTGTTGAACAAACCGTATGAAGATGCCGGAGCCTCAAAGGAGGAGTTGGCCATCGATATGGAAAATTCAGTTATTTTGATCGCCTGTATGGTGCCATGGTGCATCGGTTGCTCGGTGCCTCTGTCGTTTTTTGGCGTCAGCGCGGCCTGCCTGCCGTACGCGGTCTACATGTATCTGATTCCTCTCAGTTGGTTCCTGCTGAAAAAGCGTTGGTTTGCAGAGAAAAAACAGGAGAAAGAGAGAAGTATACAGAATTCTTGTAAAAAAACGGACGATTCTGTTATTTTGCATTGAAAAATGTACAAAAAACAGGTATAATATTACACTATAGTGAAGAAAAAGGAGATTGTATGGCAGGAAATTCTGAAAAAAAAGAGCATGCTTTCCGCGTGTTCAGCAGAGATTTAAAAAACGATGATTTTCCGCCGGTTCTTTTTTTTTACGGGGCAGAGGACTTTTTGATTCATTGGGCGGCGGACTCGCTCAAAAACAAATATGTCCTGCCAGGCGCGGAAGCCGTCGACTATGTGAAACTGAGTGACGATACACAGTCTGTAGAGCAGATTCTGGAAGCCTGCAACACCTTCTCCCTGTTTTCGAGAAGACGCGTTGTCTGGGTCAAGGATTACACGCCGCTGCGCGGCGGCAATGTCAAGGGATTCGGCGCTTCAGAACTCGCCAAACTCAGCGATTACCTCGACAGCCCAAATGAAACCGCGATTTTAATCTTTTCTTCAGAGACGATTAATGAAAAAAGTGATCTGGTCAAAAAACTAAAAAAGACGGCAAGAAGCTATGACTTCTGCAAGCTTGACCGCACGCAGCTGCTGGGGTTTACCGAAAAGCGTTTTAAGGCCGCAGGCGCGCAGATTTCAAGAGATCTGCTGCAATATCTTTTGGAGGAAACCGGTTACTTCCATAAGGAGACGGATTATCGCATTTCGACGTTGGCGAATGATATTCAAAAAATCATCGCGCACAGCAGCGGCGGCGTGATTACGGAGGCGGATATCGCGCAGTCCGTCAACGGAGATCTGGACACCTTTGTCTTTGATTTTTTGGACGCGGTCAGCATGGGAAGGAAGGATACGGCTTTCAGTCTGCTGCACAATATTTTGACGGCAGGTTCGGATGTTTATGCGGTGACCGGTCTTTTGGTCAATCACTTTGAGCTGATGCTGGAGATCAAAGAACTTCGGCGCGCGGGTATGTACGCTCCCGAAATCTCCAAAACATTGAAGGTACACGAATTTCGCGTCAAAAAATCAATCGGATTTTGTGAAAAATTTACAATAGATAAGTTAAAAAGCATCCTGATTCAGCTGTATGAAATTGACCGCAATATTAAAACAGGAACCTTAGAACCGGCTTTGGCGCTGGAACTTCTGGTTGGGAGGATATAGAATGAGATTGAACAAACAAACGCAGGCGGACATGATGCTGATGCTGGTGACGCTCTGCTGGGGTGTGTCCTACTATCTGATGGATCTTTGTCTGATCGATATGGACCCGTTCACGCTGAATGCGCATCGGTTTTTGGGCGCGTTTGTGATTGCGGCGCTGCTGTCATGGAAAAAAATCCGTACTGTCAACCGGACGACGCTTCGGTACAGCGTTCTGGTCGGCATCGCGCTGGTCTTTGTCTACATGGGCGCGACCTTCGGCGTGAAATATACTTCTCTGTCCAATTCCGGGTTTTTGTGCGGTATGACGGTCGTTTTTACACCGCTGCTCGGCTGGATTTTTTTGAAGCAGAGACAGAGCAAAAAGCTGGTGCTGGTCGTGTTGATGTGTCTGGTCGGTATCGCGCTTTTGACGCTCAAAGATGATTTTTCCATCAATACAGCGCATATCAAAGGCGATCTGCTCTGCCTGATGTGCGCGGTGGCTTACGCGATCGATCTTTTGCTGACCGAAAAGGCTGTCGCGCGTGAGGAAGTTGACGCCTATCAGCTCGGTGTGTTTCAGCTTGGCGTGACAGGTGTCTGTAATTTACTGCTGGCGTTTTTGACAGAGCAGCCGCATCTGCCGACCACGCCGACCGTATGGGGCGCGGTACTGTTCCTGTCTGTTTTCTGCACAGGAGTAGCCTTCGTTCTGCAGCCGCTCGCACAGCGCTACACGACAGCGTCGCACACCGGCGTGATTTTCGCGCTGGAGCCTGTATTCGCGGCGTTTGTAGCGGCAATTTTCGCGAACGAAATTTTGAGCGTTAAGTCCTATTTCGGCGCGGCGCTGATGGTCGCGAGCCTGTTTATCATGGAAATCGATTTCAGTTCTTTTGGCAAAAGCCAAAAATGAAATAAAAAAGATGTATAGTATAAGGAGGGCAATATGAACCGATTGTATATTAAATCGCTGGACACTGCTCAAAAAACAGTAGAAGGTCTTTATAAGGATCTGGAAAGAAGAATCATCGCCAGTCCGCCGGGACAATGCCCGGTCGATTTGGCGTCAGCGTTCTTAAAACTATGTCATTCACAGAGCTGCGGTAAGTGCACGCCATGTCGCGTCGGTCTGGGACAGCTCCAGATGATGATTGACGACATTTTGGAAATGAATACGGAGCCGGGGATGGAAACGCTGGAGCTGCTGGAAAGAACCGCAGAAGCCATCAGCGTCTCCGCGGACTGCGCGATCGGCTTTGAAGCCGCCAATATGGTGCTCAGAGGCTTGAAGGGATATCGGGACGACTTTGAATCTCATATCAAATATCATGCCTGCGCGGACAATATCAAGAAGCAGGTACAGCCGGTCCCTTGTGTGGCGATGTGTCCGGCCGGCGTGGACGTTCCGGGTTACATTTCGTTGCTCAAGCATGAACGGTACGCGGACGCTGTCAGACTGATCCGTAAGGATAATCCGTTCCCGACGGTCTGCGCGCTGATCTGTGAGCATCCATGCGAGCAGCGCTGCAGAAGAATTCTGGTAGACGCGCCGATCAACATCAGAGGTCTCAAACGTTTCGCGGTGGATAACTGTGGAGATGTTCCGGTACCGCAAAAAATGGACAATACCGGCAAGAAGATTGCGGTGATCGGCGGAGGGCCTTCCGGATTGTCGGCGGCCTACTTCCTGTCTATCATGGGACATCAGGTTACGGTGTTTGAAAAACGCGCGCAGCTTGGCGGCATGCTGCGTTACGGTATTCCAAATTACAGATTGCCGCGAGAAAGACTGCAATGGGACATCGACGCGATTCTTTCGACCGGTGTGGAAGCGAAATGCAACTTTGATATTTCTTCACCGGAGGGCATGGCAGAGATTCGCAATCATTTTGACGCGACCTATATTTCGATCGGCTCTCATAACGCGAAACCGATCGGTATTCCGGGCGAATACGCCAAAGGGGTCATTCCGGCTGTCGAAATGTTGCGCGGGATCGGTGATGACGCGATGCCGGATTTCAACGGCAAGGTTGTCGTGGTCATCGGCGGCGGCAACGTCGCGATGGACGTAGCCAGAACTGCAAAGCGTCTTGGCGCGACCGAGGTCAGCATCGTTTACAGAAGAAGAAAGGATGACATGACCGCACTGCCGGATGAGATAGGCGGCGCGATTGCCGAAGGCTGTACGCTTGTGCAGCTCAAAGCGCCATCCAGGATCGCGACGAATAAACGCGGAGAGGTGCAGGCACTTTGGGTGAAACCGCAGATCGCGGGGCAGGCTGACAAGAGCGGCAGGCCGCGTCCGGTGGATTCTTCCGAACCGGAGGAAAAGATCCCTTGTGATATTATCATTTCCGCCATCGGACAGGCTACTGATATTCGCTTCTTTGAAGAGTTCGGGATTCCGGTATTCCGCGGCAATATTCAGGCAAAGAAGAACAGTGTAGTGGACAATGTACTCGGCACTTATGCGGGCGGGGACTGCGTCACCGGCCCGTCTACGGTCATCAACGCGGTTGCTGCAGGCAAGGTTGCTGCTGCCAATATTGACGCCTATTTAGGGTTTAACCATGAGATTACCGTCGATGTAGATATCCCGACGCCGATTCCAAATGATCACTTGCCTTGCGGCAGAGTGGAATTGAAGGAACGTTTCGCGAAGCAGAGAGGAAATGACTTCGATGAAGTGGAGCAGGGCATGAGTCTGGAGGAAGCCATGCAGGAAGCTTCCAGATGTCTGCGCTGTGATTATCATGGCTTCGGCTCATTCAGAGGAGGGAGGGATACCAAATGGTAAAACTGACAATCAACGAACAGCAGGTATCGGTACCGGAAGGCATGACCATCATGGAGGCAGCCGAGAAGGTTGGCGTACATATCCCGCACCTCTGTTATTTGAAGGACATTAACGAGATCGGCGCCTGTCGTGTCTGTCTTGTGGAATTAAAAGGAATGGAAAAGCTCGTGACCGCGTGCAACACCATCTGCGAAGACGGTATGGAAATCCTGACGAACAGTCCGCGTGTCAGAAGAACCAGAAGGATCAATGTGGAACTGATGCTTTCGGACCACAACGCGAACTGCGCGAGCTGTATCAAGAGCGGAAACTGCACGCTGCAGACGATTGCCAATGACCTTGGCATCATCCTTTCCGATTATGAAAATACGGCAGAAAAAGGCCGCTGGGATAGGAATCTTCCGCTGGTGCGTGATGCTTCCAAATGTGTGAAATGCATGCGCTGCATTCAGGTCTGCGAAAAAATTCAAGGCATGGGCATCTGGACGCTGATCGGTTCCGGCTACCGGACGACCATCGGGCTCAAAGATAATCAGTCCTTCCGCGAAAGCGACTGCGCGCTTTGCGGGCAGTGCATCACGCATTGTCCGGTCGGCGCGCTGCGCGAAAGAGATGACAGATTGGATCTCAACGACGCGCTCGCGGATCCGGAAATCGTCACCATCGTACAGGTGGCTCCGGCGGTGCGTACCGCGTGGGGAGAGCAGATTGGTCTCAAGGATAAGGACGCGACCATGGGCAAGCTGGTCTGCGCGCTCAAAAAAATCGGTATTGATTATGTCTTTGATACCAATTACAGTGCGGATCTGACGATTATGGAAGAAGGCAGTGAATTCCTCGAAAGACTCGCCAACAGGAATCGTCATAAATGGCCGATGTTTACCTCCTGCTGCCCGGGCTGGCTGCGCTTTGTCAGAACGCAGTATCCGGATATGGTAGAGGACTTGTCCACCGCGAAATCACCGCAGCAGATGTTCGGCGCGATTTCCAAAACCTATATCGCGCAAAAGCTTGGACTTGACCCAAGTAAGATTTTTTCAATTTCTATCATGCCTTGCGTGGCGAAAAAGTTTGAGTGTGATGTCGAGCAGGTAAACAGTGCCGGTCATGGCAAGGATGTCGATCTGGTACTGACGACCAGAGAACTTGACCGTCTGATTCGCTGCGACAGCATCAAGCCGCAGGATTTGATGGATATGCCGTTTGATGATATCTTTGGCGAGGGCTCCGGCGCGGCTGTGATTTTCGGTACGACCGGCGGCGTCATGGAAGCGGCGCTCAGAAGCGCCTATTATCTGGTTACCGGAAGCAATCCGGATCCGGACGCGTTCAAGGAAGTGCGCGGTATGGATGGCTGGAAGGAAGCAAAATTTGATCTGGCCGGCACCACGCTGAAGGTCGCGGCGGCCAGCGGACTCGGCAATGCGAGGAAACTGATCGACGCAGTCAACCGCGGAGACGCAGAGTATGATTTCGTCGAAATCATGGCTTGTCCGGGCGGATGCGTGGGCGGTGGCGGTCAGCCGTTTGTGGACGGCAAGGAATTCGCGCCGAAGCGCGCGCTTAAACTCTACGGTCTGGATAAGGTCAATAACCTCAGATTTTCACACGAGAATCAAGCGGTGCAGCAGACCTATCAGGAGTATCTGGGCAAACCATTGTCCAAAGAATCCCACCATCTGCTGCATACTCATCTCGCGGACTGGGATCTGGAGATGAAGCCGCTGAACGGTCAGAAATAAAAAAGACAGCAAAACAAAACCTCGCAGGCAAGCGCGTCCGCGAGGTTTTGTCGTATTTTTTGACCTGGTTTGTTTTTGATGCCGCGTCAGGAGCTCGCGATTAACTCACGCGCGCTTTGCAGCGTGGTTTCGGTGATGGTACTGCCACCGAGCAGGCGCGCGATTTCGCGCACCTTAGCGTTCTCATCAAGCTCTTCGACAGAAGTAAAGGTCGCTTCACTGTCACTATGCTTAAAAATGCGGTAGCTGTGCGCGCCGCAGGCCGCGATCTGCGGCAGATGCGTGATACAGATAATTTGATGTGCCTGCGCGATCTCCTTGAGCTTTTGTCCGACAATACTGGCGGTGATACCGCTGATGCCGTTGTCGATTTCATCGAAGATCAGAGTCGGTGTACGGTCATAGGCACTGATGATGTTTTTGAGCGCCAGCATCATACGGGACATTTCTCCGCCGGAGGCTATTTTTGCAAGCGGTTTGAGAGGCTGCCCCTTGTTTGTGGAAACCAAAATTTCGACGCGATCGGCGCCGTTTTCACATGGGGTTTGCAGCGGTTCGACCGCGATGACAAGCTTCGCGTCCGCAAAGTTTAAGCCCACGAGTTCTGCTTCCATTTTTTTGGCCAGCTCTGCGGCTGTTTGAGAGCGAAGCTCGGTCAATGCCCGGCACGCCGCGTCAAGCTGCTGCTTCGCCTGCAAAAGTTCCTGCTCGAGCGTTTTCTTTTGTTCGTCGAAATTCTCAATCAGATGAAGCTCCGCGGCAATTTTGTCGCGGTAGGCAAGCACCTCTTCCAAGGTATCTCCGTATTTCTTTTTGAGATTGTCCAGCGTATCCAGGCGCGCAATCGCTGTGTCCAATTCCACAGGGGAGAATACTGTTTCATCCCGCAAGCTGCCCAAGTTGTGTCCTAAATCCTGCAGACGATAAAAAATATCTGAAAACTCCTGCGCGGTGGCTTCCAGTTCCTTGGAATAAGCGGAAATTTCCTCCAAGGCGTGCAATCCGACGCCCAACCCGTCCATAACGGAGGGGGCAGCGTCAAAAAGCGTGGCATAGGCACGCTCAATGCCTTCGTAGATTTTTTCACTGTTCTGTAAAATTGATATTTTGTCCGCCAGCGTTTCATCTTCACCGGAAACCGGCGCTGCCTTATCGATTTCAGCAATTTCAAAACGATAAAAATCTTTTTTTCGCGCGTTCTCCTTCTCCAAGGCAAGCAGGGCAGCAAGCGCTCGTTTCTTTTCTGTGAAAACCTGAAAAAGATGAGCAACTTCCGCCTTCGCAGGCGCGAAGGTTTCGCTGCGGTAGGAATCGAGCAGCGTGATATGGCAGTCCGGATCCAGCAGGGATTGGTTATCGTATTGCCCATGGATGTCCGCGAGGCGGCTGCAGACCTGATTAAGCTGCGCCAAGGTAACCAACTCACCGTTAAGTTTGCAGAGATTTTTGCCGGAAGCGGAGACTTCTCTGGTGATAAGGATTTCTTCTCCATTCAGTTCACCAAGCAGTTGAACGACAGCTTTGTCGCAGCCCGTTCGAATACAGGAGGAATCCGCGCGGCTGCCGAGCGCGAGGCTGACGGCTTCAATCAGGATAGACTTGCCGCTTCCGGTTTCTCCGGTTACGATGTTGAGACCGTCGTGAAAATCGACCTCCGCATGCTCAATAATCGCAAAATTTTTAATACTGATATGATGAATCATCTTTGCCTCTCGCAAGGAGCATTTCATTGAATGCGTCCATAATTTCACTGACATTAGCAGGATCATCCGCAACCAAAAGGAAGGTATTGTCACCTGCGATAGAACCGATAATATGCGGGAACCTTGAGGTATCGACCGCTTCCGCTGCCGCCGGCGCACAGCCGGAAAGGGTTTTGACCACGATCAAATTGCCGGAACTGGCGACCGAAGTGATGGTTTCTCTAAAAATCTTGATGAAACGGTCGGAGACAGGCAGATCGACGGATTTATGCACCGCATATTTATATTTACCGCTCGGGGAAAGCGTCTTGACCAACTGAAGCTCCTTGATATCTCTGGATATTGTGGCCTGTGTCACTTCAAAGCCGCATTCCTTCAAAAGAGCCGCCAGCTTTTCCTGTGTATCGATTTCGTTGTTTTCAATCAACTCAATGATCTTGTTCTGTCTAGAATATCGCATGAGAACCTCCCGTCCGATGCTGTGTGCATACTTTCGTATAATTATAAATTCTACCCCGATTTTAGCACAGAAAGCGCTTTGTTTCAAGCTGTTTTCCGTAACAAAATGTGTAGACAAACAGACGTTCGCATGTTATAATAATACTATTACGGTGAGCGCGAACAGACCGCAAAAACAGAACCTACGCGCGATTGGAATCTTCAAATGAAACTGCCGCGCACAAGCGGATGCAGACGATGAGAAGTTTACGTAAGACAAGGATGAAAGGAGAGTCACAACTTGCGAATTTTGGGTATAGATCCCGGCTACGCCATTCTTGGCTACGGGGTTTTAGATATGAAAGGGAACAAGTTCGAAGTCATCGCCTATGGCTCGATCCTGACAGACAACAGCATGGAGATGCCGCAGAGATTGAAGCTTTTGTATGATGAGCTCTCGGAGATCATCCGCAGATATCAGCCGGAGGAGGCTTCCATCGAGGAACTGTTTTTTAACAATAACGCCAAAACCGCGATTCTGGTTGGTGAAGCGCGTGGCGTCGCGGTACTCGCCTGCGCACAAGCGGGCCTTGCCATCAGCGAGTATACGCCGCTGCAGATTAAACAGGCGCTGGTTGGCTACGGCAGAGCGGACAAGAAACAGATGCAGGCGATGGTTAAGGCAATCCTCAACCTGGAAGCTGTGCCGAAACCGGATGATACCGCCGACGCGCTGGCAGCAGCCATCTGTCACGGACACGCAGGCTGCCATAAGCGCCCCTTTCGCATTCGCAGCGGGATTTAAGCCTTGCGCAGCCAGCCCAAAAGAGGTACAATGATCTTGGCACTGCGATACCGAGTCGAAGACGAGAGTAGAGCAGATGCAAGTCAGGTGTCCGAGGGAATGGTTCTGTTCCATGAAAACGAGAGTAAACGAAGTTTGAATGGCAAAACAGACCTTCTGCTTTTGTTCCCCAGCTTCAGCTGGCTAGGAACAAGTCGTAGCAGGCGATTTGCAGCCCTAGCCCGCTGAGTGGCGAGCCGTAAGGCGAAGACAGAAGCGAGGCAGGCCTCACGCCAAGAAGCGCAGTGCTTTAGCACGTGGCGCTTTAAGGGCCGAGCAGGATGCGAGAGCAGAGCCGTATCGCGTCCGGACCAATGATAAGAATCTTTGTGCCGCGGCACAGACCGCGACAGAATGGAGTTTGTATGATAAAATATATCCGCGGCACCTACGCGATGACGTTCGAATCAGGCATTGTGGTGGAGACAGCTTCCGGCATCGGCTTCGCGGTCCATGTACCCGCCGGCTCCCCGTTGTATCGTTCGCGGGAAGGCGAGGAAGTGATGGTTTATACCCTGATGATCGTCAAGGAGGATGACATCAGTCTGTACGGCTTTCACAACAAAGAAAGTCTGGAGCTGTTTCGCATGTTGATTACTGTAAACGGCGTCGGCGCGAAAGCGGCGATGTCGATGATGGGTTCCATGTCCGCGGACACACTGCGGCGCGCGATTCTCTTTGAAGATGTGAAGGAAATCAGCAAAGCCAACGGCGTAGGGAAAAAAACCGCGGAGAGATTGATTCTCGAATTAAAGGATAAATTGGGCAAGCTGGAAGTTTCAGAAAACCGCGCGGATGGATTTGGCAATGAGGCAGTATCCGCAGCGGCCGAGGGCATGCCGGACAGCAGGACAGAGGCCATCAACGCGCTGACTGCGCTCGGCTACACCAAAGCAGAAGCTTTCGCGGCGGTCGCAAAGGTTGCGGAAGAAGACCTTTCCTGCGAAGCCTATATCAAAAAGGCCTTAAAAAACCTGTTCTGAGGACGCGCGGCAGGAGCACTTTCGTGCGGCGCTGATAACAGAAGAAACGAGGGAAACCGGATATGGAGAATGAAAGAATCACGTCTGCGGGAGCAAATCCCGGTGAGTCCAGACAAGAAGCGAGCCTGCGGCCGCAGCATTTGGATGAGTACATCGGGCAGCAGGGTGTCAAAGAGAATTTAAAAATATTTATACAGGCAGCCAAGCTCAGACATGAACCGCTCGATCATGTCTTATTTTACGGTCCGCCGGGACTCGGCAAGACGACGTTGGCCGGCATCATTGCTAACGAGTTGGATGTGGATATCAAGATCACGTCAGGCCCGGCTATCGAACGCGCTGGCGATCTGGCGGCGATTCTCACCAATTTGAATGAGAACGACGTGCTTTTTATTGACGAGATTCATCGCCTGAATCGTTCCGTAGAGGAAGTTCTGTACTCTGCTATGGAGGATTACGCCTTGGATATTATCATCGGCAAAGGACCTTCAGCCAGATCGATCCGTCTTGACCTGGCGAAATTCACGCTAATCGGCGCGACGACCAGAGCCGGAAGCCTGTCCGCGCCGCTCAGGGACCGATTCGGTGTTATCAGCAAATTCGAACTTTATACAACCGAGGAACTAAAGCAGATCATACGCAGGACGGCATCGATCCTGCATGTCGATATTGACGATGCATCGCTGACGGAAATGGCGAAACGCTCTCGCGGTACGCCGCGTGTAGCAAATCGTATGCTGAAACGCATCCGGGACTTTTCACAGGTCAAGGGTGACGGCAGTATTAACATTGACATTACCCAAGAGGGCCTTGCGGCGTTGGGAGTGGACGGGCTTGGGCTCGAACGGCTCGACAGAGAAATTTTGAGCGCGATCATCGAGCGCTTCAACGGTGGGCCGGTAGGTATTGATACGATCGCGGCTTCCATCGGAGAGGAACGTGTAACGATTGAGGACGTGTACGAGCCGTATTTGATTCAATCGGGCTTATTGTATCGCACGCAAAAAGGACGCATGGTTTCACAGGCAGGTTATCATCATTTAGGCTTACCTTATGGAGATGAGGATAAAAACGCGGAGAACGACGCGACTGACTGAGCCCGACTGACAGACAAAGAGGCAGATCTTTCGTCCGAATGATCGGAGAGCCTCAAAGATGCAGGGCGTTTTGCCGCGCTGTTGAGATAAAAATAATAGAAGATATAGGGAAAAACAACATGCATATCAATGATTTTGACTATGAATTACCACAGGAACTGATCGCGCAGACTCCGGCGCAAAAAAGAGATTGCTCGCGGCTGATGGTCGTTGACAGAAAAACCGGAGAGGTGGCGCATAAACATTTTTATGATATCATCGACGAGTTGAAACCGACGGATTGCCTGGTACTCAACAACTCAAAAGTGCTTCCGGCAAGGCTTTACGGTACTAAGGAAGGCACCGGCGCGAAGGTAGAATTCCTGCTGATCAAGCGTATCGAAGGGGATGTCTGGGAGACGATGGTTAGACCAGGCAAACGGCTGAAACCGGGAGATGCAGTGACATTTTCGGATGAGAAGCTTTTTCGCGCGGTCGTGCAGGATTACGGCGAAGATGGAACGCGCATCGTAAAATTCGAGTATGAGGGTATTTTTTTGGAACGTCTGGAGGAACTCGGGCAGATGCCGCTGCCGCCGTACATCGAAAGAGAAAATAACCTTGAGGATAAAGATCGCTATCAGACTGTCTATGCGAAAAACGAGGGTTCGGTCGCGGCGCCGACAGCAGGGCTTCATTTCACGCCGGAGCTTTTGGAAAAGGCGAAGGCTAAGGGCGTGAAGCTGGCTTATGTGACGCTGCATGTCGGTATCGGAACCTTTCGTCCGGTCAAAGCAGAGCAGATTGAAGATCATCACATGCATTTTGAAGAATACTTCGTCGACGAGGAAACCGCGCGGACGATCAATGAAACCATTTTGTCCGGAGGCCGCATCGTTTCCGTCGGCACAACTTCAACCAGAACGGTAGAGAGTGCGGCACAGTATGATGAGGCAAGCGGTAGGTATCTGGTGCAGGCAGGGCATGGATCAACAGGAATCTTTATCTATCCCGGATACCAATTTAAGATTATCAACGCGTTGATTACGAACTTCCATTTGCCAAAGTCCACGCTTTTGATGCTGATTTCGGCGTTGTATAACAGAGAGGATATCCTGCGCGTGTACCGGATCGCGGTCAAAGAAAAATACCGTTTCTTTAGCTATGGCGACGCGATGTTTATCAAATGATACATTCGGCTGACAAACCTGTCCGTGACAGCATGGATTGCTAGTTTCACGCATGTTGCTCCGCAAGGTGCTTTTGTCGTTATTCTGCAAATATTGCTGCGTGATATTTCCTACATAAAAATAAAGAGACACCGTACGAGTAAGTTTGTATGGTGTCTCTTTTTTGCCGCGCGCAGTGTCCTGTGGCAGGGATGCGCGTTTATTCATTCACCTTTATTCTTCTTCATCAACAGCCGGATCGTCGTCTTCGCCGGGTTCCGGCAGCGGTTGATTCGGGTCATAGTTCGGATCGTCAGGGTCATCGACAATACCGGGATCCGGCGGCAGCTCCGGTTCTTCGACAATGGTCACGTCTTTTTTCGGATTTGCAGGATAAACCTCCGGATTTGGATTGTGCAGATGACAGTAGTAATGCGGAAGCTCATTGGAGTAGTCGCGTACTTTTTTGTTTGGAATGTACGGGCGCATGATACCGGTTTCAGAATGAGTGCTGCCGCAGGACGGTGTTGCCAATTCGCCGGATTCATCACAGATAGCCACCGTTTGTTTCAGCGTACCGCCTTCTTTTGGCTGCGTACCGCTGGTAAAATACTCCGTACGCGTTGCGGAGCCGCCTTCCACTGCCAGCATGCCGCTCTTGGTATCGATGGTCGCGCTGACTACATTGCTTGGTCGTTTGGAGTAGGTGCCGCCTTTCGCGCCGTCAATTTGTCCGATAATCTTGCCCCAGAGTGTCGCGGCCTTCGGTGACATCGAGGAAAGCTTGATATTGACGTCAGTGCCGATCCAGATAGAAGCGGAGTAGTTCGCTGTAAATCCATCGAACCAGATGTCATAGCTGTCAGAGGTTGTACCGGTTTTACCGCCGACATTGGCGCCGGATACTCTCGCGTAGGAGCCGATACCCTCGGAAACGACAGTCTGCAGCACGTTGCGCATGATCCAGGCAACGCCGGCGTCCAAAACATCGCTTTCGGTGGTGGTCGGTTCAAGAATGATATCTCCGGCTTTATTCGTTACCTTAGTATAGCAGGTGGAACTCTTCAGCTTACCGTCATTGACAAAGACCGAATAAGCGCTTGCCATTTCCAGTGTTGAAACACCCTTGGTCAGACCGCCCATGCCGAGTGCGGCGAGGTTCAGATCGTTGCTGTCACCCTCCTTTACCAAGGTGGTAAGACCAAATTTTTGAGCAATGTCAAAGGCATAGTCTACGCCGACCTGTGACAGGATCTTGACCGCGCAGACGTTGACAGACTGCTGCAGAGCGGTACGGAAGGTATACAGGCCGCGGTAGGAACGATAGGAGTTCACCGGCCAAAACTTACCGTTGATCTTTGTCGGTTCATCATCGACGATGGAAGCGGTAGTGATATAGTCGCCCCAAAGGTGCGTGCCTTGTCTGTCAAAACCGTTGTCTACAAGCGGGAAGGTTTCTCCCGCGGCTTCCAGCTCAAAGCTGCGCTGCAGGGCAGGGGCATAGACCGCTACCGGTTTGATGGAGGAACCCGGCTGTCTGCTCGCGGTGGCACGGTTAAACAGCATTCTGCCGACCGTTTTGCGGCCGCCGATCATCGCCTTGATGGCGCCGGTCTTGTTGTCTACAATGGTCATCGCGGACTGCGGCTGGATGACTTTTTGACGCAGAGAATATTCCTTGGTCGAAAGTTTTTTGCCGTCTTTTTCGAAGAAGTCCGGATAATCAGTAAAGAACTGCGCGGAAACGATGAGGTTATTATCCTTGTCTCTACTCTTATATGGCTGCGGAATATTGATGTAGCCGCCCGGGATGGAGTAGAACTTTCCGTTGTCGATGGAGTACATGCTCTTCATTTCGATGCTGTAATCGGTCTGTCCGGCGACTGTGGTATTGTAGATCGCTAAGCGTTTCCCTGCAAAAATCGTCAGCGAGCCATCATCGTTCCACTGATATTCACTGGATTTAAGCTTGAAGGTGCCATCGCTTTCGATATAGTTGCTGTAGGCATAGAGGAGGGTGCCTCCTGTTTTGCTTCTGATATTTCCCTTAGAGTCTTTGGAATATCCGATCGGCTGTGGGAAATTATCATCGTTTTTGTATTCTTTTTCGATAACGGACTGCGCTTGCGAATCCATGGTCGTGTAAATCTGAAGTCCGCCGTTGTAAACCATGCTTTGGGCTTTTTGATAGTCATAGCCGAGCTGTTCCTGCAGATCTTTGATTACCTGTGTGATAACATAGTCCGCGAAATAGTTGGAAACGTCGTTGAGCGCGTCAATGTTCGGATTGACAACATCCTTGATTTCGGTTTTTACAGCTTCCTCATACGCTTCCTGCGAGATATAGCCCTGCTCAAGCATGAGTTTCAAACAAATTTTGATTCTGCTCGCGGCCGCGTCGTTCCAGACGTAGGCATAGTCCCCGTTCTTTTTGATCAGCTTGTCGGTATCCTCTGTGACAGAATCAGCGGACACCTGTTTGACCAAGGCGTAGGTGGTCGGAAGCTGCGGCATCGCGGCAAGCGCGGCAGCCTCAAAGAGCGTTACATCTTGAATATCCTTCGAAAAATAAGCCTGCGCAGCGGTCTGGACGCCGTAACCGGAACCGAAATTGACGGTATTCAGATAAGCTTCCAGAATCTCGGATTTGCTGAGGTTCTTTTCGAGAATGACCGCGTAATAGGCCTCTGTGATCTTACGAGAAAGGGAACGCTCCTGCATTTTATCCGTCAAATAGAGGTTTCTGGCCAATTGTTGTGTGATGGTACTGGTGCCGCTGATGGAGCCGCCGCCCAGTACCGCGTCTTTGATCGCGCCGAAGATACGGATAATGTTGAAGCCATGATGGGTTTCGAAGGTTTTATCCTCCAGCGCGATGAAGGCGTGCTGTACATCCTTTGGGATCTGGTTAATTTCAACAATCGTTCGATTTTGATCCGCGAAGACGTTGTCGATGATTTCCCCCTTGTCATCATAGAGTACGGAGCTTTGCGAAAGCAGACTGTAGATATTGCCCGTTTCAATTTTAGGCGCTTTGATGATAATCACGCCGACGTAAGTCATGCCGAGCAGCGCGACTGCCAAAATTACGCATACGACAAACTTCAAGAATTGCTTCTTGTTGAGTTTGTGTTTTTTCTTTTTGTGATGTTTTTGACTGCCGTTGTCAGGCGAGGCTTCCACCTGCGCGTTTTGTGCGCGGCTCGCGTGTTCTCGCTGCGCGCGATGGGGCGTATGCTCCGCTTTTTGTTCCGCGGCTTCTCGCTCCATACGTCTTGCGCGTCTGCTGTGAACGACCTGATCTGTGTTCGGATCCCTGTTCTCCGGCTTGTCCGAATAATCGGAATCTTTGTAATAACTCAAACAATTCACCCCTTTTCTTAGAATCTATGATATAAAAAATATCACTGCGCGCACACGAGGCCTCACGCCCCGCATGTCTGCGTCCCGTAAAATGTTCGCGTTTACATATAAAACTACAATCTAAAGTATAGCATATCTTGCGCGGAAAGCCAAATACTTTCCAATTCCTATCAAAAATCTTTTTGAGCTGACTATGAAAAAAATACAAAATTGTACAAAAATGTTTTCCAAAACGCGGAAAAGTATGGTAAGATGTGTAATAAGGAGGAAAAAATGATAAAAGATTTGCCAGTCAGAAGAAAACTGTTTTATTTCACGCTGTGTCTGCTGATTCTGCTGTATTTCATGGAATTCGCGGGGGTTTCTCTGAAATCGCGGCCGGATGCCGGCCTGACAACTGGTACGCATCGCTATACAGGCATCGTCAAGCAGGTGCGCGAGAAGGACGCGGAGTGCTATACCCTGCGTGTGCGCCTTTACACCATGGACGGCACGCGCCTTAAGGATTCGCCGGACGCCCTCCTGACATACTATCAAAAAGTGAACCAGCCCTGGAAGCTGCAGCGAAGCAAGATTACTTTCAGCGCGGCACTGGGCCTGCCGCAGCCGGCCGGCAATCCTCACTGCTTCGATTACGCGGATTACCTCAAAAGCTGCGATATCAGACTCATCGGCACACTTACATCCTTTCAGCTTGCGGAGACCGAAGAAAATTCGTTTGCGTCACAGCTTTGGCGGCGATATGAACGATTTCTCATACGGCAGAAGTTCCTGTTCGCCGAAAATCTGAAGCCGGAGAGCAAGGGCCTTTTGATGGGCGTGCTGTTCGGCGAGACCGCTTATCTTGATGAAGATGCTATCCAGCAGTTTCGCGACAACGGAACGGCGCATATTCTGGCTGTCAGCGGTCTGCATGTCGGCATTTTGTATGGCTTGTATCAGCGATTGACGAGAAACCGGACAAGCGCTCCCTGTCTCGCGCTTTTGGGCTTGTTTTTGTTTTCGTACGGGACATTGTCTGCGTGGAGTCCCTCAACGGTGCGGGCTGTGCTGATGATTGTCATGAGCGTTGCAGGCAGGCTGCTGGATCTGCGCTATGATATGCTGACGGCGCTGAGCGCGGTGTGTCTGCTGCTGATCCTGGATAATCCCGATGTAATCCTTGGAACCGCGTTTCAAATGTCCTTTTTGGCGATCTGTTCAATTGCTTTTTTTGAAAAGATTTTGCCGAAGCAGCTTCCGGACAGCCTCGCCTCGGCCCTGGCAGTCAACTTGGGATTGATTTTGTATCAAGCTTATCAATTTCATACTGTTTCACTTGTCAGTCTGGTCGCGAATATCCCGGTGATTTATCTGACCGGATATTTCGTGCCGCTCGCGATGCTTTGTTTCCTGTTTTTTGGCATCGGCGGGGTGCTGTATGAAGCCAGCGCACCGTTTCTGGATGCGATGGCGCGCCTGTTGCTGACGGTCAATGCAGGGTTTGGACTGGGTGGGGCGGCGGCAGTGGATGTGGTGCGGCCGCCGCTGTGGCTGACGATATTTCTCTTGGGAGGGGGCTTTTTTGCAGCATCAGAGACCTGCCTGCTTCTGCGCCTGCGTAAACAGTACCGGACGATTTTTTGCTGCATCTTGTTGATCCTGCTGGTGGCTATTCTGCTGCAAGGGCTCACTTACAGCCCGATCACGCATGATGATGTGATCTTTGTGGATGTGGGACAAGGAGACGGTATCCATCTGCGCTGCGGCGGGAAAAATCTCCTGATCGATGGGGGCGGCAGCATACGCTATGATGTGGGGCAGAAGACTTTGAAACCGTATTTCCTTGGGAATGGAGTCGGCAGCATCGATCTGGCTCTGGCAACCCATCGGCACACCGACCACTATTTGGGGCAGAGTCAGCTGGCAGAGAACTTCAAGGTCAGGAAGCGGCAGGTCGGACTGACAGCAGGCATGACGATTCGCTTCGGTAAAGATGAGGATGTCTGGCTTGAGACACTTTGGCCGCTGACGCTTGCGGAAGATCCGCAGCAGGAGGAAAACCACTCCTGCAGTGTATTCATGCTGCATTACCGCGGCTATCGGGTGCTGATCACCGGAGACTTAGACGAAGAGGGAGAGCTTGCGATGCTGGCATATTATCAAGGTCGGAATGAGACGGAGAGACTGCGGGCAGATGTTTTGAAGGTAGGGCATCATGGGAGCAAGACCAGCAGCGCGGCAGCCTTTTTGGATGTCGTGAACCCACGAATCGCAGTGATCCAGGTCGGCAGAAACAATTACGGTCACCCGTCGCCTGAGGTACTCGAACGTCTTACAGCGCGCGGCGTACAAGTCTTTCGCAATGATGTGCATGGCGCAATAGGCTTGCAGTTTCAGGGTAAAAATGGAATCCGCGTGGATACCATGCGGAAAGCTGCCGCCTGAAACAGCCGCGCGGAGCAGCGCAAAAGATAGACAAGACGCGGAAAATGAGAGTAGACTTTCGCGACATTTTCTCGTAAAATAAAGACAAGTGTGCCTATGCGCTTCCGCGCCTGCAAACGCGCGGAGAGTGTGGGAAAGCAATCGAAAAAAACAGGAGGGCTCAGGCTATGAAACACGCCTATATCAACGGAATTATTTTAGATGGCAGTAAGGAGATGGAGCCGCAGCAGGACAAGGTCATTCTGACGGACGGAGAGAACATTGAAGCTATCGTCGAAAAGGCGCAGATCGAGGATAAGGATCTTACAGAATACGAGATTACGGATCTAGCCGGAAACTATATCATGCCGGGACTGATCAATCTGCATCTGCATCTGCCGGCGACCGGAAAACCGAAGAAGAAGCAGCAGGATCCTGTGAAGTTGGTCAAGCTTCTGACGAGCAACGCGCTGCTTCGCAAGCTGGCGCTGAACCTGTGCGCCTCCAGTGCCAAGACGCAGCTTTTGAGCGGGGTCACGACGATCCGAACCGTCGGCGGGGTGCTGGACTTTGACTCCAAGATCCGCGATCAAATCAAGGCAGGCAAGCTGATCGGTCCGCGGATTCTGAGCTGCGATATGGCGGTCTCGGTCGAGGGTGGTCACATGGCGCACTCTTTGGCTTATGTGGCGAACAGCGCGGAGGAAGCAGCGGCTTATGTCCGTAAAATCGCGGAGAACAAGCCGGACTGGATCAAATTGATGATTACCGGAGGCGTGCTGGACGCCAAGGTTAAGGGAGAGCCGGGCGAGCTCAAAATGCCGCCGGAATACGTCAAAGCAGCCTGCGACGAGGCGCATGAACTGGGTCTGAAAGTGGCTGCCCATGTAGAGAGCCCGGAAGGGGTAAAATGCGCGCTGGCAAACGGTGTGGATTCGATTGAGCACGGCGCGGCTGCCGATGCGGAAATGATCGCGTTATTCAAAGAACATCATGCCTGCCTGATTGCGACGATTTCTCCGGCACTGCCGTATGCGAATTTTGACCGCGAGGTCAGCCATATCACCGAGACAGAGCAGTACAACGGACAGGTGGTTTTCAACGGGATTTTGGACTGCGCCAAGGCCTGCCTCGAAAACGACATTCCGGTCGGTCTGGGAACAGATACCGGCTGTCCGTACGTCACGCACTACGATATGTGGCGGGAGTTGAACTATTATCACAAGTATTGCGGCGTATCCCAAAAATTTGCCTTGTATACGGCAACCAAGCTGAATGCCGAGCTTGCAGGTGTCGGGGACATGACAGGCAGCATTGAGCCGGGCAAGTGCGCGGATTTTGTGGTAACAAAAGAGAATCCGCTTGAAAATCTGCAGGCGCTGCGCAAGATTGAGATGGTCGTCGCGCGCGGTAAGGTGATCGAGCATCCAAGCGTCAAAAAGATGCCGGAAGTCGAAAAAGAACTGGACAAGTTTCTGTAGCAAACTTGTGTATCATTTTAGAGAGAAAACTAGAAATTTGCGGGAGGTGACCGATCCAAATGAAATTGATAGAGCCAACGATGGAATATGACAGGCAGATTCAAAGGTACCGGCAAGAGTTTTTGGAGTACGACGGGTCAATGGACGGATGTGGCTCGCTTCGAAGATTCGATCGAACACAGGACTGGCTGGATCAGGTTCAATTATTCAAATGCGCGGAAACAACGCCTCCGCATTCTGTGCCGATGACACAATATATCTATCTTCGAGAAACAGACAACAAGATTGTAGGGGTCATGCAAATCCGGCATGATTGCAACACCTTTTTGGCACAATACGGTGGACATATCGGCTATTCTGTCTGTCCGAGCGAGCGCAGAAAGGGATACGCGACACAAATGCTGCGGCTTGCCTTGCCGAAATGTAAAGAACTCGGAATCGACCGGGTTCTGATCTGCTGCGCACAGGGAAATGAAGGAAGCCGAAGAGTCATCCTGCATAACGGAGGGAAATATGAATCGACTGTGCATGACCCGGAACGTGATCAGGATTTAGAACGATACTGGATTGATTTGTCGGATAACATGTGAGAATTTCGGATTTACAGAGGGGATGACAATGAGAATCAAACCTATAACTGTCAAGGATAAACTGGGAAGAACGGTA
>ERZ825896.475-NODE-475-length-52634-cov-3.956732_pt1 | contig 52634 bp, 43 predicted proteins | sample MGYA00519858_ERZ825896 | MGnify/ENA primary metagenome ERZ825896 (study PRJEB31778, sample SAMEA3449214) | human gut metagenome | biome: human gut; feature: human-associated habitat; material: faeces | place: United Kingdom | collected 2010/2012 ... | reverse complement strand
ATTTTCAACGAATCCTGCGGATTTCCCAATCGTTCGAGCAATTCTTCCGTACGATGCAGACCAAGCTTCACATCAGCCCAAGCACCCTGCTGAAGATAGATTTTCGGATCGAAATCGTAGCGATTGGCCATACATCGCTCCTTTCAAAGCAGAAAGGCCCCGCACGGGGCCTTCGTTGTTACAAGAAAAATACCGCCGCCATGCGATATCGCACGCATGAAAAAAAATGCGTCCCGTGGGAAGAACGGGCATCCTATGCGCGCGGCTGCTTCAGGCGTTCGCCGAGCGCCGCGAAGTCCGCTTCGAGCGCATCACGCTTCGTGCGGTCGTATATCGCCGCAGCGGGGTGGAAGACCGGATAGACGATGAAGCGCCCTGCCATATGGGGCCTGCCGTGAAGCCCCGTGATTCCCTGTTCCGTCTTCAAGATGAACTTCGTGGCGAAATTACCCATGGTCACCAGGTATTCGGGGCCGATGGCGCGAACCTGGTCTCGCAGAAACGGCGTGCAGATATCGATTTCGGACGGCTGAGGATTGCGATTCGAAGGCGGACGGCATTTCAGTACATTGGCGATGAACACGTCTTCGCGCGTAAGGCCCGCATAGCCCAAAAGCTCGGTCAAGTACTTGCCCGCCGCCCCGACAAACGGCTTGCCTTGCAAGTCTTCGTTCTTACCCGGGGCCTCGCCTATGAGCATAACGCGCGCCTCTGGATTGCCGAACCCTGGAACAACATTGGTCCTGCCTTCGCACAGGGAGCATCTACGGCATGCGGCAACCTGGGACGCAATGTCGTCGAGCAGTGCGGCGGAAGATTCGCCTTCCTGGGGAACGATCGTCGCAAAATGGTCGTTAATCATGGTCATCGCAAATACACCTTCGGCATTCTCAGGGACAAGGCGCAGCACAGTTCGTGAGGTATAGTGCCCACCACATCGCATAAATCCTCAATAGTCACGGAAACGCCGTTTTGCGCGCCCACCAGAAGCACCTCGTCTCCCACGTGCGGATCGAGGCGACGATGCGTTCCGTGGCTGCGCAAATCGACTTCGAACATGCACTGGTCCATGCAGATATTGCCCACCTGACGGCAAAGATGGCCATCATAGATGATGGAAGTCCTGCTTGACAAGGCGCGCGCATAGCCGTCCGCATATCCAACCGGCACGGCGCAAATTTTCACGCTTCCGGGGCTTCGGTAGTGCATTCCGTAGCTCACTCCTTCACTCATAGGCGGCATGTTCACCGCCGTGATGCGAGCATGGACGCTCAACGCTGGACGGAGGTCGAAGTACCCCCGGGTTTCAGGGCACGGATGGAAGCCGTACATGGAGATGCCCAGGCGCGCCATGTCCATATGCGTTTCCGGATAGCGCAAAAGCGCCGCAGAATTGGCGCAGTGCACCAGCCCGGGATTAACGCCGATTTGGCGAAGCGACGCAACGGTTTCCTTGAAGCGGCGCAGCTGCATATTGAAATCGAGAGTCTCAGCACAGTCCGCCGTGGCGAAATGGGTAAAAGTGCCCATCTGCTCGAGGGCCCGATGAAAGGCTATCTGCCGAACGAAATCGACCACCTCGTCGAAACGCACGCCTATGCGGTTCATGCCCGTATTAATGGCGAGATGGAACGGCGCACGCAATCCGTGCCTGTCAGCCTCTTCGCCATATGCTACGGCGAATTCGCTCGTATACACCGAAGGCATGAGGCTGTAGCGAAGCAGAAGCGGCACCGCAGCAATGGGAGGTTCGGAGAGAATCAGGACAGGCGCGTCGATGCCCGCCTTACGCAGCTGAATGCCTTCGCTCACCGTAGCGACAGCCAGCTGCGCCGCCCCTGCGGAAAGAGCCGTTCGCGCAACCTGCACCGCCCCATGACCGTATGCATTCGCCTTGACAACCGCCATCAAGCGCGTGCCCGGGGAAAGACGGCGTTTCGCGACGGCGACATTGTTGCGAATGGCGGACAAGTCTATCTCGACCCAAGACCAACGACGCTGCGGCCCCACAATAGCATCGAGCTGCTCCGACGAATACGCGCCGCAATCTTGTGCATCGGCAGCGCGGCCTTCCGACCTCGCGCCGGTATGTCTCAACAAATCGGAGAAATCCTGTCCGACCGCTCCGGAAAAGGCGTTGAACCCCACTGCGTTCCTTCTTCCTTACATCCCTTCGAAGGCCCATCGCTACCCAGCGAAGGCGAAACCGCGAACGCTTCGCCCCTTCGAAAAGGCATGCCCCAGCCACTTCGGGGCATGCAGACTACTTCTGCGCCGCCAGCTTACGCGCGTACAAGGCATTGTTCGCCTCGAGCCAGCTTTCCACCGTGCCGGTGTCGAAACCGTCTTCTTCGGAGATGACCAGTGCATACATCTCCTCTTCTTTCAGCACGGCATCAAGAGCGTCGGTAAGCTGGATTTCACCGCCGACTCCCGGCTCGACGTCGGCAAGAAGCTCCATAACGCGGGGACTGAGCAGATAGCGGCCGAAAACGGAAAGATTCGAAGGCGCATCTTCCAGCTTGGGTTTTTCCACCAGGCCGTCCACCTTCCAGACCCCCTCCTCGACCTGCGAGCCGGCGATGATCCCGAAGCGGCTCACCTGGTCGTCGGGGACGGGAAGCACGGCGATGACGCTTGCACCGCCATGAGCCTTCGAGATTTCGAGCATCTTCGGGCAGATGTTGTTGTCGGGAACCAACACGTCTCCCAGAAGCACGAAGAACGGCTCTCCCGCGGATTTCTCCGCCGCACAATGGATGGCATGGCCCAAACCGAGGGGCTCGTCTTGATATACGTACGAAACATTGAGATTGCCCGCGTGCTCTACCGCATCCGCGAAGACGTCTTTGCCCTTGGAGCGAAGCGTTGCAACCAGATCAGGGTCGGGCGTGAAGTGCTTCTCGATGGAAGTCTTCTCTCGACTGTTGATGATCACCACTTCGTCGGCCCCCGAAGAAAGGCCTTCTTCGACCACGTACTGGATGGCAGGGCGGTCGACGACGAGCAGCATTTCTTTCGGCTGTGCTTTCGTAGCCGGAAGGAAACGCGTACCCATGCCCGCTGCGGGAATCAGAGCCTTCATGCATGTCTCCTGTCTATCGAAAAAACGCAGCGCCCCGAAGGGCGCCCGGCATGCGCCGACAAAACGACGCATGCGGCAAGCAGAGCCTGCCGCATTCATTATGACGCAAAAGGCCCGCCAAAGACGGGCTCCTTTGCCTATTTTACTTCAGCGCGTCAACATGCTCTTCGAGCGCTACGAGTTTCTTCTCGGTTCGCTTGAGCTTGGTCATGATGAACACAACATAGCCGCACAAGACCAAGAAGATGAGAGCGTATGCGGCAATGACGAACGGAGCCGCGCCAAGAACGGTGGAGTAGATTTCTGCCAAAACGGGATCCATAGTTAGTCCTCCAGTTTATCCTGAATACGAGCGAGCTTCTCTTCCATGACCTGAGCGCGCAAACGCAGGCGATACAAGCCGAATGCAATCAAGGCAAAACCCGCCATGCCGAGCATGAGAGGCAGCAGCATCTCGGGAGAAAGCCCCGAGTCGGTCCTGAAAATCACAGGGTGCACACCCGACGGAATCAAGCGCGTGACCAAAAAGCAGATGGGCACGTCAATGAAGATCAGGATGCCGAAAACGCTTGCATAGACAGCCCGGCGCTCAGTGTCTTCGACCGCGTTGCGCAAGATGAAATAGCCGAAAATCATCAGCATCAAGATGAAATACGTGGTGAGGCGAGGCTCCCACGTCCACCAGACGCCCCACTCGAAGCGCTCCCACATCTCGCCGGAAGCCATCGTGCACAACACGAACACCAGCGCGATTTCCGTAGCGACGCGCGCACGCGTATCGTAGCAGGCGCGCTTGGTCATAAGAAACCTGATGCCGTAGTAGGCCGTGAAGACCAACGCCCCGAAGCTCGCAATCGCAACAGGCATGTGCCAATAGAAAATCTTTTGCGAGAGCAGCAGCTTGTTTTGCACCATGACGCCGCCGATGAGCGCGGGCTCATTAACCGCCGCTCCGTTGACCAGCGGGGCGATGGTGAAATTCAAAACAAATCCGAGCGTCGCAAGCAACGCCCCGAGAGCGAGCGCCCATGGCGCCACGCGATCGATAATTCCCCCGATCGCAGGTTCTTTGGCCTTTTCTTCGTTGGCCATACCAATCCTTTCCCTTAAGCGCTTACCACGAAATCGTACAGCACCCACGATATCAAGATCATCACGATATCGTAGCCTGCCGAGAGAGCCATTGACGTCACGAACGTGTCCATGAACCCTTCCGGAGCGCACATGGCGCATGTCGTCGCCGAGACGCACGCCCACAGAAGCGGAAAAAGCAACGGAATAAACAGCACGGCGAGCATGACGTCTTTCCCGCGCGTGTTCATAGTGATGGTGGAAAGCATGGTGCCGACGCCGGCAATGCCCACCGTGCCCGCTAAAAGCGGCGCGACCATAAGCGGCCATGTCGGCGCGGCCCCCACCTGTCCGAGGAACAAAAAGAAGAACAGCGGCACGGTGACCACGGTGACCACGAGAAGAAACACCAGATTGGCCGTCGCCTTCGCAAGAAAGATTACCGAACGGTCCATGGGGACGAGAAGAATGCCCTCGAGACACCCCTGCTCTTTCTCGTGCGAAAAAGAGCGATTCAACCCCAAAAGGCTCGTGAACAGAATCACCGCCCACAGCAGGCCGCCGGCCATCTGCAAGATATCGAGCTCGCTTCCCGCTTGAGCAAGCGCCGCGCCATAAACCACAAGCACCAAAAGCGCATAGAGACCCATGGACGTAAGCATGTCCTTGGTATGCAGCTCCTGGGAAAGGTCTTTTTTCAGAAGAGCCACGTAATGAGCCCACGTGGAAGGTTTCTTCATAGCAACGGCCATTACGCCACCCCCATACCGACGGTTTCGCGATAAAGCCCTTTGAACTCGTCGAAGTCGAGCTCGTCTTTCGGCGCGCATACCATCACGCGGCCTCGGGCGAGCATCATCGCATGCGTGCAGGCGCTGAAGCCTTTCTGCAGGTCATGGCTCACCATGACGAAGGTTCGCTCTTCGCGCAAGCCCCCGATGAGCTCGTCAAATATCTCGACGGCGTGCGGGTCGAGGCCAGCATACGGCTCGTCGAGAAACACCACATCGGGGTCGTTAATCAGTGCGCGGGCGATGGAGAGACGCTGGGTCATGCCGCGCGAAAACGTGCGCACCATATCGAATCGGCGGTGGTCAAGCTCGACTGCGCGAAGCAGCTCGCGCACGCGCGCCTCCGGATCTATTATGCCGTACAGGCGCGCCACGAACATCATGTTCTCCATCGCGGTCAGGTCTGGATACAGCATGGAATTGTGCGATATGAGGCCGATATGGTCGCGTACCTTATCGGGATCTTCCTTAGCGTCTAGTCCCATGACGCGAATCGCTCCTGAAGTGGGACGTGCAAGCGTCGAAAGCATGCGCAGCATGGTGGTCTTGCCTGCGCCGTTCGGACCGAAAATGGAGAGAAACGCTCCTTGCGGCAGAGAAAACGACACGTTGTCTAAGGCCTTGCGGTCGCCGAAGACCTTCGTGAGCTTTTTCACCTCAAGCGCAAGCGGTTCTTTGTCCAAAGCATCCGCCATCTTCATTCACTCCCCTACGCTGTTACCTGCTCGCGTGCTTCTTCCGCATTCGACGCGCCGTCGGCGCCTTCGCCGCGGGCTTCCTTCTTCGAGAACGCCTCGCCTTCTTTGCGACGGCCGAACAGGGCGATGGCCGTGCCGAGCATCAGAAGCGCGAAGCCGACCCAGGCAAAGCTTACCAGCGGGTTCACGCGCACGTCCATGGAAAGGTCGCCCGCATCGTTCACGCCGCGATACACAACGAAGAGGTCTTCGGTCGGGAAGCTGATCACGCTAGCGTTGAGCTTGGTCTGCTGCGTAGAAGCCACCAGTTGAACCGACGGGTTCACGTGTCCGACATATGATCCCGTGTTGGCGTCGTACACGTCGAACTCGACGCGATACAGAATGTCGTCGCCGTTCGGCATGGTCTCTACATCGCTACCGGTGTAGCGCAGCTCGTAATCGTCGATGACGAAGTTCTCCGCCGTATCGGCCTCCTCGTCGAAGGCCACGTAATCGGTCTTCTCCGTCACGAACATGGAGGACCCGATAAGGCCCACCAGGATGATGGACATGGCGAAGTGAGCGATGTAGCCGCCGTACTTCGAAGAATTCGAACCCAGCATCCCGAAGAATGCCGCTACGGGATTCTTGCCCGTCGCCTTGGCCCGCTTGGACGCGGCGCGCGCGATCATGAAGAGCGTGTTGAAGAACAACAGGCTCGCCACGGCGAAGCCGACGACGGCAAGTCCGTTGTAATACCACACAGGGCCTTCGGACAGCAGCTCTTCGGCCGCCGTAACGGCAGCCTGGGACGCGCCCTGTGCAGAGCCGGCCTGGATAATGGCATCATACGCCGGATACAGCGTGGTCGCGAAATAGGCGATCAAGACGACGAAAAGAACGGCAGCGCAAATTGCAGGAACCTTTGCCAGACGGAAAAACTCCTTGCGATCGGTTTTCGTCCAGGCAAGCAGCGGACAGACCGTGATGATGAAGCAATAGACAATACCGAGCGGACGCGCGATGGCATCGTAAGTGCCCGCAGAAAGGCTTTGACCACCGAACGGAAGGAAGGTCGGCAGGGCGCTTGCCACCGTGAGGTAGCACAAAACGAACGTGAACACGATCATGATCACGTTATTGAAGTAATACGCGGCCGCCTTCGACGCCATGGACTCGATCGCATCGTCGGATGCAAACGACTTCCAGCGAATGGCCAGGCCGACAAGGCCCACCAGCACGGCGACGACGATAAGTCCGCCGAAAAGCATGAGCGACACCGGGTCGCCCTCGAACGCATGGACGGACTGCACCACGCCGGAACGGGTGATGAACGTTCCTACCACAACGAAGGCGAACGCGAGACATGCGCACATGACGCTCCAACGCTTGAAGGCGCCGCGCTTGCGATAGACCGTGAAGCTGTGCACAAGCGCAAGCGCGACCATCCACGAAAGGAGGCTCGCATTCTCAACGGGGTCCCACGCCCAGTAGCCACCCCAGCCAAGCACGACATACGCCCAGATGGCACCGAGCCCGATACCGATGCCGAGGAAGAGCCAGCTGAACATGGCGTAGCGGCTCGAGCGCACGACCCATTTGGCGCTTGCATCGTTGACGATGAGCGCAGCGATCGCGTAGGCGAACGGAATCGTGAGACCCGCATACCCGACGAACAACGTCGGCGGATGGATGGCCTGAGCCCAGTGCTCGAGCAGCGGGCTCATGCCGAGGCTCGACGCCATTGCCGTGAGATTGCCGTTCGCATCCACGTAAGGCGAAGCCGTAGCGATGAAGGGCATGTTGCTTTCAGAGAACAGGCACACGGCAACGAACGCGGTCAAAACGAGGTTCGAGACGAAAAGTGCCATGCAGTCAAGATCGTCGAGGTTCTTCATGGCGCGAACGGCCACCACCACGTTGAAGATAGAAATCAGCCACGCCCAGAACAGCAGCGACCCTTCGCGTCCGGCCCACAGGCCGCTGAAGCGATAGAGCACGCCAAGCGCGCCGTCGGCATCCGAGTGCTCCATGAGAACGTATTCGATGGACATATCGCCCGTCATGAAGCAAAAGACCAGAATGCCGCAGCACACCGTCAAGGCGACGGCAGTGAGGATGGATGCCACGCAACCGCCCCACGAAGCCGTCTCTGCCGCGCCGGTCTTGCCGGCCTTCTTAAGAATGCGGCCCGCAAGCAGACAGACCACGGAAACAACTACGCCTGCAAACGCAACGACAAGTCCTATCAATCCGAAAGTGGACATGCACTATCCTTCCTGCGCGACATCGGTCGCAACAAACGAACCAGAATCGGAAAGCGAGCCGGTGATGACGACCGAGGTGCCGTCGACAATAACATCGGGCAGCGCGCCGTCGAACTCGACGGGAACCTGCAGCGTTGCATCCTGGGAGTCGGCCACGACGAAGCGAGGCTCTCCGGAACCCGCCGCCGTCAGCGTGCCCTCGCCAACCACGCCTGCAAGCTTGACCGTCGTGTCAACGATGTCATCGCCGTATTCGAGCAGGCGGGAGACCGACAGAGCGTCCGTAGCGCTTTCGTACTTAGAGGGGCACTTCGTCACCAATTCGCTTGCCACCAACTCAACGCCTCCGTCGGCAGAAACCAGCTTTCCCGTGCAGATGGCCGTTACGCCGTTGCCAAACGTAGAGGACGCCGCCCCGTCATAGCTTACGCGCAGCGTCTGGGACTCATCCCCCTCTGGATCGCAGATTTCAAACGTAAGGACGTTGTCTTTCGTGGCAAAAGAATTGTCGACCACGTTTCCCGAGACCTGGACACGGTCGGAATCGTGCGCTCCGCTCAACGCGTCAGCAACCGTGACGGTCTTTGCGGCGCCTCCGCTTCCCACCACGGCCAAGACGATTGCCAAAACCACCACGATCACGCCCGTTACCACAACGAGCCTGCGCTTGGTTTTCGTATTCATGCTCCTGCTCCTTCAACACTCGCCATGACCGACGCCGGACAACCGGACGTCAGCCGTCAAGGGTGCGCCGCGCATGCAGCGGGCAAACGATGCGACGGCTTCATCACGCCGCAGCATCCCAGCGTGTCATTATCCAGCAGAAGAGCCCGTCTTGGCAGGCGGGCTCTTCGTACTACACATGGCTCAGGCAATGTACGTCAAACGCAGTATGCCTTCATTGGCTGCACGCGTCGCCATGCAGGACGGCGTGCGCCGATTAGCGCGCATGCGCGCATGCTTTTCCGGGCTTAAAGCGTGGAAAGCTTCTTGGCCTCGGCGGTGGTCAGCCAACCCTCGGGAACGGGAGCGCTGCTGTGGCACTGCGTGCAGTAGTTCACAGACTGGCTGTGCGCCTTGTGGCACTGGCTGCATGCATATTCGCCGTGCTGGGCAAGATGCGGGTTGTAAGTGGAATCGAGATCTGCGGTTGCAGCCTCCAGGTCGGCACGAGAAGTGATTTCCTTGCCGTCGTCGGTGACATGGTGGCAGTCGCCGTTGAGGCAGAACTCATCCTCTTCGATGCCGCGAGCCTCGACGAGGTCAGCCAGCTCGCGCTCTTCAAGGATGGTCTGACCAACCTTGTTCTCGCCAGCAACCTCATAGCTGCCGGTCACCCAGTGCATGCCTTCGGTAATCTGCTCGCCCAGGGTGGGAACATGGCAGCCGAGGCAGTTGGTGGTTTCGCCCTCGGTGGTGTGACCGTGATAGTAAGCCATCATGGCCATCTTGTCAGACTCTTCGGTCAGCTCGTTGCCGTACTTGTCATGAGAGCCGTCGATGTAGCTCTCGGCATATGCGTCCATCGGCGTATGGCAGATGGCGTTGCAGAAGCTCGGCTGCTCATGCCAGACGAAAAAGCCCGCACCTGCGGCAACCAACACAACGGCAACAACGCCCACGACGATGGGCCACTTCTTCTTGCCGCTCCTAGCCTTCTTGGCATCCTTGGCGGGTTCCTCGGTCGCAGCGACGTCGGTCTTGGTTTCCTCAGCCATGGATACCTCCTTTCTCCTATCTTCCTTCTTCCTCCGTATTCCGCATACGATTTGGAGGGGATGCGTCCAAGGAACCGTGAGATAGTCCGATTTCGGCAACCATGGGTTAAAGCGTAGGCGAAATACAGGGATGACTTTAACACACATCCTTCATAAGGAACCCAGAATACCCTCACCCATTTAGGGGGAAATTACAACTTTTAGCGTATTTCCAGGTCATTTTTTCACCATTCGCCGTCAAATTGCGCCAACGACGGAAGATACTTCTGGTCTGGCGAGAATCTCGGAAACAGCAGAGTCCCATGAAGGAAGCGCGAAGCGGGCCGTGATACACGGATGATTTCGGCCGAATGCACAAAAGGGCGAGTCGTGTCGGCCAGAACGAAAGCCCCCGCAATAGCCATGCACGTTTTCTATCAAAACGAAATCCCATCCGCTTTGCGGCGGAAAGCCGCCACTCACCGCCGCGCCGCGATAGGAAGGTCTTTCTCAAAACGGGCGATGCAATCGCTAGAGTTTCCTTCCTATATAGAAGACGTAACCATTCGGCTTGAGGAAGGAAATCGGTAGCAGAGCATCTTCTCGAACCCTACGCCGTCAATCGCGCCCTCGCACCAAATGAAATCGACGCTTTCCACCTCGGCGTCGAGCCTGTCCGCCCTGCACGCCGCGCACGCGACCCATCATGGCAGAGTCGACAAAAGATTGCAGGTGCGCAGTCATCGCCGCTTGCACCAAAGGAATCTCCGCGCTGAGTACAACGAGGACGACCCATATCCTCGAAGCATATATGCGATATCCGTTCTTCGACCGCTTTACACTCAAAAGGCCATTCGCCTCCCTATTGCGCAGCACATCTATCGATACGCCCAGATCAAGTCCCCGTCATACCCCCCTAAACGCAAAAAACGCCGCTCTTGCGAACGGCGTTAAAAATCATGGTGGAGATGAAGGGGCTCGAACCCTCGACCCCCACGTTGCGAACGTGATGCTCTCCCAGCTGAGCTACATCCCCATAAACAGGCAAGACGGTATTTTCCTACCAAGCGTTGCTCTTGTCAAGCATAAAACGAAACGCAAATACAAAATGGCAGACGGCTGAACGAAAACCGTCTCGTAAACGCACTCGAGCAAGAAGCGATTCATGCCCGACCAAATGCGCACAACGAGCGCAGCCGCCACATGCGGCCTAGAAATCCTCGTTCTCTTCGTCCTCGTCATCAATCAAGATGGCATGAGCGCCCGGCTCTTCGCTGTTTTCGACAAGCGTTTCGAAGATGGGCTTGCCCGTCTCGACGTCGAAAAGTTCAACCATGCCGGTAAGGACATCGACATACTGGTAAGACTGACGAGCTTTGCGGCCACGTTTGCGATCGACCTCGAGAATGAACAGCGACGGATGAGCCTGCATAAGAATGCCCTCGCATTCGACGACCTTAGAACGGCCCATGTTCGCACGAACCTTCAGGCGCGTTTCGATGCGCTGCTGAAGTTCTGCGCGAATGTCATCGACAATACGCGCGCGCTTTTCAAGTTCCATATTGTTATATTCCTTCGCTTTAGCGTGAGTCAGTGTAGCTGAAAATGATATCACGTCTGTCAAAGGAAATTAAATATCTGCAGGTCAAATTCACATTTTGCAGACAAAGACGCCAAACAGGGCCTCGAAACGCTTCGAAGATGCGATAAGCACTTGACTCGCGCAGGACGCATCACCTCTTCAGATGGGCTTCGCAGCACTCCGGAACACAAGCAAGAAACACGCGCCCGAGCTCGATGAATTCATCGAGCGTCAGGCTCTCTCCGCGCCTGCGCGAGTCGATACCGGCGCGCTCCAAAAGCTCAGGCAGAAGCTCGACCACGCCAGCGGCCGATTTCCGGCCCGAGAAAAACGTCTTCATTGAATTGGCGATCGTCTTGCGCCTGGTGGCAAAAGCCGCATCCGCCATCAAAGAGGCCGCCGCAATCTCGCGATCGTCTATCGCCAAGTCATCTCGACGATCGAGACGGATGACCGCGGACGTGACGCGCGGTGGCGGAAAAAAATTGCCGGGAGACACCTGAAACCTGCCAGTGGCTTTCGCAATAAGGTTCAACTTTACAGTGTAAGCCGCATAATCCTTTGTGCCGATTTTGGCCATCATGCGGTCAGCAACCTCGCTTTGCACCATCACCGTTGCGCTCTGGATGCTCTTGAAACGCTGGAAATAATCGAGCACAAGCGTCGCGGCAACGGCATATGGGAGGTTGGCAACGAATTTATTGGGAGCAGTCCCCGAACGAGCCGCATCCCCGAAAGCCTCTTCGAGATCGCCTTGCGTAAGCTCGAGCGCATCTTTCGAAAGAAGCGAAAAGGTGTCGAAATCCGCACAGGTTTCGGATAGAACAGCAGGAAGGTCCGTATCGCGTTCCACCGACAGTACGCGGGCTGCGCGCGGCAGCAAGGCAACCGTCAGCGTGCCGATACCAGGACCCACTTCAAGGACCGCATCTTGCTCGGACACCTCGGACAGCTCGCAAATCTTTGCGATGACGGCGTCATTGACAAGAAAATTCTGCCCGAGAGCCTTTTTCGTCGCCAAGCCGTGCCTCTCCAAAACGGCGCGCGTAGCCGAAGGCGATGCCAGATACGATACGCTTCCCATAACTGCCTTTCTTCTACCGTAATACAACGAACCCCGACATCCCTCAGCGGAATGTGACGAGCCCTAAGATTCCGCAACAGCTTCGGAACCCTCAAGGCCCTGCGAAAAAGCGGAATAATTTCACCGCCCTTGAACGCTTCGCCGCCCAAACTCCCATGCATACTAGGCTATCCACGGCTGCCGAGCAATGAGCTATCTGCGGAGCCTTTCTTCGGGAAGAGCATCTTGCCCTCTTCCTCGGAGCCTTGCCCCCATCCGATGCGGTCGACAACGTCTGCTAGGAAAAACCCCGCCGACCCGAAAGCCGATTTGACGATGGTGAGCAAGGGCTCATAGCCGAACGGGTCTCCCCCCGCACCGATGACATGCAGCACCACCGGCCGCTTGACCTCGCTTGCGCGATCGTGGCAAGCACACGGTCCGATCCGACGCTCCCAATACGGCTGCAATCGATCGAGCACGCACTTGAACTGGCCCGTAGGCCCGGAAAAATACACCGGGCACACCAACTGAATCTCGTCCGCCATATCAATCAGGGCGTAAAGCTCTTGCATGTCGTCTTCTATGATGCAGGAGAAATCTCCGCGACACCCTTCGCAACCGATGCATCCCGCCACGTTTTTGCGTGCCAGGTCCCACCTGAACACGCTTGCCCCCTTCGCCTCAAGGTCATCGGCAAGCAGATCGGCATAGCGAGCCGAAACACCCGACGTACGAGGCGATCCGCATATAAGCAGGGAGCGCTTCGGGGCATTTTCTGACATCAAAAACCTCCCTGCGCCGCAGCGCACTGCCATGCCGTTGGCTCGCGGTCGAGCAGCTCGAGCGCATTAGCGTGAAGCCGGACAAGAAACTCCTCGCGTTCGACGCCAGGCATGATGCCGCGCGTCGATGCGAGATATTCCGCCACATACAGCGTGAAATCGGGACCGCACTCGATGCCGCGAAACGGCACGGGCGCCATGTAGGGAGAATCGGTCTCCGTAAGCAGGCGGTCAGCGGGAACAATCTGGGCGGAAGCGCGCAAATCGTCGCTGCGGGAAAACGTGACCGCACCGCCGAACGCCACGTAGCAGCCGCGACTGATCCAGCGAACAAGCTCCTCGGGACCGACGCTACAGCAATGAAGCAAAACTCCCGCTGCCGGCCAGCCTTCTTCCTCGAGAATCGCAAAGCCGTCATCGTGCGCGTCGCGCATATGCAAAATGAGCGGCAGCCCGCTTTCGTGAGCGAGCTCGACCTGGCGGCGAAACACGTCGCGCTGTACATCACGAGGCGAAAGGTCGTAGTGATAGTCCAGACCAACTTCGCCGAGAGCGCACGTGAGCGGATGGGCCAGCATGCGACGAAGCGACGCCTCCACCTCGCCGCTCCAATGAGACGCGTTGTGGGGATGAACGCCTGCCGCCACGCGCACCTTGGGAATGGAAACGCTCTCGCACGGACAGCGATGCGCACGCCATTCGTCGGCGGTCATTTCGCTCGAAGCGCCCTCTTTCTCGGCGAGAGCGGCGCGGCGTGTTGCTTCAAACACCTCAGGAAGCATGCGCAGCGCCTCACTGCGCCATTCATCTACCAGGGAAAACGTAGTATCGCCGTCTTCATAGGCGTCTATGATCGTACAAACGAAATCCACGCCCTGCACCGCACAGCGCGCAAGCGAAAGCGGAGCATCGGAGATGAGGGCCAGATGCGCATGGGTGTCGGCAACGGGAGCCTCAAGCAGCGGATTGGGAGCTTCGACGTAGCGCCAACCGCTCTTTTTCTTCTTGCGGAAAAGAGCATCGCGAAATGCAAGATAGCCCGCCGGACTCTCCGGGTCCACGCCCCCGAGAGCATGCTCAGCCGTCTTTTCCTCCGATGCGTTCGCTTCCTGAGTCATATCGTTCACCTTTGTTCTGGTTATAAACCCGCGGATTGGCTCCTGACCGCCTGCAATCAATCCCGAAACAGCCCGCTGATCGACCTGGAACGGCCTGCCAGTACGGCAGCCCACCCGCCGATTGCCTCTGCCTTGATCCGCAAACTGACCAGCGACGGTTCAAGAACCCACGTTCGTCTTTTAATGATATATAACGCATCGGGGCCGCAGGCTCATGCCCGCGGCCCCATCTCTAGACAACGTTCATGCGGAAAGCCCCGATGACAACGTCTGTGCGATTAGAGCTGAATGTCCTTCACGTCAAGACGCGGGAACAGCGGATCGCCCTTTTCCACATCGTTGCCCGCAGGCAGCTGGCCCCAAACGCTTGCAGCCTTGATGTCGTCGACCCCGTCGATAGCGCCGAGGCTCAGGCGACGGAACACTTCCGCGGAAGTGTTCGGCATGAACGGCGCGAAGAACAACGCCAAAATGCGGCACGCTTCCGCGGCATTGTACAGGACATACGCAAGCTCGCCCTGCGTTTCTTCGGACTTGGCCAAATTCCACGGAGCGCTCTCTTCGACATACAGGTTGACGCGACTTGCCAGCTCCTGAACGGCAGCGGCAGCATCGGTGAAATTCACATCGGCCATACAGGCATCGTATTTCTCATACAGAGAATCCGCGATGTCCTTGAGCGGATTGGGGGCATCCGTAAACTCCGCCGGCACGGCAGGAACCTTGCCGTCGAAGTACTTGCATACCATGTTGAACACGCGGCTGCACAGGTTGCCCCAGGTGTTGGCCAGGTCCGCATTGTAGACCTGCGTCATGCGCTCGATGGAGATATTGCCGTCCGCGCCGAAGCGAACGTCAGACATGAAATAGTAGCGATAGGCGTCCACGCCGAAAACCTCCACCAAGTCGGAAGGTTTAATGCCATTGCCCTTGGACTTAGACATCTTCTCGCCGCCTACGAGCAAGAAACCATGGCCGAAGACGGTGCCCGTGATAGGCAGACCAGCGGCCATGAGCATGGCAGGCCAAATCACGCAATGGAAACGCGTGATGTCTTTGCCCACGAAATGATATTGCATAGGCCAGCGACGCTCGAATTCTCCCTCGCGCTCGGGATCGCCGTAGCCGATGCCCGTGAGGTATGCCAGCAACGCGTCAGCCCACACATAGCACACGTGACCCTCGTCGAAGGGCAGCGGAATACCCCAGTCGAAGGTGGAGCGACTGATGGAAAGATCTTGCAGGCCGCCCTTGACGAAGGTGACGATTTCGTTTTTGCGGGTCTCAGGACGGATGAACTCGGGATGCTCCTCGTAGAATTTCAGCAGCGGCTCCTGGAATTCGGAAAGCTTGAAGAACCAGTTTTCCTCGCCGGAAGCGCGGCGCACCGGGCGATGGCAGTCGGGGCAGACGAATTCGCCCTCTTCGTTTTTCTCAAGATCGTTTTCCGCGTAGTAGGTCTCTTCGTGAACGCAGTACCAGCCCTCATACGCGCTTTTGTAGAGGTAGCCCTTCTCGTACAGATCGGTCCAGAACTTCTGCACCGTGCGCGTCTGGCGCTCTTCGGTGGTGCGCACGAAGTCCGTATAGGTGATGTCGAGCATATCCCATGTCTCTTTGAACGCAGGAACCATGGAATCGCACCATTCTTGAGGCGTCATGCCGTTTTTCTCGCCCGTCTCGGCGACCTTCTGGCCGTGCTCGTCGAGGCCGGTGACGAATGCGACGTCGCAGCCGTTCATGCGCTGGTAACGCGCTACGGTGTCAGCGGCGATAGTGGTGTACGCGGTGCCCAGATGGGGCGCCGCATTTACATAGTAAATAGGCGTGGTGAAAGAATAGGTGGGCTTGGTCATTGGTTTCCTCTCGTGCTCGGGCGACTGATGATGACGCCTTCGCCTCGTGGGCCGCATCGGACGACGGACGGAAGGCACGGCGTTCGTGCTTTTCGCCCGCATGCGAAAAATCCGCCGGCTGTGCGATGCGACAACGGATGTTCAAACTCGCTTATTGTAGCGCAGCAAACGCGCGGCGCGCAGCTGCCAATCGAGGTCATACGTCGCCGAAGCGCCCGGCCGCATGCCGCGCACTGGAAAAGATGAAACAGCAATCGTCAAACGCCGTCTTTAGGCATCGAAGGGAACGATTGTCTTGAATATACCTGTCTGGGTCATTTTGCAGCGTGCCTCGAACCCGAGGCAAAGTACTTTCGGATCGAAATCAGCCACACGCAAGCCGCACATCCTATCGCGAGGAACCCTCATCGACACGATGTAGTCATCGACGATATCCCCGTTTTTGTCAGGCCTTTGCGTATAAGCCGACAGGACCATCGAGTTGATAGCCGGGCTGATGGACAATAAGCTCGTCAGAACAAGCACGCAGAACCCAAATACGCATTGAACGTATTCGTTGCGAAGCTCTTTCTGGGTTTTAGCCTTGGACTTCACAATCCCGCTTTTCAATTGGACGAGTTTCTCCTGGGGCAAATCCTCTATTTCCGGCAGGTCCAAATCGACAAGCAACGTACGGCAGTCACCTCGGTACTCATACTGCGCATCTATGGAAAGAGGAAGCACGCACGCTTCGAACCAATGGGCAACCTCATCTTCTATATAGGAGGAATCGCCAGAAAGAGCGCGCTCAACCTTCCTTTTCTCAGCAAGGTATTCATCGTAATAACGCCGATCGAGCTGCCTCTTACGCTCTATCTGCTCCCTTTCGAACTTGTTCTTGCGATATTCCCACGCCTGTTTTCTTTCGTAATATCGCTGCTCGATATGAGAGTTGAAATACTCGTTTTTCATGCGACGGCGCTTCCAGAACGCGAGAGTCGAAATCGCAGCATCAGCCTCTCGGGAAACCTCATACTGCAATTGACCCAAATCAGGAGCCGCTTCGCTGAACGGAAGCAACTCGTACTCCTTCGGACTCAGTCCGACGAGACGGCTCTCGAATACGCTTCGATCGGAAACGACAGGAGACGACTTGTAAACGTCGAGAACCCCACGCATGCGCTCCCTATCCTGCTCGACGGTCGCAGCGCCCGCGTTCTGACGCAAACGCTGTAATTCGGCCTTCCGCTCACGGAATGCAGGGGTTTTCGAGATGATCGATATGAGGCATTGGTCGGTAATAAGGTTCCCGCATTCATCGTGAAACAATATCTCGCCATACTCGTCGACCGAAAAGGAAGCAGAAGGGTTTTCCCTCCCCGTATATTCCTGCCACTGGCGAACAGCCGCTGGAATACGAGGAGATGCCACACCGCCCGAGGACACTGCGCGCTGGGCATTTCGCGGCGCCGACGACCCTCCTGCAAGTTTCGTCCGATAAGAAATCCCCGTTCCGGGAATGCTGAAATTCTGGTAAACGCCCCTCTTGCCGACGTTGACCGACGCACCGCGCCCGCCTATGGTCGCACTCACGCCCGAATTGGAAAAATTCAGCCGAACGCCTTTGCACAAACGAACACTTTTTCGAAAACGAAGCCCCATTACGCACCACCTCGCTGACTTCCATTTCGTCAAATAGCGGAACTTTTCCTATATTGTTTTTCATTTCACTATAATGACATAAATTAGATTGAAAAAATCCACTAACAAGACAGGAGTATCCATGACTGCTCAGCAGCCCATCAGTCCGCCCCCCGATTTTTCATCCATCTCCTACAGGCCCCCTAATGGGACAAAATTCAACACTCCATTCATAATGGCGATAGCCGCACTCGTACTATCCATCATGGGAGGTGTCGTCTCTGCGCTCGGTATCGCCTGCGCAGTTGCCGCACTCGTTGTCCGCAAGAAGTCGCACGCGCCCGTAAAAGAGCACCGCGCGCCGAGGGCAACGCTCGCATTGAGCATCCTGGCGGTCGTCTTCGGCATATCCATGGTCTTTTCAAGCCTTCAGCCCGCCTCCATCACTGTCAACGTCAGCACATCAAATCAGGGGTTCAGCCAATCGCCCATCACGATAGTAATGGACGGCACGACCGACGAGGGTGAGAGCGTCCACGAAAAACTGGAAGTCACACCGGGAATGCCGCTTCAGCTCAAGGATAAAGAACCCGGAACATATTCGTTCACCGTCGACACCTCATCACTCGACGGCGAGAATTTCTCGTATAAAGAGAGTGGAACGGGACCGTACGAATTCGAAAAAGGGCAAGACCTCCTCGTCAATATCGAACTGACCGCCTCTCCGTTCGACGGAGCCCTGGTTATCAAGGTGGATGCTCCCGATTGGAAGAACGAATACGGCAAAATACCCGTGAATATCGAAGGAACGACGACAGAAGGCGAATCCGTCTCAAAATCGGTAAGCATTGAACCGGGAAATGAAAAGCGACTCGAAAACTACGACCGAGGCACGTACTCATTCTCTGTCGACGAATCGGTTCTCACCCAGGATTCTGTTATCTTCAAAGTCGACGGGCCGACCCCCTGCGAATTCGACAAAAAATCCGATGCCGTCGCAATAATAAGAATATCCGTCGACGAGCAAGCTACAGCCGAAGCGCAAAAAAAGGCAGAAGAAGAGGCGCAACAGGCTGCCGAAGAAGCGATGGCACAACAGGCCCAGGAGGAAGCAGCCGCCCAGGCGGCGAGTGCAGACGCAATTACAGTCTACGGAACCGAGACTGGTAGCAAATACCATCGCGAAAACTGCAGCTCTCTCAAAAAATCAAAGATTCCCATGACGTTGGACGAAGCGAAGAACAGCGGGCTCGGACCGTGTTCGAAATGCAATCCTCCTGCATAAGACTTTTCGACCTTTCGAAGTGGCCCCGCAATATATCAAACATTGCGGGGCCACACGTATTTCGCGAGCGTTCATAACATGCAGCATGCGCCTGTCCCCCTTTTCGTGCGATACAGGATTTCGTGCGATACGCCCCTCGGCAAAACACGGCATCATGAAGGCGGAATCGAGTGCGCCGCTAAATCGGCGCGCTCAAAGGCCCTCGGAGGGGCTTGTGTGAACAAGGAGGGAATCTCATGAATACCACCGGCATGACCATAGGTCGTCGCGTGTTCTGCGGCGGACTCGCCGTATTCGGCGCATCCGCCGTGCTCGCAGGATGTGCAGCGCCTACCAAGCAGAACGACTCCGTCGCCGAAGAAGCCACCGAAACCGACATCGTCGTTCTCGGCTCCGGCCTCGCCGGCTCCGCATGCGCTCTCGCCGCGGCGCAAGGCGGCGCACGCGTGACCATCGTCGAGAAATCGCCATCGCTCGGCATTTCGTTCCTTACTTCGAAGGGCAACGTATCAATTTGCCAGACCGTCGAAAACGAAGAATTCTGGCAGTTCGTCCCCGAAATTCCCGACACCATGGACGATTTCGTCGCGCGCTACGACAAAGTGACCAAGACCGGCGCTCGCGATGTCGCCTATCCCGATTACGATCGCGTGCGCGCGTTAATGGGCGCAAGCTGCGAGACGGTCAATTGGGTCGAGCAGATCGGCATCGACTTCGCACAGTCCTTCACGAAAGAACAGGTCGGAACCGACACGGTTAAACCCGACATGGCAGCCGCAGGCGAACCCGATAAAGCCCCCGGACTCTTCGTGTTCGAATGCATGCAGAAGGCGCTCGAAGAAAACGGCGTCGAAGTCCTGCTCGAGCATGAAGCAACAACGCTCGTTTCCGAAGAAGGTTCCATCGTCGGCGTCGAAGTACTCGACGGCTCTAAGACCAAGCAGATTCGTGCTAAGGCGGTCGTGCTGGCAACAGGCGGCTTCGGAGGAAGCGAGGAATACCTCGACGAGCTTGTTCCCAGCGTAAAATCGGTCGGATTCCAGTACCTCGGCAACGCCCTCAACACCGGCGACGGCATTTCCATGGCGAAGACCGTCGATGCGGCGTGTTACGAAGACGGTTGGGTCATCCCGTTCAACGTCATGCCGTGCAAAAAGCTGACCGACGCAAACCCCGATTTCAAGCGCCTGTGCGACATGCCCGTTTCTGGTGCTCCGATTGAAGGCGGAGACGTCAAGTCGAAGCTGCTCGTCGACGCCACGGGCGAGCGATTCATCAACGAAGCCGCCCCCGCAATCGCCCAGGTGACCGCGATGGCCGACCGCGATGCCGCGCCGTATTACGTATTGTTCGATGCCTCGAGCGCCGATGTGGCCGCTATGCTCGACGAAGCCGCCGACGGCGAATCGGTCGTGAAGGCCGACACGGTCGAAGCACTCGCCGAAGCGGCCGGAACCCCCGCGCTCGTCGCAAGCTACGAAGCCTATCGCGACGCCGCGGCCGCAGGTGCAGACGAAGCGTTCGGCAAGCCCGCCGAAGCCTTCGCCTCCTATCAAGAATCCGGCCCTTACTATCTAGTCAGCTACGTTCCCTCCTACGTGGCGACCATGGGCGGCGTGAAAACCGATGCCGACTGCCGCGTCGTCGACGAGAGCGAAGCGCCCATCGAAGGCTTGTACGCCATCGGTGAGATTGCGCACCGCTTCATGTACAACCGCAGCTTCGTGCGCCATTGCTCCAACTCGAGCGCATTAAGCATGGGCCGCATTCTCGGCACGTCGCTGGCGGCCGAATAAGCCTGATGCGGGCCTTGGTAAAACGTCTCGAAACCGAAGCGATGCAACGCCTGCAACGAACCCCGAGGCGCTCGGCCCGCGCCCCCTCCTACAAGCCGCCTGATTGCAGGCGGCTTTTTTACGCAACGATTCACCCCCCCCCATGCGTCTCTTCATGCACCGTCGCCTCGCGCATCCACGAACAAAGGAAGCGCCGCGGGGACAGGCTAGCGCCCCCTATGCAGCAGGTCGGACTCGACCCGCTCGATCGCATCGAGAAACTCCTGGCGCGAGTGAACGCCCGCTTTCGCGTAGGCGCGCCTGATATGAGTCTTCACCGTATGTTCGGACAGCATGCACCATTCGGCGATGTAGCGAGCGCTTCTTCCCGCCGCATATTCCCGCATAACCTGGGTTTCGCGTTGAGAGAAAGCGAACCGACGCGCAGCCTCATCGAACGCGGTCGCATTCTCCTCAAGTACGGACTCGGAAATCCCCTTTGATTCGGCATCCGTCGATTCGAAACCCACATCCCGTCCGCACGAACCGACGGGAAAATCATGCGACGAACAGCCATCGAGCGGCTGACGCGACAATCCGCACGCCGCGGACGACTCCTGCTCGCCATCCGAAACCGTACATCCCGTACGGGATTCCTTCGCGGCGGAAAGAATTTTCCCGGCACCGGCTGAGCCGCATTCGGCAAGCCGTTCTTCCCGACGGTAGCGCGACGATGCCTTCAAATAGGCGAAGCTGATCAGCGACGATGCGGCCACCAAGGCCCATAACGCCACGACATCGACCGATCCGTCAATGGCAATGCCGAAATCGCGCAGCACAACGAACGCACCACGACCAGCCGCAACCGAAAGGCGCGCGACACCTAAAGCGGCTCCAAGCAGCAAGAATGGAGGCAGCATACGTTCCCTTGCCTCGCTCACCAGCATAAACCAAAGCAACACGTAAAACGAAATGAGCGTCACCGTCATGAGGCTTCCTGCGATCGACGGGTCAAAAATCCCCGTCGAACGTACCAGCACAGCCGACGCCATGAAAACAGATGCTATCGGAAACGCATAATCAAGATCGGCCTTATCGACCCGAAAGACGATCAATGCAATCGTCATCGCAACCGCCACCACCAAGGCGATACCCGCCGTGGTATCAGTTTGCGAATACCCCATTGCACGCATGCTCAAATCCGATTGAATCACAAACCCGCATACAAGAGAAAAGACGCTTGCACCCGCCACAGCGCGTCGCGTACGCGAAAACGCCTCCGAAAGCGATGTGCGCGGAATAAGCGTTTCACGCATAGAAAGCGCGACGAATTCGTTCGACGCCAGGCAGATACGCAGCAAGACAATCGAAATGAAAAGCATTGCCACAAGAAACGCCTTGTCATATGGAACAAGCATGGAAGACATGGGCTGGACGCACACATTGATAACGTAGCCGACAGCGATCATCGGCAGCGCGTAGCGCGATCGGTAGCTGACGAAAACAGTCATCCAGCACAAAATGTTAAGGGACCACCCCAATCCCGCGAACGTTTGCATCAATGCGAGCATCGCCATGTCGTCCGGAGCGAACGCCGTCATGAACACGTATGCGGCGCTCGAAACTGCACCTGCGAGAAAAAGAGAGCGCCACCCTTCGATTTTGCCCGCGTACGAAAGCGCAGCAACCGCGAGAAAAACCGCCCCATCCACCACAAGACCCCACAACGCCAGCGGGCTTGCACTATAAGGACCGGAATTAACGTCGACAAGGCGAGCACCCTGCAGCAAACCGAACCCCACCGTTGCCGCAGCCATCAAAATGAGCATGCGTCCGTTCGGTCTTTCCAGACGTCTAGCCACGTCGACCTCCTACAAAGCCGCCATGCGGCCACAGCAAACGAAATCTTGCAAAAGCAGCTCGAATGAGCCCGATCAGAAGCGTCCTCACCGTAACCGCGATATTGTCGACGAGACGCAATCGGAAGAGCCGCGCTGCGTTCGACGAACCGGCCCAACCGATCAAGGTAAGTCCAAAGGCCTGCCGACCGACCAAAATCGACGCGATTGCAAAGCCTTCCCTGCGGACCTCAGCACACTCTACCAAAACAACGCGCTACTCCAACGCTCGATGCCCGTGCGGCTTCTAATCGTGGCTTCAACGCCTGATTCCCCCGCGCAGTTTCGCCTCGCGCTGCCGCCAATCGGGCAAAAACGTGTCCATGAGCGCCTTGAATCGCGGTCCGTGGCTCGCCTCGAGCAAATGGCAGAGCTCGTGAACCACCACGTACTCCAAGCACTCCGGCGGATGAGCAGCCAACTGCACGTTTATGCATATGCGACCCGTTTTCACATTGCAGCTGCCCCAGCGGCTCACCATGTTGCGATACGCAAGCTTGCCCGGCTTCACACCTATGATAGGAGCCCAGCGTTCCACGAGCACAGGTGCAAACGCCGCCACCACAGCCCGCCATTCGGCGATTTCCTCAGGAGTGGGCGCGCCAGGATTCAGCCTTTCACGCTCAGTCAGCTGAAGTCGCTGCCGCTCGATCCAGCCGATATGAGCCGAAACAAAGCGTTTGATTTCGGCATCGCCCACCCGCCAAGGGGCGGAAACCTCAATATGCCCATCAGGCGTCTTGACCCGTATGTACATGCGCCGCTGATTGCGGCGACGCGTTACACAGATGCACTCTCCAGCAATTTCAAGCACCGCCTGAGTTGAATGTGACACGTCAACCAACCCCTCCTTCGGGCAAATAACGTAGTGCAACACGAGCGCGTTTCGTTCCTTGCTCGCAAGATGCCTTTTCTGCATAAGTGCTCAATCGGGCGAGCGACGTCACGGACTCCCCTTTTGCATTGCAGCCTCCCAAGGCGTCAGGCGAACACAACAACGAGGCATATAGACCCGTCAGCTCCGCACCCGTTCGAAGCAAATAGGCAAGCGAGGCATCGCGAGCGTATTGGACGAATGCTAGCTCGGGCGAAACAACATACGCAAAAAAGCCATGCGAGAAAGATACCCAGCATGGCTTTCGCGATTTGAATTCGCACCCTTGGACTACTTTGCCGTTATTGGGAAAAATGCCGTTTACGCCTCGAGCTCCTCACCCATTTCTTCAAGCGAAGGAAGCGCCGGATCGTTGAAGGCTGATTCGTAGATTGCACGAGCGTCTTCCATAGTGAGCGGCTTGAACGCGCCGAACACATCGCCCTTGGTGGCGTGCAACGTCTCGATGACAGCATCGAGGTCTTCCACGCGCAGGCCCAGCTCGCCCATGGTCTTAGGCATGCCCATGTCGACGAAAAACGCCTGCAGCTCGTCGATGGCCGCAGTCACGGCATCTTCGACGGCTTCCTCCGTATCGTCGATCGGCTCGATATCGAAAACGTCCAGCGCAAACTGAAGGAAGCGGCTCGGATCCTCGCGCCAGACGTAGCGCATCCACGCAGGCATCACGACGGCCAGACCTGCACCGTGCGTGATAGACGTGTCGAACGCAGACAGCTCATGCTCAAGGCCGTGGCTTTCCCAGCCTCCCGCGCGGCCCGTCGGGTTAAGCGCGCGACCGCAGCCGGCGATATCGTTGTGCGCAAGCATGCCCGCCCACATGATATCGGCGCGCGCATCGTAGTCTTCGGGATTATCCAAGACGCACGGCGCCGCCGCCATAAGCGTGCGAATGAGGCCTGCTGCGATGCTGTCCGTCACGCGAACGGCGCCAACGCCCGAGAACCAGCGCTCGCAGATATGGGCGATCATGTCGGTCACGCCTGCCGCCGTCTGATATGCCGGGAGCGAGAACGTGATCTCGGGGTTCATGAATGCGACCATGGGCCGGAATGCATCGCCGTTCGTGCCGCGCTTCGCATGAATCTCGTCATTGCTGATCACGCACGAGCTTGACGCCTCGGAGCCCGCCGCCGGAATGGTAAGCACACAGAAAATGGGAAGAGCCTTGGTCACCTGCGCTTTTCCGCAGAAGAAATCCCATACGTCGCCGTCGTGCAGGGCGCCGAATGCCACGGCTTTCGCACAATCGATTACGCTGCCGCCTCCAATGGGAAGAATCAGGTCGACGCCCTCTTCGCGAACGATGCGAATGCCTTCGCGCACGCTTTCTACTTCGGGGTTCGGACGTACGCCGGCAAGGTCGACATGCGCAACACCCGCCGCATCCAGCGACGCCTTCACGCGGCCGAGCAGACCGGAGCGTACCACGGAGCCTTTTCCATAAACGACCAGGGCCTTCCTGAAGCCCTTCTCGGCGGCGCGTTTGCCGACGCCAGCCTCGACGCCGTGGCCAAACACGAATTCGGTCGGAGAATAATAGGTGAAGTTGTTCATGCTTTCCTCGCTTTCAGGGGGCGTGCACCACGTGTCGGCTGCTTGCGCTATCGTACCCTTTCCGCCCGAGCGAACGAACTTCGCGGCGCAATTAACCTGCCATCGGCCGCAATTCCATGCATCGTTCATTTCGCCGGCTACGCCTGCACGGCAAGATCGTACGCCTCGTTGCGCGATATGCCGAATTCGTCACGAAGAACCTTGACGATTTCTTTTCGGCTCAAAGTCCCTTCGGCAATAAGCTCGGCAGCGCGTTCAGCCGCCGACGCCGCAGCGTCTTCATGGCGAGCATCCTCTTCCGCATGCGTGGGCGGCCCGATCACAAGCGCGATTTCCCCTTTGATGCCGCAGCGTTCGTGACGATCGAGGAATTCATCGCGTACGTCGCATGCGCCGGCCCGAAACACCTCTTCGTGAAGCTTGGTGAGCTCACGGCAAACCGCGACTTCGCGGTGGGGAAACACGTCCGCCACCGCTTGCAGCGAAGCTGCGATACGACGGGGGCTTTCATAAAACACCAGCACGGCGTCAAGCAGGGCGAGCGACTCAAGAACTTCGCGACGCTCGGAATCCTTGCGAGGAAAAAAGCCGCCGAAATAAAAACGCGGATTACTGAAGCCGCTGGCCACATACGCCGTCGTAGCGGCCGATGCCCCGGGAAGCACGGTGATATCGCAATTTTGCGCCTGGGCCGCCTCTATAAGACGAGCGCCCGGGTCGGAAACACCCGGCATGCCCGCATCGCTGCAAAACGCCACGATCTCGCCCTCGGCGATGCGGCGGGCAATGCGCGCGGCTTCGCGGCTGATGGTGGCCTCGTCCAAACGCTCGAGCCGCTTCTCTATGCCGAAGTGCGCAAGCAGCTTCCCCGTCACGCGCGTATCCTCGGCGCACACCACGTCCGCTTCGCGCAGCTCGTCGAGCGTGCGCAGGGTCATATCCCCCAAATTCCCGATCGGCGTCGGACATATGACAAGCCGTCCCGGCATAGCAATTCCTATCTTCGAACCCTTCCAAACCGCACCTGCGCGCGTCACGAATTGAGACAAGCACTGTTGCCCGCGCCATCCTGACTTCAAGCTGCGCCTGCACGCGTGTCGCAAAAGCCTATTATACGAAAGAAGAAACGCGACCGACCGGCATAGCTGTTCATCCATTTGTTACCCCAAAGGAATCATAAACCTGCTACGCTTCGAGCGAACAGAGAGAGAACCGCACGGCGAAACCACGCAAGCACGACAATCGACGAACAAGCGGCCGTTCAAACGAACGAAAACGAAAAGGACGGCGAAGCGACGGCAGCGTGAACGACTCGCTCGTTTTTCGAAAGCGTCGTCAGACGGCCTCGCAGCGGTCGGAGAAAGGACACCTCATGGGAATCTTCAATATGTTCGGCGGCGGATTCGACAAGAAGCTCGAAGAGGCGCGCGCCACGCAAAACGCCCGGATCATCGATGTTCGCACCTCCGGAGAATACCGGTCGGGCCATGTGCCCGGGGCGGAAAACGTCCCCCTCGACCGCATCGCCGGTTTCAAGGCAGCAGCAGATACTCCCTTGTTCGTGTACTGCCAAAGCGGCGGACGCAGCGCACAGGCGGCCCATATCCTCGAACAGAACGGCTTCGCCGACGTGACCAACCTCGGCGGCATCATGAGCTATCGCGGCCCCGTGGAAATGTAGCTCGCAAGGTTGCAGACAGGAAAACAAAACGAACGCAAGGGAGAGGCCATGAAGGTTGTCATCATTGGAGGAGTCGCCGGCGGAGCGACGGCCGCTGCGCGTTTGCGCCGCTTAGACGAGCAAGCCCAGATTGTCATGATCGAGCGCACGGGCTACGTGTCGTACGCCAACTGCGGCCTACCCTATTACGTGGGCGACGTCATCACGGACAAGCGCAAGCTCACGCTGCAAAGCCCCGAAAGCTTCCGCAACCGCTTCAACATCGACGTGCGCGTGCGCCAAGAGGCCGTCAGGATCGATCGCGCGGCGAAAACCGCGCTCATCCGCAACCTCGAAGACGGGTTGGAATACAAGGAATCCTACGACAGCCTCATCCTTTCCCCCGGTGCGAAAGCCGTCAAGCCCGACCTTCCCGGCATAGACGACCGACGCATCCTCACGCTTCGCACCGTGGAAGACACCTTCGCCATGAAACAGCGCACCGACGAACTCATCGAGCAGGGACGAGCGCGCGCCGTTGTCATAGGCGGAGGCTTCATCGGCATAGAGGCGGCCGAAAACCTGGTAGATCGCGGATTTGACGTCACGCTGCTGCAGCGCGGCAACCATGTCATGCCAACGCTCGATTACGACATGGCGTGCGAGGTTCACGCTTACGCACGCGAACACGGACTCGACCTGCGGCTGAATCAAGACGTCAATGGATTTGTGGTAGACGAAGAAGCCGACGAGCTGACGGTAACCACCGCATCAGGCGACGAATACCGCGCGCCTTTGGTGATTCTCGCCATCGGCGTTACGCCCGACACCCGCCTTGCCGAGGAAGCGGGACTTGAGCTCGGCATCAAGAAATCCATCGTCACAGACGAGCATATGCGCACATCCGACCCCGCTATCTTCGCCGTCGGCGACGCGGTACAGGTCAAGAACTTCGTCACGGGCGACGACGCGCTCATCTCGCTCGCAGGTCCGGCGAACAAGCAAGGACGCATTGCGGCCGACGTCATCTGCGGACGCGACAGCTCGTTCGAGGGTTCGCAGGGATCGTCCGTGCTGAAACTTTTCGATATGACCATCGCTGCCACGGGTCTGACCGAAAGCGCCGCCCAGCGTGCGGGCATCGCTTGCGACAAAGCGGTCACCTCTTCGCCATCCCATGCGACGTACTACCCCGGCGCTTCGAACATGACCGTCAAGACGGTCTTCGAGCCTGAAAGCGGCCGTATCCTCGGCGCGCAGATCGTGGGCTTCGAAGGGGCCGACAAACGAATCGACGTCTTGGCAACGGCCATTCGCGCGCGCATGACCGCGGCAGACCTCGAGGAACTCGACCTGGCATACGCGCCTCCGTATTCTTCGGCGAAAGACCCTGCGAACATGGCCGGATTCGTCATCGAAAACATTCGAGCGGGCTTGGTGGCGCAGCATCATTGGAGCGACGTCGCCCGCTTGCAGCAAGAAGGCGCCCAGCTCCTGGACGTTCGCACGGAAGGAGAGTTCGCACGAGGCCATATTGAGGGCGCAATCAACATTCCCCTCGACGAGCTGCGCGGCCGTACGGAAGAGCTCGACCCCGAACGCACGGTGTACGTGAATTGCCACAGCGGCCTGCGAAGCTACGTGGCATGCCGCATGCTCGCCGGCCACGGCCTTGCATGCTCGAATCTTTCGGGCGGGTATCGCTTCTACGCCCTTGTACACAGCGATGCCGCATTCGACGAAACCCCGACGCATCCCTGCGGCACGCCGATATCCTAACGTTTACGCCGCGAGACGAAGCTTCTCTGTAAGAACGTTTCCCTTCCAGAAACAGACGATGCGCCGCTCATGCGGCGCATCGGAAAGCCCGTTTACGACTCCTTTTTCTCATCCGCTTTGCAACCGGATTCACCGCGCCCTCGCTTGTCGGCGGCTTTTTCTCCCTTCTTCCTCGTCATCCTCGTCTTCGGCGCCGATAACGACCGTTTCGCCCAGATTGACGAATGCAATCGAATCTACGTCAGCATCGCGCGGCTTCAGCACGAGCAGACATACAATAGCGATCGCATATACCGCTGCCGCCAAAGCGCTCGCCTCGAAACCGCCCGCGCCACCGGAAAGCAGCACGTTGCTCGAATCGTACGTCGTCGTCATGATGGTCGCATACGAACCCGCCTGCGCGCCCGACGTCACGCCGAGAATGACATACTGGACGAAATACCAGAGGCTATGAAAACCGACCGAGGGCCAGATGCTGCCGAATTTGAGGAACATAAGCCCGAACATCACGCCCATCAATACGCCATTGACGACGGAGAACACGCTCAAACCCACAAGCAATACATGGAACAGCGCGAACACGACCGTCTGGACAACCATGCCGACGGCAACCGAGTACCGCGCGGAAAACGACGTGAGCACGTACCCTCGGCAAAAGACCTCCTGTCCTAGCGCGAGGATGACGTATCCGGCGAACGCAAGGGCCAGGGCTATCACAGAAACCTGCGTGCTAATGCCGGAATCGCTTACGATTCCGGCCCCTTTGAAAAGAGCGAAGACCATCATAAGTCCCACAACGCCCGCTACGGCGCCGACCAGGCATAGTGCCGCGCCGTCATTGCGCGCGAAACCCATGGACCTTTCAAGGCGATGTTCGCGAACACGCACATACAAAATGCCGCAACACGCCGCGATGGCGAATGCGACGATATGGGCGAAGCCCTGATGCGGCAAATCCATCCCGGAGGGCACAGGCAAGACCATAGGCAGGCCGACAAGCAGCGCGGCAACGACGGCCACCATGAGCGCAAGCCCGACCCACGAGCCTAAAGCGGAGCCGCCGCTTTCCTTCGCAAGCTTGATGACGTTCGGCTCAGGTAAGGCCATTCGGTCTTTAATGCTCGATTTCTCGCGTTCGCACGAAACGGCCTCTTTGCTCTCGCCCGCCACTTCGGCGGCCTTCTGTTCCTCCACGACGTCCCCTTTTCCCCTTTTGTCACGTCCTGCTTGTTTCGGAGCAATGATAGCGGATGAGGCGTGTTCCGAAAGAAACAACTCGGAAGCAACGTATAATCAAATGCGCACGAAACAGAGGGACGAAACAAGGCAAGGCAGCATGCTCAAACTCCATATACTCGCAAGCGGGAGCCGCGGTAACGCGACCATCGTCGAAAACGACCAGACCGGACGCGGCGTCCTCATCGACTGCGGCATATGCAAGCGCGATTTCCTTGCCCGCTGCGACGAAGCGCGCTTCAACCCCGCGAACATAGACGCCGTGCTCATTACGCACGACCATGGCGACCATACCAAGGGGCTCGGCGTGGTTATGCGAGGGCTCGCCAAGATGGGCCGCCAGCCCCTTGTCTACGCCGCAGACGAAACCGTTCGGGCAAGCAAGGCCGTCCAGGATGCCACCTCAGCATGCGGAACGCGCAATTTCCACCCCGAGGAATGCCTGACGGCTGCGGGCATGAGCATCTTCCCCTTTGCGACCTCGCACGACGCGGCGGCATCGTTCGGCTTCCGCTTCGAGGCAAGCGGCGATACGGCAGGCTTTATGACCGATACGGGAATCGTGACGCCGCAGGCGCATGCCCACCTCGCCGATGTGCGGCTGCTTGCCCTCGAAAGCAACCACGATCCCAAGATGCTGCACGAAGGACCCTATCCTTATGTGGTCAAGCAGCGCATCGCTTCCGACAAGGGGCACCTTTCGAACGAACAGGCCGCCGAAGAGCTTGCGTCCCTTCTCGGCAGCCGTCTTCAAGCCGTGGCGGCCATGCACGTGTCGGAAAACAACAACGAATATGACCTCGCCCTTCGAGGCTTTCGCGCCGTGATGGAACGCGAAGGGTGCGCCGCACGCGTAATATGCGGCTATCAGGGGCGCCTGTCAACGCTTGCCTAATCTAGGAGGAACTTCGTCCTCCGCGGTATCCCTCGCCGTGCGTCCCTCGTCCATCATGCGCGCCATGGCCTTCGGCGCCTTCGCACGCGCCCTCGCCCAAGGCCGAGGAGCCGTCCCCTGCGCCGTGCCCGCAGCAGGCGGAATCCTGCGTTTCGACGCCGTTTTCCGCCGCAAGAGCACGCAGCTCGCGCATGGACAGGGCAGCCGCCTCCTGCTCGCTCACCTCGACGCCGGCCTCTTCGAGAAGACAATACAGCCGATAGCGCCCGATGCTCATTCCCGCACGCTCGGCAGCCTGCCTCTGCGCTTCGTCAACGCGGCCGCAATGGACCTGCGTGCCGCCTTGTCCGAAACAACGCAAGCTTTCCTGCTCTATCTCCTCACACCGACCCTCGTCAGAACACGATACGCCAACCTCCACGACAACGCCTTCGCCGAGATAGCTCTTGCACGCAGCGGCCAATGCCGCCGCAGCCTCGGCGTACGGCTTGCCCTGCACGTTAGCCGTATCAAGCACCGCCTGGGCGTCTTCGTTCAGGGCGCGCGCGTCAACCACGCGATCGAATCGATTGATGGAAAGCTCGATAGAAGGATTGATGTCGACCCCCACGTAGGCGATGGGCTTCATGGCGTACGCATATCCGCCAGCGCCCACGAAAACGGCAATCAGGCATGCGGCAACTGCGGCGAAAACGCGCATTCGACGTTTTCTCGGCACACGGCGAGCAGACGGAGCCGAACCCTGTCCGCAGGGGGCGCAATCGCGCCTGTTCGATGCAAGACCGAGCTCGCGCTCTACACGAAGCATCGTCGCCTTTTTCAGCTCATCGGAAGCGTGCATGTTCGAAAAGGCTTCGCGCATACGCTCGTCGATATCGTTCATGACAACGCCTCCCTCAGTATTTTCTTGCCTCGAGAGATCCACGAATATACCGTCCCCTCAGGGGCTTTCACCATGCGGGATATTTCCGGGACGGAATAGCCTTCGCACACAGCAAGATACAGCGGCGTCTTCGGCGGATCGTCGAGCCTGTCCACGGCGTCAAGAACCTCCCTCGCCTCTGCGGCGCGCTCCGGCCGAACGTCCGCAAGCGTATCGCCCCATCGCTGCATTTCCTCATCCAAAGACGACGCGCGGTGGTCTCGGGATTTGAGAACGTCTTTGCAAGCGTTCATCGCAACGCGCAAGAGCCACGCTTTCGCATGGCTCTCGTCGTGAAACCCGCGTTCGTGAAACGCGTATTTCACGAATGTCTCTTGAAAGACGTCCTCGGCATCGGACGGGGAAAGATAGAGCATGCAGGCACGCCACACGTCATCGCCGAAGCGGTCCATCGCCTGTTGTATGTCGAGTGCATCGCGCATACCCATCCTGAGTTATAGGCGCTCGCTAGCGTGCGCACATGCCGTGGTGGCCACCGCCGTTGCCCGAGCCGTGACCTCGGCCGTATCCCGTGTTCTGTCCTGCACCTTGGCCGTTGCCGTCGCACGACCCTGCGTTGTCGCACGCGCCGTTGCCGTCTTCGTCCACGTAGCCGGGGCAATTCGCATTGCCGGCTCCGGCGTTGTCGCACGCGCCGTCGCCGTCTTCGTCCACGAAATTCGCCCCGAGCGCGCGGCCGCACTCTCCGAACGCCGCGAACCCGCGCGAGAAGGCGGAGCACGCCGCATGGACGCCGCGATTGTCGCATACGCCGTCGCCGTTAGCATCAGTGAAAGAGTTGCACATGCCGTTGCCGTCGGCGCTGGCGCATGATGCGCCGCCAGCGCGCGAGCCCGCAATGCCCCAACCGAGCGCCGGCGCGTCGGCTCCGTACGCAACGAAGGGCACGGCGAGGGCCGTGGCCAATCCGACAGCGGCCACTCCAGCCAGTACCTTGTGCTTTGCTGTATACGCGTGTTTCTTCATCTCGGTGCCGTTCCTTTCGTTTCATGCATTCAGAATAGCGGTTTGCTCGTCTTTTCTCGAACGCCCCTTCGCCATAAACACGATCGAAGAAAGCAAATCCTTGCAAAGAAATTCGAGAAATGCGATTTTCATGCGCCGACTCCGCTCATACGGGCGATTCCGCACGCTCGGCAATCGCCCTCATGCGCCCTCCTCGGGCGCGCACAACAGCGTCTCGCCAGCCGCAAATCCGGGTATAGCTTCGTCAACAGCCAGCATGAAGTTCATGATGGAAGTCATGGTTCTGTACGGCAACGCGCTCGTGATATCGCCCGCCACAGCGTCGGGCAGCGTCGGGCGGACGTTCGACCTGTCAAGTTCGTCTTACCAGGTTCGCTTGCCATCAAGGATATCGCCAAAACGCTGCACGAGGATGCGGCCGTCGCCGAGCATGTTGGCGAGCTCTCCGATTTTCTGCACATACGTGGTAGACCTGTCGAACGGCTCCCGAAAGTCGTGAGAGCAGAGAATGGCGAGGTTGGTGTTCTCGAACTTCTTCTCTTTATAGGAATGCCCATTGACTACCGCAAGACTCGCGCTCGAGCAACCCGAGCGCGGTGAATATCCCCAATGGACCGACGCCCACGATGACCACATCGGCCGCTTGTTCGAAAGCCGTGCAATCCTCCATTGCCCGCACGCTTTAAAACCGAAAACGGGCGGAAAACCACCTAGGATTTGGACATGTGCACAAACTTGGAGCACGAAAATACGCGTCGGAAAACCATCGGTCGCACGTTCTTCCTGCGTCATACACGTTCGCCCTGACGACGAGAAAGCCGATTGCGCCCCGGCGGCGAACGCCTTTCGCTACAAGATGCCCAGGGCTGCTCCAATCTTACAAACGACAACCGTTCGAACGTTTTTTGTACGGGCGAACTAAAAAAATCATGCTTTATCAGGGCGAAGCATTGACTGCCACATTCGCGAAATTATATAATGAAAATCGCAACATAGAAGGAGTCAGCCATGCGCAACGCACCCGCACATATCTCGGCCGCCCCGGCCGCTCGCGGCGCTCAACGTTGCGTCCCCTTCATGTTCAATCTCACCCCATGTGATGCCCGCTTTATCGGCGGGCATCGCCGTTTCGGTGCTGCAATCCATCCTGCATATTCCTATCGATATCTGTAGCACACGGCACGAGCGCGGCGTTTCGCTCCTCTCTCGCGAACCGCGCCATGTCGTGCGCGCCTCCACAGGGCTCGTCTTGCCCTCTTCCTTCCAATCGAGCAAGACGAGCCTTTTCGCGCTATTCGCGCGAATATGCCGTCCCCTTGCAAACCGACGAACCGACGTATTCACGCTTCGCACGTTGTTTGCACATCGATCGATAGGAACACCTTCATGCTTATCAAAGCCCTCATGGTTGCCCTCTTCGCAATCATCGCCATCGTCATTGGGATAATCTGTAGAAAGCATGCGAGCAATGTCTCCGGCTTCATTCTGGGCGGACGAAACGTTGGCCCCTGGCTTTCGGCATTCGCATTCGGCACTTCGTATTTCAGCGCTGTCATCTTCGTCGGCTACGCGGGCCAGTTCGGGTGGAAATACGGCCTCGCCGCCACGTGGATCGGCATAGGAAACGCCATCTTGGGCAGCCTGCTCGCCTGGTGGATCCTCGGCCCGCGCACGCGAGAGATGACACAGCACCTGCAAGCCGCAACCATGCCTGAGTTCTTCGGCAAGCGCTTCTCAAGCACGGGCCTTCGCATCGCCGCGGCAGCCATCATCTTCGTCTTTTTGATTCCTTATACCGCAAGCGTCTACAACGGCCTTTCGCGCCTGTTCGGTATGGCGTTCGGTCTTCCTTACGAGGTATGCGTTATCGGTATGGCCCTCATCACCTGCATCTACGTAGTCCTCGGCGGCTACATGGCCACCGTCGTCAACGATTTCGTCCAGGGCATCGTCATGCTTTTCGGCATCGTCGCCGTCGTTGCGGCGGTCCTTGCCGGCAACGGAGGATTCAGCGAAGCCGTCGTATCGCTGTCCCAGATTCCGGCTGAGAACTCGGCCCTCGAAGGCGCTTTCGTGAGCATGTTCGGGCCTGATCTGCCCAATCTGATCGGCGTCATCATTCTCACCAGCCTTGGCACATGGGGCCTTCCCCAGATGGTCCAGAAGTTCTACGCCATCAAAAGCGGCCCGGCCATCAAGCAAGGTGCCATCATCTCCACGCTGTTCGCTGTCGTCGTGGCCGGCGGAAGCTACTTCCTCGGAGGCTTCGGCCGACTGTATGGCGATCAGATAGCCTTCTCCGCGAACAGCGCGCCGGTGTATGACTCGATTGTTCCCACTATGCTTTCGGGATTACCCGACATCCTTGTCGGTCTGGTCATTGTACTCGTGCTCTCTGCGTCTATGAGCACCTTGAGCTCTCTGGTCCTCACCTCTTCGTCCACGTTGACGCTCGACCTGCTCAAAGGCAACGTCATCAAAAACATGAGCGAAAAGAGCCAGCTTCTTTGGATGCGCGGGCTGCTTGTCGTGTTCGTGGTGATTTCCGCCGCCATCGCGCTTGTGCAATACAACAGCTCCATCACGTTCATCGCCCAGCTCATGTCCATCAGCTGGGGCGCGCTGGCCGGCGCATTCCTCGGGCCTTTCTTCTGGGGTCTGTACAGCAAGCGCATCAGCAAAGCAGCCGTATGGGCAAGCTTCATCGTTGGCGTCGGCCTGACCACGGGCAACATGATCGCAAGCTTCTTCGGGACGCCGCTCATCGCAAGCCCCATCAACTGCGGCGCCTTGGCGATGGTGCTCTCCATGGCTATCGTGCCGTTGGTGAGCCTGGTAACCAAGCCGGTTCCCTTCGACATAGATATTGCGCTTCCCAGCCGCAAGAGCGCGACGGACCGCGAAATCGAGGCGGAAATGCGCGAAGAGCATATTCCCGAAATGAATCCGCTTCCGTAAGGAGCTTCGAGCAATTCGTCAGGCGCGAGACGCCCGCCGCGACCGGGGCGTCTCGCGCCGCACCCTGGATCGCGCGCGGTCCACAGCGCACCCGACAACACGAACCTGTCTTAAGAGAGCATTTTCGCAAGCATTCCGATGCCAATGCCAACCGCGCCGCCAATCGCAGCGCCGACCAGAATCTGGACGCTTGCGCGCACGCCCTTGACCCACGGCTTCATATCCCGCTCGCGACGGCCCTCGACCGTATCGCGATCGACACGCTCTCCGCGACTGAACGCCAATACCTCACGGTACGTTTGCAAATCGTGTTGCTTCTTGATGCGCTCAGCATGCATAAAGGCCACGACCAAAACGAGCAATGCAATGACGGCGAATACAATCGTCGGAACCATATGTATGCCCCAACCCCATTCGTATTGGAACGCGCCCCATGCGGCCAGAACCAGAAACACCGCACCGCTTACAACCGCGGCAGTCGAAAGAGCGTTGTACTTTTTGACGGCTTCGTCCATTGCTTTTGCCATAGCTTCCACGTCTCCTTTGATGAGAGAATCCACGGTCACCTCGAACACATTGGAAAGAAGCAGCAGGCTCTGAACATCAGGGTAGGTACGACCGGTTTCCCAGTTGGAGATGGTCTGGCGCGAAACGTAAATCCTTTCTGCCAGGTCGTCTTGGGAAAGGCCCTTTTCCTTACGATGCTCTTTGATATGAGCGCCCAACTCCATGCGATGCTTCTCCTTCGTGCTTGTGGCGACCCTTGCCGAAAACCACGATGCCATGACGAAGGCAATCCTACCATCAAAAGTCTTTATGACCGATGCACAGCGAAGGAATTCACGCTGTCAAAAGGCTTTATACACGTTGATGACCTGCACGATACAATGAAAAAGTCTTTACCGCCCACCTGCAGCGAGGTAATCGTCCATGCCCGGCTCTGCCGATATATACACGCCGCTCTCGGGAAAATAGGTCAGCCATACCACGCCTTCGGCGTTTGCGACGTCGGCAAGCCCCGGACGGTCGTTCTCGGCAACGCTGATATGAATCTCCCGTTCATCGAGGGTCTTAAACGTCATTTCGATAGTATCTTGGCTGAAACCGCTATAACGGCCGGTTGCGCGATTCTCCTCAACCTCGGCAAGCCAGCACAAGTCGGTTTGCGGGCCGCGCAGCAAATCGATCACAGCAGCTTGAGCCTGAAACGCACCGGCGACCAAGCTGAAGATCGTAAGCACCACAAACAGAGTCGCAACGCCGACCTTGCCAAGCATGTCGTAGGAAACAGGGTGCTTTTTACGATAGACACGATACAGAACCACAACGCCGATGCATGCAGCCAGCACAGCGAACAATTTAAACAGCCGCACGGGGGTCGGGTCGGCCTTGCCAAACGCCACAATCACAGCAAGCGCCACAAATCCCGAGCCCACATAGGCAACGCAGGCAACGACGAGCCGTACCGCCTCCCGCGCAAGCTTGGCGGCAGTGACCCCGAAGTCGGCACGAACGCCGCCCTTGCGTTCTTGCGCGATAACGACCAGCAGAATCGCGAACCCGACGAACGAGAAAGCGAACAGCACGAACCCCGAAGCTACAAGAAGATACCGAAGAAGGCCCATATATCCGACAGAAGGAGCCCACTCCCCCGCCAGTAAAAGACCGAACGCAGAGAACAGCACGACCACCGCAACGATGCCGATTACCTTCTTCGACGACATAGAAATCATCACGCGCGACCTCCGCCCCTGCCCTGCAAACGCCGCGACATCCAGCGGCGCGAAGAATCGTATCACAGGAGATGCGGTTCCTTTGATGCTCGTAGCAAAAGAACGGACGCAGAAAGCCACGCCCATGCCCGTTCTCTGCGTCTGCAATATCCTGCTACGCCACGGCCTCGCCCATCAAGCGTTCCCTCTTCTTGCGGGCAACAGCGCGGCCCTTGCCGCATTTCGGCTTGGAAAGCGGACAGCGTTTGCTGCAGCATGGACATGTGCCCAAATCGAGCTTGAACGATGAGGCCGAGCACGACGCGGCACCTGCAGGCTGCTGCCCTTTCTTTGCTGTTTTTCCCTTCTTGAGAGCCTTGCTCCCCTTTGCATCGCTGTAAGACAAAAGGCTCTTCCCGAGCTTTTTCGCTGCTTTTCGAATAGCCTTCTCACGCTTCTTATCCACTTTGCACGTGGCAGCATTGTCGCGCTTCTTCCCGGATTTGCGCACAGCAGCATTCTCGCGCTTTGACACCCGCTTCTTCTCGAGCTTTTTCATCTGCTTTTTCGAAAGCTTCTTTTTCGAGTCTTTGCTCTTTTTTTTGGCTGACATGACGGCTCCTTCTCTTTTGTTTGCCGCCATAATACTCGATAATTGTTAATAAGTTAGTGTCAATTAACTTTTTTGAACAAGATTGCAGGACCGCATCATGAACGCAATGGCACAGGCAGAACGCACTAAGGCCCACTATATGAGCCTCGTGCCATGAAAAGCGCTTTCAGCCTCCCCTTCTATGCCGAAATCCGAAGAATAACTCGTGCAAGCACCCAGTCCTTAACCAACAACCCCAAGGGACACCTTGCGGAAGCTCCGTTTCACTAAAGCCTAGAAGACCCGGATTCTCGTCAGAATTGCCACTTTTTTTCGATTTCCTGACGAGCCGCAAAATCTTTCCCAACAAATCCCCAGGTCACAAAACAACCTGCGTATTCCCATTCGGGCACATGCCTCGAAGAAGTAATAAAATCCCAGGTCAGTTTTCCCGAACAAGGATTATTCGTCAGGAAATCGAAAATAATATCCACTTTCGACAGAATTTAGGGACGCAGCATTAAAGGGCCGGGAGACGAGTGCAGCAGAGTGCGGCTCAAGAATTCTCCCGACCCTTTTCACGCTATTGAACGACGCTTATGTAAGCAGCGATTGCTCCTGCTACCTCTCGGCGCGGCTCTCCTCGATTTCCAAGGCGCCCACTTCCTCGGTGGTACCGCAGCCGCATCCGCAACCGCAACCCGCAGCGGCCTCAGCTGCGAGCTTCTCGGCATCGCGCGCTACATCGCGCATCCTGCGCGCCTCGGCCTCCTTGCCTTCCAGGTTCGCTTTCGCCACCGAAATCATGAGCTTGATGCGGTTGAGCTGGTTGACCTCGGAAGCGCCCGGATCGTAGTCCACCGCCACGATGTTGCTTTCGGGATACCTACGACGCAGTTCCTTAATCACGGCCTTGCCAACCACATGATTCGGCAGGCACGCAAACGGCTGCGTGCACACCACGTTCGGTGCACCCGTGCGAATAAGCTCCACCATCTCAGCCGTAAGCAGCCAGCCCTCGCCCATGGAATTGCACAGGCTCAAAATCTCGCTCGCGTATCCGGCCAGCTCGTAAATATCGGCAGGCGCCTCAAAGCGATGCGATGCACGCAGCGCATCGTTGATCGGCTTACGGAACTTGTCAAGCGCCCACAAGGCAATGCGGCTTCCCGCCGCGCCCTTGGCGGAACGGCCCAAGGGGTCCTTCTGGAAGATGGCGCCCGCAATGCCGAACAGGAAGAACTCGGTCAGACCTGGGACCACGGCCTCGCAGCCTTCGTTCTCAATCACGTCGACGATTTGATTGTTGGCCGTGGGATGGAACTTCACCAAAATCTCTCCCACCACGCCAACGCGCGGCTTGGTTCCCTCGCCCACCAGCGGCAACGTGTCGAAATCCTCCACGATTTTACGAACAGTGCGCTTCCACTCCGCGCGCTTCAGCCCGCATGCAAGCTGGCTCTTGCATTCAGCCATCCAATGATCGAAAAGCGCCTGCGCAGCACCAGGCTCCGCTTCGTACGGACGCGTGCGATATAAGCACATCATCAGCAGATCGCCATACAGCACGCCATAAATCGCCTGTAGAAGCATCTTCGGCGTAATTTCGAAGCCTGGGTTGCTCTCCTCAAGCTTCCTGAACGAAAGCGAGATAACGGGAATATGGCCCAGACCCGCCGCCGCCAATGCCTTGCGGATAAGCGCGATGTAGTTGGTGGCACGACAGCCGCCGCCGGTCTGCGTGATGATAACGGCCAACTTGTCGGTGTCGTAGCGTCCGCTCATCACCGCTTCCATAATCTGGCCCGTCACCAGAATGGACGGATAGCAGATATCGTTGTTCACGTATTTCAGACCCGCGTCCACCGCGCCATGGTCGACGCTGGGCAGCAACTCGAAGTTGTACCCGTTCTTGCGGAATATCTCCACCAACAGGTCGAAATGAATCGGAGCCATCTGCGGGCACAGAATGGTGTAGCCCGCCTCTTTCATCTCCTTGGTGAACTGCACCTTTTCGAACTCGGTGGAAGACGCCTCACGCTGCTTGATCAGTGCATCCGCCTGCGCAACCACGCGTGCGGCCTCCGCCTCGGTCAGGCCGGTTTTGTTGTCCATGCGCATCTTGGCATGGCGCGAATGCTCCTTCATCTCATCTTCGGGAACAGCCGCCTCGGTGCTGTACTCCTTGTTCATGGCAACCGTGGGACACGCCATGGGCGCGCGATTCGCCTCGGCGCGCTCGTCGGCCTTGTCTTTCAGCGCGGCAAGCAAGGAACGCACGCGAATACGCGCGGCGCCCAGATTGGAGACCTCGTCGATTTTGAGCACGGTATATACCTTGCCCGAAGCCTCCAAGATCTCTTGCACCTGGTCGGTGGTCAGGGCGTCCAAGCCGCAACCGAAGCTGTTGAGCTGGATGAGGTCGAGGTCGTCGCGTTGGGTGGCAACTTTTGCCGCAGCATACAGGCGCGTATGGTACATCCACTGGTCCACCACGCGAATAGGACGCTCGAGCGTGCCGAGGTGAGCGATGGAGTCTTCCGTAAGCACCGCCAGACCGAAGCTCGTCAAAAGCTCGGGAATGGCGTGATTAATCTCTGGGTCGTTGTGATACGGACGGCCCGCAAGCACAATGCCATGCGTGCCGGTCTCCTCCATCCAGCGCAGCGTCTCCTCGCCTTTGGCGCGAATATCGTCCTTGAACGCCATGTCCTCGGCCCATGCCGCATCGACCGCCTCGGCAACTTCGGCGCGCGTGGGCGCGGTGCTGCGGCGGCACGTCGCATCCGCGAAATTCTCGTACAGCTCCACGAACAGGCGCTCCTTGAGCTTTTCTTTCTGGTCGTAGGGCAGCCACGGGTTCAAGAACGCCGCATTGGACGTACGCAGCTCGTCGATGTTGAGACGGAGCGCCTCCGAATAGCTGGCGACAATCGGACAGTTGTAGTGGTTGCCGGCCCCGGCGTCTTCAAGACGCTCCCATTTGGCGCACGGCATCCAGATGAAGTCCACGTCTTTGTCCAGAAGGTTCATCACATGGCCGTGCGAAAGCTTCGCGGGATAGCACACGCTCTCGGACGGCATGCTCTCGATGCCCGCCTCGTAGGTTTTCTTCGAAGAGGAATCGGACAAGACCACGCGATATCCGAGCTTCGTAAAGAACGTGAACCAGAACGGGTAGTTTTCGTACATATTGAGCGCGCGAGGGATGCCCACCGTGCCGCGCGTGGCGGCTTCGGCGGAAAGCGGCTCGTAGTCGAACAGGCGATGGCTCTTGTAGTCGAACAGATTCGGCAGCTCGTTTTTATCGCTCAAGACGCCAGCGCCCTTTTCGCAACGGTTGCCCGTGATGAAGCGACGGTGTTTGCCGGTCTTTTCATCCAGGCCGAAATCGTTCACCGTAAGCAGACAGTGGTTCGAGCACGCCTTGCAACGCACGGTTTTATGCGTGGGGGCAAGCGCTTCGATCTGACCGAGAGGCAACAGCGTGGAAACAGGGGCGACGAACGCCTCGCCCGCCCCTTCGGCCTGCTGCGCTTCGTACGCCGCCTCGGCATCGCGAAGCGTCGCCGCATAGCGGTCGCGCGCAAGCAGCGCGGCGCCGTATGCGCCCATGTTGCCGGCGATGTCCGGACGAACGGCATGCACGCCCGACAGCTGCTCGAACGCGCGCAGCACAGCATCGTTGAGGAACGTGCCTCCTTGCACGATGACCTTCTCGCCCACTTCGTGCGGGTCGCGAATCTTGATGACCTTGAACAACGCGTTCTTGATAACCGAGATGGCCAGACCGGCGGCGATGTCGCCCACCGTGGCACCCTCTTTCTGGGCCTGCTTCACGCGGCTGTTCATGAACACCGTGCAGCGGCTGCCAAGGTCAACCGGATGCTCGGCGGCGTTGGCCGTCTTGGCGAATTCGGTCACGTCCAGATTCAAGCCGGTCGCGAAGCTCTCAATGAAGCTGCCGCAGCCCGAGCTGCACGCCTCGTTGAGCATGATATGGTCGATGACGCCGTCGCGCACGCGCAGGCATTTCATGTCCTGACCGCCGATATCCAAGATGAACTCGACGCCGGGAAGCATGTGCTGGGCGCCTCGCAGATGGGCTACGGTCTCAATCTCGCCTGAATCCACGCGAAGCGCCTCAATCAGCAGACCTTCGCCGTAGCCGGTCACGGTTGCGTGGCCAATGGTCACGAAAGGCTCTCCCGTGCTCGCATCCACAGGAAGTGCGCCGTACATGTCGGCGATGGCATGCTTGGCAGTCTCCAAAACGTCGCCTTTATTATTGGCATACGAGCTCCATAAAAGCTCGCCGTCTTCACCGATCAGGACGGCTTTAAACGTGGTGGAGCCAGCGTCTATGCCAAGATAGGCCGTACCGGTGTAAGCCATCAAATCGCCGCGAGCAACCTTCTCCTTGTCATGGCGTTTCTTGAATTCGGCAAATTCCTGTTCGCTTGCGAATAAAGGATCGAGGCGCACCACTTCGCTGCCCTGGATATCACCCAGGTTGCGCAAGCGCTCGAGCACGTCGGAGAGCAGCTCGGGCTCGCCCTTCGCGCCGCAGATTGCCGCGCCGCTTGCCACGAACAAGTGCGCGTTTTCAGGACGAATGGCATGCTCGTCATCCAGATTGAGCGTTTCGCAGAAGCGTTTGTCCAGCTCGGAAAGATATTGCAAAGGACCGCCCAGCAAGGCGACGTTGCCGCGGATGGGACGTCCGCACGCCAGGCCCGAAATGGTCTGCGTGACCACGGCCTGAAAAATGGAAGCGGCGATGTCCTCCTTGCGCGCGCCTTCGTTGAGCAGCGGCTGCACGTCGGTCTTTGCGAACACGCCGCAGCGGCTTGCGATGGGATAGATGGTGCTGTGGCTTTTTGCAAGTTCGTTCAAACCGCCCGCATCGGTGTCGAGCAGGGCCGACATCTGGTCGATGAACGCGCCCGTGCCGCCGGCGCACGTGCCGTTCATGCGCTGCTCGATGCCGTTGTCGAAATAGATGATTTTCGCATCTTCGCCGCCGAGTTCGATCACCACATCGGTCTGCGGAATGAAAGTTTCCACAGCGGTTTTGGACGCGATAACCTCCTGAACGAATTCTATGCCGAGCCACTGGGCCAGAAGCAAACCGCCTGAACCCGTGATAGCGATGGTCATAGGCGTATCGGGATACCGCTCGGCAGCCTCCCCCACCACCTCGATAATAGTCGCGCGAATGTCTGCATGATGACGCTTGTAGCACGAATGCTGGATGGCGTTCTCGTCATCGAGAACCGCCACCTTAACCGTGGTCGATCCCACGTCGATGCCGATATGAAGCGGCGCATGATGCGCGGAAACGCCGCCCGTTTGGTCGGAAGCCTCTTCGGATGCAAGACGACGGGAAACAGCTTCCTGATTGTTTGCGTTCATGGTCTTATCAGCCATGAGATTCTCCTTAGCAATCATGTGTCTTCGTCTCAGAGCCCTACATGGTGATGGGCTCGCCTGGTTTTATGAAAAGGAGCTTCATGGCAATAAGCGCCATTTCCTCCGAGCTTTCTTTCATGCCTGTTTCAACCCAATGGCCTATGAATCCAAGATAGGCCCCGGCGTAATAGGCAATGTAGTAGTTCACGAATGGTGTGGGGTTCTCCCGATACTGCTCGTGCAGAAGCGACATGATGAACTGGCCGCACACGGCCTCGCGCAAACGCGGCCCAAAACGTACGTCACCGCCCGGCCCGAGCACCGCATGAAGAAAATCCCCCTCTTCACGAAGGTAGTCGAACAGCTCCACCAGAACGGGGAAAGGCTTCTTCATAACGAGATACCCCATGAGGTCTTTGATGGAGAGGGCGCTCATTTTTTCCCGAAACACGGCAAGGCCCCGAAGGACCTCGTTTTCGAACGTCTGAAGCAGATCGTCTTTGTCTTCGAAATGGTTGTAGAACGTGCCTCGATTGAGGCCGGCGCGCTGGCACAGGTCGTTTACCGTGAACCCGTCGAAACCGCGCTCCTCCATGAGAGAGATAAGAGCTTCTCGCAATGCCGCCTTCGTGCGAACAATACGAGGGTCGCACGTGCGCGACGACGCGGGCGGCTTCACTATGCTCGCCACCCCGAAAGCCTCCCCCGCAGAAGACGTAAGCTTCTTTGCGGTCACAGCCATGCATGTCTCCTTCCGGCATGAACGACTGCATACTTTTAGACAGTCTGTTCAATTACGGATTGTAGCTTTGCGTACGCCCTTAATCAACATCGTGTCCAAAAATGGAAACTCGAAAAAACCGAATATGCGAAAGGAGCTACGCTGAACTCCGCTCACGAGGACGCTTTCGCTTGCCAACGTGTGGAAACGCACCTACACAACACGCTTTTTGCCCGTAGAACCCAACAAGCACGCAGAACCGGGCACAAAGAAAAGACCGCGGCCGATGGCCACGGTCTTTTCACACAGCGAACGCTATCGCCCTAACGAAAGGCTCACTAATGATTCATGTGCTTAGCGCTGCTCATTGCGGCGACGAAGCGCATAGGCGCCCGCACCCAGAGCTGCAACGCCTGCTGCTGCAGCGACTCCAACGAGCATCATGCTGTTGTCGGAAGTCTGGGGGAGCGTGGTGAGCTCGGCCTTAGCGGATTCTGCGTTGACGTTTTCGGCCTTGCCGTTCTCGCCCTGTGCCTGGTTCTCGTCAGCGCCCGGGGTCTCGGCCGCAACCTTCTGCCACACGCCATGAAGCGTGATGTCAGCGGTCACAGGAGTGGAGAAGTCGTACAACTCCATGGTCTCCTTGTCGAGGGTCCAACCGAGGAACTTGTAGCCTGCGAGCTCAGGATCGCCAGGACGAGCGACAGCCTTGCCGTCCTCAACCTCGACAACGGCATCTTCAGTAGCATCGATACCGTCGCTGAAGGTCACCTTGTGGGTGTCGACGGCAGGGGTCTGCTCAATCCACTTGGCATAGAGCTTCACGTCCTGCTCGAGCTTGGTGGCGAAGTCGAAGGCCTGGGTGCCCTCGGCGTCGTAGTACCAGCCGGCGAACTCGTAGCCCTCGCGGGTGGGAGCCAGGGGAACGGGCAGGGTGCCGTCCTCGCGGGCGGCCACGTTCATCGAGGCGATGCCGCCGGCGAACTCGCCGCCGTTGGCGTCGAAGTCAGCTGCGAAGACCTCGGCCTCGACCTGCTTCCACTGGGCGAACAGCGTGGTGTGCTTGTCGATCTTGATGCTCGGGTCGAGGGGCATCACGCCTGCGGCGTCATACGCCCAGCCCGTGAACTCGTAGCCCTCGCGGGTGGGCTCGGGGGCGAGGACGATGGTGCCGTCGGACTGGGGCAGCACGTCCATCATGTCGCCGCCGGTCGGGAACAGACCGCCGTTGGCGTAGAACAGGACGCTGGCCTCCTGGACCTTGGTCCACTTGGCATAGAGGTTCACGTGCTTGTCGAGCTTGGTGCCCGCGACGAACGGGTCGTTGCCGGCGCGGTCGTAGGTCCAGCCTGCGAACTCGTAGCCCTCGCGGGTCGGGTTCTCGGGGAACACGACCGTGCCGTCGGCCTGCGTGGCGATGTCGGCGAGAGTCGCGCCACCGCTGAAGGAACCGCCGTTGGCGTCGAACAGGACCGTGTTGACCTCAACATCAGCCCTCTCATAGCGCTGCTGCCCTGCGCTATCTCCGTCGACCGCAAACGCGGCAGGCGCCACGGGGCCGGCAGCCATAAGCAAGCACAGGCCTGTAGCGATAGCCGCTCTTGGTCTTGTGTATTTCATAAACATTCCTCCTTTGGTGCGCATGAGCGCGGTCGCTTCTCATTGCGCTATCAACCATATGCAGCAGGCGATTCTGGCCGATTTGCGCAATATATACGCTGAAAAGATACCCCCCCCCCGTATAGCGAAGTCAATGTCAATCTTCCCTTTCCCGAACTGATCCATGGGTAAAAACTCCTGATTATCCCGACGTTTTTCCTATGCATTCCAGCCTATTCCAACCAATGTTGCGCAACATTTCTTGCCCAATTCCAAGCGAAATCGCTCCTCCTCTTTCGCAACATTCCTAAAACTTCCCCATAGACGCAAAAGGGCCGCTTCGAAAAGCGGCCCTTTTGCGTCTATGGATATATAAAAATTATTTCTCCACGATCGGAATCTCATCCTCTGTACGTTCATCCAGGTTTTTATCCCATACATAATGCTTGGTTTCGCGAGCAATCATGCCGGAAAGCAGCAGCACCATCAAAATGTTAGGAATCGCCATGAACGCGTTCGCAATGTCGGACGTCGTCCAGACAATATCCGCCACGCCGACCGCACCCAAAAACGCGGCAAGCACGTACACAATCTGATACGGACGAATGGCACGACGACCGAACAAGTACGCCACGCAACGGTTTCCGTAATAGCTCCAACCCAGGATGGTGGAATACGAAAACAAAATCATGCCGATCACCAAAACCGGCGTCCCCACGTAGGGGATGGAGGCGAATGCAGCGCTCGTCAAATCTGCGCCCGCCATGATTCTCCCCTCAGCAATGCCGCTCACAAGCTCAGGATGGGCAAGCATCGTGGAGACGAGCACAATACCTGTCAGCGCGCAGATGACAACCGTATCCCAGAATGTACCCGTCATGGAAACCAGGGCCTGGCGTGCAGGATTGCGCGTTGCCGCCGCTGAGGCGACAATGGGGGCAGAACCCAAGCCCGATTCGTTGGAGAACAGACCTCGTGCACAGCCGAACTGAATAGCCGCCATGATGCCGCTGCCCAGCAGGCCGCCAAACGCCGCCTGCGGGTTAAACGCAGATTCCACAATAAGACACATGGCTGGCCACACGAATTCGATGTTCATGCCGATGATGACCACGCAGCCCCATGCGTACGCGATGGCCATGAACGGAACGAGCTTTTCGCACACGCTCGAAATAACGCGCACGCCGCCGAAGATGACAATGGCAACCATGATGACGATAGCAAGGCCAATCGCCCATGTGGGGATGCCTGGGAAATTCGATACGATAACACCCGTCATGGAGCTCGATTGCACCGCCGAGCCAATGCCCATGGAGGCGACCGTCGTCAACACAGCGAAAGCCGTTGCACCAAGCACAGCCCACCAGGGCGTTTTTCCGTTCTTCTCAAATGCCCTGCGCCATGCATACATGGCGCCGCCGAGCATATCGCCCCTCTTGTCCTTCACGCGATATTTGACCGCCGCATACACCTCGGAATACTTCGTGGCAATGCCGAAGACACCCGTAAGCCACATCCAGAATACCGCGCCCGGGCCGCCCGCCATGATAGCCGTTGCAACGCCGACGATATTGCCCGTTCCGATGGTCGCCGAAAGCGCCGTAGTCAAGGCTCCGAACTGGCTGATGTCGCCCTCGGCATCGGGGTCTTTCGTAATGGAAAGCTTAATGGCCGTGGGAAGTTTGCGCTGGATGAAGCCCGTACGCACCGTCATATAGATATGCGTGCCCAGAAGCAGCAGAATCATCGGCGGACCCCACACCATTGCATCAAGCGTGTTGATGGCAGAAACTATTGCGTCCATGCTCGCTCCTTTCCTGAAACGAACGTCGTACGGCGGTTCTGCCCGTTGGTCGCCCACCCTGATGGCGAATTCGTCGCGCCTTCGGCATTCAGACTGCCGCCGTATGACGGTCGTCATTGGCTGTCAGAATGCTCGGATTATACGGGCGCTGCTCGTGCACTCCAGCGCTTTAGTATGCGAAAGCATTTTCTGCTCGGCAAAAGGCGCGCGGGGGCAACAATCAGAATCGCCCCCGCGCGCGAAGCTACTGAATCGAACGAATTCGCGCAGGCTTTGCGCGAGTCGCTATGCCTATTTCTTATGGGCGAACATGACGTGTCTGACGAAATACGCCAGCGCGAAAATGACCGCACAAATGCCCAGACCCTTCAACAGAAGATCGACTGGCTGCGCACCGTGAATCAGCAATCCCAGGAAATACACGCCCATAACCACGACGATAACGCCGACAAGCTTCTCTTTCAAATCATCAAGATTATGAATCTTCAACCACGAAGGCATATCGATTCCGTCGTCGATGAAAAGCGAATATAAACCTACCGACATGATGTAGAGCACCACAGCCAACAAATAGAAATCGGCGTATTCGATGTACTCCACCAGCATGTCCTGCATGCTCAAATGACCCGTTGCCGCCTCGACCGTCACGACAACCGTAGAAATAAGCGTTGCAATGGTAAGCGCAATGGAAGAGACGAACAGCCCGATGCTCGGGACCACGGCCATAAATCGCGAGTATCCGACCAGCTTGCGCTCACGACGTCTGCCGCGGCTTTCCTGCTGGCAATTATCACCCTCTTCAAGAGAGGCGTCATTACCGTCCGACAGCGCAGAAGCGTCCTTCAGCACCGCATTGCGCTCTTCGTCGGTAGCACGCAAGGGGGCGTTCTCCGTCATGGGGGTTCCTCCTACAAACAGGTTCAATACACAGGGTCGTATGCGCAACACGCCGGCCTCCACGACGACGACGCGCCGATCGTGCCTTGCCGAATTCCTCATCGGTCGTGGAATACGCCAATCAATCCGATAGCGCCGCCCGTTCAGGCAATTGTAGCTGCAAGCGCTATTCCTGCACACAAACGTCAGCGGGCTGTTGCTTTCCTAGAAAACAACAGCCCGCCGCGAAATGCCTCTATGGATTAGTGGCGAGAACGGTTTCTCAAACGAGCAATAGCAAGGACGATTGCGGCAACGGCAACGATGCCGACAATCCCGAGCACGGCGGCTATCGCCGCCGTGGCGTCGTTGGTCTTGCTCAAAAGATCGCCCGACGTAGCAGAAGACAAGCTTCCCTGACCAGTGTTGCCCGAGCCGTCTCCGCCAGAACCAGCGCCCTCTTCGCCATCTTCCTGGGCTATGAACATCCACTCGAGAGCGTACGATTTTCCTTGAAGTTCATTGCCGAGTGTCGTAGGCGCATAAAGTTCTATGCACAGATGCATAGAATCGGCGGCAGGAAACGTGCCGAGAGCAAGCGCGGATTCTGCCTGATCGGCAAAATCGCCGACCGCACCTTGAGCAATAACGTTCCCCTGCTCGTTGGTGACAAGGAGCTCAACATCGGCAAGAGCGGCAAACGTAGCCGCATCAGCGTAAGGACGCATGAAAACCGACACAGCACGTTCGACGTTGCGCACCTCGAGATTGAATTCCTGCACGAGCATGTCGCCCGGCAGAACCTCAGAAAAATCGGCAAGCACATTCTGCTGCTGCAAGCCCTCGCCGTGCCATGCCTTTTCGCCGCTGTCGTAGACCGCCGAAGGATCGGCAGCAAAGGCTGTCGAAGGAAGGACGCATGCAAGTGCGCATGCGCAGGCGGCGATCATCGTTGCAAAAAACTTCTTCACCATGACGCCCTCCTACTTCCTCACAAGCGCACCATCGGCACCGACCTTCAGGCCGCTCGATGCCAACCACACCGCGTCGAACCCTTCGCCGGCAGACAAATTGGCCTGCAAGGCCTGAGTCGAGATATCCACGACCAAGCGTTTATCCCCGATAGTGCCTGACTGCGTCGCCTTATCGATTAGGTTTTCCGTCTGCTCGTTCGCCCCAACGGGATCGGACCAGTAATAGTACCCGTCGTCACCCAGAATCCAGCGCGGGTTAGCACCCTCGGAAACGGCATTGCCCCACTTCATCGTGTAATCGCTACCTTCTTTAGGAGCCTCCCAAAGCTGGTTGCCATCAAGGTCTTCCCAATACACCGAAACGGTAGCCCTCATATACGCCGGCGCCGTACCTTTGTTTTTCACGAAGACGTTCTCTTTGACCGTGGAAGAGGCGTCAAACGTCTCCTCAATGGAGGGCTGAATTTCGCCTCGGGTGAAGACGTTCGAAACCGCATCCTGGCTTGAAAACCACGCGAACGCCCCGCCGACGCCGCACAGCGCAAGCGCCGCGCAGCACGCTATGGCGATGCGTTTCAGCGGAGGACGCGCATGCGCCGATGAGGCAGCATGCGCCGCCCTCCTGTAGCGACGAGCTTCTTCGGCAGAAAGATGGCGCGTCGGCGTGCGCGGGCAAGCCTGCCTTTGCGATGCGGGCGCTCCAACTGCATGAGCGCCATACGCAGCGCTCGTTCGGCCGCGCGGCACATTCATCTCATGACGGCGCATTACTGACCACCTCCGTTCTCGTTCGGATTCCTGCCTTCGCCGAACACATTCTTCGCGCGGTCCTCGCCGTCGAGGTACTCCTCGTTGGTAAGCGTGTTGGTCACCTTGGCCGTGCCCTGGCTGCGAACGAGCACGACGTTATCCGGCCTGCCTTCGACGGTCATACCGCTCTCGAAGAACTGATACGTCGGGCTGTAGCGCCAGCCCCAGCTGGTTTCTACCACCTTGTAGTAACCCCACGGCACGTTGATAGTCTCCGAAGCGGTTGCTGCGCCCTGGCCGTTGTTCTGCGCGGTCATGGTCACCGTCGCGCTCTTGGCATCTTGCGCAACCTCACCGTTCTCGTCGCATTCAGTCACCGTAAAGGTGAAGGTAGAGCCGGCGGCCATAAGCGGAGCGGTCTTGTCGATCGTCAGCGAACCCGAGGTATCGAACTCGAACACGGCATCGCCTTCATGGCCCGCGCCCAGATGCCCCGTCGCCTTCTTGTCGAGCTGCTTGGCCTTCGTAAAGTCGAAGTTGTCGAAGAGGGCAACGAGCTTGCCGTCGACAGAAGCCGCACGGTCCGTCTCGGGCTTCGCATAGTGAACCTGATCCATATGGACAGTCAGGGTGTCGCCCATATAAAGCGTGCGAGGACCGAACGCAATCTTGACGGCGGGCGTTGCGCCTTCGGCGTTGGAATCGGCAACTTCCTTTTCCAGTGCTGCAGGGTCTATCTGCCACACCAGATTGGAAGCGGCGTACGGCGCGCCATCCTGGTCAAGTGCGTTCAGGCGATGCGTCACCGGATACAGGTGCATCTCCGTCACGCCCGCATTCGTCATGCTCTCGACAATGGAAGCTCTGCAGAACTCATTCCAAGCCAGAGTCTCCGTGTCGGATTTCTTCCACTCCCACTCCTTGAAGAGCTCCTTCACCTGACCCTGAGCGTCTTTCTGCGCGAGGAAGCCTTCCATGGAGGCTGTCTGCTCGCCGCCGACGACCGTAGCCTCAACTTCAACCTTCTCCATAATGACGTTACCGTTTTTGTCGTATACCAGATTGCCGTTTTCGTCCTTCTTGGGCTGCTCGGTCGTGACCTTTTGGACGAATGCCGACGTATCGTCTGCGGCAAATTCAATCGCGTCGGCGCTTTCCGTCTCAGGACCAGCGCCGTCCATGTCCGGGAAGTGATAGACCACCTTGTACACCTGCGTCTTCTGGTAGACCGCGGTATAGAGGTTGCCGGCAAACATCTCATCGCCCGTCACGCGATTGCCCGGCACGGGCGTGCCTTTAACCGTGGCCTTGCCATCCGCATCGACGGTCATGTCAATGTAATCCTTGTACCAGCCGATGAACTTATAGCCGTCCACCGCATCGGCCTCAAGCGCCACATAAGTCTGTGGACCCTGCGGGGTGCTTGCGGTTTTCACCGTCGCACGACGGTGGTCCACGCCGACGCCGTCCGTATTGTCGATGTTCGAATTCACGCGCACGTTGGCCTGATCGCCTTCGGTGCCGATGATGCGGTATATCGGCCACAACTCCATCGGGCGCTGGACGAGCGTGTATTCGTCAACCATCTTGGCCGCATCCGCCTGATCGAACATCAAGTATTCAGCTCCATCAGCGGGCTGCTGCTCAGTCCAACCCACAAGCGCTGCATTCGGCACGTCGAAAGAGGCGGCGGGCGCCTTACCCAGCGCGTCTCCCGCATGCTTTTTCACCACGTCCGTCACGCCGCCGACATTCGTGTGATACGTCACATCCAGTTCGGCATCACGATTCGCCTCGTAGTTCGCCACAATCACGTAATGGGAACCGGCATTGATGGTGTAGACGAGCTTCGCGTTGTCGTTGCCCACGGCTGTGCCGCCGCTCGTGACCGGATTGCCGTTGCCGTCCGTCGCGCGGATGGTGTCGATCACCGTGCCCTCGGGGCTCTCGACCGTCCACGAGATGAGGGTATACGCCGCGACCGTGTCGGCATCGACGTCGGCATCAAGCGTAAGCGTCATGGTGCCGTCGTCGTTGCGAACTTCCGCCGCCGTCGGGTTCGCCGGGTCAGTCAACGCCGTATCGCGTGTGATATTGGTGGTAGTTTCGTAACTATAATCCGCATACACGGGATACAGCTGCATGGGACGTTCGCACAGCGTCTTTTCCGTCACCAGATACGGTGCGATGGCATCAAGACTCACCTTCGCCACACGCGTGGTCTCGTCGTACACCGTGTCGTACTCGGCCTGCGTCATGGTACCGTGCGCAATCTCGCTCTTATCGATCCACCCTAAGAACAGCGAGTCGGGACGCTTCTGCTGCATCTCTTCGTTACTCGGGGACGCCTTGCTCGTGGTGGTCAGGGGTTCGCCCTTGTCATCGCACTGGACAGCGCTCATGGGAGTCTCATCCGACTCGCTTACCACGAATCCCTCGCGAACGGGGTAGCGATATGTGTACGTCTTGTCCTCGCTCATCAACACCGGCTGATAGTTGTTCTCATACGCCCCGGTTGCAGGATCATAGTTCTCGTATTTCTCATAGCCGCGCGTCACGGTTACAGGAGCGGGCGCATCAGCGGTGCCGGCAGCGTCCATGAAATCAACCTCTGCCGCCAAGCGCGCCTCGACCCAATACTGCGCGGTGCCGAGCATGGTTCCCATATTCCACGAATACTCATGCGGTGCTTCGTGATGCTCGCTGTTTACGTGGTAGTCGTGGTCGTTTGT
>ERZ825896.473-NODE-473-length-52792-cov-5.128411_pt1 | contig 52792 bp, 45 predicted proteins | sample MGYA00519858_ERZ825896 | MGnify/ENA primary metagenome ERZ825896 (study PRJEB31778, sample SAMEA3449214) | human gut metagenome | biome: human gut; feature: human-associated habitat; material: faeces | place: United Kingdom | collected 2010/2012 ... | reverse complement strand
CAGAACAAAAAATCTGATGCGCTCTGTTAAGCATTTTAACTGCGAATTAGTATTAGCGCGTGGGGATAGGGGAGCGTTTACTGATACTGCGCCGGGATCTCCGGGCAGGGGCCGAAGTAGGATTCCATTTCCGCGTCGCTCAGCCCGAAATAGGATTGGATATCCAGCCAGACGAAGTGCGGCCTGCGGTTCATCACGCGGACGGCGCGCTCGCAGCGGGAAACCCAGTAGTTGTAAGCGCCGGTCGCGTTCTTCGGCACGTCAAAGCTGACCTGCGCGGGCATTTCCGCCGCCCAGCGCTCGTGATGCATCTGCATTTCCGGCTTGATCTGCGCCGTCATTTCGTAGAAGAGCGAGACCATGTTTTCCGTCGTCAGCACGCTGTTGAACAGCTCGGCGTAGCGCGTCAGGAACTTTTCGCGGTATTGCGGAACCTGCACCAGCTTGCGCACGAACAGGTTGGATTTGATCTTCTGGCTGCCCGCGCCGTTTTCATTCATGTAATAGGTGACGCAGCCGGCCGCGTATTCCTTGCCCTTGCTCTTGTAGGTGGCGTTGAACAGCCCCCAGTCCATATCGAACACCAGATAGCGCCACTTGCCGTCGCCGGATTTCGTGTTGCGGTAGAAGCGGATGTTGCCGGGGTCGGTGTTGCCGTAGAACGATTCGAAGATGTAGTAATCGAACATGTTGTCGATGTCAAAATTCGCTTCGACCTCGGCCAGCAATTCGGGATTGCTGTTCAAATCGGCGTCCTTGACCTTGTTGTAGAGCGCCTTGTAATCCGTGTTCGAGCCCTGCTTGACCTGCGAGGAAGAGAGGCCGTCGGATTGCAGCGGGTCGATGTCCTTCGATTTGAGCCAGCCCTCGTGCTGCGCCACCATGTCCACGCCCGCGCGCTCGCGCATGTTGTAATGACCCCAGTATTGGCCGTTGATGTAGACGATGACGGGCTTCCATGCCTGCGTGGCCAGCGTGCTTTCGGCTTGATCGATCAGCCGCGCTTCAAGGCCGTCCATCACGCGGGTGAACAGGCCGTCCTGACCGCCGTTGCGCAGAACGAAGCTCTTATAGGTCGTGAACGGGCGGTCGTCGAAGAGCGCATAATCAAATTCGCTCTTGCCGAATTGGCCGTCCGCCTTGATGAACAGGCTCTTCTGCGGCATATCCAGCGAATACTGACCCATGACGCGGAAACGAACGCCCTGCGAAAGCTGAAGCTGGCCGTTTTCGTCGCTGTATTCCAGCCATGCGGGGAACCAGTTCTTCTGGCCGTAGGTCGCAACCTTGATCCACGGCGTCGGCTTGGATGTATCGACGTTCGGGCCGTAGGCGAACGCGCCGTATTCCTCGTTGGTCAGGTTATCCGGGTCGGTCGTCAGGCAGACGACCGGCATTGTGTGATACACGGAAATCAAATACGTTTCGGAGATGATCTGCGAGGCCTCCACGCCGTCGCGATAGGTGCGCGCGCGGACGACCGTGTTGGTTTCGATCTCGATTGGCTCGGTGTAAATCGGGGAGGATTCGTTCGGGTCGGTGCTGTCGAGCGTATAGCGGACGGTGCTGCCCGCCGGAACGTTGATCGTGACCGCGTTTTCGCCCGTCAGCGGCCGCACGTACAGGCCGCCTGCCACGTTGAAGGTCGGCGGCTCGGCATAGCCGGTAAAGCCCTGTCCGTTCGCCGCGCCCGGCGTGGGGGAGGAATAATAGAACAGCCCCGCCTGCCCGAGCGTGCGCCCGTAGGAGGTATCGTCGTAAAGCTGGGGGACGACCACCTTATCCAAAATCTGCCCGCTGGGGGTGGAAAGGCAGACCGTCTCGCCTGATTTTTTCAGGTTGTAATTGGTGAAATAATAAACGCCGTCTTTGCTCGTCTGCGTGGTATCGCAGTAGATGACCAGATAGCTGTTGTTTTCGATGGTGATGTCAGGAAATTGCCATTTGCGGGGTTTTTTAATGTTATCGGACAGGCCGTAACCCTTGAGGTTTACGGCCTGCCCGCTCATGTTGTAGATTTCGATGTAGTCGTAGTAGTAGTTGACGTTCGGTCCGTGCGTGCTTTTGTTGCCGGTCATCACCTCGGTGATGTAAAGCCCGGAGGTGTTGGCCAGACACATGCGCGTGTCCATCGCCGTCATGCCGGCGCGCGTGTTGGGCAGCCCCGGCGTGGGGCTGGTAAAGAGCTTGAAGCTGCCGTCGCCTTCCTCGTCGCGCCCCCAGGAGGTATCCGCCGAGAGCAGGTCGTAGGTGACCATGTCGATCATTCGACCCTGAATATCCGACAGGATGACGGTTTCGCCGTTGGAGCGCAGCTTGAAGCTGGCGTGCGGCCAGCTCCCTTCCGCCGCGGCGCGGTCCTTTTTCGAGGCGAAGACGACGAAATAGCCGTTCGGTTCGATCACGCAGCCCTGCGGGAAACGCCACTTGACGAGCTTATCCGTGCTGTCGCTGAGCGCGTAGTTGGAAAGGTCGATCGCCTGATTGGTCGTGTTGTGGATCTCGATCCAGTCGGGGTAATCGCCGTCTTCGTCCTTGAGCGTGGTGATGGAGGACGCGCAGATTTCGTTGATGACCAGCGCGCCGCTTTGCAGCACCGTGCTCGCGCGGAACGCGGCGTAGCCCTCCTGCGTGTTGTCGTAGCCCGGCGTGTATTGGTCGGTGATGATGTAATCGTTGCCGCCGACCCATGTGTAGCTCATGTTGGAATCCATCGCGGGGATATCCAGCTCCTGGAAGGCGATGCCGTCGCTGCCGAAGAGGAAGAGCTTGTCGCCTGCGGAGGAGAGCTTGAATTTCGCGTGGAGTGCCTTTCCGGCTTCGTTCTGTGTGCTGTCCGACGCAAAGACGATGACATGCTCGCCCGCGGCCAGCGTCATATCCGGAAAGACGAAGGTGATCTTGTCCGCGCGGTCGGAAAGGCCGTAGCCCTTGATGTTGATCGGGCTGTCGCCGGTGTTGGTGAGTTCCACCCAATCCGGAAACGCACCGGTCTCATCCGGAAACGCGCTGCGGTTGGAGGACATCGCCTCCGTGACGCGCAGATTCGTGTTGCCGCTGGAAACGGCCTCCGCTTCGATCTCCGTGCCGGAGACGTTGGCGGCCGGGGTCTGCGCGATTTTCGGCGCGAAGAGAACCATCAGCACGACAAACACGCTCAGCACAATCAGCAGCGGCAGGGTGCCGCGCTGGGGCTTGACACGTTTGACGGCGCTGCGCCTTCTGCGCGGCGGACTGGTGTTTTTCATCCGGTTGGAACGCATGAATTGACTTCCTTTCAAGATTCGACAAAATAGCCTGACTTAGTATAACATAAATCTCGCATAAACGGAAGATCAAGAAAAAATTTCTACGGGTTCTTTCCGCCTACGCGCGATTTTTTTGCGTGTTTGGCATGCGAAACGCATAGATTATCCCTGTGGAAAACGGGAGGAGGGCGAAGGAATGCGGCTTGGCGTTGTGCTCACGGGGGCGGGCGCCTGCGCGGCGGCGAGCGCGGGCGCGCTGACATGGCTGCTGGATGCGGGCGTTTCGCCCTGCGCGGTCTGCGGGATGCAGGCGGCGGCATGGCCTGCGGCGCTGTATCTGGCGGGCTATGACGCGGGGCGCCTGCGCGGCGCGGCTGCGCAGGCCGCGCGGATGGGGCGGCGGCTTCTGCGCGCCGATGCGTCCGCCTCGGCGGTGCTGGGCATGAAAAAAAGCGCGCTGTGCCGCGGGCGGCGGCTGGAAAAGCTGCTGGCCGCGCAGACGGGGGAGCGCGCGTTGGGGTTGTGCGAGCGGCAGGGCGTTTTTCTGTGCCGGACGGCGCGAAGCGGGCACGTCGTCGCTTTCTGCACGCAGAGCGTGTCGCAGGAGGGGACGATTGTGACGCTGCAAGCCTCGGCGGGCTTTGCGGCGCGCGCGGCGCTGGCCAGACCGCCGTTTGTTTCGGCGCTGGAATGGATGGGCTCGCCGCTTTTGCCGCTGGATGATCTGCCACTGGCCTGCCGTCTGCTCACCGCCATGGGCGCACAGCGGGTGCTGGTCGTCGCGCCGCAGAGCGCCCTGCGCCATCAGCCGGACGCGCTCGAACAGGCGAGCGGCTTCTTCGTGCCCTGCGCGCGGGAACTGGGGGAGAATGTCGGCGTTTTTCGTATTCCGCTGCCGGAAACGCTCGGCGCGCTTTCCCTCGATCGGATTCTGCCCGCCATGGACGTCGGCCGGGAGGCCGCCGAGCATGGCATGGAGGCGGCGCTGGAGCGCATCGGCATGCCGCTGTGCCGCGTGCTGCCGTTTCGGCGAAGGCTCATCGCACCGTGATATCCACGGTGGCCTTCTGCCGTTCGCCGCCGATCACAGTTTCCAGCGCGGCAGCGTATGCCCCGGCGGGAACGCGCTCCCCGGCGTCGTTTCGCCCGTCCCAATACAGGCGGGTGACGTCTCCGGGCGCGGGGCGCGTGAGCTGAGCGCTGGCCAGACGGCGGACGAGCTTCCCCTGCGCGTCATAAATGCAGACCGTGATTTCCGCCGGCACGTTGATCCGCGCTTCCAGCACGAGCTCGCGCCGGACGGATGCGTCGAATTCGGCGTTTTCGGCGCTCAGCGTGACACTCGGCTCGACAGCCGCGGGGCGGACGGCCAGCAGCCGCTCGGAGCAGAGGATCACCTCGCTGCCCGTGACGGCGAAGACCTGAAGCATCATGTAGCCGCTTTCGCCCTCCAGAATGCCGTCGAGCGTCAGCTCCCGCGTCTTGCGGCCGGGGGTCAGCAGGCCGCCTGTTGCGTCGCCGTCATCCAGAAACGTCGCCGCGTCCTGCCAATGCCAGCCGCCGTTCACCTGCCGCACCACGCGGTACTGCACGGCGGTTTCGGCCGTGACGGTGTAAGAAAATTCCAGCGTCGGGTCGTCAGATTCGAGCAGGCAGTCGCCGTAGCTGAATCCGGAAAGGGCGCGTGTCAAGGGAGTGTTCGTCGCCACGGGGAGCGTCAGCGCGTTGGCCTGCGCGGAGAGAAGCTGCACGGAGGAGGAGGGAACCGCCGCGTTCAGATACCGCCGCAGCTCTTCCAGCGTCACCTCGCCGTTGCCGTTCACATCCGCTTCGGGCTTGCCGTAAAGCCCGAGGCCGCTGGAAAGCGCGCTGGCGAAGTAGGAAACCGCGCCCGTGGAGAGACCCTCGCTGTCGTAATACCAACTGGATTCAAACCCGCTGGCGGAGGTCAGCACGTGGATGCTCGGGTCGGCCAGAAAGGGCGTTTCCAGCGACGCGGGGGATTGCGCGCGGCTGCCCGGCAGAAGGCTGTGCGCAAAAGCGCCGCGGCCGATCAGCGCGCCGGAATAGCAGGCGTCCACGATCAGCAGCTTTTCGCCCTGTATGCCCGAAAGGATGTTTTGCAGCGCCGCCGCGCCCAGCGGCGCTTCGTTTTCGCCGTCGCCCAGCATCAGATAAACCTGCCCGTCGTCCGAGGAGGAGAGCACGCCGTGGGTGCACAGGTAAAGGATGGAGAGATCGGTCTCGTCCGCGTCGCCGAATGCGTCGTCCACGGCGGATTGCAGGCGCCGGACGGTGCCGATGGTGCCATCCTCGATGGAAAGGCTGCCGAGGTTCAGCCCCGCGCCGACCAGCGCGGAACCGACGATGTGCAGATTGCCGGAGACGGAATTGCCCAGATCCGGCAGGGAGAGAAAGTCGTGGCAGGCGACGAGCAGCGCGCGCGTCTGCCCCAGCGCCCACGCGGGCAGCGCGAGCAGCAGCAGAAAAACGACGAGCAGGAAAATCCTTCGCATAACCGGCGACCTCCTTTCTTCCGTAACGGCGGCTGAAAGCGGCAAAAAGCGCTTTCGGCGGTTCTCTACTTGTATAGACGTAAAAACCGGCCGAAAATTTCACTTTTTTTCAAAATTTTTTTGAAAATATTTTTTGATGGGCGGGATACTGCGTAAAATCGCCCGCGCGCGCTTCGGAAATATCCCCATTTTATCCGATTCTCTGCGGATCGGCAAGATAAATGTTACGAAATTCCATAAAATTCCGCTCGGATGTCACAATTTCGTCACAAATCCGAAGGCGCTTGTCAAATGAACCGCCCGGTGATAAGCTGGAAGCATCACATGGGGAAGGAAAGACAGCATGAAACCTGAAAAACAAAAGAGACACGCCGCTCTGCGCGCGCTGCTGATCGCGCTGCTGACGCTGGCGCTGCTGGCGGCGGGCTTTGCGGCCTACCGCTTCTGGCGGCTGCCGCGCGCCGGGTTCGCCGTGCACTTCGTGGATATCGGGCAGGGGGATGCGGCGATTGTGGTTTGCGACGGGAAAACGCTCGTCATCGACGGCGGGATGCCGGAGAGCGGCGCGAAGCTGGTCGACTATCTGCAAAACACGCTGCACGTTTCCACCATCGACGCCATGATCGGCACCCATCCGCACGCGGATCATATCGGCGGCCTGCCGGACGTCATCCGCGCCTTTGCGGTGAAGACGCTGTATTCGCCGGTGGATGAATTTGAGGGCAAGCCGTTTGAAGCGATGAAGCGCGCGGCCGACGCGAAGAACGTCAGAATCACCGTGCCGCAGGCGGGGCAGCGCTTTTCTCTCGGGCGTGCGGAGGTCGAGTTTTATGCGCCGCTGGGCATTTACGACGACGTGAACGATCTCTCTCTCGTCACCCGGATCACCTATGGGCAGACGGCGTTCCTGTTCACCGGCGACGCGGAAAGGCCGTCCGAAAACGACATGATCGACAGCGACGAGGCGCTGTCCGCAACGGTGCTCAAGGTCGGCCATCACGGCAGCAACACGTCGAGCTCCTATCTCTTTCTGCGGCAGGTCATGCCGTCCTACGCGGTCATTAGCTGCGGCCGGGATAACGCCTATGGCCATCCGCATCAGGAGGTGCTGGCACGGCTGAGGGATATCGGCGCGGCGGTGTATCGCACGGATGAAAGCGGCACGATCGTCTGCCGGTCAAACGGCGAGCGCGTCGCGTTTGAGACGGAAAAGGGAAAAATGCCGACCGCAACGCCCCGAAAGGGTCAGTCGGTCGGCTATATCGGCAATATAAAGAGCAAAAAGTTCCATCTCTCCACCTGCTCGTCCGTGCAGGATATTCAGCAGAGCAACCGCATCACGTTCGCCACCCGCGCGGCGGCCGTGAAGCAGGGGTATTCGCCCTGTAAGGCGTGCAGGCCATGAGGCGCGCATGGCAGGAAAAATACAGGCGTGAGAAAGGCAAAAGAAGACAAAAAGGGAGCGGCCCTCGTCAAAAGGCCGCTCCTTTTCGTATGCTGTTTGGGAAAACGGGCGCTTAGTACATGCCGCCCATGCCCGGATCACCCGCCGGGACGGGCGCCGGATTCTTCTCCGGGATGTCCGCCACGAGGGATTCGGTGGTCAGCACGGTCGCCGCGACGGAAGCCGCGTTCTGCAGCGCGCTGCGGGTCACCTTGGTCGGGTCGATGATGCCGGCCTCAACCATATCGACGTACTTGTCGTTCAGCGCGTCATAGCCGTAGCCCGGCTTCTTGGTGCGCTTGATCTTCTCGACGATGACGGAGCCTTCCACGCCCGCGTTGGCCGCGATCTGGCGAACCGGCTCTTCCAGCGCGCGCAGGACGATCTGCACGCCGGTCTTCGCGTCGCCGCTGAACTTCGGCAGCAGCGCCTGAACCTCCGGCAGCACGCTCAGCAGCGCGGTTCCGCCGCCCGGAACAATGCCTTCCTCAACGGCGGCACGGGTCGCGGAGAGCGCATCCTCAATGCGCATCTTGCGCTCCTTCATTTCGATTTCGGTGGCTGCGCCGACCTGAATCACCGCAACGCCGCCGGCCAGCTTGGCCAGACGCTCCTGCAGCTTCTCGCGGTCGTAATCGGAGGTCGTCTCTGCCGATCTGGGTGCGGATCGAGGCGACGCGCGCCGCGATATCCTGCGGGTTGCCCGCGCCCTCGACGATAGTGGTGTTGTCCTTGTCAACCTTAACCTGACGCGCAGAGCCGAGCATATCGACCGTCGCGCTCTTGAGCTCGTAGCCCAGCTCCTCGGAGATCACCTGGCCGCCGGTCAGGATCGCGATATCCTGCAGCATGGCCTTGCGGCGGTCGCCGAAGCCCGGCGCCTTGACGGCCACGCAGGTGAACGTGCCGCGCAGCTTGTTGACAACCAGCGTCGCCATCGCTTCGCCTTCGATGTCCTCGGCGATAATCAGCATCTTACGGCCGGCCTGCACAACCTGCTCGAGCAGCGGCAGGATCTCCTGAATGTTGCTGATCTTCTTGTCGGTGATGAGGATGTACGGGTTATCCAGCACGGCCTCCATCTTGTCGGTGTCGGTCGCCATGTAGGCGGAAACGTAACCGCGGTCGAACTGCATGCCCTCAACCAAAGAGAGGTTGGTCTGCATGGTCTTGCTCTCCTCGACGGTGATCACGCCGTCCTTGCCGACCTTCTCCATCGCTTCGGAAATCAGCTTGCCGATGGTCGGGTCAGCCGCGGAGTTCGCCGCGACGTTCTCGATGGACTGCTTGCCGCTGACCGGCACGCTCATGCTCTTCAGGCTCTCCACCGCCGCGTTCGTGGCGGCCTCGATGCCGCTGCGCAGAACCATCGGGTTCGCGCCGGCGGCCAGGTTCTTCAGACCCTCGCGGATGATCGCCTGCGCCAGCAGGGTAGCGGTGGTGGTGCCGTCGCCCGCGACGTCGTTGGTCTTGGTGGCGACTTCCTTCACAAGCTGAGCGCCCATGTTCTCAAACGGATTCTCCAGCTCGATTTCCTTGGCGATGGTCACGCCGTCGTTGGTGATGAGCGGCGCGCCGTATTTCTTGTCGAGCACCACGTTGCGGCCTTTCGGGCCGAGGGTGATCTTGACGGTATCCGCCAGAGAATTGATGCCCTTTTCAAGGGAACGGCGGGCTTCCTCGCCGAAAATAATCTGCTTAGCCATAATGATGACCTCCTACCAATCAGGTTCTTTTTGAATTTCCGCACAGCTTGCTCGCGTGCGCCAAACATTTGGGGCTTATGCAATCAAGCGGCGGAAGGAAGCGAAGGCTTAGCCCTCCACGATCGCGAGAATGTCGCTCTGACGAACGATCTTGTATTCCTCGCCGTCGATCTTGATCTCCGTGCCGGCGTACTTGGAATAGACGACCTTCTGGCCTTCCTTCACCTGCATGGCGACTTCCTTGCCATCCACAACGCCGCCCGGGCCGACGGCCACGATGTAGGCGTACTGCGGCTTTTCCTGCGCGGCGGACGTGAGGATGATGCCGCTCTTGGTGGTTTCTTCAATTTCCGCGTCCTTGAGAACAACGCGGTCAAAAAGGGGTTTCAAGCTCATTTTGATAGACCTCCTTAGATGATACGGTGACTTTGTTAGCACTCTTTATGGATGAGTGCTAAAGCAAGATATAATATACGCGAGTCAAGCCAATTCGGCAACATGGGCTGATTGCCAAATTTTAACGTTTAACCCTATTTTAAGCGATTTGAAAAAAATAATGCGCTCAAATGATTCAAAACTTGAAATTTCTCCGTTTTTTGAGTAAATCGCCAGATTGGGTGGCCGAAATCCGCCTTTTATGGTAGAATAAGCGCCATTGGAGGGCCGAATATGGATCAAAACTTTACGCGGTCAGTCCTTTCGTGGTATGACGCGGGTCATCGTGACCTGCCGTGGCGGCGCACGAAGGACGCTTATCGAATCTGGGTTTCCGAAATCATGCTCCAGCAGACGCGCGCGGAGACGGTCGTTTCTTATTATGAGCGCTTTCTTGCGCGCTATCCCGATGTGCGCGCGCTGGCCGACGCGCCGGAGGAGGAATTGCTCAAGGCGTGGGAGGGGCTGGGGTATTACAGCCGCGCGCGCCTGCTGCAAAAGGCGGCGCGGGCGATCGTTTCGCAATACGGCGGCGAGCTGCCCGCCGATTTGAAGAAGCTGCGCGCCCTGCCCGGCGTCGGGGATTACACCAGCGGCGCGATTGCGTCCATTGCGTTCGGCATCCCCGCCGCCGCAGTGGATGGCAACGTGGAGCGCGTGATCTGCCGGTATTTCGCGATTTCCGAGGAGATGGGCAGCCCGAAGAGCCGCCGCATGATTCACGAGCTGGCGCAGAGCCTCGTGCCGCCCGACCGCCCCGGCGCATTTGCCAACGCCATGATGGAGATGGGCGCGACGATGTGCACGCCGAAAAGCCCGTCCTGCCTGCTTTGCCCGGTGCGGGCGGGCTGCAAGGGGTACGCGCAGGGAATGGCGGAGCGCCTGCCCGTCAAGCCCAAGAAAAAAGCGCAGCGCGTGGAGAAGCGCTGCGTGATGCTGGTGTTTTGCCAAAATCGGGTGCTGACCGTGCTCAGGCGGGAGCGCCTGCTCGGCGGCCTTTCCGTCTTCCCGGACGCGGTCGGGGCGCTGTCGCCCGCGCAGATGTGCGCGGCGCTTGAAGCGCTGGGCGTTCCCGCCGTCTACGACGCGCGGCTCGGCTGCGCGAAGCATGTGTTCACCCACCTGATTTGGGAGATGGAGATCCATGCTTTTGTCGCGGACGCGCCGACCGACGTGCCGGACGGCCGCTGGGTGAACGCGGCCGAGCTGGCCGCCCTGCCCATGCCCACCGCCGTCAAGGCCGCGCGAAAATTTGCGGAGGAGGCGCTGAAAGCATGAAACGTGCTGCACGTGGAATCTGGCTGACGGGCGCGGCGCTGCTGGCGGTCTATCCGATTGGCGCTCTGGTACTGTGGGCAGCGGGATACAAGATGGAGATGCGCTTTCCACAGTTCTATTTGGGTGCGGCGGCGTTTCTGCTCGTGCTCGGCGCGGTACTGACCCGCATGGAATCGCAAACACGTTTATGCAAAGCGGCGGCTATTTTCTCTGTCGTTGCGGGGATACTGGTCGGGCTGTTTGTCGGCCTGACGACGTTGTTTTCGAATTTCGGTCATACGGAAGTTTTGAAAACGCTTGTGTCGCCGTCCGAAACGTTTGAGGCGCGTGTGATTGATGTGGATCAGGGCGCTTTGGGTGGCAATACCCTTGTCGATGTGCGGGATTGCCGGTTTTCGTTGGATATGGGATTCTGTGTCATTCGCCGACGGGATCGCCGCGTTTATACCGGGCCGTGGGGCGAAGGGGAGAAAATGAAAATTGTATGGTGCGGCGACGAAACGCTTATCGTTGGCGGTCATGCGTATCAGCTGGATGAAATTTAGGCCTTTCTCCACCGTTTGAGCGTCGGCAGATAGCGCGAAAGCGTGTCTCTGGCGGCTTTTTCGTCGGGGAACAGGCCGAGCTTGACTTCGAGCGGCGCGCAGAAATCAATCATCTCATCCAGCGTGCCGGTCATGTTTGCTTCGCCGTCGGGGCAGCAGTAGACGCAGTAATCGCCGTTCGTCGTGCCGTCGGCATTTTTGCCGAATTGCTCCGGCGCGGTCAGCGGCATGCCGCAGCTTTGGCAGATCGGGGTGTCGGCGAAATGGATGTTCTTTTCCATGGAAAACATTCCTCCTTGCTGTTGATGAATGGATTATCGCACGGAAAAGCTGACAACTGCATGTCAGGTTTTGTAGAGCGCCGACATTTTTTCGAGTTCGCGGCAAACTGCGTCCGCGAGCGCCTTGGGTTCGAGTACCTTTGCGTGCGCCCCGTAGCCCAGAATGAAGGAGATCAGCCATTCGCCGGGCATGAACGCGGCATGCGCGATAAAATCGCCGTTTTCAGCCTGCGAAAGCTGGTCTTCCTCGAAATCGTCATAAACGCGGAAAGCCATGCTCGCGTCGATGCGCAGCGTGAAGCGAGTCGGGGGCACGTCCGATTGAATTTCCGCCGTTTCGTCAGCCACGCAGGCAAGCGCCTCGTCGGGAAATTCGCCCGGAATCGAGCGCAGGCGCTTGATGCGCGTGAGCTTGAAGGTGCGCAGGGCGCGCCTTTGCATGCAATAAGCCAGCAGATACCACGCGCTGCTTTTGAACCACAGGCGGATGGGGCAGACCTCGCGCGGCGCGCAGTCTCCGCCGCTGTTGTAATAATCGAAGGCGAGCGGCTGGCGGTTTAATATGGCGGTTTTGAGGATCGGAAGCATGCCGCTGCGCGTTCCGCTCCAGTCTGCAAAGTCGATGCGCACCCAGTCAGCCTGCTGCCCGCCGAAAAATGCGCTTAATTTGCCGAGCGTCTCCCGGTCGGATGCGCCGGTGGAAGCCAGCGCCTGCAAGGCGGAAAGCATATCCTGCTTTTCCCCGGCGCTGAGCATGGATTTGTTCAGCCTGAACGTGGGCAGAATGGCGATGCCGCCGTTCCGCCCGCGTTCGGCATAGACGGGAATACCGGCTTCGCCGAGCGTCTGCACGTCGCGGTAGATTGTCCGCACGGAAACCTCGAGCGTCCGAGCCAGCTCTGAAGCCGGTATGCGTTCGCGCTCCAACAAAAGATAGAGCAGGCGGAAAAGACGGCTGATCTGCATGGCAATCACTTCCTTGCCGCTTATCGTATCACAGCCGAAACGCTCTTGCAAGCTCAAACGGATCGTGTTATCATGTCAACCACAGAAAGGGGGGAACGTCATGCCGTTTTGTCAGGTGATCGTGGATATCAACCACACGGATGTGGATCATGTGTTCACCTACCGCGTGCCGACGGGGCTGGACGTCTGCCCCGGCATGCGCGTCCACGTGCCGTTCGGGCCGCGAAAGCTGGAGGGCGTGGTCGTCGAAATGGCGGCGGATTGCGACCTGCCGCCCGAGCGCGTGAAGGATATCTGCGACACGCTGGAGGATTATCCCGCGGTGCTGCCGCCGCTGCTTGAATTGGCGAAGGAAATCCAGCGGACGTCGTTTTGCACGCTGGCGGTGGCGCTGAGGCTGATGTTTCCCGCGCAGATGCGCGGCCAGCGCATCCGTGAAAAACAGCAGGAGGTCGCCGTGCTGACCGTCGCGCCGGATGTGCTGGGGCAGGTGATCGCGGCGCAGGTTCGCGCGCCCAAGCGGGCGAAGGTGCTGCGGGCGCTGGCCGACGCGCCGGACATGGAACTGACGACGGCGGCGCTCCGCGAAACCGTCGGCGACTGCCGCGACGCGCTGAACGCCCTTTGCAAGATGGGCTTTGTGAAGCTGGAAAAGCGTGAGAGCCTGCGCAGGCCATACGGCGAGATGGAGCGCCTTTCCGCGCAGGACCCGGAGCTTACCCGCCAGCAGGAGGACGTGCTGGCCGAGCTTCTGCCCGCCGTGGAAACGGGAAAGGGCGAGTTTCTGCTTTACGGCGTGACGGGCAGCGGCAAAACCGAGGTGTTCATCCGTGCCGTCCGCCGCGCCGCGCAGATGGGCAAGACGGCGATTGTGCTGGTGCCGGAAATCGCGCTGACCCCGCAGATGGTCTCCTGGTTCCGCTCCCGCTTCGGCGAGGATGCGGCGGTGCTCCATTCGCGCCTGTCCCCGGGCGAGCGATACGACGAGTGGCGGCGCATCCGGCGGGGCGACGTGCGCGTGGTCATCGGCGCGCGGTCGGCGATCTTCGCGCCGCTGCAAAACGTCGGTTTAATCATCATCGACGAGGAACACGAGCAGAGCTATATCGCCGACAACAACCCGCATTACGATGCGCGCCGGTTGGCGCACGAGCGATGCGCGCGGGAGGGCGCGGCGCTGCTGCTGGCCAGCGCAACGCCGAGCATGCGCTCCTTCGCGATGGCCGGGCGCGGGGATTTGAGGCTGCTGGAAATGCCGAGGCGCGTCAACAACCGCCCGATGCCGACGGTGCATGTCGTCGATATGCGCGAGGAGCTGAAAAAGGGCAACCGAAGCGTGTTTTCCGGCGCGCTGGTCAACGGGCTGGATCGGTGCCTCAAAAGCGGCAGGCAGGCGATTCTGTTCATCAACAGGCGCGGCTTTTCGACGTTCGTTTCCTGCCGAAGCTGCGGCTATGTCGTGACGTGCAGCCAGTGCGACGTTTCCATGACCTATCACAGCGCGGAAAACGTGCTCCGCTGCCATTACTGCGGGCAGGAGGCGGCCGTGCCGAAGGTCTGTCCGGAGTGCGGCAGCCCGTATATCAAGTATTTCGGCGTGGGCACGCAGCGCGTGGAGGAAGAGGTGCACAGGCTCTTCCCGGATGTGCCGACCCTGCGCATGGACAACGACACCACCCGTACCAAGGATGCGCACGCGACGCTGATCGAGCGCTTCCGCCGGGGGGAGGCGCGCATCCTCGTCGGCACGCAGATGATCGCCAAGGGGCTGGATTTTCCGAATGTGACGATGGTGGGCATCGTCGCGGCGGATGCGATGCTCAAGCTGCCGGACTACCGTTCGGCGGAACGCACCTTCCAGCTGCTCACGCAGGTGGCCGGGCGCGCGGGGCGCGCGGATGCGCCGGGCGAGGTCTTTTTGCAGACCTACGACCCGGAAAATTACGCCGTGGAGGCCGCGAGCCGCCAGGATTACCGCGCTTTTTTTGAAGAGGAGATGCGCCGTCGCCGCCGCGCGCTCTATCCGCCGTACACGCTGATTGCGCGCCTGCTCTTTGAAGCGGACGACGAGAAGACCGCGCAGCAGGCCGCCGAGACCGCCATGCGGCTGATGGAGGCGTTTTTCGAGCGGCGGACATATCTCAAAAAATATGTGATCGCCCTGCGCGCGATGGCCTGCCCGATCAAAAAAATCAAGGGCAAAAGCCGCTGGCAGACGACGCTCAAGATCGTCGATCAGCCGATCTGTCAGGAGGCGGTCGGCAAGATGAGCGAAATCGCCGCCGCGCCGACGGCGGGCTGTCTGTGCGTCTGCCAGGTCAACCCTTCGAGCATGATGTGACGCGCTTTGGCAAGTCGGGCGGAAAGCGCGAAAAACCAAAATCTTTGAGCCGAGGGCGTTTTTTGCGTCGTCGGCTCTTCCATTTTGCGCGGATTTGCTTTATAATAAAAAGGATGATGGGTTAATGCGTCCATTTCCGTTCGATGAAACGGCGGGGATGAAGACAAGTCGGAAACAAGTCAGTTGTAGGTAAAAGGAGAGACGAATTTTCATGGCGCTTCGCAAGATTATCTGCATCGAGGACGAGCTGCTTCGCAAAAAGAGCCGCCCGGTTGAAAAGTTTGACGAGAAGCTGCACAAGCTGCTTGACGATATGGCCGAAACCATGTACAACGCCAACGGCGTGGGTCTGGCCGCGCCGCAGGTGGCGGTGCTGCGCCGCGTGGTCGTGATGGATTGCGGCGACGGGCTGATCGAGATGATTAACCCCGAAATCCTTGAAACCGAGGGCGAGCAGGACGGGCCGGAGGGCTGTCTCTCCGTTCCGGGTCGCCGCGGCATGGTCAAGCGCCCGATGAAGGTGCGCGCCAAATTTCAGGATCGCAACGGCGAATGGTACGAAATCGAGGCCGAGGAGCTGTTGGCGCGCTGCATCATGCACGAGACGGATCACCTCAACGGCCAGCTGTACGTGGATATCATGTCCCGCGAGCTGTTTGATGACGACGGGGAAGAGACGGAGGAATAACGCTTGAGAATCGTGTTCATGGGTACGCCGGATTTCGCCGTGCCGTCGCTGCGCGCGCTGCTGGACAACGGCTATCAGGTCGTCGGCGTGTTTTGCCAGCCGGATCGGCCGAAGGGGCGCGGGCATAAGCTCGCCGCCTGCCCGGTAAAGGAAACGGCTGTCGCGGCGGGGATTCCCGTCTTTCAGCCGGAACGTATCAAGCGCGCGGAAGGGGTGGAGGCGCTCAAAAGCCTCGCGCCCGATTTGTGCGTGACGGCGGCGTTCGGTCAGCTTCTCTCTCAGGAGATTTTGGACGTCCCCAAGTTGGGGACGATCAACGTCCATGCGTCGCTGCTGCCGCGCCATCGGGGCAGTGCGCCGATCAACTGGTGCGTGATGATGGGCGAGGCCGTCACAGGGATCACGACGATGTACACCGATATCGGCATGGACACCGGCGACATGCTCCTCAAGGCGGAAACGCCCATCGGGGAAAACGAGACAGCGGGCGAACTGAGCGACAGGCTTTCCGAATTGGGGGCGGAGCTGCTGATTCGGACGCTGCGCGAATTGGAGGCCGGGACGCTCAAACGCATTCCGCAGAACCCGGCCGAGGCCACCTATGAGCCGAAGCTCGACAAGGAGACCGGCCGGATCGACTGGACGAAGACCGCGCGCGAGATCGACTGTCTGGTGCGCGGCGCGACGCCGTGGCCGGGCGCGTTTACCGCGACGGCGGAGGGCGCGATCAAGATTTTCAGCGTGAAACCGCTTCACAGAGGCCCGAGCGGCGCGCCCGGCGAAATCGTCGCCGCGGATGCAAAGACGGGGCTGGTCGTCGCCTGCGGGGATGACGACGTGGAGCTTGAAACCATACAAATGCCCGGCGCGAAGCGCATGAACGCGAAGGATTATCTGCGCGGGCACGACATGCAGACAGCGATTTGTCTGGGAAAGGCGTAATCAATGGCAGACAACAGGGGGCGCGACGGCGGTTTCCGCGGCGCGAATCGAAATACCGACAGAAAGCCGCGCGGCGATAAGTCCGGCTTCGGTGAGAAGAAGTTCGGTGAGAAAAAGTTCGGCGACAAAAAGCCTTACGGCGAGCGCAAGTTCGGCGACAAGCCCGGCTTTGGCGAAAAAAAATTCGGTGAGAAGAAGTTCAGCGATAAAAAGCCTTACGGCGAGCGCAAATTCGGCGATAAGCCCGGCTTTGGCGAGAAGAAATTCGGCGAGAAGAAGTTCGGCGAGAAGCCGTCTTTCGGCGAGCGCAGGTTTGGCGACCGCAAGCCCGCTTTCGGCGCGCCGCGTGCAGAGCGCAAGCCGCGCCCGGTGAACCTCGCGCCGCGCCGCGTGGCGCTGGAAACGCTGCTGGACGTCAGCCGTTCGGATGCGTATGCGTCGCTGGCGCTTGACAAGCGGCTGGCGCAGGCCAACCTGCCCCGCCGCGACCGCGCGTTCGTCACCCAGCTGGTTTACGGCACGCTGGAAAACCGGATGACGCTCGACTGGCGCATCGACCAGTTCCTCGAGGGTAACAAGGAAATCGACCAGACCGTGCGCGAGATCCTGCGCATGGGCGCGTATCAGCTCTTCTACCTCGACCGCGTGCCGGATATGGCGGCGGTGGACGAATCCGTGAGCCTGACCCGCGCGATGGGGCTGGAGGCGCTGACCGGGCTGGTCAACGGCGTGCTGCGCAACATGATCCGCGGCAAGAACGACGTGGTCTGGCCGAAGCCGCAGGACGACGCGGTGAAGTATCTCTCCGTCATGTTCAGCGCGCCGACGGCGCTTTGCCAGATGCTGGTCAGCGCTTACGGCGAGCACGACGCGATGGAGATTCTGCGCTACCGCCCGAAGGATCGCAGCGTGACGGTTCGCGTGAATTATCTGCGCTGCGACGACGCGCGCCTGCGCAGTCTCTTTGCCGACGACGAGCTGGAATTTGATCCGGGGATTCTGCCGGGCATGTACAAGGTGCACAGCGCGGGCGACATGACCCGCATGCGCGCCTTCCAGAACGGCCTGTTCACGATTCAGGGCGAAAGCTCCGTGCTGGCCGCGCGCATGGTCGGCGCCAAGCCGGGGCAGACCGTGCTGGACGCCTGCGCCGCGCCGGGCGGTAAAACCGCCGTGCTCAGCGAGATGATGGGCGATACGGGCCGCGTATACGCATGGGATACGCACGCGCACCGCGTGGAGCTGATTCGCGGCACGATGAACCGCCTCAAGCTGGAAAACGTGCGTCCGGCGGTCAAGGATGCGTCCGTTCCGCGCGAGGATATGGCCATGACGCTGGATGCGGCGCTGGTGGACGCGCCCTGCTCCGGCACGGGCGTGATGAACGAAAAGCCGGACGTGAAATACCGCGTGACGGAGGAGGGCGTGCAGGCGCTTTGCCGCACCCAGAAGGATATCCTCGACGCGGTTGCCCCGATGGTGAAGGTGGGCGGCACGCTGGTGTATTCCACCTGCTCGATTCTGCCGCAGGAAAACGAGGAGCAGATTCGGGCGTTCCTCGAACGCCATCCGGAATACGAGATTCAGCCGATGGGCGCGGAGCTGCCGGAGAAGCTGGCGGCGCATGAAAACGCCCTCGGTTTGCAGATGTTCGCGCACAGGGACGGCACGGACGGCTTCTACGTCTGCCGCATGCGCAGGGTGAAGGCATAATGAACGAAACGGAAAAGACGCAGCTCCTGGGCATGACCCCGGACGAGCTGGCGGCGTATTTGAAGGCGCTGGGTCAGCCCGCGTTCCGCGCGAAGCAGGTGTTTTCGTGGCTGCATCAGGGCGCGGCGTTCGAGCAGATGAGCAACCTGCCCAAGGCGCTGCGGGAAACGCTCGCGGAAACCTGCACAGCCAACCCGGTCGCGGTGCTGGAGACGATTGAATCCAAGCTCGACGGCACGATTAAGCTGCTCTACCGCCTGCCGGACGGCCACGTCATCGAGGGCGTGCTGATGCGCTATAAATACGGCAACACGCTCTGCCTGTCCACGCAGGTGGGCTGCCGGATGGGATGCGCGTTCTGCGCCTCCACGCTGGACGGGTGCGCGCGCAGCCTGACCCCGGCGGAGATGCTGGGGCAGATCGTCTGCGTCAACGGCGTGCTCGCGCCGCAGGGGCAGAAGGTCGGCAACATCGTGCTGATGGGCAGCGGCGAACCGCTGGACAATTACGATAACGTGGTGAAATTCCTGCGGATTCTGCGGATGGAGGGCGGGCTGTGCATCGGCATGCGCAGCGTGTCGCTCTCGACCTGCGGCCTGGTTGAAAACATGCGGCGGTTTGCGCAGGAGGATCTGCCGGTTACGCTGTCGCTGTCGCTGCACGCGCCCAACGACGAGGTGCGCAAAAAGCTGATGCCCGTCGCCCGCAAATACGGCATGGACGACGTGCTGGACGCCTGCCGCTATTACATCGAAAAGACGGGGCGGCGCGTGATTTTTGAATACGCGCTGGTGCATGGCGTCAACGCCGACCCGGCGCAGGCGGTCGAGCTGGCGGGCAGACTGCGCGGCATGCAGTGCCACGTCAACCTGATTCCGCTCAACAGCGTGCCGGAGCGCGGCCTGACGGGCGTGACCGAGCGCGAGGTGGATGCGTTCAAGCATGCGCTCGAACAGAAGGGGATTTCCGTAACCCGCCGCCGCGAGATGGGCGACGACATCGAGGGCGCTTGCGGCCAGCTCCGCAGGCGCTATATCAAGGACAACGACCTGAACTGCGAAACCTGAAAACGACGGGAGTGAACGGCGTGGCGGCGACGATGCGCACCGATATCGGAAAAAAACGCAAACAGAATGAGGATGCGGCCTGGTTTGACGAAAAACGCGGCGTTTTTGTCGTCGCGGACGGCATGGGCGGCCATCTGGCGGGCGAAGTGGCCAGCGGGATGGCGATTGACGCGGTGCGCAAAATGGCTGCGCGGCACAAGAAGCCTTCCATCGACCAGATCAAAAAGACGGTGCTCGGCGCGCACGAGAGGATTTACCAGCGCGCGCAGGGGAACGCCGAATGCGCGGGCATGGGCACGACGCTCTCGATGCTGTGCCGCGGCGCGGGCTACATCTATATCGCGCATGTCGGCGACAGCCGCATCTATCGCCTGCGGGGCGGGCGCATGGAGCAGCTCACGCAGGATCATTCCCTCGTCGGCGAGCTGGTTCGCGCGGGCATTTTGACCGCGGAGGAGGCCAGAACGCACCCCCGGCGCAACATCATCACGCGCGCGCTCGGCACGGAGGGGGACAATACACCCGATCTGCTGGCGGCGGATTTGCAGCCCGGCGACCGCTTTCTGCTCTGCACCGACGGCCTGACGGGCATGACGCGCGACGACGAGATCGAAAAAACGCTCCTTGACAGCCAAACCGCCGACGAAGCGGCTGACCGCCTGATTCAAATGGCGCTGGACGCGGGCGGCAGCGACAACGTGACGCTGATTCTCTGTACCGGCGAGGAGGGCAAACCGTGGAAACAAGACTGATCGGCAAAATCATCAGCCGCCGTTTCCGCGTGGAGGATATTATCGGCCGAGGCGGCATGGCGATTGTGTATCGCGCGTTCGACCTCAAGACGCACCAGACGGTCGCCGTCAAGGTGCTGCGCGAGGAATACGCGGAGGACCCGGAATACAGGGAGCGCTTCAGGCGCGAGGGCGAGGTCTGCCGAAAGCTCAGCCATCCGAACGTCGTCAATCTGATCGACGCGGGCGAGGTCGGCGACGTATCCTATCTGGCGATGGAATACGTGGACGGGCAGACGCTCAAGGAACTGATTAACCAGACCGGCGGCATTGCGCAGGAGGACGCGATTCGCTTCACGCTGCAAATTCTCGCGGCGCTGGGGCACGCGCATCAGCGCGGCATCATCCACCGGGATGTGAAGCCGCAGAACGTGATGGTCTCCCGCGCGGGGCAGGTCAAGGTCGGTGATTTCGGCATCGCGGGCATGGCGGACACCAAGACCCTGACCACGGACGGCAACGTGATGGGCTCGGTGCACTATTTTTCCCCGGAGCAGGCTAAGGGCATGAAGGCGACGGCGGCGAGCGATTTATACTCCGTCGGCGTGATTCTCTACGAAATGCTCTGCGGCCATGTGCCGTTTGAGGGAGAGACGGCGGTTTCCGTCGCGATGATGCACCTGATGGAGCCGCCCAAGCCCATCGAGGAGCAGGCCAAGGTCAGCCCGGCCGTGGCGATGATCGTGGATAAGGCGCTCAAAAAGCTGCCGCAGGAGCGCTATCAGAACGCGGAGGCGATGGCGCGCGATTTGCGGCGGGCGCTCCGCCATCCGGACGGCGAATTTATGGAGCAGCGGCGGCCTGCGATTCTCGAAGAATCGCGCGAGGTGGCTGAAAAAATCCGCAGAAAGAAAAAGACCGGCGGCCTGCCCGCGCGGTTTTTGACGCTGTTCGTGCTGCTGGTGCTGGTCGCGCTCATCGGCGTGGCGGGGCTCAGGCTGTACCGCACGATGTTCGTGACGGCGCGCATGCCCGATCTCTTCGGGCTGGACGAGGCGACGGCGCAGCGCATGGTCAGCAACGCGGGCCTGACCCTGAAGACGGAATACGCATACAGCGATCAGGCGGAGGGATACGTCTTTGACCAAACCCCCGAGGCCAACGCCGAGGTGAGGCGGGGCGGAACGGTTACGGCCATGATCTCCGAGGGAACGGGGCTTCTGCTCGTGCCGAGGCTCACGGGTATGGCGGTGGAGGACGCGGAAAACGTTCTGCTTGCGCAGGGGCTTTCGCTGGGCTATGTGGAAACCGTGCCGAGCGAAAAGCTGCGCGGCGTGGTGCTTGAGCAGAGCCCGGAGGCGGGGACGAACGCCGAACCGGGCGCGGTCGTCGCGCTGACGGTTTCCGGCGGGCGCGTCGTCGTGCCGGAGCTGGTCGGCCAGCGCGAAGAAGAGGCCGTCGAGCGGATGAACGCCATCGGCCTGACCTGCGGCGATATCGGCTATCAAAACGTGGAGACGGCGCGGCAGGACGGCGTGGTGCTCGCGCAATCCATCGACAAATTCACCGAGGTTCTGCCCGGCAGCGTGGTGAATATGACCGTCGGCCGATACGACAGGCGGCGTTACACAGCAGGCGTTACCGTGACGGTGGATGTGCCGCAGAGCGGCGTGACCGTCCGCGTGACGCTGGTGGATGAAAACGGACAGGAAAGCGACATGTATGCCGCGACCTACAACGAAGAAGGGCGGCTTGAGCTGCACGTAACGCTCAGGAGCGAGACGAGCGGCGTTCGCACATGGCGGCTCTATCTGGATGGAAACTTCAAGAGCGAAGCGACGGCGGTTTTGCAGTAAAGGAGAACTATGACGGGAAGCATCCTGCGGGGAATCGGCAGTTTTTACACCGTGCTCTGCGACGAGGACGGACAGGAATACACCCTGCGCGCACAGAAAAAACTGCGTCATCAGAAAATGACGCCGATGGTCGGCGACCGCGTCCGCTTTACGCCGGGGCAGGGCGGGGAGGACGGCTGGCTGGAGGAGATTCTGCCGCGCAAAAGCATGATGGAGCGGCCGAGCGTCGCTAACGTCGATATGCTGATGCTGGTGGTCGCCAGCGTGCCGCAGCCGGACATGCTGCTGTGCGACAAGCTGATTCTGCGCGCGGAAAAGGGCGGCATGATTCCGGCGATCTGCGTCAACAAAATTGACTTGGGCGACGAGCTGGCCGAGCAGATTCGGCGCGAATACGTCGGCACGCAGCTCCGCGTGTTCAGCGTCAGCGCGCGCGAGGGAACGGGCGTTTCGCAGCTGCGGGACGCCATGCGCGGCAAGGTCACCTGTCTGGCGGGGCAATCCGCCGTGGGCAAAAGCTCGCTGCTCAACGCGCTGTTCGGGCTGGGGCTGGAAACCGGCGGGCTGAGCCGCAAGACCGAGCGCGGGCGGCACACGACGCGGCGCGCGGAGATGATGGTCGTGGACGGCATGTTCGTGCTCGATACGCCGGGATTCAGCCTGCTGGAGCTGGAAAACGGCATTGATCCGCAGGATTTTGCCCAGCTCTACCCGGAATACAACGCGCTGGCGGGAGAATGCCGCTTTCAGCCGTGCCTGCACGACCGGGAGCCGGGGTGCGCCGTACACGCCGCCGTGGATGCGGGAAGGCTGGGCGCGGCAAGGTGGCTGCGATACAGGGAACTGCTTGCGCAGGTTCGTGAAAATTGGAAGGGGCGTTACGAATGAGCAAAAGGATCGTTGAAATTTCGCCGTCCGTGCTGGGCGCGGATCTGATGCGTTTGGGCGAAGAAATCAAAATGGCGGAATCGCTGGGGATTCACTGGCTGCATCTGGACAACATGGACGGGCACTTTGCGCCGAACATCAGCTTCGGGCCGGACTTTGTGCGCGCGATTCGCAGGCAGACGAATCTGTTTCTGGATACGCACCTGATGCTGTCCCGGCCGATGCAATACATCGAGGCATATGCCAAGGCGGGCGCGGATCTGATTACCGTGCATGTCGAGGCGGAGGACAATTGCGCCGAAACGCTGGAGGCTATCCACGCGCTGGGCGTTCGCGCGGGCGTGAGCATCAACCCGGAAACGCCGGTCAGCGCGCTTGAGCCGCTGCTGCCGCTGTGCGACCTCGTGCTGGTGATGACGGTGAGGCCGGGGTTCGGCGGGCAGACGCTGCGCGAGGACTGCGTGGCGAAGATTCCGGAAATTCGGAAGATGATCGAGCGGACGGGGCGCGATATCCTCATCGAGGTGGACGGCGGCGTGAAGCAGAGCAACGCGGCGCGGGTCATCGACGCGGGCGCGGATGTGCTGGTCATGGGCACGGGGCTCTTCCGCGCGGAAGACCCGAAGGCCGTCGTTCAGAGCGTCATGGGGGCGTGACATGAAGGCGCTGATCGTGCTCGGCGGGGACGCGCCGGGCGTCGGGCTGCTGAAGGCCTGCGCGGCGGAGGCGGATTTCTCCATCGCGGCGGATCGGGGGCTGGAGGCCTTTGACGCGGCGGGGATGGAGCCGGATATGCTCATCGGCGACATGGATTCCGTCTCGCCGCAGGTGCTGGCGCGATACGAAAGCCGGCTGTCGGCGGACAGGCTGAACTGCATCAAGGACGACACGGACGGCGAATACGCGCTGAACCTTGCGCTGGAGAAGGGCGCGACGGAAATCACGCTGCTCGGCGCGCTGGGCGGGCGGCTTGACCACGCGCTGGCAAACCTGATGATGGTCGTGCGCGCGGCGCGGCACGGCGCTTGGGCGGAGATTCGCGCGGAGGGCGTGCGTATCGTCCGCGTCAACGGAAGCTGCACGCTGACGGGCGCGCGGGGCAGCACGATTTCGCTGCTGCCGCTGGGCACGGCGCGGGGCGTGAGCATCAGGGGATGCTATTATCTGATCGACGATTACACACTGGAAAGCGACACGTCGCGCGGAATGAGCAACGTGGTCACGGCGGATGAAGCGGTGATTACCGTTCGCGAAGGCGACCTGCTGCTCTTCCATTACAGCGACATACACGGACATGGGGAAAGCGCATGAACCCGATCATATTGGATGAACGCCTGAGCGCCGCGGCAGAGCTGGCGCGGGAGGCGCTGGCGGGCAGAGAAGCCCCCGTTGCGGCGGACGTCGGCTGCGACCACGGCTTTTTGACGGCCAAGCTGCTGGAAATCGTGCCGGGGCTGACGATGCTCGCCAGCGACGTGAGCGCGCCGTCGCTGGAAAAGGCGCGGCGGCTGCTCGGCGCGCGCGGGCTGAGCGAACGCGCGAACATCACGGTCGCGGACGGCCTGAGCGCCGTCGACAGACCCGTGGACGCGGTGATGATCCTCGGCATGGGCGCGGGGACGATCCTCAAAATCGTAGCCGAGGGCAGGGAAAAAATCGGCGGCGCGGCGCTGATCGTGCAGGCGAACGTCGATTTGCCGCTGCTGCGCGGCGGGCTGGCCGAGCTGGGCTTTGCGATTCAAAAGGAGGTCTACTGCCGCGCGGCGGGGCGGCACTACGTCACGATGCTGGCGAGGGCGGGCGAGGCCGAAATGCCGGACGAGCGGCGGCTGATGCTGGGCGCATGCGCGGACGGTGTGCAGACGGCGGCGCAATACGATTATCTGGCGTGGCAGCGCGGCGTCCGCGTCCGGGAGATGCTCTTGCAGGCGGGCACGGGCACGCCGCGCGCGAAGGAACGGCTGCTTGCGGGCGGCCATGAGCTGAACAGAATTGCGGAGGCGATCGGCATGAACGCATGCACGGTTTCGGATATCGAAAGGCTGATCGGGGAGATTGCGCCGTTTGAGCTGGCCGAGGAATGGGACAACGTGGGGCTGCTCTTCGGGCGCAGAAACGCCGAGGTGACGCGCGTCGTCGTTGCGCTCGATTTGACGCAGGCGGCGGTGGACAAGGCGAAGGCGCTGGGCGCGCAGATGATCGTGACGCATCACCCGATCATGTTCGGCGCTGTCAAGCGCGTGACGGACGAGACGCGCGAAGGGCGGCTGATGCTCGACATGGGGCAGGCCGGCATCAGCCACGCGGCGGCGCACACCAACCTCGACGCGGCGCAGGGCGGCGTGAACGACACACTGATGCACGTGATGGGCGCGGAAAACGTGCGCGGCGAGGGCTTTGTGCGCGTGGGCGACGTGCCCGAGGGGACGACCTTCGGCCAGCTCTGCGCGCGGGCGCAGAAGAAGCTGCACGCCGCCGTCCGCGCGTTCGGCAATGCGGAAACGCCGGTGCATGCGCTGGGCTGCTGCTCCGGCGCGGGCGGAAGCGAAATCGGCGAGGCGCTGGCGCTGGGCGCGGATTGCTTCATCACCGGCGAGGTGCGCCACCACGAGGCGCTGGACGCGCTGGACAGGGGATGCTGCATCATCGAGGCGGGGCATTTTGAAACGGAAAACCCGGTCTGCGAAGTGCTCGCCGACGCTTTACAAAAGGCGGCGGATGCGGTACAATATAACGTGACGGTTTTCTGCCTGAAGGACGATCCCTTCGGGCGCTGACAGATTGAGGAGGGCCATATTTTGGAACAGTACGAACGTTTGTGGCAATATCAGCAGGTGGACATGGAGCTGGATCAGTATGAAAAGGAGATGCGCGGCAACAGCAACCGCAAGGAGCTGCTCAAGCACCGCGATTTCCTGCTGGAACAGCAGAACGTGCTCAAGAAGATCGAGGCCGATGTGGAGATCATGGGCGACCGCATGGAAGCGCTGGCCGACGAGATCGAGCGCCTGAACGGCTCCGTCGCCGAGGCGAGCGCCAACTTTGAGGCGCACCGCCCCGAGGATCTGGAGGAGGCGAAGAAGCAGATCGCCGCGCTCCAGAAGCTGATTACGACCATTTCCCGATATGAGAGCGAGCTTGCCAAGATGCGCAAGGATTCCGAGGCCCGCGACCGCCAGCAGCGCGAGGTTCGTGTGCGCGCCGCCAAGGCCCGCGCGGAGTTCGACCGCATCAAGGTGATCTACGACGAGGAATACAAGCAGGCGAGCGTGAAGCTCGAAGCGCTCAAAAAGAAGGTCGCCGACGAGGCGAAGGACATTGAGCCGGAGCTGCTGGATAAATACAAGGCCATCAAGCGGCATTCCACGCCGCCGATCACGCGGATTCACGACGACCGCTGCGGCGGCTGCAACATGCAGCTCCCGGCGGCGGACATGAACAAAATCCGCACCGGCGCGGCGTATGTGGAATGTGAAAACTGCGGTCGAATTATCCTTGTTAAGTAAATGACTCCTTCCGTCACAACTTCGTTGTGACACCTCCCTCGGGGAGGGAGGCAGGGCTTAACGAACTCCTTCCGTCACAACTTCGTTGTGACACCTCCCTCGAAGAGGGAGGTATGGTGGAGTTTCTGATGCTATGTTAGCAAAAGAATTGACAGGGAACGGCATTTATGGTATAATATCGTCCGTTTGTGAGGCTGCCGGGCGGCCGCGCGCCGAAAGGTGTGAGGAAAGTCCGAGCTCCGCAGGGCAGAGCGCCGGGTAACGCCCGGCGGGGGCGACCCCAGGGAAAGTGCAACAGAGAGATACCGCACGCTTGACGTGTAAGGGTGGAAAGGTGAGGTAAGAGCTCACCCGCGGCTTGGCGACTCGTCCGCGATGTAAACCCCGCTCGGAGCAAGAAACGAAAGAGCGATTGAGACGGCCCGTCGATGCTCTCAGGATTTCGCTTGAACCCATCGGTAACGATGGGTCTAGATAGATGACCGCCGATTACAGAACTCGGCTTATAGGCAACGCTCACAACATTTTGATATGGCGGCGCAAGGCTTTTCACCTTGCGCCTTTTTGCTAATACTAATTCTTGTTAAAATGGCTTAATCCGCGCACCATCTTTTTCGCTCTGACTTTGCCTCGTTCCGTTCAACGTACCTCCAGTACGCCTCACTTCACTTGGCTTCGTCAGAACAAAAAATCTGATGCGCTCTGTTAAGCATTTTAACTGCGAATTAGTATAAACGGCCGAATCATAAACAGAAGCCAAACATGGAAAGGGGCGGGTCGGATGGACAGAGTCGGAGGAAAGGCCGCCGGGGGCGGCGGGGAGAGAATCGCGTATGTGGACGCGGCGCGGGGGCTGGCGATCCTCTGCGTGGTGCTGGGGCACCTGTATCCGGGGGACGGCATTGTGCAATACATCTCATCGTTTCACGTGCCGGTCTTCTTCATCCTCTCCGGCCTGCTGATGGCCGCGCGGGACGGATGGAAAACCCGGCGCCTGACGGAATTCGCCGCCAAGAAGGCCAAGCGGCTGCTGTACCCGTATGCGACGATCAGCGCGCTGAATCTGGCGCTGATTTTCGCGCGCAGGGGGAAGAAGGCGATGCTGCGCCAGCTCACCGCGACGCTCCTTGGCGAGGGAATTGACGCGCTCTGGTTTTTATCGGCGCTGTTTCTGGCGGAAATCGCGTTCAAAATCGTGATGAGCTGCAAGCGCCGGGGGCTGAGAATCGCCGCGTTCCTGTGCATGGCGGTCGGAACGGCGGGGTTCAGCTATCTGGGGCTGGGCGCGGTGCAGCGGGAAGGGCTGGCGCAGCTCCTTGGTCTGGCCAACGTCGTCAGCCGCGCGCTGGTCGGCTGCATCCTGATCGGCATGGGCTACGGCTATGGCCGCGTCCGGGCGCGCGTTCGGCTCTCGCGGGCGGCGCAGTATGGGCTGATGGCCGCCGCGTTCGCGCTGAATCTGGCGCTGTTCCGGTTTAACGCGGTGGATCTGCATTATTCTCTCATCGGCAACCCCGCGCTGTATTACGCCAACGCCGCCGCCGGGTCATACGCGCTGATGAAGCTCTGCGAGCTGGCTTTCGCCGAAAACCGTTTCCTCCGCTTCTGGGGCAGGAACTCGACCGTGGTGTTCGCGACGCACCTGAATTTCGGAATTCTGGAAATCGCGAAGGCCGTGACCGCGGCAGCGCTGCATGGGCGGTGCATCCCGGCGGAGTTCGCGATCACGCTGCTCATCGAGGCGGCGCTGGTTTTTGCGGTCAACCGATACGCAAAGGGGCTTGTGGATTGCGACGCGGCGGCGAAAATGCTTAGGCGTGGCGGAAAAGCGTGAATTGCGGCGCAGGGCTTCGGCTTTGCGTCGCTTTTTCGAAAAAAAGACTTGATTCGCGGGAAAAGACATGGTATAATTGTCCGGAAAACGCACCTGCGCCTGTTTTTGTGCGCCCTGCCGCGAAAACGCGGTCTGCACAAGCGAGAGGGCGCAGGGAGGGTTTAATAAAAGGAGGAAAACACACATGGCAGTTATCTCTATGAAGCAGCTTCTGGAGGCCGGCGTTCACTTCGGCCATCAGACCCGCCGCTGGAACCCCAAAATGGCGCCGTACATCTTCACCGAGCGCAACGGCATCTACATCATTGATCTGCAGAAGACCGTCCGCAAGATCGACGAGGCTTATGCTTTCGTTCGCTCCATCGCGATGGAAGGCAAGAGCGTGCTGTTCGTCGGCACCAAGAAGCAGGCGCAGGAGTCCATCGAGACCGAGGCCAAGCGCTGCAACATGTATTATGTCAATAACCGCTGGCTGGGCGGCATGATGACCAACTTCCGCACCATCAAGACCCGTATCGCGCGCCTGAACGCCATCGACGCGATGGAAGAGCGCGGCGACTTTGAAGTGCTGCCGAAGAAGGAAGTCATCAAGCTGATGGCCGAGCGCGAGAAGCTCCTGGAGAACCTGGGCGGCATCCGCGAGATGAAGAACCTGCCGGGCTGCCTGTTCGTGGTCGATCCGCGCAAGGAGCACATCGCCGTGTCTGAGGCGCGCGCGCTGGGCATTCCGGTCGTCGCCATCGTCGATACCAACTGCGATCCGGACGAGATTGATTATGTCATCCCGGGCAACGACGACGCGATTCGCGCGGTGAAGCTCATCGCGGGCAAGATGGCGGACGCCGTGCTGGAAGGCAAGCAGGGCGAGCAGGCTGAGCCGGCCGCCGAAGCGAAGTAATCGACCGAAGCTGGAGGAAGATATTATGGCTAATATTACTGCTGCCCTGGTTAAGGAACTGCGCGAGCGCACCGGCGCCGGTATGATGGACTGCAAGAAGGCGCTCGTCGAGTGCGACGGCGACATGGACAAGGCCATCGACTTCCTGCGCGAGAAGGGTCTCGCCGCCGCCGCTAAGAAGGCCGGCCGTATCGCCGCCGAGGGCATGGTGGATACCTATGTGGACGAGAACGGCGTGGGCGTGACCGTCGAGGTCAACTGCGAGACCGACTTCGTCGCCAACACCGATCGCTTCAAGAATCTGTGCCGCGATTTCGCCAAGCACATCGCCGCTGCCGCTCCGGCCAGCGTTGAGGAGATGCTCGCTCAGCCGTTCTACACGGACGCGAGCAAGACCGTCAACGATCTGATCGGCGAGGCGACTGCCTCCATCGGCGAGAAGATCTCCGTGCGCCGCTTTGCCCGCTTCGTGGCCGAGCACGGCATGGTGGATACCTACAACCACATGGGCGGCCGCATCGGCGTCATGGTCGAGCTGTCCTGCCCGGAGGTCAACGACGAAGTGAAGGCGCTGAGCCACGACCTCGTCATGCACATCGCCGCCGCGAACCCGCAGTATGTGCGCCGCGACGAGGTGCCGACCGATAACCTCGAGAAGGAGCGCGAGGTGCTGACCCAGCAGGCGCTCAACGAGGGCAAGCCGGCGAAGATCGTCGAGCGTATGGTCGAGGGCCGCATCGAGAAGTACTACAAGGAAGTCTGCCTCCTCGAACAGCCGTTCGTCAAGGATCCCGACATCAATGTGACCAAGATGCTCGGCGGCAAGGCCGACGTCGTTCGCTTCGTGCGCTTTGAGCGCGGCGAGGGTCTTGAGAAGCGTCAGGACAACCTCGCGGCGGACATCGCGGCTGAGCAGGCCAAGATGAAGAAGTAATTTCTTCCCACACAGGGGCATGCGCAAGCATCGCCCCTTTTTTTGAAGACACGGAGAGGAGAAACACCATGGCAAAGTATAAGCGCGTTCTCATCAAGCTCAGCGGCGAAGCGCTGGGCGACCACGGCCGCCTGTTTGATTTTGAGCAGATCGACCGTGTGGCCGACGTGATCCGCCAGCTTCACGAAACGGGCGCGGAAATCGCCATCGTGATCGGCGCGGGCAACATCTGGCGCGGCCGTCAGGGTCCGGCGGCGAAGATGACCGCCGTCAACGCGGATCACATGGGCATGCTCGGCACGGCGATCAACTCCATCGCGATGCAGGACGCCGTGGAACGTCAGGGCATTGCGAGCCGCGTGATGAGCGCGGTGGAGATGACGCGCTTCTGCGAGCCGTACACCTACCGCCGCGCTGTGCGCCATCTGGAAAAGGGGCGCGTGGTGATTTTCGCTTGCGGTACGGGCAACCCGTTCTTCTCCACCGATACGGCGGCGGCGCTGCGCGCGGTTGAAATCGGCGCGGACGCGATTCTGCTGGCCAAGAACGTGGACGGCGTATACGACAGCGACCCGCGCGTGAACCCGGAGGCGAAGCTGCTGCGCGACATCACCTATCAGGAGGTGCAGGAGCGTGACCTCAAGGTGATGGATGCTTCTGCGATCACGATCTGCCGTGAGAACAAGGTGCCGTGCATCCGCGTGTTCGGTCTGGACGATCCGCAGAACATCCTGCGCGTCATCGAGGGCGACATGATGGGCACGGTCGTGCATCCCTAAAGCGACGACAAAGTGAATAAAGAGGCTGTCAAGCTAATAAAACCGATATTTCAAGAAAAACTAAGCATTTTCGCCCGAAGGTTCCCAAAAAGGTTTTCGGTTGTTGCTGCCAGTGGCAGAAACAAAAAATCGAAAACGGAAAGCCCCTTGGTGGGGGATGGGGCAAAGCCCCATATTCTGAAATGTTTCGTTTTTGATTCTTGAACGATCTGGACTGAGCTTGACAGCCTCTTTGCGTCAGTTTTGAAGGGATTACACAAAAGGGCTTGCCAAAGACATGGGTTGTGGGTTAAAATATAGAAAAAGAAATTCGAGGAGGTATCTCCCATGACGATTACCGAAATCCAAAACAACGCGAAAACCAAGATGGAAAAGACCAAGGACGTGCTCCGTTCCGACCTGATGGCGATTCGCGCAGGCCGCGCGAACCCGCAGCTTCTTGACCGCATCACGGTGGATTACTACGGCACGCCGACCCCGCTCAAGAACGTGGCGAACATCTCCGCGCCGGAACCGCGTATCCTCCAGATCAACCCGTGGGACGCGAAGATGGTGAAGGATATCTCCCGCGCGATTCAGGCCAGCGATTTGGGGCTGACCCCGTCCAACGACGGCAAGGTGATCCGCCTGATGCTGCCGGAGCTGACCGAGGAGCGCCGCAAGGAGCTGACCAAGCTCGTGCGCAAGACCGCCGAGGAGAGCAAGGTGGCCATCCGCTCGATCCGCCGCGACGCGGTCGATCAGGTGAAGAAGCTCAAGAAGAACAACGAAATCACCGAGGATGACCAGAAGAAGGCTGAGGAAGATATCCAGAAGCTGACCGACGCGGCGATCAAGGACATCGACAAGATCGACGCGGAGAAGGAAAAGGAGATCATGGAGGTCAAATGAGAACGCTGCTGCTCGGGCTTCCTTTGAAGCAGGCTGAGGCGATTCTGGGCGAGGCGGGCATTTCTCCGCAGGTTCGCGTGACCGACGCGCCGCGCCGCGAAAAGAAGGATGGCGGAACATTGCGCGTCGTTTTCGCATCGGACGACGGAAAACAGCTCGTTGCCGCGAGATTTTTTGACCCGATTTCCGATCCGCAACCGTAAACAGACAGACACGGCGGGTTTCGTCGGAGCGGCGCTCTGCGATGCCCGCCTTTTAGATATCGAGAAAAACGGAGCGATGGCAGGCGGCGCTTGGATGGCCGCGGGAGGATAAGGATGGCAGCTCTTGGCCAAAATGAAGGAAAAGCGCCGGTGACGACGGCGAAGGCGCTTGAAAAGGAATTTTTGCCGCGCCACGTGGCGATCATTATGGATGGCAACGGGCGCTGGGCGCAGAAGCGCGGCATGCCGCGCACGTTCGGCCACAAGGCGGGCGTGGAGGCGCTGCGCGAAATCATCAAATACTCCGACGAGCTGGGCGTGGAGGCGCTGACGGTCTATGCGTTTTCGGCCGAGAACTGGAAGCGCTCGACAGAGGAAGTCGGCGCGCTGATGCGGCTCTTGCTGCAATATTTCACCAGCGAAATCGACGAGCTGAACGAGAAGAACGTGCGCATCCGCATATTGGGCGACATTGACGGCATGCCGGGGGGACTGGAAAAACAGAAGGACGCGCTGCACGCCGCCATTCGCCGCACGCACGAAAACACCGGCTTGCAGCTCAATATCGCGCTGAATTACGGCGGTCAGCAGGAAATCGTCCGCGCCGCGCAGAAATTGGCTGAGCGTGTGGCGGCGGGCGCCATGAAGCCGGAGGAAATCGACAGGGCGGCGTTTGAGGGCGAATTGTATACCGCCGGTCTGCCGGACGTCGATTTGCTGATTCGCACGAGCGGGGAGATGCGGCTGAGCAACTTCTTGCTCTATCAGCTCGCGTATGCGGAATTTTATCAGACCGATACGCTCTGGCCGGATTTTGACCGCCATGCTTATGATGAAGCGCTGCTGGCGTTTGCGAAGAGAAATCGCCGGTTTGGCGGCGTTTAAGAAAGAAGGATTATATGAAAACTCGCCTGATTACGGCGGCTGTCGGCGTGCCGTTCCTCATCTTTACGCTGGTTGTGCGGGGCTGGTTCGCGGAGTTTGTCATTGTCGCGCTGACCTTTATCGCGATGTATGAAAACTATCGCGCGCTGAAAAAGGCGGGATATGCCGTCTGCGAATGGGGCGGATATGTCGCCACGGCGGCGATGTGGCCGCTCAGCCGCCTGATGGGCGTGCTTGATCCGCTGCTGCTGCTGGTGGCGGCGATGGGCGTTTCGATGACCGGCGTGATGCTGCACGAAAAGCCGGCGTTCCCGGACGCGGCGGCTTCGGTGTATCCGCTGCTGACCTGCTTTCTGCCGATGTCCATGTTTATGATGATGATGAACAGCACCTACGGCGTTGTGCCGGGCATTGCGCTCATCACGATGGCATTTGCCATCGCTTACGCGGGCGACGGCGCGGCGTATTTCGGCGGCCGGGCGCTGGGCAGGCACAAGCTCTGCCCGAACGTCAGCCCGAAAAAGACGGTGGAGGGCGCAATTTTCGGCGTGATCGGCGGAACGCTCGCGGGGCTGGTCTGCCGCGCCGTGTTCGTGTATGTGTTCCACATGCAGATGCCGGGAATTCCGGCGACGATTGCGCTGGGGCTGATCGGCTCGGCGGCGGGCGAGATCGGCGATCTGGCCGCGTCGCTGCTCAAGCGCCACAGCGGCATCAAGGATTACGGCCATATCTTCCCCGGCCATGGCGGCGTGATGGACCGGTTTGACAGCGTGATTTTCACGCTGATTGTGATGTACTGCTATACGCTCGTGCTCTAATCCGGGCGCATGCGGCCGGATGACGCGATTTCCAAGTGAAAAACGGAGGCAAATATGCGAAAGTTGGCGATATTGGGTTCTACGGGTTCCATCGGCACGCAGGCGCTGGATGTTGCGGCGCGCCACAGCGACCGATTTGCCGTCACCGCGCTGGTGGCGCACAGCTCGAGCGAAAAGCTCTTTGAGCAGGTGCGGCAGTTTCATCCGCAGATTGCGGCGCTTTCCGTCGAGCCGAAGGAGATTCCGGCGGATATCAGGGAGAGCTGCCAGTGGATGTTCGGCGAAAACGTGCTGCTGGACGTGGTGCGCGCGTGCGACGCGGACGACGTGCTCGTTTCGGTCGTGGGCGTCGTCGGTCTGGCGGCGGTGATGGAGGCGCTGGCCTGCGGCAAGCGCGTCCTGCTGGCCAACAAAGAGCCGCTCGTCGCGGGCGGCGAGCTGGTGACGGAGGCGGCGCGCAAGGCGGGTCATCCGCTGCTGCCGGTGGACAGCGAGCACAGCGCGATTTTCCAGTGCCTGCAGGGCGCGCAGGGCAACACGCCGACCCGCCTGATTCTGACGGCGAGCGGCGGGCCGTTCCGCACGTGGAAGAAAGAGGACATCTACAACGCACGGCCTGAGCAGGCGCTCAAGCACCCGAACTGGAGCATGGGCCGCAAGATCACCATTGATTCCGCGTCGATGATGAACAAGGCGCTGGAGGTCATCGAGGCGAGATGGCTGTTCGACATGCCCGCCGAGAAGATTGATGTGCTGATTCATCCGCAGAGCGTCATACATTCTATGGTCGAATACGCGGACGGCGCGGTGATGGCGCAGCTTGGCACGCCGGATATGCGCCTGCCGATTCTTTACGCGATGAGCTGGCCGGAGCGGCTTCCGACCGGCGGCCGGCGGCTTGATTTTACGCAGATGAACGCGCTGACCTTCGAGCAGCCGGATAACGACCGTTTCCCCGGCCTCCGGCTGGCGTATGACGCGCTGGCGGCCGGCGGCTCGATGAGCGCGGTGCTCAACGGCGCGAACGAGGTTGCGGTGGACGCATTCCTGCACGAGAAAATCCCCTTCGGCGCGATTGCGCGTCTGGTGGAGGAGACGATGCAGGCCGTGCCGGTGATTGCGCACCCGACGCTCGAGCAGGTGTTTGAGTGCGACCGCGCCGCGCGGCAAAAGGCGGCGGTGCTGCTGGCGCGCTTTGGCGCATAACGCGGGAGGTGCTTTCGTTTCATGTATGTGGTTCTGGCGCTGCTGCTGCTGGGCGTGCTGATTATCGCGCATGAGGGCGGCCATTTCTGGGCGGCGCGCGCCTGCGGCATCGGTGTGCAGGAATTTTCGATGGGCATGGGGCCGCTGATTGCCAAATGGCAGAGCAAAAAGGGGACGCAGTTTTCCGTGCGCCTGCTGCCCATCGGCGGCTATTGCCAGTTTTACGGCGAGGATGAGGAAAAGAACGACCCGCGCGCATTCAACAACCAGCCGGTTTGGAAACGCGCGATAACGGTGTTCAGCGGCCCACTGATGAATTTTGTGATCGCGTTTCTGGTGATTGCGCTGTTTATGAGCGCCATCGGCGTGAACGCCGTCGTGCCGAAGGTGGCGCAGGTGGAGGAAACCGCGCAGGCGGCCGGTTTGCAGATCGGCGACGAAATCACGGCGGTGAACGGCGAGACGGTCGCAACGTCGGACGCGATTGCCAAAGCCATTTCGGCTTCGGGCGGCGAGGCGGTGACGCTCACTGTGAAGCGGGGTGGCCGGACGCTCGATTTGACGCTGACCCCGTTTTACGACGCGCAGGCCGGGCGCTATCGCGTGGGCTTCTCGTTCGGGCAGGAGCGCGTTCGGGTATCCGTTTTTGAGAGCATCCCGTTTTCGCTCCAATACAACGTGGAGAGCGTGAGGCTGATTCTGTCCACGCTCAAAAATCTGGTATTCAAGGGGCAGGGCGTCGATGACGTGACCGGCCCGGTCGGCACGGTTTACGTCATTCAGGAGGTCACGCAGCAGGGCGGCTTCGAGGTTTATCTGGAGCTGCTGGCGCTGATCAGCGTCAACCTCGGCGTGATGAACCTGCTCCCGATTCCGGGGCTGGACGGCAGCCGTCTGCTGTTCCTGCTGGCGGAGGCGATTCGCCGCAAGCCGGTCAAGCGGGAGCTGGAGGGCGCGATTCACGCGGCGGGCTTCATTCTGCTGATGGGGCTGATGGTGCTGCTGACGTACAAGGACATCATGCGTTTTTTTGTGAAGGGATAGCCGCTGGCGGCCGTCTCTCCCGTTGAAAAGCGCGGTCATCAAGCATAGGGGAGAAAGAACATGAGCAAGAAAACACGGCAGGTTCAGGTCGGCAGCGTCCGCATCGGCGGCGGCGCGCCGGTCAGCGTACAGTCGATGACCAACACCGACACGGCGGATGTGGAGAAGACGCTCTCCCAGATTCGCGCGCTGACGGTTGCGGGCGCGGACATCGTCCGCGTATCCGTTTACAATGAGGCCTGCGCCGACGCGGTGCGCGAGCTGGTGGACGGCAGCCCCGTTCCGCTGGTCGCCGACATCCATTTTGATTACAAGCTCGCCATCAAGGCGGTGGAAAACGGCATCCACAAGCTGCGCATCAACCCCGGCAACATCGGCGGCGAGAAGAACGTGCGTATACTGGCGGACTGCGTCAAGGCGCATCATATCCCGGTGCGCATCGGCGTGAACTCCGGCTCGGTGGAGAAGGATATCCTCGCCAAATACGGCGGGCCGACCCCGCAGGGCATGGTGGAAAGCGCGCTGGCGCACGCGAAAATGCTGGAAAACTGCGGTTTTTACGACATGGTGCTCTCCATGAAGGCGAGCAACGTGCCGGATACCGTCGCGGCGTATCGGCTGGCCAGCGCGCAGTGCGATTATCCGCTGCACCTCGGCGTGACCGAGGCGGGCCTGCCGGAGCAGGGGAAAATCAAGAGCGCAATCGGCATCGGCGCGCTGCTGCTGGATGGCATCGGCGACACGATCCGCGTTTCGCTGACAGGCGATCCGTGCCTCGAACCGCCGGCCGGTATTGAGATTTTGCAGGACGTCGGCTTGCGTAAGGACTTCGTGCAGTATGTCTCCTGCCCGACCTGCGGGCGCACCTGCATCGACGTGGGCGGAATCATGCGCCGCGTGCAGCAGGAACTGAAGGGCGTGAACGTGCCGTTCAAGGTGGCCGTCATGGGCTGCGTGGTCAATGGGCCGGGCGAAGGGCGCGAGGCGGATATCGGCATCTGCGGCGGCGGAAACGGCGCGGGTCTGCTGATTAAAAAGGGCCAGCCGCCGAAGAAAGTGACCGGCGATCTGGCGCAGATTTTGATTGACGAGATTCACAAGATGCTGTAAGGACGCCTGCCGTCATGGCTTCGGCGTGTTACCTCCCTCTCAGAGGGAGGCTTTTGTGAGTTAAAAGAAGACAGGAAATGAGCAAATCCGACATTTTGTACAAGTTTTGATAACGGGCGCGCAATGCGCGCCCCTACAACGCTGCGGAAAAAAGCAGCCGCGTATTGCACTGCCGTGCCCGAAGGGGCGCGTCAGCGTTCGGATTTGAAATTTCAAAGGGGAAAGTCCAGAAAACTCAGTTTTCTGGCGGGGTTTGGGGCGGAGCCCCGACGGATGAGGTGACGTACAGTGGCACAGCAGTGGGAAGGCCTGCTCGAAGGCGCGGCGCAGGAGCTGAAGGGGCATTTGACCCTGGAGCGCGTGACGGCCAGCAAGGCGGGCGACGAGATTGCGGTCTTTTTCTCTTCGGATATGCTGGTGGAGGAAAAGCCGTTTCTGGCGGCGCAGCGCGCCATCCGGCGCAATTTCGCGCCGACACGGGTGAAGCTGATCATCCGCTCGCCGCAGCTTGCGCAGGATTTTCTGAATGATCCGCAGAAGTATGCGCCGTTCATTCTGCGCTGCGTCAAGCGCCGCCATCCCTCCGGCGCGCCGTTTATGAACGACGCAAAGCTGGAATGTAAGGGCGATGTGCTCAGCGTGCTTGTGCCGCAGAACATCGCGCCGAAATTCCTCACACAGTCCGGCGTGGATCATTACATTGAGCAGCTGATCGAGAATGTGTTCGTGACGAAGGTGCACGTCGTCTTTCAGGCGGTGAAGCTGCGCGAGGAGCAGCTGGAGGAAATCCGCCGCCGCCGCAAGGCCGAGGACGAGCAGGCCGTCGCAGAGATGATTAAGACGCAGAGCGAGCAGGTCGCCGCGCAGGAGGCCAAGGCCGCCAAGGAAAAGCCGAAGGCCGTCTTCGGGCGGCCGATCACCGCCGAGCCGCTGCCCATCAGCGAATTGACGGAGGAAGCCAGCAAGCTGACGATCTGCGGCGAGGTGCTGACGGTGGAGACGCGCGAGCTGCGCGGCGGCGAAATGCAGCTTCTCTCCTTCGCGCTGACGGATTATACGAACACCATCAAGTGCAAGGCGTTTTTGCGCTATAAGCCCAGAAAGGGGCGCTTTGGCGGCGCTTCGCAGGAGGAGGACGACCGCCCGCCGACGGAGGAAGAAAAGAAGGCGGTTGACGACGTGATTGCCGCCGTCAAGGAGGGCAAATGGTTCGCCGTTCGCGGCGATGTGAAGATGGACAGCTTCGAGCACGGCCTGGTGATGATGGTCAACGACATCGACGGGCGGGAGAAGCCCATGCGTCAGGACACGGCCGAGCGCAAGCGCATCGAGCTGCACATGCACACCAACATGAGCGAGATGGACGCGGTTTCCTCGGCCAGCGACCTGATTAAGCGCGCGGCGCAGTGGGGACACCCGGCCGTCGCTATCACGGATCACGGCGTGGTGCAGGCGTTCCCGGAGGCCTTCGGCGCGGCGAAAAAGAACAAGATCAAGCTCATTCCGGGCATGGAGGGTTATCTGACGGATGTGACCGTCGTGGTCAAGGACGGCGACGACCGGCCGCTGACGGACGATATCGTCGTGGTGGACTTTGAAACCACGGGGCTCAACCCGCGCAAATGCCGCATTATGGAGATCGGCGCGGTGCGCATCCGCAACGGACAGGTGGTGGAGGAATACAGCCGATTCGTCAACCCGATGGAGCCGATTCCGCAGGAGGTTTCCGAGTTGACGCACATCACCGACGCGATGGTGGCCGACGCGAGCCCGGCAGAGGTCGAAATTCCGAAGCTGCTGGAATTCATCGGCGGGGCGGCGTTCGCGGCGCACAACGCGAAATTCGATTATTCCTTCCTGACGGAGGAATGTAACCGGCTGGGCATTGAAATCCACATGCCGGTGATCGACACGCTGGAATTTTCCCGCCGGATGTACCCCAGCCTCAAGAGCCACAGGCTCGGCGCGGTCTGCAAATCGCTGGGCATCAGCCTCAAAAACGCGCACAGGGCCGTGCACGACGCGCGCGCGACGGCACACATGCTCAACCGCATGCTCGACACGGCCAGAGAGAAGGGCGTCACCCGGCTGAACGAAATCAATTCCGCGCTGACGGGCGGCGCCATCGGCGATTCGTACCACATCATTCTGCTGGCGGCCGAGCAGGAGGGCATGACCAACCTGAACAAGATCGTTTCGGAAGGCCACCTCAACTATTTCAGCCGCAAGCCGCACACGCCGCGCGAGATTTTGCAGAAATACCGAAAGGGCATCATCGTCGGCTCGGCCTGCGAGGCGGGCGAGCTGTTCCGCGCCGTTGCGGACGGCAAAAACGACACGGAGCTCAAGCGGATTGCGCGGTTCTACGACTACCTCGAAATTCAGCCGATCGGCAACAATGCGTTTATGCTGCGCGAGGGCATGGCGGAGGACGAGGAACAGCTTCGCGACTTTAACCGAAAAATCGTCTGGCTGGGCGAGGAACTGGGCATTCCGGTCTGCGCGACGGGCGACGTGCACTTCCTCGACCCGAAGGACGGAAAATTCCGCGCGATCATTCAGGCGGCGCACGGCTTTAAGGACGCGGACAATCAGCCGCCGCTGTATTTCAAGACGACGCAGGAGATGCTCGAGGAATTCAGCTATCTGGGCAAGGCGAAGGCGGAGGAGGTCGTCATCGACAACCCGGCGAAGATCGCCGCGCGAATCGGCGAAATCGGCCTGTACCCGAAGCACCCGGAGGGCAAGGAGACGTTCCAGCCGTTCTGGCCGGACGCGGCGGACAACATCCGCAACCTCTGCGAAGAACAGATTCGCGAATGGTTTGGCGACAACCCGCCGGAAATCGTCGTGGCGCGCAAGGAAAAGGAGCTTTCCTCCATTCTGGGCTACGGCTACGGCACACTGTACAACATCGCGGAGAAGCTGGTCAAAAAATCAAACGCGGACGGCTATCTGGTCGGCTCGCGCGGCAGCGTCGGCTCGTCCTATGTGGCACATCTGGTCGGCATATCGGAGGTCAACGCGCTGCCGCCGCACTATCGCTGCCCGAAATGCAAATGGTACACGTTCGATGTGGACAAGAGCAAATACAAGGTCGGCGTTGACCTGCCGCCGATGAAGTGCCCGCAGTGCGGCGAGGAGCTTTACCGCGACGGCTTCGATATCCCGTTCGAGGTCTTCCTTGGGTTCAAGGGCGACAAGGTGCCGGATATCGACCTGAACTTCTCGGGCGTGTATCAGCCGCGCGCGCACGCCTACATCGAGGAGCTGTTCGGCAAGGGATACTGCTACCGCGCGGGAACCATCGGCACGCTGGCGGATAAGACGGCTTACGGCTACGTCAAGAAATACTGCGAGGAGCGGGAGCTGACGCTTTCGGAGGCGGAGATGAACCGGCTGGCGCTGGGCTGCGTCGGCGTGAAGCGCACGACGGGTCAGCACCCGGCGGGCATGGTCGTTCTGCCGAAGGAATACGAAATTCAGCAGTTCGTCGCCATCCAGCATCCGGCCAACGACATGACCAGCCCGGTCATCACGACGCATTACGACTTCGGCTCGATGCACGACGTGCTGGTGAAGCTGGACGTTCTGGGGCACGACGACCCGACGATGATCCGTATGCTGATGGATTTGACGGGCGTTGACGCGCGCACCCTGCCGCTGACCGACCCGGACGTGATTTCGCTGTTCTCCGGCACGCAGGCGCTGGGGGTGACGCCCGAGCAGATCGGCTCCAAGACGGGCACATACGGCGTGCCGGAATTCGGCACGAAGTTCGTCCGCCAGATGCTGGAGGAGACGCACCCGACGACGATGGAGGAGCTGATCCGCATTTCCGGCCTATCCCACGGAACGGACGTGTGGATCGGCAACGCGCAGGAGATCATCAAGGCGGGCATTGCGCCGCTGGCCTCGTGCATCTGCTGCCGCGACGATATCATGAACGCGCTCATCGACTACGGCGTTGCGCCGAAGATGTCGTTTGACACGATGGAATCCGTTCGAAAAGGGCGCGGGCTCAAGCCGGAGATGGAGGAAGCCATGATCGAGCACAATGTGCCGACGTGGTTCATCGACTCCTGCAAGAAGATCAAATACATGTTCCCGAAAGGGCACGCGGTCGCCTACGTGACGATGGCGCTGCGCATCGCGTGGTACAAGGTGCATCGGCCGGCGGCGTATTACTGCGCGTATTACACTGTTCGGGCGGACTGCTTCGACGCGAGCATCCTCGGCGGAACGCAGGAAGCCATCCGCGGCCGCTATAAGGAGATGGAAGAAAACAGCAAGGATTTGACCCAGAAGGACAAGGATCTGATGATCATCATGGAGCTGGTGATCGAAATGCTCTGCCGCGGCATCAAGCTGGCGCCGGTCGATCTGTATAAGAGCGACGCGACGAAGTTTCAGGTGGTGGACGAGAAGACGATCCGCATGCCCTTCAACGCCCTGCCCGGGCTGGGCGAGGCCGCCGCGCAGAGCATCGTGGATGCGCGCGAGCAGTCGCCGTTCATTTCCATCGAGGATTTGCGCAACCGCACGAAAATTTCCGCATCGCTGATTGATTTGCTGCGCGAGGGCGGCTGTCTGGGCGGCCTGCCGGAAAGCAACCAGACGACGCTGTTCTCGTTCTGATTTCGCCCAAAAACGGAATAAATCTTATGTTATAAATGCGAATTTCGACGGAATAGCTGACAAACCATGTATAGAGGGTTGTTTTTTTGAAAAAGCGGTGATATAATAACCGCATAAGATGGCGGCGCAGGGAGTTTTGTACCCTGCGGGTGGATGCGAAAGAGTGGGAGAAGCGCCCACTCTTTCTATCTGCCGCGGCCGCTTGAACGAATTTTTTGAGTGACTTTGGGAGTGTGTGAATGGCACAAAGCGATTTGACCCGTGTGATTGAGCCGGCCTGCCAGAAGCTTGCCGAGCAGCATGGCTTTGAGCTGGTGGAAGTGGAGCTTGTGCGCGAGGGCGCGAGCCGTTATCTGCGGATTTATATTGACAAACCCGACGGTATTACCTTGAGCGATTGCGAAACGTATCACCGCGCTGTGACCCCGCTGGTCGAGCGTGTGGATTACGATTTCCTTGAGGTATGCTCGCCGGGTCTTGATCGTCCGCTGAAAAAGCAGAAGGATTTTGACAAGCATGCGGGCGAAACGGTGGAAATCCACCTGTTCCGCCCGGTGGAGCGGCGCAAGCAGTTTGAGGGCGAGCTGGTTGGCCTGACGGACGGCGAAATCGTCATCCGCGACGGGGAAAACGAGCTGCGCTTCAGGCAGAAGGACGTTTCGCTGTGCAAGCCCCTGGTGATCATCACCGAGGACGACATCGCAATGGACGAGGAGATGAGCGACGATGAGAAAAACGACTCAGAAGGAAGATAAGCGTCAGGGCATGGACAAAAACGAGAATCGTGAGATGATCGAAGCCGTCGCGGCGCTGGCCAAGGAAAAAAACATCAGCAAGGAGCTGCTCTTTTCTGCGATTGAAGAGGCACTGAAGAGCGCTTATAAAAATAATTTCAGCAAGGAATACGGCATGCCGCCCTCCAACGCGAACGTGCGCGTGGAGCTGAACCGGGAGACCGGCGCGGTTCGCCTGTACGCCCGCAAGACGGTCGAGCGCTGGCCCACCGACGAGGCGACCGAGATTTCCATCGAGGAAGCGCAGGCGATTCAGCCCAGCTACCAGCAGGATGATATCGTCGAGGTCGAGGTCACGCCGGATAACTTCCGCCGCGTCGCCGCGCAGACGGCCAAGCAGGTCATCGTGCAGAAGATCCGCGAGGCCGAGCGCGGCAAGGTCTACGACGACTTCATCGAGAAGGAAAACGAGATTCTGACCGCGATCGTGCACAGCGTCGATCCCGAAACGAAGGATGTTTACGTCGAGCTGGGCAAGACCGAGGGCGTGCTCGAGCCGAGCCAGCAGATGGCCAGCGACGTGTACGCGCCGGGCGAGCGCTTTAAGGTTTACGTGCTGGAGGTCGTCGCGGATCGCCGTCTGGCGCGTCCGGGCGCAAAGCACGGCCCGCAGGTGAGCGTATCGCGCATCCATCCGGGTTTGGTGAAGCGCCTGTTCGAGCTGGAGGTGCCGGAGATTCAGAGCGGCATTGTGCAGATCAAGTCCATCTCCCGCGAGGCGGGCAGCCGCACGAAGATGGCGGTGCACTCCACCGACCCGATGATCGACCCGGTAGGCTCCTGCGTCGGCCCGCGCGGCCAGCGCGTGGATCGCGTGGTGACCGAGCTGCGCGGCGAGAAGATCGACATCATCAAGTGGTCGGCCGACCCGGCGGAGTTCGTCGCCAACGCGCTGAACCCTGCGCACGTGGTGAACGTGTTCGTCAACGAGCAGGAAAAGGCCTGCCGCGTGGTCGTGCCGGACAATCAGCTCTCGCTGGCCATCGGCAAGGAAGGCCAGAACGCCCGCCTCGCCGCGCGCCTGACGAGCTGGAAGATCGACATCAAGAGCCAGAGCCAGGTTGACGAGCAGGTTGAGGCCGAGGCCGGCGAAGCGCCGACGGTCGAAGGCGACGCCGAGTAAAAGCGGGGTGCGCCAATGAAGACACGCAAAATTCCCATGCGCATGTGCGTGGGCTGCCGCGAGATGAAGGAGAAAAAGGCGCTGCTGCGCATCGTTCGCAGCGCGCAGGGCGAGATCAGCTTTGACAGAATCGGCAAGGCTCCGGGTCGCGGCGCATATATTTGCAAATCGAAGGACTGCCTGACGAAGGCGGTTCGCCAGCGGCAGCTTGACCGCGCGCTGGAAACGAAGATCGACGAGGCCGTGCTGAACCAACTGATGGAGGAAATTGATGCAGATTGAGCGCGACGCTTTCTACGCGATGCTGGGCATCGCCATGCGCGCGGGGCAGCTGAGCCTCGGCGAGAGCGGCGTGCTCAAGGCGATTTCATCCGGAGCGGCTTTGTTTATGATTCTGGATGCGGGCGCATCCGACAATACGAAGAAGAAATTCCGAGATTCCTGCGCGTTTTATCAGGTTCCGCTTTATGAAACGACGCCGGACAGACTGGGCAGCGCCATCGGCAAGCCGGGACGCATGAGCGCCGCGATTGCGCGGGGCTCGCTGGGCGGCAAGCTGCTGGCTTTGGCCAAGGAAGAGGAGACGGGCGACGCGCCGTCTCAGGGAAGATAACCACACGACAGTGACGCAATTTGCGGGGGTGCAAGGGCAGAATGTCCAAAATGAAGGTTCAAGACGCAACAAAGGAACTCAGCCGCCGGGCGGCGAAGCTGCTGGGAGACGTAACGGGAGTTCGTACCGCAGCGGAGAAGACGCTCGCCGAGCTGCGCAAGATTGAAAACGGCTTTACGCAGCAGCAGGAGGCCGAGCGCGAGGAGAAGCGCCGCGAGGAACAGCAGAAGGCGCTCAGCTCGCAGAGCAAGGCATGGACGATGCCCGATGACGTGCCGGTGGAGAAGGCCGAGGAGAAAGCGCCGGTTGAGGCGGCCAAGCCGCAGCCGGAAGCGAAACCGGAAGCGAAACCGGAAGCGAAACCGGAAGCGAAGCCGGAAGCGAAGCCTGCTCCGGCGGCGCGCCCCCAGCAGAGCGGCAATGCGCCGCGCCCGCAGGGCGGCAGCTTCACGCCGCGCGGGGATCGTCCGCAGGGCGGCAGCTTTGCGCCGCGCGGGGATCGTCCGCAGGGCGGCAATTTCGCGCCGCGTGGGGATCGTCCGCAGGGCGGCGCCCGTCCGGCAGGCGGCATGGGCGGCGCTCGCCCGATGGGCGGCAACCGTCCGCAGCGCGGGCCGAAGGGACCGGAGCTGATGCCCACGGTCGAGAAGGAGCGCGTTTCCAACTACGACCCGAACAAGAAGATGCGCCAGCGTCAGCATGACCCGGAGCATCAGCCGGTGAAGAACCGCAAGCAGCTTGCGCGCGACACGGGCTACGGCATGGACGACGATGTGGTGCGCGGCCGCCGCAAGAAGGGGCGTCAGCTCTCTGCGCAGCAGATGATGGCCCCGATCAAGATCGAGACGGCCTACATGACCGCCGAGACCATCACCGTCCGCGATTTGACCGAGCGCATCGGCAAGCCGGCGGGCGAGATCATCAAGAAGCTGATGCTGCTGGGCATCATGGCGACGATCAATCAGGAGCTGGATTTCGATACCGCGTCTCTGGTGGCTTCCGAATTCGGCGTGACGCTGGAAATGAAGCTCGACAAGACCGCCGAGGATGCGCTCTCCGCCGAGAACGTGGAGGACAGCGAGGAAGAGCTGGTCACGCGCCCGCCGGTCGTCACGATCATGGGTCACGTCGATCACGGCAAAACGTCGCTGCTTGACTATATCCGCAAGGCGAAGGTGGCCGTGGGCGAGGCCGGCGGCATCACCCAGCACATCGGTGCGTACATCGCCAAGGTGGGCGATCGCCAGATCACCTTCCTGGATACGCCGGGTCACGAGGCCTTTACGGCGATGCGCGCCCGCGGCACGCAGGCGACCGATATCGCGATTCTGGTCGTTGCGGCGGACGACGGCGTGATGCCGCAGACCATCGAATCCATCAACCACGCGAAGGCGGCGAAGTGCCCGATCATCGTGGCGATCAACAAGATCGACAAGCCGGGCGCGGATCCGGACGCGGTGAAGCAGGAGCTGACCCGCTACGAGCTGGTGCCGGAGGAGTGGGGCGGCGACACCATCATGGTGAACGTCTCCGCCAAGACCGGCGAGGGCGTCGATGATCTGCTTGAAAACGTGCTGCTGCTGGCCGATATGCTGGAACTGAAGGCCAACCCGAACCGCAAGGCGCGCGGCGTTATCATCGAGGCGAAGCTGGATCATTCCCGCGGCGCTGTCGCGACGGCGCTGGTGCAGAACGGTACGCTGCACGTGGGCGACATGGTGGTTGCGGGCAATGCCTTTGGCCGCATCCGCGCGATGGTTTCCAGCCGCGGCGAGCGCGTTAAGCACGCGACCCCGTCTACGCCGGTGGAGATCATCGGCTTCGGCGGCGTGCCGGAGGCGGGCGATGAGTTCATGGCGGTGGCCGACGAGAAGCTGGCGCGTCAGGTCGTCGAGGAGCGTGCCGCGAAGGCGCGCGCGTCGATGGTCAAGAACAGCTCCGCGTCCACGCTCGAGGAGCTTTACAGCAAGCTCGAGCAGGGCGAGGTCAAGGATCTCAACATCATCATCAAGGCCGACGTTCAGGGCTCCGTCGAGGCGGTCAAGCAGTCGCTTGAAAAGCTCTCCAACGCCGAGGTGCGTGTGCGCACGATCCACAGCGGCGTGGGCGCGATCACAGAGAACGACGTGATGCTGGCCGGCATCGACGGTGCGATCATCATCGGCTTCAACGTCCGTCCGGATGCGAAGGCGCGCGACGCCGCGAACCGCGACGGTATCGACATCCGCTATTACCGCGTGATCTATCAGGCCATCGAGGATATCGAAAAGGCCATGAAGGGCATGCTCACGCCGGAATTCCGCGAGAACGTCATCGGTCACGCGGAGGTGCGCAACGTGTTCAAGATCACGGGCGTGGGCATCGTCGCCGGTTCTTACGTCACCGACGGCAAGCTCCAGCGCAACGCGCAGGTTCGCCTGCTCCGCGACAACGTGGTGGTTTACGAGGGCAAGCTCTCCTCGCTCCAGCGCTTCAAGGACGCGGTCAAGGAAGTGGCCGACGGCTACGAGTGCGGCGTCTGCCTGGAAAACTACACGGATATCAAGGAAGGCGACGTCATCGAGTGCTTCGTGATGGAGGAAATCCCGAGGTAATCGGTTTTCAAGATCAACAGGCGCGGCCCGGTTGCATGCTTTGCCGCCGGGCCGTCTTTTTTAGAGCAAGGAATAAAAAAATATGGCAAATCAACAATTTGAGCGTACAGACCGCATCGCCAGCGAAATCATGCGCGAAACGGAGAAGATCATCCGCGAGGATGTTTCCGACCCGCGGACGGACTGCATGTTTTCCATCACGCATGTGGATGTGACGCGCGACCTTCGGTATGCGAAGGTCTATGTGAGCGTATACGAAGAGGAAAAGCGCGCGCCGATGATGAAGGCGCTCAAGACGGCGGCGGGCTTTATCCGCCACAATCTGGGGCGGCGCGTGCAGCTTCGCTATACGCCGGAGCTGATTTTTGAACTGGACACGACGATTGAATACGGCGTGCATATCGCGAGCCTGATCAATCAGGTGAGAAAGACGGAGGAGAGTCGATCCGATGACGCAGGAGAAGCGGGAATTTGAGGATTGGCTGAGCTGCGCCCGTCAGGCGAAGCGCGTGGCGCTGCTGGCCCATATTTCCCCGGACGGGGACACCGTGGGTTCTACGCTGGCGCTTCGCCTTGCTTTTTTGGCGCTGGGCAAGCAGGCTGATGTGATTTGCGACGGCGATATGCCGGATAACCTGAAATATCTGCCGGGCAGCGAGGCTATGCTGCACCCGGAGAATGTGAACGGCGCGGATTATGACACGGCGATTGCCGTGGACGTGAGCGACCGCTCGCTGCTGGGCAAGAGCGAGGCTGTGTTTGACGCGGCGGGTTTCCGCATGGTGATCGACCACCACGCGACGAACCCGGCTTTCGGCCAGGCGAATTTCATCCGCAGAGGCGAATCGGCCTGCTGCCTGCTGGCATATGAGGCGATTCTGGGGCTTGGCGTGGAGATGACGAAGGACATGGGGACATGCCTGCTGACGGGCATGAGCACCGACACCGGCCATTTCCAATACCCGGCGACCTCTCCGGCGACGCTGATTGCGGCGGGCAAGCTGCTCAAGCTGGGCGTGGATATCTCCGCGATGACGCGCAGGCTGTATCGCACCCAGCCGATGAACCGCGTGAAGCTGACCCGCATTGCCTACAACAAGCTGCGATTTATGTTCGATCAGCAGGTGGGCGTGATTGATTTTGACAAGCACGACTTTGAGGAAACCGGCTGCACGTTCGGGCAGGCGGACGGCTTGGTCAACAAGGCGCTGGAAGTGGAAGGCGTTCGCATGGCGGTGCTGGCTTCCGAGCGCGAGGACGGGATCAAGATGTCTCTGCGCGCGGTCGAGCCGGACACGGTGAACGATATCGCCGTGCTTTTCGGCGGCGGCGGCCACGCGCAGGCGGCGGGCTGCACGATTCACGCGCCGCTTCAGGAGGCGCTGGATCAGATGCTGGCCGCGATGAAAGACAAGCTGGATAAGACCCCGCGCCCGGAGAAACGCGCATGAACGGGTTTCTCTGTGTGCTCAAGCCGCCGGGAATGACCTCGAGCGACGTGGTGGTTCGCGTTCGGCGCAAGCTGGGCAGGGGCGTGAAGGTCGGCCACGCGGGGACGCTTGACCCGGAGGCCTCCGGCGTGCTGCCGCTGATGATCGGGCGCGCGGCGCGGCTGTTTGATTATCTGGTCGAAAAGGAAAAGACATACGTTGCGCAGCTCAAACCCGGCTATGCGACCGATACGCAGGACGCGCACGGGGCGATTATCGCGGGCGAGGGCGCGCATGCGACACGGGCGCAGCTGGAAGCGGTTTTGCCGCGGTTTATCGGTGAAATTGCGCAGATTCCGCCGATGTATTCGGCGCTCAAGCGGGACGGGCAGAAGCTCTGCGATCTGGCGCGGCAGGGGATCGACGTGAAGGTTGAGCCGCGGCCGACGCAGGTGTACGCCATCCAGGTGCTGCACGAAAACGCGGACAGCAGCTTCATGCTGCAAATCCGCTGCGGGCGTGGAACGTACATCCGAACGCTATGCAATGATATCGGCGAGGCGCTGGGTACGAAGGCGCACATGGGCATGCTGCTGCGCGCGCAGACGGGCATGTTTACGCTGGACGACGCGCACACGATAGAGGAAATCGACGCGGCGGACGAGCTGTCGCCGCTGCTGACGGCGATGGATCAGCCGCTCGGCCATCTGCCGCGGCTCGATGTGCAGCCCAAGGCGGAGCGCTTTGTGCGCAACGGCAACAGGCTGACGCGGCGCGAGCTGATCGGCGACGTTCAGCCGGGGCAGCCGACGCGGCTGTATCTGAACGGGCAATTCTGCGGGATTGGCCGATTTGACGGGGAGACACTGAAATTTGACGCGATGCTCCTTGAGTGAGGGCGCGCGATCATCGTTTGTGGAGCTAAAAAAGAATGATACTCTTGACACACGAGCGCCAGTGGCGCGGCGGGGAGACGGTGGTTGCCTTCGGCATGTTTGACGGCGTGCACGAAGGGCATGCGCAGCTGATGCGCAAGGCCAACGAACTGGCGGCGCTGTATGACCTCAAGAGCGTGGTCTACACGTTTTCGTCGCATCCGATGGCGACCTATGCGCCGGAAAAGACGCCGCCGCAGCTGGAGACACGCTCGGAAAAAATTCGCTCGATCGCTCAACTCGGAATCGATGCGGCGGTGCTCCGTCCGTTTGACCGGGCGTATGCCGCGCAGTCGCCGGAGGCGTTTGTGCAGGCGTTTGTGGACGCGCTGCATCCGAAGCACGTGGTCATCGGCTTCAATTACTCCTTTGGCCGGATGGGCGCGGGCAAGGCGGAGGATATGCGCCGCTTCGGGGAAAAATACGGCTTTGAGACGCACGTTGTGGACGAGGTGCAGATCGACGGCCTGCCCGTTTCCTCCACACGGGTGCGCGCGGCCATTGCGGCGGGCGAAATGGAGGAGGCCGCGCGGCTGCTCGGCCGCCCGTATGCGCTCTGCGGCGTGATTCAGCGCGGCAAGCAGCTCGGGCGCAAGCTGGATTTCCCGACGGCGAATCTGCTCTGGCCGGAAGGCAAGGCGATTCCCCCAAAGGGCGTTTACGCGGCGAGGGTCTATGTCGATGAGGCGTGGTACATCGCGGCGGTGAACGTCGGCACGCATCCGACCGCGCCGGGCGGCCCGCCGACCATCGAGGCGAATCTGCTGGATTACGAGGGCGGCTCGCTCTACGGCCATCACATGCGGCTGCTGTTGTGCGGCTTTGTGCGAAGCGAGAAAAAGTTTGATTCGCTGGAAGCACTGCGCGACGAGGTGATGAAGAACCGCGAGCAGGTGCGGACGTATTTTGAAAACCGGCGGTAAGACGCGGACTGAGCCCGCCGTCCCTCTGCCGAGGACTGCAAAGCGCGGAGGTCTTGCCCGCGCGGGCGATTTTACGCAGCCGCTATGCGAAAAAAATGAAAAATTCATAGAAAACACGGAAGTTCTGTTTACAAAGCGGGACTTCCGTGTTACAATATCTCTCGGTCTGAACCGCGCGCGCAGATGATCGCGTTCTCCACACGTTCTTCTATGCGGGCGGCGATTGGCACAACATATTTATTTGGAGGATTTTGTCATGGATAAGGCGACGAAGGAAGCAATCATCAAGGAATATGCCCGTCACGAGGGTGACACCGGCTCCCCCGAGGTGCAGGTCGCTCTGCTGACCGCGCGCATCAACCACCTCAACGACCACCTCAAGACCCACGCGAAGGATCACCACTCCCACCGTGGTCTGCTGCTGATGGTCGGTCAGCGCCGCAATATGCTTGAGTACCTCAAGCGCATCGACATCGAGCGCTATCGTGCGCTGGTTGCGAAGCTGGGTCTGCGCAAGTAATTCCTCCGCTTCGTTCACGAAAAGGGCTTTGTCCCAGATGACCGTCGTTTGGGAGACAGTTTTTGTCGCCCCAAGCGGCGGTCTTTTTCATTCCTTTGAAACGAAACCGAATGCTGAAGTCGGTTTTGTATATCAGGCGGCGAGGGTTCGCGTCTGAAAAGAAGTGTTGGCAGGCAGGTATTTTGAAAGGAGATTCCACCCGATGGTCAAGACGTATACCACAGAGCTGGCGGGGCGCCCGCTGGTTATGGAATTTGGCAAGTACTGCGGTCAGGCTAACGGATCGGTGATCGTTCGACTGGGCGACACGGTGGTCATGGTCAACGCGACGGCGAGCGACACGCCGCGCGAGGGTCAGGACTTTTTCCCGCTGAGCGTTGACTTTGAAGAGAAGATGTATTCCGTGGGCAAGATCCCCGGCGGTTTCATCAAGCGCGAGGGTCGTCCGTCCGAAAAGGCGACGCTGACCTCCCGCCTGATCGACCGCCCGCTGCGCCCGCTGTTCAACAAGGGCATGCGCAACGACGTGCAGGTTGTGGCGACGGTGCTTTCCGTTGAGCAGGACGTGCCGCCGGATATTCCCGCGATGATCGGCGCTTCCGCCGCGATTGCGGTCAGCGATATCCCGTGGGCGGGCCCGATCGGCGGCGTTTCCGTCGGTCTGGTGGACGGCGAAATCGTCATCAACCCGAATCAGGAGCAGCGCGCGGTTTCCAAGCTGAGCCTGACGGTTGCCGGCACGGACGAGGCCGTGCTGATGGTCGAGGCGGGCGCGAAGGAGATCAGCGAGGCGGACATGCTCCGCGCGATTCTCACCGGCCACGAGGAGATCAAGAAGCTGGTCGCCTTCCAGAAGCAGATTGTGGCTGAAATCGGCAAGGAAAAGCGCGTGTTCCCGATTGCCGAGACGGGCGAGGATGTGAAGGCCGCCGTTCGCGCGGACTTCTTCGACCGCTGCGCGTGGGCGTTTGAGGCGTTTGACCGCCACGAGCGCAGCGCGCGCGAGGATCAGGTGAAGCAGGAGGCGCACGAGCTCTACGCCGAGCGCTTCGAAGGCCGCCTGAACGAGGTGGACGACGCGCTGTATTACCTCAACAAGGAAATCATGCGCACCAAGATTCTGGAGCAGGGCGTGCGCCCGGACGGCCGCAGCCTGACCCAGATTCGCCCGATTTGGTGCGAAACCGGCGTTCTGCCGCGCGTGCATGGTTCCGGCGTGTTTACCCGCGGCGAGACGCAGGTGCTCTCCATCGCGACACTCGCGCCCGTGAGCGAGGCGCAGGTGATCGAGGGTCTCGGCACGGAGACCAGCGAGCGCTACATGCACAACTACAACATGCCGCCGTATTCCACGGGCGAGGCGCGCCCCATGCGTTCCGCGAGCAGACGCGAGATAGGGCACGGCGCTCTGGCAGAGAGAGCGATTCTACCCATGCTGCCGGACGAAGAGGAATTCCCCTATGCGATCCGCGCGGTATCCGAAGTTGTAAGCTCGAACGGCTCTACGTCTCAGGCAAGCATCTGCGCGAGCTCGCTGGCGCTTATGGACGCGGGCGTTCCGCTGAAAAAGGCGGTGGCAGGCACGGCGATGGGCCTCATAAAAGACAAAGAAACGGGCAAAATAGTAGTGCTTACCGACATACAGGGTTTGGAAGATTTCTTAGGAGACATGGACTTCAAGGTGGCGGGCACGGCCGACGGCATCACGGCTATGCAGATGGATATAAAGATAGACGGCATAGACAGAGAAATTTTTGAACGTGCTCTGGCTCAGGCGCTGCGCGGAAGAATGCACATTCTGGGTAAGATGAACGAGGTATTGGACAAGCCTCGCGCAGAGCTGTCTCCGTATGCTCCCAAGATAATCTGCTTCACTATTCATCCTGACAAGATCAGAGAAGTCATCGGACCCGGCGGAAAGATGATAAACAAGATTATAGCAGAGACCGGCGTAAAGATAGATATAGATGACGACGGCAAGGTTTTCATAGTAACTCCGGATGCAGACGCTTCCAAGCGCGCGAAGAAGATGATTATGGACATTGCGCGTGATATTGAGGTCGGCGATGTATTCAACGGCAAAGTAACTCGCATAATGCAGTTCGGAGCTTTCGTAGAGCTGGCTCCCGGCAAGGAGGGTATGGTTCACATATCTAAGCTGGCGAACAAGCGCGTAGCGAAGGTAGAGGATGTAGTAAACGTAGGAGATATGCTTACGGTCAAGGTCTCCGAGATAGACCGTCAGAACAGGATAAACCTCACGCATAAAGGTGTGACGGAGGCAGATCTCAAGAAGCTTACTGAAGAAGAATAAAATACGGCGGGCACGGGCTTGGTTCCGTGCCCTTGATGAATAAGCCTGTTCAATAAGGGGCACAGCCCCGTCATTCAACAAGTGAACGAGGGGCGAAGCCTCTTAGGGCTTCAGTGGCGGATTGTACCGCCACTGAAGACTTAGATGGAACC
>ERZ825896.449-NODE-449-length-54549-cov-19.770654_pt1 | contig 54549 bp, 48 predicted proteins | sample MGYA00519858_ERZ825896 | MGnify/ENA primary metagenome ERZ825896 (study PRJEB31778, sample SAMEA3449214) | human gut metagenome | biome: human gut; feature: human-associated habitat; material: faeces | place: United Kingdom | collected 2010/2012 ... | reverse complement strand
AAATGCCGGAACTCGTGAAAGCCCACCTTCTCTGAGACCGCGTATATAAAATCGTCGGTCTCGCGCAGGAGCTTCTGCGCCTGTTCAATGCGGAAGCGGATGACATACTGGAAGACGCCGATTCCCATCTCGCGCTTGAATACCTGACCCAGATAGACCGCGCTGAGATAGAGGGCCCCCGCGATATCGCCCACCGAGATATCCTGGTCGTAGTGGGCCTCTATATATTGGACAGCCTTGCGCACAATGGCGAGCTTTCTCTGCCGCGGAAGTCCCTGAGCGGCTTGCAGCGCGTGAATCCTGTCCAGCAGGAGGCCGTACTGCTCCTCAATGGAGGAGTGGAGGAAATCAGCCGGGACGGCGCCGCCCCAGCCGTACCGGGCCTCGGCGACGGCGCTCTGGATGGCGGCCATACTGGATTCGTACAGCGGAAGGCTCATGCCGGGCTTCAGCAGGTCAAAAAACAGGGTGTGAAGCCTGCGTTCCAGCTCCGGGGCGGCCGGATCCAGCCGGATCATCTCCGCAATTTCCCGGGTCATGGCATGGACCTCTCTCAGATTGGGCTCCTGCCGCCCCGCTGCCTGCTCCTGCCGGATAACCGGCAGATCCCGCAGAAAGAAAAAGCGTGGCTTATCCGCACGGTAGCGCTCATAGGCCTCCCGCAGGCCCTGAAAGTCCTCCGCACGGCCGCTGAGGTAGCGGCAGGACAGATGGCTGCCGGTGCAGGCGGTCAGCTCCCGGAGCATCTGCTCCAGAGCGGACCTGCGGCCCGCCTGGCGATCGGCGTCGGGATCGTTGAGGATGATGCACAGCTGGTCGGGGGGAAGGAAAAAGACCTCGCCGCCGCTATACCGCCCGACGATCCCGGCGCATCCGTGCAACAGCTCCTCTGAGGGGGGAGGCAGGCGCTTGCCGGACCGGCAGCCGCCGGGCGCCGGATCTGCCAGCTCACCCAGAAAGAGATAGTAACCCATTCCCCCCAGATTCAGGCCGTGCTGCGCCCGGCTGAGGGGAAACTCCCCGCAGCCTTGGAGGAGCTCCGTCAGCAGCTCCTGGCGGTCCGCCGCCTGTGGGGCGTCCCGGCCGGCGCAGAGGACGATATTGTGATCCACGGTAACCACCTCTCAACTGTCTTGTGTCCGTGCAGCTCCTGCCCTGCGGCCGCGCCCCGCAGGGAAAGCCTTTTGGGGCAGGAAAGCGTACTGCCATAAATGGTATACAATTTTGTATATTTATTTTAGCCAATGAAAAGCGGCAAGTCAAGAACTTCCATACAAAATGGCTGCCCCTTCCGGTCCGGCCGCCGGGGAATGAGAGCTGCCTGCGAACAATTTGTGCAGAGATGACCTCCCACCGGAGGCGCGGCGCGCTGATATGGTTGACATTGCGGGGAAGGTGTGGTATGGTTCCAGTAGGTATACTAATTTGTATACAATTTAAAGGGGCGGGAGGAGACGCACACCCCCGCACGGGCCGCACAATCCGGACAGGCGCGGCGGTGATAGGCGCGGCCGCCGGATTGTGCGGCAGTGGAAAAAAGGGATTGGGACCGCGCAGGGGGACCGTTGGCCTCCGGGGGAGGTTTTTTTCGTGTACAATTTAGAGGAGAGAGTGGACGCATACCGGGCGAAGGGGCTGTCCTGTTCCCAGGTGCTCATGTCTGTGGTGGGGCTGGACCCGCAGGGCCGGGAGGACGGCGATCTGGTGAAGGCCATGGACGGGCTGACCTGCGGCATGTACTGCCGGCACACCTGCGGGGCGCTCGCCGGCGCGGCCTGCGCCATGGCGCTCTACGGGGCGCCCAGGGAGGATCTGAGCGCCTGGTGCCGGGAACTGTCCGCCTGGTTTGAGGAGCGCTTCGGGGCGGTGACCTGCGAGCGGCTGCTGGGCGGGGAGGCGCGGAACCCGGCTCTGTGCGCGGACATCATCCGGGAGACTGCGGAGGAGGCGCTGGAGATTCTGGAGGAGGCAGGGGTTCTGTGAGGGGCAATCCCTATGAACATCCGGGCTGGCGGGGGGCGCTGCGCCCCGGCGGCCTTGGGCTGACGCAGCGGCTGCTCAGCCTGGCCGATCTGCCGCCCCGCGCCCGGATTCTGGACGTGGGCTGCGGAGAGGGGGAGAGCTGCGCCTGGCTGCGGGACAGGGGCTGCGAGGCGGCGGGCCTGGACTGCAGCGCGGCGCTGATAGAGCGGGGGCGGGCGCGCTTTCCCGGCGTACCCCTGTACGTGGGGGACGCCGCCGCGCCGCCCGCCAGCGGCGCGCCCTGGGACGCCCTGCTCTTCCAGTGCGCCCTGTCGGCGATGGAGGCCCCCGCCGCCCTCTCCGGCTGCCTTCCGCTGCTGCGCCCCGGGGGGGTGCTGCTGTGCTCCGACCTGTACGCCAGGGGGGAGGCGGAAGACGCCGGCCTGCCCGCCCTGCGTACCCGCGGCCAGTGGGAGGCGCTGTTCCGGAGCCACGGGCTCCGGCCGCTGGGCTTTGAGGACCAGAGCCGGGCGCTGGGCTCCTTTCTGGCTCAGAAGCTGATGGACGGCGAGGAGCTTGGCGCACTCCTCTGCCGCCCGCTGGACGAATTCCGCAGGGCCAGGGCGGGCTACTGCCTGCTCTGGGCCCGCCTTGAGGGGGAGGTTTCGCAGTGAAAACGATTCATCTGCGTCCGATGGAGGAGACGCTGGCCGAGACCACGGCTCTGTGCCCGGCCTGCCTGAAGACGCTGGCCGCCCGGCGTGTGCGGCGGGGCGCTCAGGTATTCCTGGAGCGGACATGCCCGGAGCACGGCCCGGTCTCCACGCTGATCTGGAACGGCGCGCCCTCCTATGAGAGCTGGGGCGGAGCCGCCGCCCGGCAGGGGGTGGCGCCGGAGGAGGCCCATGACTGCCCGCGCTCCTGCGGGCTGTGCGCCGACCACCGCCGCGCCACCTGCTGCCTCCTCTTTGAGGTGACGCGGCGGTGCAATCTGGGCTGCCCGGTGTGCTACGCCTCCTCCGGGGGAGCGGACGAGGCCCCGCCGCTGGAGGAGCTGGGCCGGTGGTACGACGCGGTCTATGCCCAGAGCGGCCCGTGCAACATCCAGCTCTCCGGCGGGGAGCCCACGGTCCGGGACGACCTGCCGGAGATCGTCGCCATGGGCAAGGAGAGGGGCTTCCCCTATCTCCAGCTCAATACCAACGGCCTGCGGCTGGCCGCCGAGGCGGGCTATGCCCGGAGGCTCAAGGAGGCGGGGCTGGACTGCGTGTTCCTCCAGTTCGACGGCGTGGAGGACGGGGCCTATACCGCCCTGCGGGGGCGGGGGCTGCTGGCGGAGAAGCGGGCGGCGGTGGACGCCTGCGCCGCCGCCGGGCTGGGGGTGGTGCTGGTGCCCACCCTGGTTCCCGGCGTCAACGACAATCAGCTGGGGGACGTCATACGGTACGCGGTCTCCCGGATGCCCGACGTGCGGGGGGTCCACTTTCAGCCCATCAGCTACTTTGGCCGCTATCCCCACCGGGAGGCCCCCGCCCGGCTCACCATTCCCGACGTGCTCCGGGCGCTGGAGGAGCAGACCGGCGGCGCCATGCGGGCCGCGCACTTCAAGCCGGGCACGGCTGAGAACCCCTACTGCTCCTTCAACGGGGCCTATCTGCTGGAGCCGGACGGCTCCCTGTCCCCGCTCAGGCCCCGGCAGAGCTGCTGCTGTGGGGGCGGGGAGGGGGATCGGACCGAGGTGGGCCGTGCCCAGCGTTACGTGGCCCGGCAGTGGGGCCGGGACGGGCGGACGAACCGGCCCGGCCTGCGGCTGGTAAAGCCCGAGTCCCTGGAGGACTTCCTGGAGCGCGCCGGACAGTACACCCTGGCGGTCTCCGGCATGGTCTTCATGGACCCCTGGACCGCCGACCTGGCCCGGCTGCGGGAGTGCTACATCCACGTGATGAAGGACGGGCGGCGGATTCTCCCCTTCTGCGCCTGCAACCTGTTTCACCGCCGGGGGGAGACATGAGAATCTCGCCGCTGGAGGCCTGGGCGGCGGAACGGACCGGCGGGGATCTGGCCGCTTGGCAGCTGCGCCGCCTCAACGAGACCCTGGCCCTGGCCCGGGAGAGCCGCTGGTACCGCCGGCGGCTGCCGGAGCGGGTGGGGGCCCTCTCCGATCTGGCCGGGCTGCCCCTGATGTCGGCGGAGGATCTGCGGGAACAGGGGAGCGCTCTGGCCTGCGTCCCCCAGCGGGAGGTGGCGCGCATCGTCACCCTCTCCACCAGCGGATCCGCCGGAGCGCCCAAGCGCGTCTACTTCACCGGGGCCGACCAGGAGGGGACGGTGGACTACTTTCACCACGGCCTGGCCACCCTGGTGCGCCCAGGCGACCGGATGATGGTCTGCTACCCCTGCCGGACGCCCGGTGGGCTGGGGGATCTCATCTGCCGGGCTTTGGCGCGCATTCCGGCCGTCCCCGTCCCCTGGGGGGTGATCGGCTCTCTGGAGGAGGCGGGGGCGCTGCTGGAGCGGGAGGGGGTGGAGACGCTGGTGGGCTTTCCCGTCCAGCTGCTGGCCCTGGCCAAATACTGCGCGGCCCGGAAGCTGCGCTGCCGCGTCCGGGCCGTCCTGCTCAGCGCCGACGCCGCCGTCCCCGGCGTGAGCGCCGCTCTGGCCCGGCTTTGGGGATGCGAGGTGTTCGAGCACTACGGCATGACCGAGATGGGCCTGGGGTGCGCGGTGGACTGCGCCGCCCACGCCGGGCTCCACATCCGGGAGAACGACCTGCTGCTGGAGGTGGTGGACGGCGCGGGCCGCCCGGTCCCCGACGGGATCGAGGGAGAGCTGGCCTTCACCACGCTGACCCGGACCGCCATGCCCCTGATCCGCTACCGCACCGGCGACCGCTCCGCTCTGCTGCCCGGCCGCTGCCCCTGCGGCTGCGCCCTGCGGCGCATCGCCCCGCCGCGCCGTATGGAGGGGGGCGCGCTGTCCCTCGCGGCGTGGGACGAGGCGCTGCTTCCCCTCCCGGGACTGTCCGACTTCCGCATCACCCTCCGGGGCGGGGAGGTGCTGCTGGAGGCCGAGGGACAGCGGGCCTGTCCGGCCCTCTCCGCCCCGGCGCTGGAGGAGGCCGTCCGGCACCTGCTGCCCCGGGGGATGGAGCTTCAGGTGCGCATCCTGTGCCGGGAAAACCGCCTGGAGCTGCACCGGGGCTGCAAGCGGACCATAGGGAGGGCCTGTCCCGCCCCGGACGGACACCCGCACCGGAGAGAGGAGGCCGGGCCGTGACCGGGCGCCGCGTCTACCTCATCCGCCACGCCAGACCGGCGGGGGACGGCGTCCCCCGCTACCTGGGCCGGACCGATCCGGCCCTCTCGGCGGAGGGACGGGAGGAGGCCCGGCTGCTGGGGCTCTGGTTTCAGGGGCTGAAGGCCGGGGGAGTGTACTGCTCCCCCCTGCGGCGGTGCGTGGAGACGGCCCGGTACCTCTCACCGGATCCAGTCCCGGTCCCGGGCCTGGAGGAGATTGACATGGGAACCTGGGAGGGGCGGCCCAGGGCGGAGATCCGGGCGCTGTACCCCGCGGACTATGAGGCGCGGGGCCGGGACTTCGCCCACTTCGCGCCCCCCGGCGGGGAGTCCTTCGCCCAGGCGGCGCGGCGCGCCCGGGTGGCCCTGAAGGGGATCCTGGAGGGGAGCGGCGGGGATGTGGCGGTGGTGGCCCATGCCGGCGTCAACCGCGCCCTGCTCTGCGCCGCCGCCGGAAGGCCCCTGCAGGATCTGATGACCTTTCCCCAACGCTACTGCGGCGTGTCCACCCTCCGCCTCACTCCGGGCGGGCTGGCGGTGGAGCGGGTGGACGAGCTGCTCTGGAGATAGAAAGGAGTCTGTGATGGAGAAGCTGCTGGAGCTCTGTGCAGAGCTGCTGGAGGCCGGGGAGGCCTTTGCCCTGGCCGTCGTTGTGGAGAGCCAAGGCTCCGCCCCCAGAGGGGCCGGGGCCATGATGGCCGTCCGGCGGGACGGCTCCATCGCCGCCGGCACTGTGGGCGGCGGATCGCTGGAGGCGCGGGCCATTGACGCGGGGCGCGCCGTACTGGAGGACGGCGGCGGCGCGCTGCTCCCCTTTGACCTCACCAACGCCGACGCCGCCAAGTCGGACATGATCTGCGGCGGCCGGGGCCGCCTGGCGGTGGTGCGGGCCGCGCCCGGGGATCTGCCCGTATTTGCGGCGGCGCTGGAGGCGGCGCGCACCGGCGGGCACGGCTTTCTGGTCCTGTCCTGGCCCCGGGAGGACGGGGGGGCGTGGTCCCTCTCCTTTGCCGCCGGGGGAGAGGGGGGCGGCGTATACCCCGCGCCCGGGGGCGGCGAGCGCTGCCTCCTCCCCATCCACGACGGGGGGCGGCTGCTGATCTTCGGCGCAGGCCATGTGTCCCGTGAGATCGCCGCCCTGGCCCGCCACCTGGGCTTCCGGGTCACCGTGATGGACGACCGGGCGGAGTATGCCAGCGCCCAGCGCTTTCCGGACTGCGACGTGCGGGTGCTCTCCGATATGGACCGTCCCCCCGCCATGTCCCTGGACGGGGACGACTACGTGGTGGTGGCCACCCGGGGCCATATGCACGATCTCAACTGCCTGGAGTGGGCCCTGCGCACCGGGGCGGGCTATATCGGCATGATCGGCAGCCGGAGGAAAAAGGGACTGGTGTTCGCCGAGATGGAGGCCCGGGGCATCGCCCCCGCCGCCCTGGCGGAGGTGCGCACCCCCATCGGGCTGGACATCCGGGCCCAGACCCCGGCGGAGATCGCCGTGAGCGTGGCCGCCGAGCTCATTGAAACGAGGGCGCAGCGCCATGGAGCAGACGCATAGGCTGGGGGCCGTGGTTTCGGCGGCGGGGCGCTCCTCCCGCATGGGGGACTTCAAGCCCCTGCTGCCGGTGGGCGGCCTGCCCCTGCTGGAGACCGCCATCCGGGCCCTGCAGGCGGGCGGGGCGGAGCAGATATGGGTGGTCACCGGCCACCGGGCCGCCGAGCTGCGTCCCCTGCTGGAGCGGACGGGGGCCCGGGAGGTCTATAACCCGGCCTACGCGGACGCCGATATGTTCGCCTCCGTCCGGCTGGGGCTGAGGGCGGCCGCCGGCTGCGGCCGGATCCTTTTCCTGCCCGGCGACGTGGCGCTGTTCCGCCCCCACACGGTCCGCGCTATGGCGGCGCGCCAGGCGGATCTGGTGCTGCCCCGCTGCCGGGGGGAGACGGGGCACCCGGTGCTCCTGGGGGCGGCGTGCGCCGGGTACGTCCTGGACTACGGCGGACCCGGAGGGCTGCGGGGGGCGCTCGCCCACGTCCCGGGCCGGAGGGAGATCCTGGACGTGCCCGACCCGGGGATCCTGCTGGACGCCGACACGCCCGGGGACTACCGGGCGCTGCTGGACTACGCGGCGGGCCGCGCCGTACCGGACCGGGCGGGCTGCCTGGAGATCCTCGCCTGGTACGGCACGCCCGCCGGAGTGATTGCCCACTGCGAGGCGGTGGCCGATACGGCCCTGGCGCTGTGCGCCGCGGTAAACAGGGCGGGCGGCCGGCTGGATCCGCGGCTGGTGCAGGCGGGCGCGCTGCTCCACGACGTGGCCAAGGGCGCGCCCTGCCACGACCGGGCGGGGGAGGCCCTCCTGCGGGAGCTGGACTGCCCCGCGGTGGCCGCCCTGGTGGGGGCGCACATGGCGCTCCCGCCCGGCGGGGAGGACCTTCTGGACGAGCGGGCCCTGGTCTACTATGCCGACAAGGTGACCCAGGGGACCCGGCGGGTCACCCTGGAGGAGCGGTTTGCCCGCTCGGGGCGGCGCTTTGGGGACGACCCGGCCGCGCTGGCCGCCGCCGGGGAGCGCCGGAGGAGCGCCCTCCGGGTGGAGCGGAACCTGAGGGCCCTGGGGCTTGTTTGAAACATATCAAAACGCCCAAACGGCGGCCCCAAATTCCTCGCCGCCGGACACATCGCCAATGTTCAAACAGGCCCTGGCCGGAGCGGGTTCCGCCGGTCAGGAGGAGGGGACGGATTCCACTTGCCTTTTTGGTCTAAAATTGGTATAATATATCAGAACAAATGATATCATCAGAGGACTTGGGAATGAGAGGTAATGCCCTTTTGAAAGCTTCCGCCGCGCCCGCCGATGCCAGAGCGGGCAGATACAAGCAGGATTACGCCTATGACCGTATGAAGCACGCCATTATTTCCGGGGTATTCCCCCCCGAGAAGCTGCTGGTGGAGCGGGAGCTGTGCGAAATGCTGGGGGTGAGCCGCACGCCGGTGCGGGAGGCGCTGCGCCGTCTGTCCAGCGAGGGGCTGGTGGAGTCCCACCCGGGCCGGGGCATGTTCGTCACCCGGCTCAACGCCGCGGACGCCCGCCAGATCTATGAGCTCAAGGAGGCGCTGGAGCGCATGGCGGTCCGCCTGTGCATCCTCCGGATGACAGGCGGCGAGCTGGAGGAGCTGGGCGGCTGCCTGGCCGCCCACGAGCAGGCCTATGCACGCGGAGATAACGAGCTGGTGGCCGATATGGATCTGCAGTTCCATATCCTGCTGGTGGAGTTTGCGCGCAGCGCCAAAATTGAGGAGCACGCCAAGACCATTCTGGTCCAGACCCGCCGCCTCTCCCAGCTCTCGGTGTACGATACCTCCCATACGGAGAAGTTCCTCAAGGAGCACCGGGCCATCTATGAGGCGCTCCGCGCCGGCGACGCCGCCGCTGCGGAGGAGGCCGTCTCCCGGCATATCGCCTCCATCGGAGCATTTCAGCTGGCGCGGCTGCCGGCCTGCCTTTAAAAGAATGAAAAGAAGCCCCTCGGAGCGGCGGAGTTCCGAGGGGCTTTATGCTGGCGCCGGTAAAGTTGGCCGCCTGGGCGGAGAGGGGCGCTCCCTTTTTACTTCGGGACTGACAGGTAATGTCTTCGTCAGTTTCACGGTGCATTGATGGAAGCAGATAAATATGATAAAGTAAGTAAAAGACAAATCGGAAGTTATTAGGCCTTGTATGAAAAAAGTCAAAACGCCCAAACGGCGGATGTTTTTCCGCCATTTTTCAAACAAGGCCTAGGTGTGGTAGTATTATGTTTGAAGAATTTTTTCACGAACTTAAAGAATATGCCAGAAATACTTCACATATTGAGAGCGTTCTTATTGTGGGCTCTTACGCGCGAGGAACAAATAAAGAACGTTCAGATTTAGATATTGTTATTATTACATCAAATAAAGCGGGAATGATTGCAAATAGAGATTTTATCCAAGAATTTGGCGTGGTTTATAGACAACAGACTGAATATTACGGTGCTTGTACTTCTATTCGTGTGTGGTACAAGGACGGAAAAGAAGTCGAATTTGGAATTGTAGAGCCATCTTGGATTTCAATGCCCTTGGATGCTGGGACTTCTCAAGTATTATCTGATGGATATAAAATTATCATAGATAAAAAACGGCATGTTGAAGATTTGAGCTTTTCTGTGCATTTCAACGAATGAATGGTTAGGTAAGCCTGAATCAGTCCAAAAGAGAACAGGGAGGAGGGGCGCCGGGCGTTGACAGCGGGCACAGAATCTGGTACAGTGGGCCAAAACCATCTTACCGCAATCAGGAGGAAACCATGAGAAAAACCGCTTTGTTCCTGGCCGGCGCGCTCGTGCTGCCGGTCCTTCTCGCCGGCTGCGCTTCGCCGGCGGACCCGGCCGGCGCTTCGCCGGTCCCGGCGGAGTCCGCGGCGATCTCCGCAGCGCCGGAGGAGACCTCCTCCGGGGAGCCCGGGGGGATTCTGAGCAGCTTTACCGCCTCCGATCTGGAGGGCAATGAGGTGGACGCCTCCCTATTTGAAGATTATGAGCTGACCATGGTCAACGTCTGGGCCACCTTCTGCACCCCCTGTATCAGCGAGATGCCGGAGCTGGGGGAGCTCTCCGCCGAATATGCCGGCCAGGGCGTGCAGGTGGTGGGGCTGATCTCCGACGCGCTCAACTCGGACGGCACCGTCAGCGACAGCCAGCTGGACACGGCGCGGGAGATTGTGGAGGCCACCGGCGCCAGCTACCGGCATCTGGTCCCCTCCGAGGACCTGTACGGCCTGCTGGCCCAAATCACCTCGGTGCCCACCACCTTCTTTGTGGACAGCACGGGGGCCCAGGTGGGCTATGCCTACCTGGGGGCCCGCAGCGGAGAGGAGTGGGCGGCGATTTTGGACGAGCTGCTGACGGAGGGGGAGCCATGACTTTTCTGCGTCAGAACCGCCTGGCTCTGGCCATCCTGGTCCTGGGGGCCGTCCTCACCGCCGTGGGCGTGTGGCGGGGGGAGGCGGAGACCGTCTTCCGCAAGGCGGTCAACATCTGTATGGAGTGCATCGGCCTTGGGTAAGGGCAAGCCCCGCCTGCGCACCTGGGTTCAGATCGCCTTTGCCGCCCTGACAAACGGTTACGCCGCCGGATTTGCCAGGGGGACCATCTACAAGGGGCCGGGCAAGCTCTTCTGCCTTCCCGGACTGAACTGCTACTCCTGCCCGGGCGCGCTGGGCTCCTGCCCCATCGGCGCCTTTCAGGCGGTGCTCTCCAGCCGGGAGTACCACTTCTCCTTTTATCTGGCGGGCTTTCTGCTGCTGGTGGGAGTGGTACTGGGCCGCTTTGTCTGCGGCTGGCTGTGCCCTTTCGGGCTGGTGCAGGACCTGCTCTACCGGATCCCCTTTGTCAAAAAGCTGCGCCGCCTGCCCGGCGAGCGCCTCCTCCGGGGACTGCGGTATGTGGTGCTGGCCCTCTTCGTCGTCGTTCTGCCGCTGACGGTGCTGGACGTCGTGGGCCAGGGTCAGCCCTGGTTCTGCAAGTACATCTGCCCCTCGGGCACCCTCTTCGCGGGTATCCCGCTGGTGGCGGCCAACCCGCCGCTGCGGGCCGTTCTGGGCTGGCTGTTCACCTGGAAGGCGGCCATTCTCGCGGGGATCGCAGTCCTCTCCCTGCTGGTATACCGGCCCTTCTGCCGGTATCTCTGCCCCCTGGGCGCCGTCTACGGCCTGTTCAACCCCATCGCCCTGTGCCGCTACCGGGTGGACCGGAGCAGGTGCACCGGCTGCGGCGCCTGCCGCCGGGCCTGCCCCATGGATATCCCCGTGTATGAGACGCCCAACAGTCCCGACTGCATCCGCTGCGGCAGGTGCCGGGAGGCCTGCCCCCACGGGGCCGTCGTCCCGCCGTCCCGCCGCCCTGCGGCAAAGACATAAGAAGCGCGCCCTTCGACCCGTACAGATAAGGATGTTAAGAAAAACTTTTGACAGAGTGTGAATCAGATTGGTTTCATGGATTTGTGACAAAATTCAAATCAATGGAGGCACACAAAAATGCAAAAGCCGAATCTTAACTTATCCTACCGTGAGCAGGACGGGATGTTATTGCCGAACATTCAAATTTCCAACTGTATGGAAGATGACCGCCCGCTGGGGCGGTATGGGAGGATGGCGCTCTCCTATCTGCGCGACAATTACCCGGATCGCTATACGGCACTAAAAATGGATGGATCACTCATGGAAACGATGCATCGGATTCAGCGGGAGGCCTCAGAACAGATAGAGCGTTTGACCCAACAAATGCTGATGGACGCTCCTATGCCAGTGACGGATGACATTCTGGAACGCACGCGCCATTTGAATGATTTGAAGAGTATGGCGGAGGAAACTATTTTGCAGGCGTTTGTGCTGGTAGAGAGATAAGTCATGACCTCCGGCTAATGGCCGGGGGCCATAAGAAAGTAATGACGATTATAAAGACATCAGCCCTTTTGCTATCGTGACACTGGCAAAGCTTTATCCTGTGACTACGGATTATCTGTTGGGTGTGTCGGAACAAAAAATCGCTCAGACACAGAGTTGAGTGCTCTGCACCTGAGTGATGATGCGATCGATGTTCTAAAAGTTGGGAAATTCAACCCCCGGCTGCTGTCGGAAATTCTTTGTCACCACGATTTCCAGAAAATGATGCTGGATGCGGAGATTTATGCGGAGCGGATCGCTGATATGCGGATTAACGATATGAACGCTGTTCTGCAAGCCGTCCGCCAGATGGTGCTGATGCAGCAGGAAGAAAAGCAAAATGATCTGCATCTGCGAACTTTGGAACTTGCACAAGTACAAGAGGACGAATATTTCGGCCATGTTATTTCTGACGATTTGAAACTGATCCTTTGGGATATCCGGGAAACCCATCAAGATGATGCAGCCACTGCGGATAGCCATTCTCCGGCACTGGATGTGCAGAAGAGTTTGCAGGAAGCTACGAACTACAAGGGCAGTGATGTGAAAAAGCAGGCTCGCATTTTTCTCACAACCTTTGGTATTGACTATGATGCGATTACGATAGAGCAGTTTGTAAATATAATAGAGGTCTTGAAACTGTCCAAACACCTGAAAACCTCTATTAGCCAGCGAGAGAAAACCAACATGACCCACGGCAAGGGAAAAAGAAAACGCAAATAGGCAAAAAAATATGCTGGGCACGGTTGAAATCAACCATGTCCAGCATGTTTCATTTACCAAATCCTGTCTAACAGATGCTATAGTCCTCATAAGAAGCGAAAGCATCGTCTTTTTTAGAAAGTCTTGACAAATTTCGTTTAAACGAATACAATATATTGTGGTTTATTGTATTTGTGAGGTGCCGAATGGAAAACTATATGACAGTGAAAGAAACTGCCGCCAAATGGGAAATCACCGAACGGCAAGTTCAAATTCTTTGCAAAACAAATCGTATTCAAGGAGCAATACAAGTAAGCCGGATTTGGTTGATCCCATCGAATGCATTAAAACCAACAAGACAATAATTCTATTTGTAGAGAGGCGGTGTTTTGAGTGGACAATGCTAATTCAATATTGCTTAACCGGTTCTTTACTCGAAACACCTTTAAGCAAGTAATTGATGATGGGGAAAGTCCTGCATATATAGCAGCAATTCGCAGATATATCGTTGATTCTACTAAGAAGACTAACGGAGAATGTATTAGCGAAATTTACCAACATCTAAAAAAAGAATACCAAAATGAATATTTTTATAAAAACACTCTACTGAACAAACTATTACTCGGCATCCATAGTCCACGCACTACAACGGCATTAACAGAAGTTCCAGTTGGAAATTCCAAAGCTGACTTCATTTTAATAAATGGAAAAGCTGTTGTATACGAGATAAAAACGGCATTGGATAATTTTGATCGCCTCGACGGTCAAATTGAAGATTATTATAAAGCTTTTTCAAGAGTCGTTGTTGTTACATCAGAAAAGAATTTTGATAGTGTACAACAAAGGTTGCAAAATTCTCCAACAGGAATCTGTTTATTGACAAAAAAAGGGACATTAAGTGTGCGCAAGGAACCGATTGAATATGGCGAGATGCTTTCAAACCCAATTATGTTTAAGATCTTGCGCAAAAATGAGTATGAACAAATCTTACTTAAGCATTTCGGCCTGTTGCCAGATGTGTCGCAATTTGAGTATTATAGAGAGTGTCAAGCAATGTTTGAGTCATTGCCAATAGATATAGCCTATCAAATGTTTGTCCAAGCATTAAAATCACGAGCAAAAATTGATATTGTCGAATACTCAAAAATACCGTATGAATTGAAGTTTTTAATTTATTTTTCAAACTACAAGAAAAGTGACTACGCAAAATTATGTCGCTTTTTAAGTACATAGGAGGATATTATGTATTTCCCAATTTTGCGAGGTCGTCAATTTGAGCTTTTGGCTCTCCGTGAGTGTGTTAACAAAAGCCTTCTTAGCAACAAAATAATCCCTATTGTAGAACCAGTAAAAGTATCATCGACATACACAAAAACCGTGGATTCTTTCATAAAAGCTGGAAAACCCATTGCTGTCATTCGTAATCCGCAAGTAGGCTCTTGGGTTAAGGATTTGAAAAAGGAAAGTAATGCTAAAATTCGGGAGCAAGCCCGTGAGCAACTTAAAGATGCCAATGTTATTTCTTCTTTCTATGTAACATCAAAGTTGGATGTGAACATCAAACATGCAGCAAAAAATGGTATTCCCATTGATTCGTTGCTTTTACTTTGCAATGACCCGGAATATTTGGGCAATTACGAAGAAGTAATTGGTGATAGCATTCCCCTATATAATGTGATACCCGACAAAGGTGATTTCAGAAGAAGAATTCGCCCCAATCGTGTTATGTGTGAAGACCATTTTCCAAAGCAAACACGAAATATTGATTACTCAGATATAGAAACAGAATTCTTTTCCTCTGATCATTTGTATTATGCAGACGATGGATACAAAGGTTTCGCTGATTATTCTGTTGTTGGTGGGGAATATAGCGAAACAGGATTTGCTCCATACGCTGTAGCAATTCACATCGTATACTTTGATGCAAAAAATATTTTGCGAATTGCACACTTTGTTTCTGATTCTAACGATGATATTTCTGACCCGGCAAGAAAATTTGCAGAAGCAGTTGAAAAACTGGTCGAGTGGAATAAAACCATGAAATTAGATACTGTCGGAATGCGGGAATTTGAAGAAGCTTACCGCAACAAGACCTACCCTGGATTAGGTGTCGTAAAGAAGTATTCAATCATGCACCATCTTGAACTGATGAGCAAGTATTTGGATGGGGTAGCAATATGATTTTTTGTGAGCACTGCTTTAATGACAGAGAAATGGTATCAATTATTTGCTCTGTATCGGCATCGAATGTAGGAGAATGTCCCGTGTGTCATCACAGAGAGGGACACTTATATGATACAGGCACACAAAGCGAACTGACTCCTTATTTTGAAGAGTTGTTGAGCATTTACACTCCTTCTACCATGCTTCCAGATACCTATCCCAGAGCCGAAACCAGATCTTTGATTGATGATTTGAAAGAACGATGGAATATTTTTTCAGAAATTCCAAGAATCCAGATTTATGAGATATTAAAGTCGGTTTGTTATGAATTATATGTAAATGTCCCGGAAATTTTGGATGGAACTGTTGGTATTCCAGAGTTGTATGATAATGTATATCTACAGAGTCATGCTTTATTAAAAAACAATGATTGGGATGCCTTTGTAACTGAAATTAAGACAAAGAACCGATATCATTCAAAGCTAATAAATTTTGATATTCTGGAAAAATATTGCTCTTTTATCCGTAAAACTTACAAGACTGGGGATTTATTTTACCGTGCAAGAATTTCTGAACAAACCGGATACCCAATAGGTGAAATGTCAGCACCCCCTGCTGGTAAAAGTTCGGAAGGTAGGGCTAACGCCAGAGGAATTACTTGCCTTTATGTGGCAAGTGATGTTGATACTACCTTGCATGAAGTGCGTGCTGGGGTGTTTGATTTTGTAAGTGTCGGCACATTTCGATTAAAGCAAGATATTACGGTGGTGGATCTTCGTGCTATAACGGAGATTAGCCCGTTTGTTGATGGTCTCGAATATCTTGACCACGCAATAAACAAGCAATATCTTGAAAAGTTAAATTCTGAAATGAGCAAATCTTTGCGTAGAAGCGACAGTACATTGGACTATGTCCCCACGCAATACATTGTTGATTTTATCAAAAGCATCGAACATAACGGAGCGCAAGAATATGATGGGATTGAATACAACAGCACAACTAATCCAGGCGGGTATAACCTTGCAATTTTTAATCCCGACCTATTTGAGTGTGTATCAGTAAGCGTATATGACATAGAAAAACTGCAATATACATCCAAAAGAGTATTATGAAATCAGGGGAATCATTCTTTTCTAGAATGACTCCCCTGATTTTCCCAATCCCGTCTGACAAATGTCATAAGTGCAATTTTGAATAAATTACTTTCTTACGAGCATCCATCTAAGCCGGATGCTTGTGTAAACCCTAGAAGGGCATTGTACCGGCAAGCCTCTCAAAAGGCACTGAAAAGTCTGCCACTCACATCACTTGCCCACACCCCGTAAACGGGCACTATTTATCTAAGATCAACTTCTTGACAATAGTAAAGTTGCTGATCTCTTCTCGCTTCGTCCGATGATTGAAGCTAAAGCTTTTTTACTCTCCCCAGCAGAACTGGGGTTTCTCTGGTATTACTAACTTATACCCAGTACCAATTACTGTTTTAATATACTGCGGGTGCCGGGGATCTGGCTCCAGTTTGTTTCGCAAGCGGCAAATCGTATTTTCTACTGTGTTAGAACCGAAGTGCTGCTCTGTGTCCCAAGCTGACGCATAGAGCTGATCTCTTGTAAATACCCGTCCAGGACTTTTTGCCAGACAGTAGAGCATAGAATATTCGCCATGATTCAGGTGAATTTCTTCTCCGGCTTTTAATACCCGTCGATAGGCCGGATAGATTTTAACATCCCCAAACGACAATATGGAAGATGTTGCTTCAATCACCTGAACTGACCTTCCATGCAAGGCGTCCATAATTGCTTGAAATACATTTTCATCTGGATTAACCGCCCGGATTACTATGATTTCCTCCATATTATCATCACCTCCATTTTCCACAGCGGTTCTGATTATTCCTTAAATTGCTCAAATTTTGCGGTAGCAGCTTTGAGTTGTTGGAAACTACTCTCGCTGATAGTATGCTCCATCCGACAAGCATCCTGCTCTGCCTCCTTTGGATCGACACCAGCATCTATCAGTAAACGGGTAAAGAAGCAGTGTTTCTCATAGGTCTGCTCGGCTACCTCTCGGCCCACATCGGTCAGACGGAGGAAGAAATCCCCGTCCATGGTGAGGAAACCACCTTCTTTCAAGGTAGTTACTGCGTGGCACACGCTGGGTTTGGAGACTCCCATGTGCCGGGCCACATCCACGGACCGTACCATGCCCTTTTCTTTTTGGAGCACCAGCACGGCCTCCAGATAGTCTTCGCCAGAGGCATGAAGTGATGTGCCGTGTTGTCGTTTCATTCTTTTCTTCACGCCAATCTCCAGCCCTCGGCCTGTTCCCGAATCTCAATAAACCGCCGGTACAAGCCGCCCTGGGCCATCAGTTCCGCATGAGTACCCCGCTGGGCGATACGGCCATCCTCCACCACCAGAATCTGATCCGCGTGCTGGATGGTAGCCAGCCGGTGGGCGATGGTGAGGATGGTTTTCCCCTTTGTCAAAGCGGACAGAGCCTGTTGGATCAGGTGTTCATTCTCCGGGTCTACACTGGCGGTCGCTTCATCTAGGATGACGATAGGGGCGTCCTTCAAAATGGCCCGGGCGATGGAAATGCGCTGCTTCTCCCCGCCGGAGAGGGTGGAGCCGCCCTCTCCAATCACGGTGTCATAGCCGTTCGGCAGGGCCGAGATGAAGTCATGGCAGCACGCAGCTTTGGCGGCAGCCACCACCTGCTCATGGGTGGCATCGGGGCAGCCGAATTTGATATTGTTCTCCACACTGTCCTGGAAGAGATACACATTCTGAAAGACCATGGAGATATTTCGCAGCAGGCTTTCGCAGGTAAATTCTTTCACATCATGGCCGCCCACCGACACGGAGCCGTGGTCCGCGTCATAGAAGCGTGCCACCAGGTTGCATATCGTGCTCTTGCCGGAGCCGGACGGCCCCACAATGGCGGTAGTGGTCCCCTGGGGTGCGGTAAAGGTTACATCGTGGAGTACCTCGCGGCTCCCATACCCGAAGGATACATGGGAGAGGGACACATCGAACCGCTCCGGTGTGACCTCTTTCCCGCCCTTGTCAATGAAATCCGTATGTTCCAGTTCCTCCAGCCGGTCCAGCACCGAGTCTGTCACCGACAGGATGTGGGCCGCGTCATTGATGGCCTCCACACTGCCGAAAATGGTGAAGGAGAACAGGGCGATCATCAGGAAATACGGGAGCGGTAAAGCTCCTGTCAAGGCCTGCTGGCCCGCGGCGAGCACCAGCCCCACGGATGCCGCCCGCAGAGCGAACAGATGCAGGCAGTTCCAGGGGACGAAACCAAACTCGTTTTTGATGCGGATGGCCTTATTGTCCCGGCAGGCATCCCGGAACCGCAGAACGGAAACCCCGTCCTGTCCAAAGGATTTTACTACCGGCAGGCCGTGGATGTATTCGACAGCCGCGCCAGACAATGCCTCCTGAGCCCGGTGGCTCACAGGAGCGGTGCGGGCGCTCTGACGGCCAATGCCCCGCAGGGCAAAGGCGGACACCAGCACACCAATCAGCGCCACCAGCGCGGCGGGCGGGCAGAAAATCGCCACACACAGCAGGATCACGGCCACCTGAATATAGCCGTTTACCACCGCGTCCACCATCTTCATACTCTGGAGTTCCAGCGTGCTCAGTTCCGTGGTGAGCGCCGCCAAAATGTCCCCCAGATTGTTTTTGGCAAAGTACCCAAGGGACACCCGTTTCAGCACATCTCCCAGTTCCATCCGCTGCTCTGCCGCCCGTTCCGTTCCGATGCTCTCCTGAAGTCGGTTTTTCCAATAGGTGAAGAAAAACCGCAGCAGGATCAGGATGACGATGCCAGATAAGCACAGCCATGGGAGAGAGCCGGAAAGCTCATTCTCTCCCCAGGCGTTCCCGATCATCCGCCCCAGGGCCCAGGCCGCCAGCATCACCGGCCCCGCGGTACACCATGTTGCAAAAAACGAGCACACAAAGCCCAGAATCATTCGCTTTCGATAGTTCTTTGCCCATCCCATAATGCGTCCTACGCTGTGAAACATCTCAATTCCCCTCCTTTTTGCCGGATGTGACCGCCCAGTTTCGTGCCCCCACATGGGCCGTCCAAAGGGTCTGATACAGCGGGCAGCGGCCCAGCAGTTCTTCCTGTGTGCCACAGTCTGCAACGCTCCCTTTCTCCAGCACCACGATCTGATCCGCGTTCTGGATGGTGGAGAGCCGGTGGGCGATGACCAGTAGCGTTTTCCCCCTGGAAAGCGCCATAATGGAGCGTTGGATCTTGTCCTCATTCTCGGGATCAGTGAAGGCGGTCGCCTCGTCCAAAATCACAATGGGGGCGTCCTTCAAAATGGCGCGGGCGATGGCGATGCGCTGACGCTCCCCGCCGGAGAGCTGCTTGCCCGCGTCTCCGGCCGTCGTATCCCAGCCATGCTCCAGCCGGCCAATGAATTCTTCGCACTGGGCCGCCTGAGCAGCCGCCAGCACTTCCTCGTCCGAGGCCCCCGGACGCCCCAGCCGGATGTTCTCTTTCAGGGAACAGTCAAAGAGGAAGTTGTCCTGCGTGACGAAACTGATGGACTGGGAGAGCTGCTTCAGCGGGAGCTTGCGGATGTCCTGTCCGCCCAGGGTGATGGAGCCTCCCGTCACATCCCAAAACCGGGCGGTCAGCCGGGCTATGGTGGACTTGCCGCCGCCGGACGGCCCCACCAGGGCGGTGAATTTTCCCTGTGGGATGGTCAAGTTCAGATGGCGAAGCACCTCCTTGCCCTCTGTCCCGCCATAGGAAAAAGATACATCCCGCATCTGGATGCTGCTGCCTTCCAGATGGACATTCTGCTCCGCTTGCGCAAGCTGGGGCAAATTCAGCAGTTCACGGGTGTCCTTTACTGCAAACTGCATACTTTTCATGGAGTTGATGAAGGCGGTGGCGCTCATCAGGGGGGACACGATTCCCAGGGCCAGCATCAGGCAGAGCGTCACCTGGGCCGGGTCCAGTATCCCCGCCTGATAGAGCGCGACGCCCGCTGGCAGCGTCCCCAGCAGGGTGGTCGGCAGAATGGACAGGCACAGATTCATGGAGGCCCAGGTGCAGCGGAACCATCCCATGGTGAAGTCCCGGAAGGAGGCCACCGCTTGGGCAAATTTCTGATAGGACCGCTCCCCCTGGCTGAACGCTTTCACCACCTGAATGCCCTCTACATATTCCACGATCACGCTGTTCACATGGGCGTTGGCCTCCATGTAGGCGGCGTAATTCTTGTTATAGGTCCGCATCCCGAGGGTCATGGGGATGAGCGCCACCGGGATGGTCACCAGCAGGGCAAGGCCCATCCGCCAGTCGATGGCAAACATGGCGATGACCACGACCAGAGGCAGCAGAAGATTGGAACTGAGTTCCGGGATCATGTGGGCCAGAGGCGGCTCCACATCTTCAATGCGATCCACGATGGTGCTTTTCATGGAGCCAATGGGCCGGCTTTCCACCTCGCCCAGCGGCGCCCCCATCAGCCGGTCCGCCACCTGAAGGCGCAGGCCCTCCAAAATCGTGTAGGCGGATACATGGGCCAGCATGGTGGACAGGGCATATCCCGCCACCTTGACGGCATAGCCGGCCAGACACACGCCGCACCAAAATACAATGCCCTCCCAGTCCGCCTGACGCTCCAGAAAGAGCCGGATGATCTGATAAACGCCGAGATACGGTACGAAGCCCCCGGCCACACTGAGAATAGCCAGTACCACAGACCCGGCCATCTTCCCCCGGCAGGGTGCGGCGAAGGAGAGCAGGATACCGAGCCAAGTTCGTTCCTTCATGTGCAATACTCCTTTCAAAGAAAAATCGTTGTAGTTTGCTTTCGCTAACTACAACGATTATAAGGGATTCTTACCGCTCTGTCCGCTCCGCTCTGCCGGTCTGGTCCCGTTTGGACGGAAAAATTTATTGGCTTTCCCGCCGGTACTCCAGAGGCGTCTTGCCCTTGACTTCCTTGAATGCGGCGGCAAATTTGCTGGAGCTGTCATAACCTACCCGTCCGGCGATCTCTGCCACTCCCATTTGAGGCTCCTGCTGGAGCAGAAGCGCGGCTTGGTCCATGCGGAAATTGCGCATATAGGTGTTGATGGGCTGCCCATAAATCGACTTGAAGCACTCCTTCAGCGCCGTAGCCGGGACAGAAAACCGTTCAGACAATTCCGCAATCGTATAGTGGCGTTCCAGCTCCCCCGTCAATAACCGATGGATAGCCTTCACTTTTTCCACCTGGGATTTATAGAAGTAAGGCTTTTCCGCATCCTTTGGCAGCTCCAGCGCGTCCAGATACAGGAGCAATTCCAGCACCTTGATACGGAAATAAGGGAGCTTGATCTGTTCCGGCACCGCGTAGAGCTCCTGAAAAATGTGATCGATGGAGGGCGCCCCATGGAGCACCTTGGGATGGCGGCTGGAGCAGAATTTATTCTGGAGCCGGGCCAGGTCCACCGGAAATTCCCGTATCCACTCCTTCAGCGATTGGGCGGCCTGGGGGAGCGCAAAGCCAACGGTGATTCCGTGATAGTGGGCAAGAGGGAAGGTAAAATGGCCCTGGTGCTCCAGCCGCCGGTCCAGCTTCAGGTCGCCCGCCTCCACATAGGAGTACGCATCCGGGCCGGCAGGGTACTCCATGCGCCCCTGGCGGCAGTAATCAATGCACAGCAGATCCTCCGTTGTATGGAACGCGGAATCATAACTCTCCATATGGAAATCGTTGTACATCAGGGATACGCCGGGGAACAGGTCGTATTGTGTCATGATCCCCTCCCCGGTACCGCTGTGAAACTGAAAGACCCGGCAGTTTCCACCCTCCACCAGCGGGACAGGGAATCCGTTGTCTGCCATTACTTGCTCCAGCATGAAATTTCTCCTTTTACAACCGCAGCACCCGGTCACAGGCTCTCTGCATGAATTCCTGGTCATGGGTGACCACCAGAACAATCCGCCCATGCCTTGCCAGACTGCGGATCACCCCGGACACCTCCACCATACGGGCATAATCCAAACCGCTGGTGGGCTCGTCAAAAATCAGCACCGGCTTCTCCGACAGCAGCGCCGTAGCCACTGCCAGCCTCTGCTTCTGTCCCCCGGAGAGAGACATCGGATGCCGCTCCCGAAACGGCAGCAGGTGGAGGCTGTCCAGCACCTCCGAAATCTGATCGTCAGATGCCTCCGGCGCGGACATCCGGCACTCTCCCCACACGCTGTCGGAGAACAGCTGATGGTTTACATCCTGCATGACACAGAAAGCCGACCGCTGGCGGCCTTTTCGATCCAGAGGCTTTCCGTTCAGCAGAATTTGTCCCGCTTGTTCTTTCAGCAGCCCGCAAAGGCAGCGGGAAAGGGTGGTCTTGCCCACGCCGTTGGGCCCGGTGATTGCCACCACCTCGCCGGGGCGGGCGGAAAAGGACAGATCCCGGAACACAGGTGCTTCCTTGCGGAAAGCACAGGTCAGCCACTCAATAGATAAACCTTCTTTGGTACCGGCCGATTCCACAGAGGGGAGCGTGCATACCGCCGGGGTCAGAGTACGCAGCCCCAGGGCCTCCCGCTCCGGGTCTGGCAGGCTGCGAAACTGCTCCCCGGTGAAGGTGCGCTCCAGCACCCCGCTCCGAAGATAAAACGCCCGGTCAATGAGATCGGTGAGAAAGTACAGGCGATGCTCCGCCACCACGATTGTGCAGCCCTGCCGCTTCAAAGCGGCGAGCTGGTCGTGAAGGCGGGCAATGGCCTCCTGATCCAGATTGGCCGTCGGCTCGTCCAGCACATAGATTTCAGGACCCATGGCATAGACGGAGCCAAAGGCCAGAAGCTGCTTTTGCCCGCCGGACAGAGAAAAGATGTTTTTTCCCCGCAGGTCCTGGAGATGCAGCGTTTCCACGACCTGCTCCACGCGGCGGCGGATCTCTTCCGGCGGACGGCCCTCATTTTCCAACCCAAAGGCCAGTTCGCTGTCGGTGTCCAGATTAAAAAACTGGGACTTTGGATTTTGAAACACAGAGCCTACCCGCTGGGCCAGTTCATACATGGGTGTTTCCCGCGGCGCAAGCCCGTTTACCATCACCCGTCCCTCCAGACGGCATCCGGGAGTAAAAGCCGGGATCAGGCCGTTGATCAGCTTCGTCACTGTGGTCTTTCCGCAGCCGGAGGCCCCGCACAGCAGGACGCACTCTCCGCGGGCAACAGTGGCGCTGACCTGGGAAAGCGTTTCCTGTTTTTCTCCATAGCCAAAGGAAACCTGTTCCAAACCTATCATCGTCACTCCCCCTTATTGTACCACAAATGAGCCTATCAGCAAGGCCAGGACCAACAGCATCCCCGTCAGGTCTGCCGGCATTAGACGCAGGGACACGGCGCTGGTCTTCCGGGCTGGATTTTCGATTCCTCGGGTCACAGCCGCCGCGGAGAGCTCCTCCGCCGTCTCTGTAGCGGACACCATGAGGGGCATCACCGTACACTCTAAGCGGCTGAGTCCCCGGATATTCCGCAGCTTCATCGCGTCCCGGATGTGGCCGATCTCCTCCCGGATAGCGGGGAAGTACCGCAGCGTCACGGATATAGCCACGATCAGCTCCTGGGGAATATGTAACTGCCGCAGCCCTACGATCAGGTAGCGCAGAGGGGTGCATTTCAACATCAGCGATCCGGTCATCAGGCAGGGGAACATCCGGCGGGTATAGGTGGCAAAGATAGTGAAGCTGGTGGCGATGATCATAGGCGACGCCGGCAGGATCACATGTTGAAAGACCAGCAGGGCGCAATATCCAACAGCCCATTTGACTGCCATTGTAAATCTTCTGTGGACGATCATCAACGCCAGCAGCAGAGCAATCAGTGCCAGTTCCACCCACAGAGTATGGTCGCTGAACGCGATGATATTGACGGCGATCAGAATCCACAGTCCAGCTCTCGGGTCAAAGATCGATTTCTTCCCGTTCCCCATCTTACACCAGGCCAGCCTTTTCAAAGTGCTTGCGGAACATGGCCCGGGCGATAAAGCCGCCAATGATTGCGCCCACAACAGGGGCCAGGAACAGCACCACCAGCATGGAGTTGGAGGACAGAGCCGCCAGGGTGTTCACATAGTCGGCGGGCATCCCCTGCTCCGTGATCTGCCGCAGGAAGTCCTCCCGCATCAGCCAGACGGGCAGTGGAGAGCCTACCATACCCAGGGAGAACAGGACGAAGGACACAAGGTTTCCCCGGATGCTGGTATAGTGGGTACAGCCACGGACCATCTCTCCCAGGCCACAGGCAAGGACGAAAGAGACCAGGATCACCGGGGTGAACTGACCGGTGACAAAGTAGATCAGCCCGGTGATAAGACCCATCAGCAGGACCGAACCTACTTTTTGCACCTTGGCGCACATCATGAGATATGGAATGCCGGTGAACAGGGCGATAAAGCCCGGCATCAAGATCCAAAGCAGCGGGTGCAGCCCGCCCAGAAGCATAAAGGCAAAGTTGATGACAAAGTAAATGGCGGAGAAGATCCCCACTGTAATGACATCCTTGCCGCTCATCCCGCGGCTCTTGACTGGTTCAGACATAATGTTCTCTCCTTTTTGGTTAGATTGTGCTAACTTCCTTCGTGAAAAATAGGACGCCGGGCGTCCATCTCACATGATGTATTTTACCGAGGGCCTCCCTGCCTGTCTATTCCGTTTAGACGGCTTTATTCCGTTTGGTTGGAATTATTCGATATGCGCCTATTCAAACAAGCCTAAAGAGATAGCAGCCAAGTCAAAAACGACCTTTGTCGTGAAACAAACGCCGCTTTGTCGTTTACTTTTTTACATGAAGTTAGAAAGAATTACCCAGTGTCATTAAGTTGCGGACCGAAAAACTTGGAGTTGTTGCTTTTGGGGAGAATAGACTTAATTTCAGAGACAAAAAGTTTTGTATTTTCCCTCCAACTAAGCAAAAATGATTCTCTTCAATGATGTTGAGCCACTTGCCTTGTGTTTTGCTGATTGACGTATACCCGTATCGGGATTTATAAAGATAATTATCAGTTCTTTTTGCTCTGCATATCTCGCCGTCTGCATTGTCCTGACCGCAAATTCCGCTCATTATCATAAGCGTTGCCAGATAATCGAAATGGCTTCCCGTGCAGAGACCCCTCGGAAATTCCTCTTGACAAATTCTCTCACTCGCGCTACTCTTTTTGTAAGACAGGAAGAAAGACAACTCCTGAACTGCAATGCCCTGTCCGCAAATCAAAGCAGTTCGGCGGAAGAACAGAAACAGGAAGCCATACACGGCCCGAACAGAGAGTTTCGGAGCGTGTATGGCTTTTTCATTTGCCGGACGGAAAGGAGGCGCCTCTTAATGGCGCGGGGCAGACCGTCAGTACCGGCCCCGCAGGGCCTTATCCACGGAAAAGCGGAGCTTTCCGGGTTAAGGCAGGAATAGCCGTCCTACCAGACGGCGGAATTACCGCTTGAAAGCAGTGCTTTCAACGGACTTTACAGGTATGATTTTTGAAACCAGCCCGAAAAACCGCCTTACAGCGTTTTCGGGGGAAAGGAGGCACGATTGAGCCGCAGGGAACCTACTGTTTCCATCACCGTCCGCTTTCCCAAGGCTCTCGCAGAGCGGCTGGGTGAGCGGGCCAAGCAGGATCACCAGAGCGTTTCCACACTCCTGCGCCGCTACGCGGAGCTTGGACTGAACGGAGAGGATTACGCTCAACAGACCGATCCGCTGCGGGATATCATCCGTGAGGAAATCATCCATTCTGTAAGACAGCAGACCGGCCGTATCGCCGCGCTTTTGAACCGGCTGACCATCCTTTCGGCCAGCGGCTACTATGCGACTCTCGCTTTTGTGACCGCATTTGTGGATCAGGATCGCTATACCTCGGTTGAGAAGATCGAGCGTATTGCCAGGCAAATGGGGCTGGATTACGCCAGCGGACGGAAGGACCTGCTAGAGTCCGGCATGAGCGAGTTGAACCGCGTCATTGTCAAGCGCATGAAGCAGCCCGCTCCGGCCAGGCGAGAGCCAAGCTACGAGGAGATGTGCTCCCCTGATTTTGACTTTGTCAATTACGACTTTGACAACTATGACACTGATGATGATGATGAATAAGCAGGAAAACTCATTTTGTGAGAAGGGAGGGATGTTATGCAGGCTTCCGGCAACTTCCATTGTGACGAACACAATCGAACTGCCGAACAGAAAACCGAATTACACAGAACAACGATGACAATCGGCGGCGCGGTCTACCAGATCACCCGGCACTACCGGGACAGCGGCGCCGCCGTTGCGGATAAACTCATTCGGCTGATGGAAAAGGAACTCCGGTCCGCCCGGTAAAAATGCCTGGACGCGGCGGTCGGTTTCCAGTATAATCAAGCTGTCACAAACCAAGGGAACCGATTTGACCGCACACGGAAAGGAGCAGCATGGAACTTCGGTCAAATCAAACCATGACCGCTCTCTACTGCCGGTTGAGCCAGGAGGACGAGCTGGCTGGAGAGAGCAACAGCATACACAACCAAGAGTTAATATGTAAAGGGTGGTTTCTGCCATCTAATACATATGACTGCGGCTCATTTGTGGTGAATTGAAAAGCAGTTGTAAGAAAGGAGTTAAAAAGCCTTATAACCGCTGGAAATCAACACAAAAGGAGCTGGACTTTATGAAATCTATCTTTGAAGAAATGGGCGGTACATACCGTCAAGTGAGCGATTATCTTATCCCTAACCTCGTTCCTTCAGATGCTGGAAACTATCGGATCGGCAAATATGGGCGTATGCGCCGCAGCTATCTGAAAGAGCACCGTAAAATCCTCTACAACAACTATGTGCTGGAGGGAACGCTGTTCAAGCATCTGTCTGAGATTGACCAAGCCTGCAACGAGCGCATGGAAAACATCGTTTCCGCTATGGCAAAGCAGGAAGATGTGACCGAAGCACTCAAAGCGGCTGACCAAATGGAATGGGTACGCCGTATGAACAGTATCCGCAACCGTGCGGAGGAAATCATTTTGACTGAAATTGTATATGCTTAATCGAATGCCCGTTATCGGCTATGTGACTGATAACGGGCATAAACTTTACTTATGCGGTTCGATAAAACGATATTTGCCTTTTCCATATCCTTTTACCGGTACGATTAAGCTTGCGGCTTTCAGTTTGCTGATAAGATTGCCGGCAGCGGTAACGGAATCTCCTGTAATAGAGGAAATGTCGGAACGACCAAAGATACCGTCAGTTCCTATGTTTTTATAAACCTCTTTTGCTTTCTTAATTGTAGCCTGGCTTGCGTTTAACCCATCAATCGCAGCCTCAATCGCAACATAGTCAGCGGTAATCGCAACGCTTTCATCCTCAATCGTAACATTAGCCGAGTTTGTTGTTGTGCCATAATTCAAGTTATACAGTGTGACTTGGAATGAGGTAACATCGGAATAGAACTCCGGTTCCAGCTCTTTACGATAGTTATGAGCAGCATGGTAAGATTCCGTAATCTTCTTAAAGCCGCTTCCTTGACGCTCCATATAACCCAACCGTCCGAAAATATCGGCGAGAACGGGATTGCGGCGAGTGGAGGAAATATTGGATATATCTCTTTCCTGTATCCGTGTTCCATCAGCCATGCCGCCGGGAGAATAGATTGTAAGACGGTCATCATATATGTCAATATGAACTTCGCTGCCTAAAATAAGGTAATCACGATGGATCAAAGCGTTGACAAGGGCTTCAAAAACACTTCGTTCGCAGTAGTCCGGCATTTCAATACGAGAGTTTGCTGTTTTCTTCCAACGAGTTTTCATGTTCCGTTTTACAAAGCTGACACCTTCATTGAGCAGGATAATTAAGCTGCCGGAATATTCTGCACTGTCGAGAGCATCCACCATACCGCCGCTTTTATCCAAACCATTCCAGCGTGTACAGAACAGTCGGGAATGTCTGATTGGAGAATCATCTGCCAACAAAGCACCTGCATTTGTCAGTTTTCCGTATTCATTTCTTATATCGAAGGAATCAAACAGTTTATCTTCCATGCTATTACCAGTCCAGACCTTGTATCTCTCTCGTAGCTTGGAAAAAGCGTAGTCTTTGAAATCATATTCAGAGTTTAGAGTGTCATAGGTTCGGTTCATGCCTTTCAATATGAGCTGATTCAGGGCGAAACTTGGAGCAATCACACTCTCATTTCCGATGCGGATATATGCCTCCATAACACCATCTGCTTTGTAGTAGTAAGGCGTAGAGTATCCAGAGGAGACTGTCAGTATCAGAATATTTTTACCATCCTCTCGTTCCGGCACAAGAATGAAGTTGGGATATGGCGTGATACGCTCTTTAATCAGGCGACTGATTGCCTCCGCATCTGCCTGTGCGTCCGTCAAACCAACCACATTTCGGTTATCATCAATGCCAAAAAGCAGAGTACCACCGATACCATTTGCAAAGGCGCTGACACTTTTTAGCCAGCTTTTCGGCTTCTTTATTTCCAGAGCAACCTTGAAATCACATTCTGTTGCTTCTGCAATCCATTTATCAATCATCGTCTTGTGCCTCCCTATCAGAACTGTTCTTTCTCGCTCTGCTCTTATACACATTATGCTTGTTCTTGCACTGCGGGCTGCAAAATACAGCACTTGGTCTGCTTGCGACAAAAGCTTTGGTACAATGCCTGCAAAGCTTAATCGGGTTTTCGCTGTCTGTCAGCATAAAACTGAACATCATCTGTACGCCCAGCAGCAGGGAATGAAAATCCCAAACGATGGTCGGCTTATCCAAAAGAGCTATATGATAGGTTGGAGCGATGCCGCCAAAAGCTGCCATGCTCTGCTGCATCATCTGCCGGGTTTCATCGTTCAGCGTATCATAATCCTCATAATAAAGGAAACTGTTGATATAGGTAAACGCCCAGTCAATGAACTGCTGTTTCATCCATTCATATCGCTCCGCATATTCCCGCTGAAAGCTCATGTTGACAGCCATCGGCTTGTCTGTCATGGTCAAAGCCAGTGCCATCATAACACGGTCATTCTGAATGTTCCACATGGACTCGATCCCACGCTTGATCACATCCAGTTTGTCGAATGGAAAGAACAGTGCAAGATATTTTTCAGTGGACATAGTTTCTTCTTTGATGAAGTGATTTTTCGGCAGGTACACCGCCTCATATTCCATAAAGTTTGGTGTGGTAGGCAGCGCAGTCATCAGTCCAAACAAGCCGTATTTCACCGCAAATTGCTGGATAGCCTTCTGAATTTCAGCATCCGGCTTTTTGCTCATACCCATGCGTCCTATGTTGATGGCATCCAATACAATTTTCTGATACTCTGCCAGTGGATCATAAATACTCGGTTGCGCCGTCTTGGTTGGCGTGAGATACAGAGTTCCGTCCTCTGCCGCCCTCCATTCATATTCACTATATCGCACCCAGTTAGAACTGGTGCGTTCAAAAAGGTTCTTCATAATATAAAACCCTCCGTCATGTATTGTAACCTAAATAATTTCAATTTATATTACCGATTATACTATTTCTTTTCTTCAGAATCAATCTCCGTCATATTTTCTTCTAAAAAATCTTTCTCCAATAAGGTCATTGGCTGCTGCTTTTCTGCCTTATCCCAAAGTGCAGGAAGCAGCTTTTTTCGTATCTTTTTGAGCATTGTGCCACGCACCTTGCGGATGTTCCGATCGCTTTGATTCCGTATTTTAGCGATCCTTGTTGAGCTAAACAACCGGACAGCGCAGAGAAAGAGCAGCTCCTTGTGTTCCTCATTCAATTCCCAGAGAATTTTGGATAGGTATTCTTCCGTTACCAGTTCATGGATGTCGTAAGGACAGTAGAAAATGGCGTCAATAAAATCTCCCTTTCGGAGCTGCTTTTCCAGTACATCGTTCAGCGTATCAGGGAAAAAGAGTTCATTTGCGGATGCCCCGTAATCAAGAGGAACATCATCACCGCTGCGGCTGAGTTCGTGATAGCGTTCCCTTCGCTCCCGATTAGCGTCCAGCCTATCCCACCATGCGATCACATTTTCAAACTCCCGCTGTGTTCTGGCGGAATCCTCCAATCGTGCAAGGGCTTCTGCCCGCAGTTCTCGTTTGAGTTTCTTATGCTCTGGTTCTTCCTCGTCGGTACCATCCTCAAAGGGATGTTCCTCGGCGTCGGCTTCCAGTTCTTCGATGAGCTGTTCTTCTTTTGCGATCTGCCACAGGGCTTGTTCGGATAATTCGGTTTCTTCCCTATCCGTATCACTGTCAGCAAGAACAACTTGGTTCTTCCGCTTCCTTCGCTTCTTTTCGGGAAGATCGTCAGCGGCTTCTTCCTCATCGTCCCAAAGGGCATTTTCATCTTCTTCGTCATCGACTATGTAATCGGAGTCGTCCGTTTCATATTCATCTTCATAGTCAGTATCTTCTTCATAAATGCCGTCATGTTCATATCGTTCGGGATCGTCGAACACCGCAGACACCTCCCTTCAAAAATATTTTTGAAAATTTCTTGGATTCTCCGTAAAAACAGTTCCGCTAAGTACCCTGTATTTCTCCTATAAGTGAGGAGGTAATCTATTTTGTCTATTATCAGATTACTTTCGACACTGAATGAAAGGAGGAAACCGTCTATGTCAAACAATTATCGTGAGCTGACGGGCAGGGAGAAGCAGCGGATCAAAAAGCTGGTTATTTCTCTCTGCGCCAACTACGACAAAGAGTACGGCTGCCTGCCATTGGACTGTGACTGTCCAATGTTGGGGATCTGCTTTACCAACAGCGCACTATGCAGATATTTCCGCAAGTCTGTCCTGCCGGAAGATGCAGGGTTGGAAGCCGTATTCACGCAAACACCGACCACTCATTGCAAACAATGCGGTAAGCCGTTCCCAACTGACGGAAAACGGGTGTACTGCTCACAGCGCTGTGCCGAAGAAGCTCGCCGTAAGCAGACCGCAGCACGGGTGCGTAAGTATCGGGAAAAACAGCAACAGATGTAACGCTTTTGCCCTCGAAAAGCCTTGTACCGCAAGGCTTTTTTGAGGGCATTTCTGCATTGGCAGGGTGTTAATACCTTTTGCTCAATTTTAACCATGCAAATGGTTACACCATGCCGGAACTAAACCTATTATACGAAAAAACAATGAACATTTCAACATGGAGGTAACTGCCTATGGCAAAAAATGAGAACAGTAATTTTTCTTATATGACTCGCCGCATTGGCGGCACCACCTATAAAGTTAAAGTAGTATTCAGCGATACAGAGAAAGAAACAATGGAGGATAAAATTTTACGGATGATTCGCAATGAAACGGTTACAACTGGCGGAACTTGTGGTATAATAGATTCACCACAAATGAGCCGACAGTCTGAAAGGAGCGCATCATGAGCGTAAAACAGACTGAAGGAAAAATCACAGCTTTATATGAAAGGCTGTCCCGTGATGATGACCAGACTGGTGATAGCAACAGTATTGTCAATCAGAAAAAATACCTCGAAAGCTATGCCCATCAGAAAGGTTATACGAACTGTCAGCACTATACCGATGACGGTTGGAGTGGAGGAAATTTTGAGCGTCCCGCTTGGAAACAGCTTATTGCAGACATTGAAGCAGGCAAAGTTGCTCATGTCATTGTAAAAGATATGAGCAGGGCGGGGCGTGACTATCTGCAAACAGGCTTTTACACGGAGGTATTCTTCCGTCAGCATCATGTTCACTTTGTGGCGATTGCCAACAGCGTGGACAGCGACGATCAGAACAGCAATGAGTTTGCCCCGTTCCTCAACATTATGAACGAGTGGTATCTTCGTGATTTGAGCCGCAAGCAGAAAACAGCGATCCGTGTGAAAGGCGAATCCGGCAAGCCTACTACCAACTGTGCCATTTATGGCTACAAGAAAATGCCGGGAGATAAGTACAGTTGGTATATCGACGAGGAAGCCGCTGCGGTTGTCCGCCGTATTTTCCGGCTGACCATAGAGGGAAACGGTCCTTATGACATCGCCCATATCCTCTATGACGATAAGGTGGAAACTCCTGCGGTCTACGCCGCAAAGCAGGGGCGTGGCGTTTGGAAAAGCAAAGAGGAATTTCCCAACCCTTATAACTGGAGTGGTTATATCGTTGGTCAGATTCTCTCCAAGCCCGAATATATGGGGCATACGGTCAACTTCCGTTCTCACAAGCAGTCCTACAAGGACAAAAATCCGGTTATGAATCCGCAGGAGGATTGGCTAATTTTTGAGAACACCCACGAAGCGATTGTAGATAAGGAAATGTGGGAGCTTGCACAGAAACTGCGAAAGACACCGAGACGCCACGATACACTTGGCGAAGCCAATCCGCTGACTGGACTTCTGTTCTGCTCTGACTGCGGAGCGAAAATGACCAATCACCGTTCCAAAGGCGGTACGGAGAACAATCCCTATCCCTCTGATTTTTACGATTGCTCCGCCTACACGCTGGCACATCAAAAGCGCACTCATGCTTGCAGCGGTCACTATATTCGGACAAAAGCGGTCAGAGAGCTTGTTTTGGAAACCATCCGAACAGCCAGCACCTTTGCCATCGCCGATCAGGATGAGTTTATGAAAAAGGTGCGTTCTGCTTCTCAAATCAGACAAGCGGAAGTCGCAAAGGATACCAAACGCAAGTTGAACAAAGACCGTAGGCGTATTGCCGAGCTTGATACCATTATCAAAAAGCTCTACGAATCTTTTGCCATTGGGCGTATTACCGATGAACGCTTTGATACTCTGCTTGCAGAATACGAAGCGGAGCAGAAAACTCTTGTCACATCTGTATCGGATGCAGAATCGCATCTGTCCTCTTTTGAGGAAGATACTGACCGTGCGGCGCAGTTCCTTTCACTGGCAAAGAAGTACACCGACTTTTCCGAACTGACTACTCCAATGATCAATGAGTTTATTGAAAAAATCATTGTCCACGCCCCGGAAAAGATTGACGGGGATCGGGTGCAGGAGGTTGAGATTTATCTGAAATTTATCGGACGGTTTGAACTGCCCGAACCGGAGCTGACACCGGAGGAGATTAAGCGGCAGGAACAGCTTCGCAGACACCGCATCAAGAGCCGGGAACGCTACCAAAAAATCAAGGCTGGTGAACACGCAGTTGGTCAGCCATTTCAGCTAATTTGCAAATGCTGTGGTGAAGAATTTGAATCCAAGCGGTCAAATACTCTGTTTTGCAGTCCGAAGTGCCGTACTAAATTTTACCGGCAGGAAGCGGCGGAAAACCGAAAGCGGGAATGTGTCTGCGAGAACTGCGGAAAAACTTTTACCGCTACACGGAAAGATGTAAAATACTGCTGTGATGATTGCAGGACGGAAGCAAACCGCAGGATGCAGAAAGAACGCAATGCTGCGAAGCAAATAAAAAAGAACGAACCAGTATTGCTTGATGCCCCGCCTGTTAAAGAAAATGGGCAAAAACAGAAAACAGCATAATAAATGACGCTGAAGGCGACTTGTGAGAATAAAATCTCATGAGCCGCCTTCTTTGCGTTTTCAGCCGGATACGGCAGAAGGAATAAAACCTATGACAGAAAATGAAAAGAAGCTTTTGCAGGCGAAGCACAGATTGGAAGAAGCCGAAATGCGTGACCGACAAAAAGAGCGAAAAGCGAGGACACGGCGATTGATTCAAGAGGGGGCAATTTTAGAGAAAGCATTACCGCAGACAACACAGATGACTTTGGAACAGTTGGAGAATTTTTTATGGGAAGTATTCAAGACAGTTCGATGATGATGGAGCGTTCCGGGAAACCGGGACGCTTTTCTTTTTCCCCGAAGGGCGCACTTACTCACCACCTGCAAAGCAGGCGGTGGTATCCCTCCCGTTGGTCGGGCTCGTGCGCTCCTCACGAACTGTCTTCCAGACAGTTCTCCAGAGAGGGCAGACAATGTCGCAAGCGAACATTCCCTGTGCAGTCGGCTCTATATTTTGCACTATCAGCAAAACGATGAGGTGGCATATTGCCACCCCATCCCGCCGCCTGCCTGCGAAAACCTGCCACCGGCAGCTTTTACGCAATTATGGGTATCGCATTTTCGGCGACACCCATTTTCTCTTTTCAAAAGAGAAACAGAAAGAAAGGACGGTGAAAACAAATGGCAATCTATCATCTGGAAGCAAAAGTAGTCAGCCGTGGTACAGGAAGAAGCGCTGTTGCAGCTTCCGCTTATCTGAGTTGTTCTAAAATCCTCAATGATTATGATGGGGTGCAGCATGACTACACCCGCAAGAAAGGACTGGTCTGGCAGGAAATATTCCTACCAGAGTTCGCCCCGTCAGAATGGAAAGAACGAGGCGTGCTTTGGAACGCCGTAGAAGAAAATGAAAAGACAAAAGACAGCCGCCTTGCCCGTGAATTTGTGGTTGCTCTACCGATTGAGTTGAGCGAAGCACAGTGGGAAAAGCTGCTGTCCGATTTTATTTCTGGCACCTTTGTAGCTGATGGGATGTGTGCAGATGTGGCAATTCACGATCCATACCCTCCCGGTCACAATCCCCATGCTCATATCATGCTGACAGTGCGCCCGTTAGATGAAAAAGGGAACTGGCAATATAAGACGCAGAAAGAATATCTTTGTGTGAAAAATGGAGAGGAACAAGGTTTTACTGCGGATGAGTTTAAGATAGCACAGACAGAGGGATGGGAAAAGCAATACCAGTATAAGGTCGGTCGCAAGAAGGTATATCTGCCACCCTCCGAAGCGGAGAATCACGGCTATGAACGAGCCAGCAAGCATCCGAAAAGCACCAAGTTCGGCAGACAGAATCCCATTGCCGAGCGTTGGAATAGCGAAGAACAACTTGTTTTATGGAGAGCAGCATGGGCTGATGTGACGAATCGCCATTTGGAGACTGCCGGACACGAAGAACGCATCGACCATCGCAGTCATGCAGATCGGGGCTTGACCGAGCAGCCCACCATTCACGAGGGTGTGGTTGCAAGAGCATTGGAGAAAAAGGGTATTGTTTCTGACCGATGTGAGTTGAATCGTCAGATTAAGGCAGACAATGCGTTGCTCCGTGAGCTGAAAGCAACAGTCAAGAAGCTGATGCAGGCAGTTAAAGCATCTGTTCCTGCGCTTGCGGAAGCAATGGAGTCCTTACGGGCGAACATGGTTGTTTTCCGCTATCAAATCCGCTATGCTGGTTTTGGAAAACACAAATTATCGGAAAACCTGAATGTGTTTAAGCCCGATCTGGAGCGCTATACCTTACTGGTACAGCAGATTAAAAATAAGGCTAAAGAACGGAAAACGCTGCTTGCAGAAAAGAAAGAGACACCATTTTATCAGTTTGTTGCTCATAATGATTTGGCAAAACAGATTGCCGAACTGACAGAAGACTTGGAAGAACTGAAATCCGAAAAGACGATGCTCCTCAGTTCATTTGATTGTAGTGAGGATACTGGAATTGCTGAGGTCAAAAAGAGTGTTGCAGCTATGGAGGAAAATTTGAAGCGGCTGACAAAGCAGGAAGAAAAATATGCTGCCGAATTGGAGGATGCCTTAAAGCAGTTCTCAGAATTAAGGGAGCAGGCAAAAAATGTGGATTCGGCAGAACTCTTAGAACAACGGGCTGCCCTGCAATCAGATAAAATTCAAGCTGCCACTTCCAAGATTAAATCGGCATACGGAGAAAAATTTGATCCGCTTATCCTGTTTGACAGCAAGCGTGATGTTTCTGAATTATTGGGGGAAAAAACAGAGGTACAATCTGTTCGTGAGCATTTGCAGAAAAAACAGAAGCAGACAGCAGAGCGTAAAAAAACTTCAAAGAAACACGAGCAGGAACGGTAAAATCCCGTTCCCGCCCGCTGATTTTTACAGAAGATCATTTAATAAGTTCATGCACTTGACTTTTTGTTGGAGATTTGCGCTGCCATAGACATTCAGCGTAAAGGACACATTCTTATGCCCCAAAATCTCGGAGAGAGATTTGATGTCAAACTCCGGTATTTCGATTGCCCGTACTGCGAAAGTGTGCCGGATCTCGTGGAACTTTACCTTTTGCAGCCCATTTCGTTTAAGAAAACGGGAAAAGAACTGCCTGTATGTGCGAGGTTCGGTTGGCTTGGTTTTACCGGTCAAGAAGTAATGGTTGGGGTTCTCAGTATAGAACTTCTTGATAATGTTCATCAGCAATGACGGTACGGGAATTGTTCGAGCTGATGTCTTGGTCTTCGGCGGTCCTATGTGCAGATAGGATTCACTCTTTTTCTTGTCATAGATGCGCTGGACGGTTTTGTTGATGCTGATGGTTTTATCCGTCAGCGAAATGTCCTTCATTTGCAAGCCGCAAAGTTCACCGATTCGCACCCCAGTAAACAGTGCAATGAGAATGCCAGCAGTCTTCCTATTCAGGTTCATGTAGATACACTGAATAAGAGCTTGCTCCTGATCTTTGGAGAGCGATACCACTTTCTTGACACCCAGTTCTTTTGGGTACTCTATCAAGTCCCAGTTGAGCAGTGGTATCGCCCTTTCCTTGTAGGCATACTCCATAGCAAGACGCAATACAAGAATCACATCTCGTATGGTCTTCACAGTGAGACCGCCGGACTTATCCAGCCGTCCGGACTCGTAGAGATACGATATGTAGCTCTGAATGTCCTGTTCGGTGATGCTGCCAATCTTCCGTTTGCCGAAGTGCGGTATTAAATGATTTTCGGCTATCAGCGTGAAGCTGGCATGGGTTGACGGTGTGATCATTGGCTTCTTCTGATTTAGCCAAGTGTTCAACAGCGTCTTAAATTGTGTATTGTTAGTCATATTGACCACCTCCACGACTATTATCCTGTGGAGGACGAGGATGTGCTTTTCCATCCTCAAGTAACGGTCTCGAAAAGCGTCCGAAGCTCCGCTTTCCGGGCTTTGATGAGCCGTATGTGCTGTATCGTATAGGAGACATCTACGCTGAACGCAGTGAGCGTGGGGCGGCTGATATGGAGTTGCTTTCTGTCACAATGAATGGTGGGGTTATGCAGCGTTCCGAAATTGAGGGGAAAGACAACTCAAGCGAAGATAAAAGCAACTACAAGGTTGTCCGCAAGGGAGATATGGTCTATAACTCGATGAGGATGTGGCAAGGAGCGAATGGCGTGTCTTCTTATGACGGTATTGTCAGCCCTGCCTACACTGTTCTCACGGCAAAGGTCTCTATCTGTAATGAGTATTTCGCAGCTCTTTTCAAGAACTATAAACTGATCAACGAGTTCAGAAAGAACTCACAGGGGATGACCTCCGATACATGGAACTTGAAATATCCACAAATAGAAACAATCAAGGTTTATTTGCCGGAAGTTGCAGAGCAGGAAAAAGTAGCCTCTATGCTCGTTACCCTCGACAAAAGAATCGCAGCACAGGCAACGCTTGTCGAACAGCTCAAGAAGTATAAAAGAGGTGTCTTTGAATCTATTTTTACTCGCAAACTTCGCCTCGTACCAAAAGCAAGACAATCGGATTGGATAGCTTTTAAGCTTAGCGATTTTGCGACCAGAATTACAAGAAAGAATAATGGGGCAACAGACATTCCGCTGACTATTTCTGCACAATATGGGTTAATTGATCAAAGGGATTTCTTTTCAAAAGTTGTTGCCAGCTCAGACATGAGTGGGTATTACCTACTCCGTAGAGGTGAATATACTTACAATAGAAGTACCTCCAATGATTACCCGTTCGGCTCTATCAAGAGACTTGAGCTGTATAATGAAGGGGCTGTATCTACCCTTTATCTGTGCTTTGCTATAAAAGAAGATGTTGTGCTGAGCAACTTTGCAAAATGGTATTTCGAGTCATCACAGTGGCACAGAGGCGTAAATGAAATATGCGCAGAGGGGGCGAGAAATCACGGATTGCTTAATGTCCCTACTGATGGTTTTTTTGATACAGTCCATATACTCCCAAGTGATATTGAAGAACAGGCTCAAATCGCCGCCTTCCTTTCACGAGTTCATGACAAGCTTGCCAAAGCTCAAGAAGAGTTAGATAAATTGATTGGGCTGCGGAACGGTCTTATGCAGCAGCTCTTTATATGAAGAGCTGCTGCAACAAGCCTTCCCTAAAGTTTATGAGCATTCTTAGGCTATCGCCGGATGTGCAGATTTTCTTGTCTATCGCTTCAAGAATTGAAACGATTTTCTCTTGTATTAGAATACAAGGTATGTCAAAAGGCTCTTTTTCTATGTTTGCCCATTCAGCTCTTGGCATCTTTGTACCGGAGCTTATATTTGCCACCCGAAGAAAATGCTCTGTCTGAACAAGATAATAGAGGTATTTGGGGATAACATATTCTGAGGGGATAAATGCCCATATTTCCGATGAGCAAACAATATCCTGCTCTGCAAACGCAAACTTTCTCAAATAAGGACGCAGTTTTCCAAAGAGAACATCCCCGCTTCTCGCCGCTGTTTTAATGCTGCTCTGTGTCGTAGATGACACATTACCAAGCAATCTGCCCGTTCCTTGCTCAATGTGTTCAAGCTCAATACAGGGATATTCAACTCCGCTGTCGGGACTGTACTTTTCCTTTCTTCGCCGAGCAATTTCTGAGAAGTAATAAGTTGTTGAGTCTGCATCGTCAGATAAGGTCATTTCCTCAAAAACATAGGAAAGGAGACCTCTTTTATACTTCTGACTAAGTACGCAGAAAAGCTATATGAAAGACGAAAATCCCTTGCAATAGCGGAAACTCTCTGCTACTGCAAGGGATTTTGCTTTAAGTACATAAAACTATTCAGTTGTAAAATAGACCTCAAGTAACGGTCTCGAAAAGCGTCCGAAACTCCGCTTTCCGGGCTTCGACGAGCCGTGGAGAGCCGAGAGATTATCTGACTTTGCAGACCGTATAACACGGAAGAACAGCAAAAACGAAACTGATCTTCCTTTAACTATTTCCTCAAAAGATGGTCTTGTTGATCAGGTGAGCTACTTCAATAAGACGGTTGCAAGTAAAGACATGAGTGGGTACTATCTGCTCAAAAATGGTGAGTTTGCCTACAATAAGAGCTATTCCGTAGGATATGACTTTGGCTCTATCAAGCGGCTGGATCGTTACCCGATGGGAGCTTTATCGACACTTTACATCTGTTTTGTACTCAAAAGGCATGAAAGCGACTTCATCAAGGCTTATTTCGACTCTCTGAAATGGTATCGGGAAATATACATGATCTCTGCCGAAGGTGCAAGAAATCATGGCTTGCTGAATGTACCTACCGAAGAGTTCTTCGACACAAAACATTATCTGCCGGAAAACACTGATGAGCAAAGAAAGATTGCCAACTTCCTCATCGCTATTGACAAAAAGATTGCTGCGCAGCAGTCTCTCGTCGATAACCTCAAGAAGTATAAAAGAGGATTGCTTAACAAGGTTTTTTCAAATATCAATGGAAATATATACCCGACAGTCTATTTATCCGAAGTTGCTGATTTTTTACAGGGGCTTACATATAGTCCAAGTGATGTTTCAGTTGCGGGGTATCTTGTTTTAAGGTCATCCAACATTCAAAATGGAGTGCTGTCTTTTGATGACTGCGTCTATGTAGACAAGAAAGTGGATGAGAGCTTACAAGTAAAATGTGATGATGTCATTATGTGTGTACGAAATGGCAGCAAAAAGCTTGTTGGAAAAACTGCACTAATTCCAAACAACATGGCTATGACAACATGGGGCGCATTTATGATGATAATTCGTAGCAAGCTAAATGATACTTATATCTTTCATTACTTAAATAGCCAAATGTTTTTTTCTCAAGTTTTTAAGGACATGGGTACAGCAACGATCAATCAGATAACCAAAGGAATCCTTAATGAATGCAAGTTGCCTCTTCCTCCCGAAACGGCAAGAAAACAAATTTCAAAAATGCTTTCTTCATTTGATGTAAAAATCCAAAATGCGGAGATATGCTTGACTACATTGGTGGAACTAAAAAAGGTTCTTTTGCAACAACTCTTTATATAAAGAGCTGCTGCAATAATGCCACTCGAATAGATTTTAGGGATTCATACTGAGAAAGTTCAGTTTGAAATCGACTTTCCAAGCAGTCAAGGAGCTTAGCTATTTTTAGCTGTGCCTCTTTTGAGGGAATAATAACCGGTATTCCCATCAAGAGACCATCCGTCATTGAAACTCTATCATGCCGAACACCTTGCGATCCGTTATCGTAAATATACCGATACCAAGCATCGCTCTTAAAATACCATGCAAGATAGGATGGCTCTATATCTGCTTGCAACACCAGACAGGTATATAGTGGAGAAATGATGCCTCTTTCTTCTCGCTCATATCGGTTGAAAGGACCGTAAGGAGCTGTGTTAGATTTTCTCGGATTATAAACAAAGTCACCATGCTCAATAACATAATAATTTGATGTGTTTCCATCAACTGCTATGTCTTTGTCAAAAAAGTCCCGTTGAGGGATTAAACCATACTCTGCGGAGTTTGTAATGACATTTTTTATTTCTTCATTGCTGTTTCTACGAGAAATCTTTTTGAAAATTGCAGATAATTGTACTGTCTCAAAACCTGATGGGGAAAGCATAGACATATTTCGGAATATTCTTTGCATGACACCTCTTTTATACTTCTTGAGTGCGTCTACTATTTTTCTTTGAGCTTCAATGCGACGGTCAAGTTTTGCGAAAAAGTCCACAAGTTTCTGCTGTTCGCTAATAGAAGGAAATACCACTGTTCCTGTTAGAACAAATGAGTTGTTCACCTTCATATCATGTTTTGCGCCAATATTAACTAAAGGCTTGAGAAACTTATTTAATCGGAGATCATTGGCAAAATACAAATCAACAAACCGTGGAGCAACGGTATTAAGAGGATGATACACAGCATAAAGAGTAGATACAATACCAGGAATACCTTTATTGACCTTTATAATACCATAGGGATTAGCCTTGAGTGGACTCTTTGTGTATACGATGTCATCTGTTCCAACAATATGGTAATCAGCCACACTCTCACCAGCAAATGACCTCCCTTGAAAAGCTATTTGATTTATAACGCCGTATTCACCAGAAACAGAAAGAACATCTCCCTTTCCAAACGCCAAGCCTCTATTACGCTCTGTGTTTTCAACAAGATAGTGTGACAGTTCGTTTTCTTCCCACGGCTCGTCAAAGCTGGGAAAGCGAAGCTTGGGACGCTTTTCGAGACCGTTACTTGAGGATACATTTGCCATAATTATTTGCCCTCCACTTCAAACGGGAAATCAAGTCCCAGTTCGTCAAAAAACGGTTTCAGCTCTGCATCAATGTCCTTGATTTCACTTTGCAGCTTGCGGATTTCCGCAGCTACTTCGTTCAGGTCAATTTCTTCTTCCGGCTCAAAGGTATCAACATATCGAGGAATATTGAGGTTGAAACCGTTCTCTTCAATCTCCTGCATGGTTGCAACATGAGCATACTTGTCCACATCTTCACGGCGCTCATAGGTCTCGACGATCTTATCAATGTCGCACTCACGGAGAATATTCTGGTTCTTGCCAGCTTCAAAATCATTGGAAGCATCAATGAACAGAATGTTGTCGGAATTTCCGTTGCGCTCTCTCTTGAGAACAAGGACACACACCGGAATACCTGTGCCGAAGAAGAGGTTCGCAGGGAGACCGATCACGGCATCCAGCACATTCAATTTCTGAATGAGATGCTTGCGAATTACTTCCTCGGCAGCTCCACGGAACAAGACACCATGAGGCAACAGCACAACAGCTCGTCCGTCCTCGTCCATGTGATGTACCATGTGCTGCACAAAAGCAAAGTCTGCTTTGCTCTTTGGAGCAAGCTTACCATATTCGTTAAAACGGGGGTCTTCCATGAAACTCAGATCGCCAGACCACTTTGCAGAATACGGAGGATTGGCAACCTGTACACGGAACTTCATGTCTCCAAAGTAATCATGCTCCAAGGTATCACCGTTGTAGATGTTAAAGTTACGGTAGGGAATGCCACGGAGAATCATGTTCATTCGGGCAAGGTTGTAGGTGGTGGAAGTAAGCTCCTGACCATAGTAGTTACGCACATTTGCATAGTTTTTGAGGCGCAGCAAAAGAGAGCCGGAGCCACAAGTGGGATCGGCTGCGTCCTTGACATCCGTTAGTCCAAGACAAGCCAGACGGCACAGCAGCTCGGCAGGACCTGAAGGAGTGTAGAATTCACCAGCCTTCTTACCGGCTGTTGCAGCGAATTGCCCGATCAGATACTCATAGGCATTGCCAAGAACATCAATCTTTGTGTCTTCTACTCCGAAGTTGATTTCGTCCAGAGCGGCAATGATTTTTGCCATGACAGCACTTCTGTCTTTGACGGTATGCCCCAGTTTAGTAGAGTCGAGCTGCATATCAGAGAACAGCCCATCGAAGTCCTCTTGAGAATCATTGCCAAGTGTGGACTCCATAAGGGCATTGATTGCTTTTTGCAAAAACTCAATGTCAAAAGAACGGTTTTCAACCATCTTGACCATCTTGCGGAACAGGAATTGCGGTTCAATGATAAAGCCCAGATCGCGCAGAGCCTCTTCTACAACGGCTTCCTTGTATTCCTCATCAGCCCATGCGTCTTCATAGCTGATGCCATCGTCTTTCAGAAGATTCGCCATGTACTTCTCTGTACGGTCAGACAGATAGTAGTAGAAAATCATGCCCAAGATGTAGTTCTTAAACTCATACGCCTCCATATTACCCCGAAGTGCGTTTGCCATCGCCCAAAGCTTATTGCAAAGCTCTTTCTGGTGCGCCTGAATACTGTTGTCCATTTTACATTCTCCTTATTGAAATTTTTCGGTGTGCTGCCGGATAAAGTCTACAATTCTGTTCACCAGAGAGCGTTTTTTCAGCAGCGGCATTGGTTTTTCGATACGGTCACGAATATTACCGGCATCCATTGTGCCGGAAAACTCATATTCCGAGATGAAGTCGGTCAGCATAGTTGGATCAATTTCTTCTGTATGAGCAAAGGCGACAATTTCTTCACGCTTTGCCTCATTTTCAAAGTCATTGTAGGCAGCGTCGATCTCATCTGCGCTTTCCAGCCCCACAACAACACGATCCAAAAAGGCTTGCAGAATCTCCACCTTGCGGAGCAACTGTGGATTATCAGTTCTTCCCAGTTCTTCCTTGATATGCTTAATATCATAATCCTTCTGTTTGGCATCATCGAAGTGAATGTTGCGGATAAGGTTCATGATATAAGCAACATTGATTCGGTCACTTTCCATCAGCTCAATGCAGAAATCCACATCGTTCAGGACGGAAACAACTTCACGATCTTTCTTTTGCTTTGCATAAAGCATCAGATACTTGCTCTTATAGTCCTGGTATTCCTGCTCGCTCATGATGAGAGAGTCATGGTCGAAGCTGAACTCAATGAAGGTTTGGAGCGATTGCAAATACTTGGTCAGCTCACGGAATGTCTCAACGAAAAGCTTCTGGTCATCCTCGTTTTGCATGGTGTCAATGTCCGCTGGAGTCTGAGCGATTTCTTTCAAGCGAGTAACCATTTCATTGTACTTCTCGACGAAATAGGGATAGTCAGGAACAACAATGCCAGAAGTATCGTGGCTCTGAGAAAATAGGGTAAGAGCGTCATCTGTCCTCTTTTTCAGATTACGGTAGCAGATGATAATACCAAAGGGTTTCGTTTCCTTTTCAACACGGTTGGTTCGTGAATAGGCTTGCAGTAGGTCATGGTATTTCAAATCCTTGTCCACATAAAGAACGGATAACTGCTTGCTGTCAAAGCCGGTCAGGAACATATTTACTACAAGAAGGATGTCAAGGGACTTGGTTTTCTTGCCCTTTACACGGTCTGAAATATCCTTGTGATAGGCTGAGAAGGTGTCTGTCGAGAAATTGGTGCTGTACATCTCGTTATAGTCTTTGATGATCCGTTCCAGAGCGTCCCGACTATGCTCATCTTTACCTTCTGCTTCTTCGTTCTGTCCATAGGAGAAGATACCGCTGATATTCAGGTCATGATTGATCTTCTTGAAAATGTCATAGTATTTGACCAGAGCTTCAATCGAAGAGACAGCAAAGATAGCTGTGTACTGACCATTTCTTGTCTTCGCTTTATGGTTTTGTACAATGTGGTTTGCGATCATCGACATCCGCTCCTCGGACATATAGAGTTCGCCTATATCAATTCCATCTGCCATTGTAGGATCATCCCAGTCGAAATTGCCCTCCATAGTCTTGATATATTCGATATGGAAGCCGAGAACATTGTTATCAAAGATTGCGTCTTTGATAAGATAGTTATGTACGCATTCCCCGAAGAGCATTTCTGTGGTCTGTGTGATCTTTCCTTCCGTCTTTCCATTGACCTCAAAACGAGGCGTGCCGGTAAAGCCGAAGAACTGTGCTTTCTGGAAGTGCCGCACGATGTCCTTGTGCATATCTCCGAACTGACTGCGGTGACACTCGTCGATGATGAAGACAACCTTCTCATCCTTGTAGGTATCCATAATTTTAGCATACTGAGGACGCTTCACGGCGTTCGCCATTTTCTGCATTGTTGTAACGATAAGCTGCCGGTTTTTGTCTTGCATCTGCTTTACAAGAACATCAGTACGGTCAGTGGCATCAACAGAGCCGTTTTCAAACTTGTTGAACTCTTCTGTGGTTTGGGAGTCCAAGTCCTTCCGGTCTACAAGGAAGATGACCTTTTTGATATTGGGATTGGCTGCGAGGATTTGTGCCGTCTTAAAAGATGTCAGCGTTTTTCCTGCGCCGGTTGTATGCCAAATATAGGCATTGCGATTGGTGAGGGTGGCTTGCCGGACAAGAGCCTCTACCGCATACACCTGATAGGGACGCATCACCATGAGCAACTTGTCTGTGTCATTCAAGATGGTGTATCTCGTCAGCATCTTGATGATATGGTCTCTGGCAAGGAAGGAGATAGAGAACTCTTTCAGGTTGGTGATACGCACATTGTTGAAGTCCGTCCAGAAGAAGGCAAGACTGTGAAGCATATCTCTGTCGGAGTTGGCAAAGTATTTTGTATCAACGCCATTGGACACAACGAAAAGCTGAATGAAGTGGTACAGTCTATTGTAGGAATGCTTTTTATAGCGCATCACTTGGTTGACGGCTTCTCGAATATCTATGCCACGCCGCTTCAACTCCACTTGAATGAGAGGAAGTCCATTGACAAGGATCGTCACATCATAACGATTCACATATTTTCCGACAACCGTTGTCTGGTTTGTCACCTGAAAGATATTCTTTGTGTGGTCGGCATCGAAGAAAGAAAGGTATACTTTTGTCCCGTCCTCACGCTCCAACACGAACTTATCTCTGAGGATTTTTGCGCTCTGGAAAACTGATTTTCCAAGCATGATGTTGAATACACGCTCCCATTCTTTGTCTGTTAAAGGATGGTCGAGCTTTGCCGCATTGAAGGCTGCAAATTGTATTTTGAAATTTTCGAGTAGTGCATCGTAATCAGGAATAGACACAGGATTGTATCCCTGTTTATTTAGTTGCTCTATAAATTGCTGTTCAAGAGCTGCTTCGCTTTGGTATGACATATCTTCAACTCCTATACTTGAGGATTCTTTTACAAAACAGATTGCTTTTTAAGAAAGCCCATTTTTATTTTCAAACTTATTCGTCAACAAATTCCATGATGTCATCTATTGTGCAATTCAATGCCATGCAGATTTTTCCCAAAACATCCGTGGTTACATTGTCGCCGTGGTTTAATTTATTGATAGTATAATGACTAATTCCAGCAGCTTTTTCTAAATCTCTTTTTTTCATATCTTGATCAATTAGCATTTTCCAGAGTTTTTTATAGCTTACTTTCATTCCTATGCCTCCATTCAAGGAAAATCATAACTACCTACAGTATAGCACTATTAGGATAAAAACTCAAATATTGTGTTTGCTATCGCTGTAATATAATTCGAAAAAATAGCTGTATTTCTAAAGAGAAAACATCCTTGACAAATCTCATCTCAAAAGCAGATTTTACAAGAGTACGCAGAACGGAACGGTTTCCAGAATCCCCGGTTCTTTGTGGATGACGGATACTCCGGTGTGACCTTCGACCGTCCGGCCTATCTGGAGATGATGGCAGAGGTGGAGGCGGGACGGGTGTCTACCATTATCGTCAAAGACCACTCCCGCCTGGGCCGGAACCGGCTGGTGGTGGGCATCCTGCTGGAAGAAACCTTTGCCCAGTACCATGTCCGCTATATCGCCGTCAACGACGGCGTGGACACGATCAACGGCATTGATGACAGCATCGCCGTACGGGACTCGTTCAACGAGTGGCACGCCCGTGACACCAGTAAGAAGGTGAAGGCGGTCATCATGGCGGCGGCACGGCGGGGAGAACGGATCGGGACCTCCGCCCCCTACGGCTACAAAAAGGACGAGGGAAACTCCAAGCATTTGATCCCGGATGAACAGACCGCCCCTGTAGTGTCCCGTATCTTTGAGCTGTGCGCGGGAGGGCTTGGCCCGGACAAGATTGCCAGAATACTCACGCAGGAACGAGTCCTAACCCCAACCGCCTATGCCTACCGCACCAGAGGTGTCCGCCACTCCGCGCTGAATCTGGACAGGCCCTATGCCTGGTCCGGGAGTACAGTGGCCGGTATTCTGGAGCATGAGGAATACATCGGCAACACCATCAACTGCCGGACCTATACCCCATCCTTCAAGAGCAAAAAGAGCCGTCTGAACCCGCCGGACAAGATACTCCGTTTTGAGGGGACCCACGAGCCATTGATTGACCTGGACACCTGGGAGATCGTCCAGCGGGTGCGGCAGGGCAAGCGGAGGCCTACCAAGCTGGGGCAGCAGGATATGCTCTCCGGTCTGGTCTACTGCAAGGACTGCGGCTCACGGCATTATTTCTGCAGGTGCGGGATCTGGGACGAAAGCCAATATACCTTCGTCTGCGGCAAATACCACTGCCACAAGGAGGACTGCACGCCCCACACCATCAAGGCGGCGGCCCTACGGCAGATCGTACTCAGCGAGATCCAGCGGGTGTCTGCCGAAGCGAGGGAGCATTGGGACGAACTGTTCCAAAGGCTCACCAGCAGCCACCAGAGCCGGGCGAAAAAGGAGCTGGCCGCCAAGCAGCGGGAATTGGACAAGGGAGAACGGCGGCTGAAAGACCTGGAAACGCTGTTCCGCCGTTCCTTCGAGGAACTGGCTTTGGGGCATCTCTCCGACGAGCAGTTTCAAACGCTGGTAAAAGGCTATGAGCAGGAAAAGGCGGAACTGGAAGCAAAGGCGGAAACGCTCAAAAATGAAATTGCCAACCGGCAAGACACGCTTCTGAACGCCGACCGCTTCCGCAGGCTGGTGGACAAGTACACGGATATTACGGAACTGACGCCGGAACTGGTGCGGGAGTTTATCCAGCGGATCGAGATACACGAACGCTCCGGGCGGTACAAGAAAAAGCATTACACCCAGCAGGTCGATATTTACTTTAATTTCATCGGCCAAGCATGACAAACGGCCCCAGGATGCCGTAACATCCTGGGGCCATGCTTAGAACCCAAAACATCCTTATCAGGGCGGACGCTTCCCCCGCAGCCTTTGTGTCCGCGGGGGAAGGGCGTTTTATCTGCCCGCCGTCCTGTGCATGCGGAATAGGTTTCAGGCTATGCACGATAGCCAATTGCATATTTGATGCTGGGGCGGTTTTGTGTTATATTCACAAAAGGAGCTCCCGCTCCCAGGGGGGAGCGGGAGCTGCAGCGGATGCCCGTACATCAGAGACATACAGGCCGGAGCCCCCGGCGGAGCCGTCCATGACACGGCTTTCGGTATGAGCGTTAACCTGTGGTTGACGAAAAGTCAGAAGAAAGCTCCTTCTGTTGTGGCCTCTAAATATAGTAAAGTAGAGACAACACATGATGAGAGGAGTGCAGCTATGGACATGAAGGACAGGCTGGAGGAACTTTCCCAGCGGAGAGCGGCGCTTATGCAGGGGGGAGGTCCCCGGGCGGTGGAGCGGCAGCACCGGAGAGGCAAACTGACGGCCCGGGAACGTTTGGATATCTTTTTGGATCCGGATACCTTTGTGGAGCTGGATTTATGGGCCAAGCCGCGGATCACCGGCTTTGAGATAGACAGTAGAGAACTCCCTGGCGACGGTGTGGTCACCGGCTTTGGACAGGTCTATGGACGGCCCGTCTATGTCTATGCCCAGGACTTCACTGTACTGGGTGGTACGCTGGGGAGCACGGCGGCGAAAAAGATCATTAAGGTTATGCGCCGGGCCTTAGAGGAACGGGTACCCTGCATTGGTTTGGTGGACTCGGGCGGCGTCCGCGTGCAGGACGCCGTCACCCGCAGCCTGTTCGACGGCTATGCGTCGATGTTCCAATACCTGACCCAGGCGTCCGGGGTCATCCCCCAGATTACCCTGATGATGGGGCCCTGCGCGGCGGGCGCAGCCTATTCCCCGGCCCTCACCGACTTTGTCTTTATGGTGAAGGACACCAGCTACATGTACGTGGCCTCTCCGTCGCTGATCAAGGCGGTGCAGTTTACCGAGACCACCGACCAGGAGCTGGGGGGCGCCATGGTGCACGCCACCGTCAGCGGCTGCTGCGATATGGTGGCCGAGAACGACAGGGACTGCCTGCTCCTCGCGCGGGAGCTGCTCAGCTTCCTGCCCGCCAGCAATCTGGAGCAGCCGCCGGTCTACGCCTGCACCGACGACCCGGAGCGGCGGGGGGGGGGCCTGCTGGACATCGTGCCCGCCAATCCCAGAAAGCCCTACGATATGCACCAGGTGATCGCCAGGATTGTGGACAACGGCCATTTCTTCGAGCTCAAGCGGGACTATGCGCCCAATCTAATCACCGGCTTCGGCCGCCTGGACGGGCGCACCGTGGGGATTGTGGCCAACAACCCCATGTGCCTGGCCGGCTCCATTGACATCAATGCCAGCGACAAGGAGGCGCGGTTTATCCGCTTCTGCGACGCCTTCAATATCCCCCTGATTTTCCTGGCGGATACCCCGGCCTATCTGCCCGGCGTGGATCAGGAGCACGGAGGTATTCTGCGCCATGGGGCCAAAGTGCTCTACGCCCTGGCCGAGGCCAGCGTCCCCATGATCACCGTCTATGTCCGCAAGGCCTATGGCGGGGGCGGCTGCGCCATGTGCTCCGAGCCGGTGGGCTCCGACCTGCTGCTGGCCTGGCCCACCGCCGAGCTGGGCCTGATGAGCCCCGAGGGGGCCGTGGCCATCATTTACCGCAGGGAGATTGAACATGCCATCAACCCGGACAGGGCGCGGGAGCGGCGCATACAGGATTACACCTCCACGTTTGGAAAATACCCCTATCACGCCGCGGCCATGCAGTGGGTGGACGAGATCATCGACCCCCGCGACACCCGCCCCATGCTGATTCAGGGCCTGCGCCAGCTGTCCAAAAAGAAGAAGAGCGAGCGCGCCTGGAAAAAGCACGGCAACTTCCCCTTCTGATTGTTAACCATAGGTTGACGAAGAGAGTGGAGTTTGTTGACGATATTCGTTAACCTCAGGTTCACATGCCGTCACCGGAAAGTTCATTCCAAATTCAGGCTGTCAGGGCGTAAGATGAATTTAGGACGATAAAAAGAACGATATAGGAATGAACAGGGGGATACCGGTATGGACAAGAGAAGCCAGTGCGCCAAATGCGGCCTGTCCCGGAAGGACAGCCTTTGTCACAATCCGGACGGGGTGGCACCGGCCTTCTGCGCCACAAAGAACTGCGGGGACGTCATCGCACGCTCTGAGGAGCTGTACCAGGAGGAGGAGATCCGCCGCTTTGCCGCAGAGGCGGCCCGGCAGTCGGCCTCCCGCGGAATCAGGGATCCGGAGACCGGGGCCCTGCTGGCCGTCAAGCCCCGGATTCAGGAGATCATAGAGTTCTGCAGGCGGATGAACTATACCCACCTGGGGCTCGCCTTCTGCGGCGCCCTGCGGCCGGAGGGCAAGGCGGTGGGAGCGCTGCTGGAGAAGCGGGGCTTTCAGGTGACCTCCGTGATGTGCAAGGTGGGAGGCCTGGACCGCGCCTGCGTCGGGGTGTGCGCGGAGGAGGGGGAGAAGCAGCCCCCGCTGTGCAACCCCATCGGTCAGGCCCTGATTCTCAACGAGGCCGGGACGGAGTTCAACATCCTGCTGGGGCTGTGTGTGGGGCACGATTCCCTGTTCCTGAAGTACGCCCAGGCCATGTGTACCGTCTTTGCCGTCAAGGATCGGGTGACGGGACACAATCCCCTGGCCGCCATCTATACCCTCGATACGCTGTACAGCCGGCTCAAGGAGGACTGACGGTACCGTCAGGGCGGGATAAAAAGCAAGGAAAAGCTCCGGGCGCCTCAGCAATTGCCCGGAGCTTTTTGCAGTGCTTCTGCGGAGAAAGGAGACGGATGTGAGGAACGTGAAGAAGGGATCCACCGATTTGACCCAGGGCAACAGCGTCAGGCTGATCCTGAACTATGCGCTTCCGATCCTGCTGGGGCAGGTGTTCCAGAATCTGTATAACAGCGTGGACTCCATTGTGGCGGGCAATTTCGCGGGGACGACGGCCCTGGCTGCCGTCACCTCCTGCTCGGACATCTCCAACCTGCTGGTGGGCTTCTTTACCGGCCTGTCCACCGGTGCGGGCGTCCTCTTCGCGCGGTTTTACGGCGCGAAGAACTGGGAAAAACTTCACGACTCCATCCACACGACACTGACCTTCTCGGTCATCCTGGGGGCCGCCATGGCGCTGGCCGGCATTCTGCTGACCCCCTTCCTGCTGACGGTGGTGGACTGCCCGGCGGACGTGTGGGGGGAGGCGGAGCTGTACCTGCGCATCTACCTGGTGGGCATTCTGTTCACTTCCATCTACAACGTGGCCTCGGGCGTGCTGCGGGCGGTGGGCAACTCGCGGGATCCCTTCCTGTATCTGGTGGCCGCAAGCTGCACCAACATCGCGCTGGACCTGCTCCTGGTGGGGGGGCTGCGCATGGGCGTGGCGGGGGCGGCCATCGCCACCATCATCTCCCAGCTGCTGTCAGTCTTCCTGGTCTTCTGGAACATGCTCCGGACGGAGGACGTGTACCGGCTGGTGCTGCGGGACCTGCGGCGTATGGACCGCAGCCTGCTGCTGGAGGTGCTGGATCTGGGCCTGCCCGCCGCCGTGCAGACCTGCCTCGTCTCAGTCTCCAACCTGTTTGTCCAGCGCTATGTCAACCAGTTCGGCTCCCTGGCCATGGCCGGCATCGGGGCGGCCAAGAAGGTGGACAAATACGTGGGCCTCATCTCCAACTCCATCGGCCTGTCCGCCACCACCTTCGTCAGCCAGAATCTGGGGGCGCAGCGGCGGGACCGGGCCTTCCGCGGGGTGCGGATCTGCCTCGTTATGAGCGGCGTGGCGGTGGCCGCACTGGGTATCCCCACCTACTGCTTTGCCCCTGCTGTTCTGCGGATCTTTACCCCCAGCCAGGAGGCCATCGCCTTTGGCACCGCCATGGTGAGGGTTATGATGCCCCTGTACTATTTCCAGGCCCTGATGCAGATCTTCTCCAACGCTGTGCGGGGCTTCGGCAAGTCCAGGGTTGTGATGGTTCTCTCCCTGCTGGGGCTGGTGGTGGGGCGCCAGATTTTCCTGTTTTTCTCCATGCGTCTCCACTACAGCGTCAACAATATCTACTACGCCTATCCCGTGGGCTGGGGACTGGCGGCGGTGCTGTGCATCATCTACTATGTGTTTACCATCAAGCGCAGCAATGCTTCAGGGCAGTTTGCCGAGGGATAGGAGCAGTAATTAAGACAGCTGAAACGCGATGATAGGAATGCCCCCCTGTTCTTGTGCAACGAGGACAGGGGGGCCTAATTTTTTGATGCTGTACTGTCTGCAGAGCGGCTGCGTTATGGTAACTGCCCAGACGCATGTTGCGCCGCACCGGGAAAGCCAGGGAGAGGTGCCGGTACCGGATGCTTCCAGGGCCACAGAATCCTGCCGTCCCTAGCTATCTTTACGCAAAATTTACATAGATCTGACTGTATGATGGCAGCAGATAAAGAAGAGGTTTGCTAAACTATTACATTAAGTTTTTATGCATTCGGAAAGAATTTTAGTTTACGACCCCGAAAATCCGGCAGTAGGACCGTATTCTTTTGCCGGAGGGGATGGAGGGATCGCAATGGTGCAGGCAGAACACAGCATCGTGGGCCTGGTACTCTCTGCCAAGTCAGACCCGGCGGCGGCAGATGAGTTCATTCAGAAGTATATGGGCTTTATTCGCAGTGAGACGGTGAAATTCATTCATGCCGCACCGGAGAACGGACATGAGGACGAACTGAGCCTCGCCATGCTGGCTTTTTATGAGGCGATCCTGGCCTATGAGCGGGGCCGGGGGGCTTTTTTACCCTATGCCGCCCGGGCCATCCGCAACCGGCTCATTGACTACTACCGAACGGAAAAGCGCCACGGGAATGTGATTTCTCTCCATACGCCGGCAGAGGATGAGGACGGGGATAGGACACTGTTGGACACAGTACCGGCCGCCCGAGATTATCTGGAGGGTTACGAGTTGCAGACGGCCAGCCAGCAGGAAATCCAGGAATTTTCCGAAAAGCTTGCCCAGTTTGGCCTGACCTTCTCCGATGTTGCGGACAACTGCCCCAGACAGGATCGCACGCTGGCTGCTTGTGTCCGGGTACTGGATTACGCCCGCACCCGGTCAGATCTGCTCAGGCAGGTGGAGGATACAGGTAAGCTGCCCATGAGCGAACTGGCAGCGGGGGCCGGGGTAGAACGAAAGACCTTAGAGCGGCACAGAAAGTATCTGGTGGCAATTCTTCTGGCCTTTACCAATGGTTATGAGATCATCCGGGGACACCTGTGTCAGTTAAGACCAAAGAGAGGGGGCGCTGCGTGTTGAAATATCTCGTGATGGAGACCCACCCGGCTTACGCGGTGGTTCTGGACGAGGCGGGCCGCTTTCTTAAGGCTGCCAACCTGAATTATCAGGTGGGGGATACGGTAGAACATATCCTGGAGCTGCGCCGGCCTAAAGAGAAGAGCCCTGTCCTGAGAAAGACTCTGGCCGGCGTGGTCGGGATGGCAGCCTGTCTGTGCGTAGTCTTCTTTGGATATTACCAGCCCAACTATACGCCCTACGGGGCACTGCGCATTCAGATCAACCCGGACGTGGAGCTCACCCTCAGCCGCACGGATCGGGTACTGGATCTGGAGGGCCTCAACGATGACGGCGAGGCTCTGATTGCTGGCTATGACTTCTCGGGCAAGGATCGGGAGGAGGCCACAGAGGACTTGGTGGAGCGAGCTATCGATATGGGCTATCTCTCCGATGGAGAGACGGTGTCCATTACCGTGACCAGCGCCGACAGCGAGTGGCAGGCTCGGGAGGAGGACGAGGCCCGGGCACAGCTGGAGGCGCGGTACGGGGAGACGATTGTGATTCAAGTGGGGCCTCCGGATGAGGAACCGTCTCACACCGAGGTGATGCTCCCGGTGGCTTCCGACCCCCCTGAGCCGTCCCGCGCTCCCGCACCTGTATCCACTTCTGAGCAAGCCGACGTTCCTTCCCATGTTATTGTGATTGGTGGGGATGACGGGGACGACGACTGGGATGACAGCCAGGACGACGACTGGGATGACGGCCAGGACGACGACTGGGACGACGACTGGGACGACGGCCAGGACGACGGCCAGGACGACGGCTGGGACGACGGCTGGGATGACGGCTGGGATGACGGCCAGGACGACGGCTGGGATGACGGCCAGGACGATGACCAGGACGATGACCAGAATGGTGATAGTGCCGACGACTACGATGACGATGACTGACTGAGAGAATGGGGAGGCGGTTCTGGATAACCGGAAGCCTCCCCATTTGTTTTCTTGTTCTGAGCCAAAGAAAAAATCCGAGAAAAAAGCAGGTGGAGGCCCCGGTTTTCCGGAGCTGTCTCCGTAATCTTCTCACAGAGCTGAGCCAAAGAAAAAATCCGAAAAAAAACAGATGGAGACCCCGGTTTTCCAAAAGCAGTTCCGTATCCTACCAACACAGAGCAAACGAAACCATGAAACTGAAATGATTGATATGCTATGAGGAGATGAATCAAATGAAAAAGAATCTGTCCAAGAAGCTCTTCGGCCTGACCCTGACTGCTGCCCTGGCCCTGACCACTCTCACCGCCTGTGGGAATGACGCCGGTACGGCGGCCCCTCCCCAGAACACACCCGGAGCCTCGCATACCGCATCCCTCACCGAAGGAAGCGCCGCTGTCGGCACCGTCCTGCTCAGCGTGAATCCGGAGATTGAGATGGACTACGATGACCTGGGCCGTGTGGTGGCCCTCACTGGCCGGAACGCAGATGCCCAGTCCCTCCTGGCTTCCTACACTGACTATGAAGGCCGTCTCTGCGCAGAGGTGATCGGGGAACTGGTGAGCGAGATCAATGACATGGGATTTTTTGATGCGACGATCGACGGAAACGAGAAGAACATCGTCCTGAAGCTGGAGCGTGGTTCTGCTTACCCCAGCGACGAGTTCCTTAATGACCTGGCCGCGGCGGTCAAAAATGTGATAGAGGCTGACCAAATTGGATCCCGCCCAGTGACTCTGGATCAGGATGACTACGATGATGTCTACGGCGACCAGGGGTACATCAATGCCGCTGCTGCTCAGAGCATCCTTGCCGCTCAGCTGGATCGGAATGACATCCAGTTTGTGGAGAAGGAGTATGACCTGGAAGACGGCGACTATGAGGTGGAATTTGTCCTGGATGGCGTGAAATATGAGTATGAGGTGGACGCCTACACCGGCAAGGTGGCTGAGATGGACGTCGATGGCCTGGACGACCGGTATGATGACGACCAGTATGACGACGGCTGGGATGACCGGTACGATAACGGCTGGGATGACCAGTACGACGACAGGGATGACCAGTACGAC
>ERZ825896.444-NODE-444-length-54898-cov-10.922615_pt1 | contig 54898 bp, 49 predicted proteins | sample MGYA00519858_ERZ825896 | MGnify/ENA primary metagenome ERZ825896 (study PRJEB31778, sample SAMEA3449214) | human gut metagenome | biome: human gut; feature: human-associated habitat; material: faeces | place: United Kingdom | collected 2010/2012 ... | reverse complement strand
ACACCGGCTTCCGGGAGACCGTGCGGGTGGAGTATGACCCCGGGCAGGTGAGCCTCGACGCCCTGCTGCTGGCCTACTTCTATGTGATCGACCCCACGGTGGAGAACCGGCAGGGCAACGACCGGGGCAGCCAGTATCAGACCGGCGTCTACTACACCAACGAAAGCGCGAAGGAGACGGTGGAGCGCATCGCGGAGATCGAGCGGGGACGCAGCAAAAAGTTCTTCGTGGAGATCGGCCCGCTCAAGAACTACTATCCCGCCGAGGAGTACCACCAGGACTATCTGGAGAAGAATCCGAAAGGCTACTGCCATATCCCCAAGGCCGAGATGGAGCTTTTCTCCAGACTGCGCATCGATCCGGGTGACTATCAAAAGCCCGCCGCGGAATCCATCCGGGACAAGCTGACGGAGGAGCAGTACCGCGTCACCCAGGAGAGCGGCACGGAGCGCCCCTTCAGCAATGAGTTCTGGAACCAGTTCGAGAAGGGCATCTATGTGGACATCGTCACCGGCGAGCCGCTCTTTTCCTCCACGGACAAGTTTGAGAGCGGCTGCGGCTGGCCCGCCTTTACCAAGCCCATCGAGGAGCCTGCCGTGGTGGAGCTGGAGGATCTGAGCCACGGCATGCGCCGCACGGAGGTTCGCAGCCGTGCCGGGGATTCACACCTTGGCCATGTGTTCACCGGCGACCCGGAATCCCCCAACGGCGTGCGCTACTGCATCAACAGCGCCTCTCTCCGCTTCGTACCCTACGCGAAGATGGAGGCCGAGGGGTACGGATACCTGCTGGATCTGTTTGAGAAATGATTTCAGGTGCATACACATCAAGCGAAAAGCTCAGACGGCTGATCTTCAAAAGAACAGCCGTCTGAGCCTGTCGAATAACCCGGCTGTGCATTAAGCGGCAGCCGGGTTTCTCGACAGGCTGCGTCAAGACCACCGGCACAGCCGGTGGTCTTGACTGTTAAATGCGGGAATTCCGGCGGTTTTTACAATTTTTCATATTGCATGCGTTTCAGACGCTGTGATATACTGACAATGGAGGAAAACCAAATCGGGAACAGAAAACGGGGAGGAAAAACGAAATGAAGTTCAAAAAGCCGCTCTCTCTGCTGCTCGCCGCAGTGCTGCTCTGCGCGTTCGCCGTGCCGCTGCTGGAAATCCCTGCGCTCGCTGCCGATAAAGAAATACACGAGGTCGCTACCGTCGGAGTATACAAATGGATCACGATCACAGCCGGGGACGGCGGGGAGGATGTAGTTGTCACGAATGTTGTGCAGACCGGCGGTGTGCTGCCGCCCGGTATGTCGCTGGGCAAGAATGAGGATGTGTCCTGCCTTGTCGGCACGCCGACAACTCCCGGCACTTACATATTGACCGGCGAGACACACTACGAAGATAACGCAGCCTCTTGGGTGCTCCGTTGGAAGGTGCGGCTGTTTGTCGATGTCGCAGCTACTCCGACGCCAACGCCGACAGCGGCCCCAACGACCGGCACGACGACCGCACCGACGAACACCCCGACGCCGACGAATACTCCGGCGCCGACTGCCGGAGCGCCGATCATTACAAAGCAGCCGACGAAGGAGACCGTGGAGGTCGGCGGCAGCGCAACGTTTGTGGCAAACGCCACCGGCTGGGCGTGGTGCGCGTGGCGCTTTCTGAGTCCCGACGGCAAGACCGAGGTCATTTTCGACGTGACCGCCGATAAATTCCCCGGCCTTACGATCACCGGCGGTAACAGCACGACGATGTATCTTACGAATATTCCCATGGAGCTGAACGGCTGGAAGGCGGTCTGCCTCTTCAGCAGCGCAACGAATCTCTGGACCTATACCGACGGCACGGCGGTCATCACCGTGAATGCTGCCGCAACGCCCACGCCGTCTCCGACACCGGAGCCGACGGCAACGCCGGAGCCGACAGCGACGCCCACGCCGACGGAAGCCCCCACGCCCACACCGACCGTCGTTCCGGCGGCCGTCGTTGAAACGCCGACTCCGTCGCCCGAGCCGACCCCGGAGCCGAAAAAGGGCGGCCTGCTGTCCGGCGGCAAAGCACTCCCGATCGTCCTTGCTGCGGTTGCCGTGCTGCTCCTCGGCGGAGGCATCACGGCGGGAGTACTGCTTGTGCGGAAAAAGAAACAGCGCGAGGAATATGAACGTCAGGAGCGCCGGAGACAGCGCGCTTCTGCGGCGGCTGCCGGAACGGCGGCCTCCCGACGCTCCGCGCCCGCGGCTGAATGGGTCTGCCCGATCTGCGGTACCGTGAACAAAGGAAAGTTCTGCAGTGAGTGCGGCGGGGGAGAGCCCAAGAATCACGTCTGAGTCTCGCACGGCAGACCGCCGTGCGGACGGCTTCGGCCGAAAGCCCTGCGGCGCGCAGAAGAGACCGGAAAAGTCAGACAATTTATTCAAGCTGCCGAAAGGGCTTGCTGCCTTGAAGAACAGACGGCAAACCCTTTCGCGCTGCCCGGATTCTGCGGCTGCTGCCGTGACCCGCTTCCGGTTTGGCGAGCCGTTCCTGCCATGCACGGCAGCAAAAATATAATAATTTCAGACAAATGTCCCGCATAAAAAAAGATAGGGAGAGGATGCCGCCTTGAAGAAGAAAGTTCTTACTCTGTTTGCTGTGCTGCTCTGCGCGCTCGCCGTGCTGAACGTCACGGCTCTCGCCGATTTCGGCGATTTTTCCGGCAGCTCGGACTATGATTTCAGCTACGATTACAGCGATAACGACAGCAGCTGGTCATCCTCGAGCAGCAGCTCCGGAAGCAGTTACTACGATGATGACGGATATGTATCCGGCGACGCCAACCCTACGCGGATCCTTATAATGGCGCTGATCGTAGTGGTGGCGATCGTGTATTCTATGAGGACGAAAATGAAAAACAACAGCACGTCTAAGAAAGCGACCGCCCAGCGCGCCGAGCGTGCCGAGAGCCGTGCCAACCGCGCCGCGCTCACGCCCATCGGCGAATATACGAAGATCGATCCGAACTTTAACGCGGCGGCGCTGTGCGAAAAGGCGTCGAATCTCTATGTGCAGATGCAGAACGGCTGGACGGCGAAGAACATCGAGTCGCTGCGGCCGTACTTCACCGACGCGCTCTTCACGCAGATGGAGCGCTCGCTGCAGGGGTATGCGCAGCGCGGCGAGACGAACGTCGTCGAGCGCATCGCGGTGCTGGATGTGACGCCGCTCGGCTTCCACCAGACCGGCGGCGAGGACCATATCCTTCTCCGGCTGCGCACGCGCATCACGGATTACACCGTGAACGACGGCACGCAGCAGATCGTCCGCGGCAGCCGCGATCAGGAAAAGTTCATGACCTACGAATGGGATCTGCTGCGCCCGACCGGCACGCAGACGAACGCCGAGAGCGGCGAGACAAAGCGCATCACCTGCCCCGGCTGCGGCGCGCCGCTCGACGTGAACGCGAGCGCGCGGTGCCCGTACTGCGGCACGGTGATCCAGCAGCAGGCGCAGGACTGGGTCATCAGCGCCATTCGAGGGATCAAGCAGCAGACGCTGTAAAAACCGGATCAAAGGAGCCGCGGCGAACGGGATGCGCTGTGTGATCGCGCCCCGGGTTCGGCTGGATCCGGCCGCTCTGCCCGGTCATCAAAAAAATACTCCCTGCCGCATGGGCGGCCTCCTGTGTATATAGTATTGGAAAAAAGATGAGCCAGACGGATGAGTTTCATCCGTCTGGCTCTGCGGCATTCTGGAGTTATGCGGGATATTTCATCAAATGTTTTCCTGCCGGATGATCTCACGGCCCATGAGCACGCCCATGACGGAGGCCATCATCAGCCCGCGCGTCCAGCCGGACGAGTCGCCGAGGCAGTGGAGACGGCGGATGTTCGTGTTGAGATCGGCGTCCATCTTCACGCGGTTGGAGTAGAACTTCAGCTCGGGGGAGTAGAGCAGCGTTTCGTACGAGGCAAAGCCCGGCACGACCTGATCGACGGCCTTGATGAAGTTGATGATGTTCGTCATGCTGCGGTAGGGCATCGCGGCGGTGATGTCGCCGGCGACGGCGTCGGGCAGCGTCGGACGGACGTTCGACTGCGCGAGCTCCTTTTCCCAGGTGCGCTTGCCGTCGAGAATGTCGCCGTAGCGCTGCACGAGGATGTGGCCGTTGGCGAGCATGTTCGTGAGCTCACCGACCTTCTGCGCGTAGCTGATGGGCTGGTTGAACGGCACGGAGAAGTTGTGCGAGCAGAGAATGGAGAGGTTCGTGTTCGGGCTCTTCACTTCCTTGAACGAGTGGCCGTTCACGACGGCGAGACCGTTGTCGTAATTCTCCTGCGAAACAAAGCCGCCGGGATTCTGGCAGAACGTGCGGACCTTGTTTTTGAACGGCGCGGGATAGCCGATGAGCTTGGACTCATAGAGCACCTCGTTGACGGTCTCCATGATCTCATTGCGCACCTCGACGCGCACACCGATATCCACGGTGCCGGGCTGGTGGGCGATGCCGTGCTCGGCGCAGAGCGTTTCAAGCCAGTCCGCACCGCGGCGGCCCGTGGCGACGATCGTGCGCCCGGCTTCGATCTCGCGCTCCTCTTTGCCGTTGGAGATGACGCCGCCGAGACAGGTCTCGTCTTTGAGACGGAGATCAAGGCACTCCCAGCCGAAGATCAGCTCCACGCCGTTCTCGGCGAGATAGCGCTCAATGGCAAGGTAAATGCCCTGGGCCTTCTCGGTACCCATGTGGCGGATCGGGCAGTCCACAAGCTTGAGACCGGCCTGAATGGCGCGGCGGCGGATGTCCTTCACCTTGTCGGGATCGCTGATGCCCTCAATGTGGGTGTCCGCGCCGAATTCCAGATAGATGGAGTCGGCATAGTCGATGGTCTCCTGCGCGAGCCTTTCGCCGACGAGCGTCGGCAGATCGCCGCCGACCTCATGGGAGAGGGAGAGCTTGCCGTCGGAGAAAGCGCCAGCGCCGGAAAAGCCGGTCGTGATGTGGCAGTAGGGCTTGCAGTTCATGCACCGGCCGGTCTCGGCCTTGGGGCAGTGGCGCTTCTCGACACTCTGGCCTTTTTCCACGAGCGTGATGTGGCCCTTGTAGCCCTTGCGGATGAGCTCCAGGGCGGTGAATATGCCGGCAGGACCGGCGCCGATGATCAGAATATCCGTTTTCATGCTTCAACCTTCACATTCTCTATGCCGTGCTTCTCAAACTCGGCAAAGTATTCTTCCATGCGCGCGTTCAGCTCCTCCGCGTCGTCCTGGCTGATCTGCTCGGCGCTCATGTCGCGCCGCGCGAGCTCCTCGGCCAGAATGTCGTAGAAAACGGCGTCCTCATAGTCGGCGATCGCCTCATGGATGCCGCCTTCCTCGTACGCGCGGGAGGGATACGAGTGGCCGCGCCAGCGCTGAACGAGCGCGCGCATCCCGTGCTCCGGGCAGAGGGAAAAGAGCTTTTCCTCGAGATTGTCATAGTCCTCAAACCGGTCATCATCCCGGCAGGAATTGAGAATCCAGTTCCCGATGTACACCATGTCCAGAAGCCGCCGGAATTCCTTTTCCGTCAGTTCAAGCTGCATTACGATCCACTCCTCTCTGTGAACATACATTGACATCATATTATAACAAGTAATCCGGGAAATTGCTATACAATTTTTCACTTGTCATCGAAGACGTTTTCGCATATAATCTATAAACCAAATGCCGGGGAGACCGGTGTGTCGGGAGTGAATGTCATGCGGATGAAAGACGTTATCATATCGGTCACCGGCGTGCAGCAGGGCGTGAACGGCCCCGACGCCATGGAGCTCGTCACGGCCGGACAGTACGGCCAGGACGAGAAGGAAACGCTGCTCACCTGGCAGGAGAGCGAGCTCACCGGCATGGAGGGGACGAAAACGTCGCTTTGCGTGCAGCCGCGCAGCGTTGTGCTCTCGCGCGAAGGGACGCTCAACACCCGCATGGAGTTTGAGGAGGGGCGCAAGCGCTATTTCCTGTACGAAACGCCGTTCGGCTCGGCGACGATGGGGCTGAATACCCGGCGCATCGTCAACCGTCTCGGCGCGCACGGCGGCGAGATCGAGATCGATTACAGCGTGGATATGGACGATACGATCGTCGGCCGCAACCGGTTTTTCATCCGCGTGCAGGAGCCGCGCCCGAGCCATATCAGCGATGTCACTTACCCCAATTGAGTGATTCTTATGAAGCCTCCCTTGTGCAAAGGGAGGTGGCAAACCCGAAGAGTTTGACGGAGGGATTGCCGTTTTCCGAAGACTGCAATCCCCCAGTCTCGCCTTCGGCGAGCCAGCCCCCTTTACACAAGGGGGCCTTTTCATTTTTACAGATGCAGCACGTTGACGCAGAACGCCGCGGCGAGGAACCCCGCGAGATCGGCGCACAGCGCCGCGGGGACGGCGTGGCGTGTTTTGCGCACGCCCGCCGCGCCGAAGTAGACGGAGAGAACGTAAAACGTCGTCTCCGTCGAGCCGAGCATGACCGCCGCGGTGCGCCCGGCGGGGGAGTCTGCGCCGCACGCGGTGAAAATATCCCCGGCCACGGCAAGCGCGCCGCTGCCGCTCATCGGGCGCAGCAGCATGAGCGGCACGGTCTCCGGCGGAATGCCGAGAAAGGAGAGCGCGGGCCGCAGCAGCGCCGTGAATGCGTCGATCGCGCCCGAAGCGCGCAGCGCGCCGACCGCCGGGAGCAGACATACGAGCACCGGCGCAATGCGCCCCACGGTGCGAAGCCCTTGGAGAGCGCCGTCGGTGAGAGCGGAAAAAACGTCTGTTCCGCAAAAGAGCGCGTATCCTCCAACGCCCGCGGCAAGCAGCGCGGGGAGAAGCTGAAAAAGCATTTTCATGGCGCTCTCCGGAAAAGTCGCTCGGCGAGCAGCCCCGCGGCCACGCCCGCCGCAGACGATATCCACACCGCGGGCAGAATATCGAACGCGTTTTCCGCGCCGCAGGCCGAGCGCAGCGCCGCGGCGGTCGTCGGGAGGAGCTGGATGGACGCGGTGTTGAGTACGGCGAGACGGCACAGCTCGTCGGACGCCGCCTCTTTGCCGGAGAGCGCGTGCAGCCGCTGCGCGGCGCGGATGCCGGCAGGCGTGGCGGCATTGCCGAGCCCGAGCAGATTTGCGCTCATGTTGCAGGAGAGCTCCCCGGCCAGCTCCGGATCGCTCCGGGACGAGGGGAACAGCCGTCCCAGCACCGGGCGCAGCGCGCGGGAGAGCTTTTCGGTCAGCCCCGAGCGCTCCATGACCTTGAGAAGGGCGCTGTAGAAGATCATCGGCCCGGCGAGCGAGAGCGTGAGCTCCACGGCGCTCTCCGCGCCCTGCACCGCCGCCGCCCCGACCGCGCCCGCCGAGCCGGTGAGCGCGCCGAAAACGACCGACACAAAAAGAAGGATGACCCAGACGTACGACATAGCCATGGCGATACCTCGACCGGAAAAAATTACCAATAAAAAACGGGGCAGCTGCATCTTGCAATTTCGTATCGGCCAGTATAGAATTTTGTCGAAAAGAGTATTTAGGTAAGGGGTGTGCGGATCTATGAAATCAACGGGGATCGTCCGTCGGATCGACGATCTGGGACGAGTGGTGCTGCCGATCGAGCTGCGCCGGACGCTGGATCTGGAGGTGCGCGATCCGGTGGAGATTTTTATCGAGGGCGACGCCATCGTCCTTCGGAAGTACGACGCTGCGTGCCTGTTCTGCGGCGCAACGCGCGAGCTTCTCTCCTACCGGGGAAAGCAGATCTGCCGGAACTGTCTTCGCCGGCTTCGGGAGGAAACAAACGAATAAATAAGGCTGCCGCATACAAAGCATATGCGGCAGCCCTTTTTGTATACCTATACCCGAAAATCACGCGTCTGACGCGCGGTTTCGGGTATACAAAAAAGAGGCTGCCCCGTGTGGGACAGCCTCTGAAGTATGTATCCGGGTAGCGTCGATCAATAAAGCGAGGCGATCACATCCACGCATTTCTCGATACCGAGCGAGCCGGAATCGAGGATGATGTGGTAGTGGTTCATGTTGCCCCATTCGAGATCGGTGTAGAACTGATAATAGAGCGCGCGGCGCTTGTCCTTGTCGCGCAGACGCTTCTCGGTCGGCTCCTCGGTCTCGCCGTATTTTTCCACGATGCGCTTGGCGCGCTTTTCAAAGTCGGCATGGACGAACACCTTGAGAAGATCGGCACTGCCTTCGAGAATGGCGTCGGCGCAGCGGCCGACGATCACGCAGTTTTCCTTCTGGCCGAGCTCAAGAATGATGCGGCGCTGGATCGCCCAGAGATAGTCCTGGTTGGACGGCACGCCGAACGAGCGCACCGAGGAGAACGCCGCCGCCGTCCAGCTGCTGTGGGAGGCGTATTCGCTCTCGTTGGTGATGTATTCCTTGGAAAGCCCGCTCTCTTCGGCCAGCCGGTCGATCAGCTCATGGTCGTAGCAGGGGATGCCGAGCCGATCGGCGACTTCCTTGCCGATGGTGCGTCCGCCGCTGCCAAACTCACGTCCGATGGTGATGATGCGTTTCTTTTCCATAAAAACAGCCTCCTTATAACCGGTAGGTGGTGAATTTCTGTATTCGTATTATAGCACGTTTCTTTGCCGGGGAAAAGCGAAAATTACTCTTCCGCGCCGGTTTCTTTTTCGCGCACGAGCGCGGCGTGGTAAAGATCGTTTCGGCTCTGTCCCGTCTCGGCGGCGGCGCGCTTGGCCGCGTCCTTGAGCTTCATGCCCCCGGCGCGGTATTCCTCTACGAGCGCGAGCGCATCCTCAAGCGGGAGGCGCGGCCCCTTTTCGACCGGCGCGCCGCGGATGACGAGAACAAATTCCCCGCGAGGCCGCTCGGCGCGGTATTTTTCGAGCGCTGCGCCGATCGTCGTGCGGACGATCTCCTCATGCAGCTTCGTGAGCTCGCGCCCGAGCGCAATGTCCCGGTCGCCGAGCACATCGTAAAGATCGCCGAGCGTTTCCGCGAGCTTGTGCGGCGCTTCGTAAAGGACGATCGTCCTGTGCTCGTGCCGCAGCGTTTCGAGATGCTCCTTCCTTGACTTGTTCGATGTGGAGAGAAAGCCTTCAAACGTGAACCGTTGCGTCGGCAAGCCGGACATGGCGAGCGCTGTGATGACCGCGCTCGGCCCCGGGGCCGCCGATACCGTGATGCCGTGCTCCCCGCACAGCCGCACCAGCTCCTCGCCGGGGTCAGAGATTGCGGGCATACCCGCGTCGGAGACAAGAGCGCAGCTCTCCCCTCCGAGAAGCCGGGGGAGAATGACGGCGGCGCTTTCCACCTTGTTGTGCTCATAATAACTGATGAGCGGGCGGCGGATGCCGAAGTGGTTGAGGAGCTTTAATGTGACGCGCGTATCCTCCGCGGCGATGAAGTCCACGCTTTTGAGCGTTTCGATCGCGCGGGGGGAGAGATCGTTCAGATTGCCGATGGGCGTTCCCACCAGATACAATGTTCCGGCCATAAAGATTATGCCTCCCAGTGGCAGATTTTCCGGTATTCTTCGGTTTCGCGGCCGTCTGCGCCGCGCAGCAGGACATTTTCGCAGCGCATGGCGCTCACCGGCGCGCCCTTCACGGCTTCCATGAGAAAAATGGGCGCGAGCTTTCCCGGCGCGGAGAAAACGTCCCGCCGGCGCACCGGCGTGAGATGGGCGTTGTGCAGCGCCGCGAGAATGTCGCTCTCGCGCTTTCGCCGGTGGACGAGAAAAAATTGCCCGTCGGGCTTGAGATACCGCGCAGAGGCGGAGCAGAGCTCCGAAACGGTCGCGCTTTCGGTGCGCTGCGCGGCGCGCTCCGCGTTGGGAGATACGGCGCCGCGTCCCGCCGGAAAGTACGGCGGATTGGATACGATAAAATCGAGACTTTCACTCTCGAACGGCGCGCTCCGGTAATCGGCGCAGACGGCCTCGCCGCGCTCTTCAAGCGCAAAGGCGCGCAGATTCTCCCGCGCGCTTGCCGCGGCGCTCTCCCGGATATCCACGCCGGTCATGCGGCGGCTTTCATCGCCCAGCAGGAGAAGCAATAAGAGTATCCCGCTGCCGCAGCCGAGATCTGCGCCGTATGTCCCGTGCGCGTCTTTGGCAAAGTCCGCAAGCAGCAGCGCGTCCGTTCCGGCTCTCTCGCCGGTAAAAAGATTCCAGTCCATGCAATCATTATAAAATAAATACGGCGGCATGACAAGCCCGAAAGGGCAGGCATACCGCCGTTGTGAGCCGCGGGAGTGGCACCTCCCGCAGCCGAAGAAGGATTACTGCTCCTCGATGGCCTCGATGGGGCAGTTGCTGGCGCAGGAACCGCACTGGGCGCAGACGTCCTGGTTGATCTCGTAATGATCAGCGCCTTCGGAAATCGCGTCGCAGGGGCACACGCTCGCGCAGGTGCCGCAGGAAATGCAGCTGTCGGTAATGACGTACATTGGTATGTACCTCCTCTTTTTGGGATACCCGCATTGTAACATATATCCCTTAAAATGCAACCCAAAAATTTTTCCCTGCCGGAAAATTTTTAAAAAGCGAGAAAATACGAGAAAAACGAAGAAATAATGCGAATGAACGAGATGGGAAAAGACAAAACGCCGAATTTCCCGCTTTCGGCGTAAAGCGGGCGTTTCAGAGAGTTGAGAATTTGACGTTTCTTGACTATTATACAGTCAAAGAAAAGGTTAAAGAAAGTCAAAGTCAAAGATAACCTGGTCAAGGAAGGGATGCCGCTATGGGGACAAGTGATCGGATCGCACGGTTCATTCTGGACGCGCTGGAAAGCGCGGACGGAACGGCGGAGCTGCAGCGAAGCTCTCTGGCCGACCGTTTCGGCTGTGTGCCGAGCCAGATCAACTATGTGATCGCCACGCGGTTCAGCCCAGAACGCGGGTACATGGTCGAGTCGCGGCGCGGCGGCGGCGGATACATCCGCATCACGCGCGTGCAGCCGGACGCCTCCCAGTTCATCATGCACACGGTAAACGCCGTGGGCCGGGAGTTGGATAAGCCGACGGCGGACGCGCTGCTCCACAACGCCGTGAACGCCGGTGCGCTCGAGGTTCCCTTTGCCCGGCTGATCGCCGCGGCGGTCAGCGAGCGGGCGCTCCACGCCGTTCCGGTCGAGATCCGGAAGACGGCGCGCTCATCCATATTCAAACAAATGCTGCTCACCACAGCATCCGACGGATTTTTTGAAAGGAGATCATTACAATGAAATGCGAGATCTGCAAGAAGAACGAAGCTCAGTTCTATTATAAGGAATCCATTAACGGAAAGACCACGGAAAAGCACCTGTGCGCCGAATGCGCCCATAAGGAAGGTCTGGACAGGATCTTCGAGCACGAGGCGAACAGCATGCTGACCTCCTTCGGCAAGATGATGGACAGCTTTCTGCTGCCGGACGTTGATTTCTTCGGCTTTGGCCGTCTGCCGTCGATCGGCGAGATGTTCGAGCCGCTGCGGACGCTCTCGGAGCATGAGCCGGAAGCCGAAATGCACGAGGAGGCCGACCCGCTCGAGGCGAAGGCCGAGGAGAAGGGCGAGGAAGCTCTGGGTCACAAGGGCGAGGAGCCGAGCGTGCGTGAGGACGCCTATCCGCTGGAGGCGGAGGCGGAGGAAAACGCCGAGGAGGCTTTTGAGCAGCGCCGCGAGCTGAACGCTCTGCGCCACAAAATGCACCAGGCCGTCGAGGAAGAGGATTTTGAAACGGCCATCGAGCTGCGCGACATGATCCGGAAAATGGAAAACAAATAAAGCCTTTGCAGCTTTATATATCGGAACGGAGCGGGTTTTTACCCGCTCCGTTTTTTTAAAACCACGCGCTCTGCCGCTCCGGATGATTGAGAAACGGAAAATCTGTCAACCATCGGCAGGGGAAGGAGACGACGAATATGAACGACCGATTTACCGAAAAGGCGAGAAACGCCATTGAAAAGGCGCGCGCCGCCGCCATGGAGCTGGGCCACAGCTACATCGGCACCGAGCACCTTCTGCTCGGCATCGTGCGCGAAAATGACGCGCTCGGCTCGCGCGTGCTGCGCGAAAACGGCTTTGAGGAAGATCTTGTGATGGATCTCATCGAAAAGGCTGCCGGCCGCGGCGCGCCGGGCATGCCGGTGCAGGGTCTCACGCCCCGCTGCAGGCGTGTCATCGAGATCGCCGTAGCGGAGGCAAACCGTCTGCGCCACAGCTATGTCGGCACGGAGCATCTGCTCATGGGCATATTGCGCGAGCCGGAGAGCACCGCCGCGCACCTTTTGACCGCCGCTGGCGGCGATCTCAACAAGATCTATACGGATGTTTTCACCCGCTTCACATCGAGCGACTACCGCGCCGCGGCGCGCAGCGGCGGCGTCGGGCAGCGCACGGCGGTGCGCCATGCGGAAACGAAGAATCTTGACCAGTACAGCCGCGATCTCACGGAGATGGCCTCGCGCGGCGAGCTCGATCCCGTGATCGGGCGCGACAAGGAGATCGCGCGCGTCATCCAGATCCTCTCGCGCCGGTCGAAAAACAACCCGGTGCTCATCGGCGAGCCGGGCGTCGGCAAGACCGCCGTGGCCGAGGGGCTTGCCCAGCGCGTCGCCCATGGCGAGGTGCCGGAGAATCTGCGCGACAAGCGCATTGTATCGCTCGATCTCACCGGTATGCTCGCCGGGACAAAATACCGTGGCGACTTTGAGGACCGGCTGAAAAACGTTCTCAAGGAGGTCGGCAAGGCGAAGGACGTCGTGCTCTTCATCGACGAGCTGCATACCGTGATCGGCGCGGGCGCGGCAGAGGGTGCGATCGACGCGGCGAATATCCTCAAGCCCGCGCTCTCCCGCGGCGAGATCCAGATCGTCGGCGCGACGACGCTCTCGGAATACCGCAAGCACATTGAAAAGGACGCCGCCTTTGAGCGGCGCTTCCAGCCTGTCACAGTCGCCGAGCCGACGGAGGACGAGAGCGTTCAGATCCTGCGCGGCCTGCGCGACCGGTACGAAGCGCACCACGGATTGAAGATCACGGACGAGGCGCTCACTGCCGCGGTGAAGCTCTCCGCGCGGTATATCAGCGACCGTTTTCTCCCGGACAAGGCGATCGACCTTGTGGACGAGGCTGCGTCGCGCGTGCGCATGGAAAATCTGGCCGCTCCGGACGAGATGAAGACCATCGAGGCGAAGCTCGCAACGCTGTCCGCCCAGAAGGAGGAGGCTGTCCGCGCGCAGGACTATGAGCTTGCCGCGCAGCTGCGCGACCGGGAACGCTCCGAGCGCGGCGCGCTCGAAAAGGCGCGCGGCGAATGGGACGCCGCGCGCGGCGGTCACCGCGGCGTTGTATCCGCCGAGGACATCGCCGCGGTCGTCTCCGGGTGGACGGGCATCCCTGTCACAAGCCTTACCGAGAGCGAGAGCGAGCGGCTGCTGCATATGGAGGATGTGCTGCACCGCCGCGTGATCGGGCAGAACGAAGCGGTCGCGGCGGTGGCGCGCGCCATCCGGCGCGGCAGAGTCGGGCTCAAGGACCCGCACCGGCCCGTCGGGAGCTTTCTCTTTCTCGGCCCCACGGGCGTCGGCAAGACGGAGCTTTGCCGCGCGCTTGCCGAGGCGATGTTCGGCGACGAGAACGCCATGATCCGCGTCGATATGTCCGAGTATATGGAAAAGCACACGGTATCAAAGCTCATCGGCTCGCCGCCGGGCTACGTCGGCTTTGACGAGGGCGGCCAGCTCACCGAAAAGGTGCGCCGCAAGCCCTACAGCGTCGTGCTCTTCGACGAGATCGAAAAGGCGCACGAGGACGTGTTCAACCTGCTGCTGCAGATCATGGACGACGGGCGGCTCACTGATTCGCAGGGACGGACCGTCGATTTCCGCAATACCGTGATCGTGATGACATCGAACATCGGCGCGCGAGCCATCACGGACCGCCGCACGGCGCTCGGCTTTTCCGGTCTGGACGGCACGCCGGAGCGGAGCTATGCCGAGATCCGCGAGGCGGTGACCGCCGAGCTCAAAAAGACGTTCCGTCCGGAATTTTTGAACCGCATCGACGAGATCATCGTTTTCCACCGGCTCACCGGCGAGGACCTCCGCGTCATCGCCGGGAACATGGTGCAGACGGTGGCGCTGCGCGCTGCCGCGCTCGGCGTGCATCTCACGGTGACGCCCGAGGCGGTCGCCAGACTCGCCGAGGCCGGGTACGATCCGGATTACGGCGCGCGTCCCCTGCGCCGCACGGTGCAGACGCAGCTGGAAGACCCGCTCGCCGAAGCGCTGCTCACGGGGGAGCTTTCCTCCGGCGGCGAAGCGGAGGCGGTCGTGGACGAGACCGGACACGTCGCGGTGCGCGCCAAGGGCGCGCTCACGGCGTCGTGAGCGATGTGCCGGGGTAGTAGTGCGTTAAGATCTCCTGCCACGTCGAGCCGTTTTTTGCCATGACGTTCGCCCCATACTGGCTCATGCCCGCGCCGTGGCCGCTGCCGGAAACGGTAAAGAGAAAGCTGCGGCCCGTCCACGCGAGCGTGAAGTTTGCCGAGCGCAGCGAGAAGATCAAGCGCATTTTCGTCCCCGGTACGGAGACGTCCCCGACGCGGACGGACGAAACGCGCCCGCTCGGATCGACCGTCCGCTCGCCGATCCAGTCCGGCGGCTGGGCGGAGAGGTCGGCATCCGGGTATGCCGCGAGAAATTTTTCCCGGAAGCTCTCCGGGGAAAACTCCGCGGTCGTGACGAAATTCGGAACGTCTGAGGCCGTTTCGGGACTCGAAACGCTCACGAGATACGGCACATCGCCGCCCCACACGGCGGCGCCGCTCTCGGTATACCCGGCGCTGGAGGCGTGGAAGCACGCGGTGATCGGCTCGCCGTCGTAGACAAGATATGCCCCGTCTGTATCGCGCACGGCCTCTTCGATGCGCGTTTCCCAGAGATCATACTGCCCGCCCCAGCGCTCGCGGCGCTCTTCGACCGTGAGGTACACCTCACAGCAGCCGGGATCGTCGCAGAGGGCGCACTGCGGGTGCGCCGCCGGGGGCGCGCTCCGGCGCGCGAGCGCGTAGCTTCGCGCGGCAACGGCCTGCGCGCGCAGCGCGTCCGGCTCAAAGGACGCCGGCATCTCCCCGGCGACGACGCCGGGAAGGTATTCCGCCATGGAGAGCGTTTCCACCTCGCTGCCGCGCAGCAGGGTGACGCCCGTGAGAGCATCAAAACCGGAAAAAGCGTCCGCGGTACTCTCCGGCGCGGCGGACGCGGCGGGGGAGACCTCCGGCAGCGCTTCGCCCCCGGAGAGCCCGGCGGCGTGCTGCACCGTGACCGGCAGCAGCAGGGAAAAGAGCAGCGACAACACGCTCATCAGCATACAGTGCTTCATCCTATATACCCCTCTCTTGACGATAAACCAAAAGGAGTATAAAATACCATTCATACTCCCTCGTTCCCAGCACCGGACAAGCGGCGCTCACGGGAAACTCTATGAGGACAGGGGCTTTCCTATGCAGAAAAACGCATGGACATATACGATGGCGGGGACCGTGTTCGCCGCGGTCGCTGTTATGCTGCACTGGCTTCAGGTGCAGAAGATCTTCGATCCCGAAACCGGCCTTCCGACGCTCCACGCGCCGATCACGACGCTGCTCGTCGTGGTTCTCGTTCTCGTCGCCGCGGCACTCTGGTGGCTGTCGGGCCGCATGAAGACTGACTGCGCCCCCGAAGAACCGGAGGACGCGCTCGCCCTGCCGCACCGCGAGACCGGCTGGATCCTTATCGCCGCGGCGGCGCTCGCCGCGCTCGGCTCGGCGTACCTCTTCTTCAAGGAGGACAGCACGCTTATGAAGGCCGCGGCGCTGCTGGGCATCCTGTCCGCGCCCGTGCTCGCCATGATGCCGCAGATCCCCCGCTGGGGCGGCTTCGGCGCGGCGCTCAGCGTGCTGCCGGTGCTGTTTTTCTGTCTGTGGCTCGTGGTGTTCTATAAGGAAAACGCCGCGAACCCGATCCTCTGGTCGTACGGTATGGAGATCCTTGCCATTGCGATGTGCCTTCTCGCGGTGTTCCGGCTGAGCGCGTATCTTTTCTACCGCGCCAAGCCGCGCCGGGCGATCTTCGCGTGCATGCTCGCGCTCATAACGAGCCTCGCCACGCTCACCGACAGCGTCTCTCTCGGCGCGCGCGCCGTGCTCGGCGGCTGGGGTATCGGCACCGCGGTCATGTGCTGGATCATCATCAACAACTTCGTTCCTCCCGCGCCGGAGGAAGATACATATTGAGCCTGTCAAACGAGACCCGCTACGCTGGGCTCTCGTTTGAAAAAGCTGTGGCTCGCCGCAGCGCACTCGCTGCGCTTGCACGTTTGCGAGCCGAGAAGTATTTTTGCCGACGCACATGTCGCCGGCAAAAATGATTTAAACTCCATTTGCGCCTGCGGGCGCAAACTCTGCGAGGCTTCTTTGACAAATTGAATTGCCCGCCGGAATGGATGTTCCGGCGGGCAATTTTGCGCTTTTCTTATTTCGTATGCACCGTGAGCTGGGGATAGGGGATGTCGATGCCCTTTTCATCGAAGAGCAGCTTGAGAGAGCGGTTGAGCGCGCGGCGCGCGGCGAAAATGTTCTCCTCCGTTGCGGAGACAATGAACTTGAGCACAACGCCGCTCCCGGCGAGCTCTTCCACGCCGATATACTGCGGCACGTCGAGAAATACGCCGCGGTTCTCTTCATACATGGCGGGCAGCGCGTCGGTGATCACGGCCTCCACGGCGCGGAGATCGGCGTCATAGCCAATGGAGATCGTGCTCACTGCCACAGATGTTTTCTGCGAGCGGTTCTGGAAATTCCGGATCTCGGAATTGTTGATGATCTTGTGGTTGCCGCCGGAATCCTCGAGCGTCGTGGTGCGCACGCTGATGTCTACGACCTTACCGCGGAAATCGTCGAGCACGAGGATATCGCCGACGTTGTAGCGCCCTTCGGCGATGAGGAAAATGCCCGTGAGCACATCCTCAATGAGCGACTGCGCGCCGAAGCCGATAATGAGCGTTACAACGCCGACGCTTGCGAGCGAGGCCGTTACGTCCACGCCGAGCGCACGCAGCCCGAAGAAGACCGAGAGCAGCACGGCCGTATAGGAGAGAATGCTCCGCGTGAGCGAGCACACGGTTCTCGCGCGCGTCTCCTTCGGCAGCTTTAAGAGAAGGGCGAACACGCCGTAGCCGATCCAGATGAAGCCCAGATGCCGGAACATGTCGGCCAGCCCTGGCGTGAGCGGGCGCAGAACATAGCCCAGCGCGCAGAGCACAACGGAAACGATCAGCAGAACGGGGGATTTTTTGACGGGTTTCATGAAGCGGCCTCCTTATACGGCGTTGTGCGGACGGTCTCGGCAAAGTCAAAGGGCTCGGTCTCGCCGTCCGGCAGAAAATATACATGGATGGTCACAAGCTCCGCATGCTCCTCCGGCAGCGGGAGAGTGACAATGCAGCTGTAGTCGTTTTTCTCGATGGACGCGGCGGAGGGATCAAAGCCCTCGACCTCCGGCCAGACAAAAACGGTGTCCGCATCGAGTGTGGATAGATCGTTTCCGACAATCGCGTCGGGGATCGTGCCGCCCTCGGCAGGAGTGAGATAAACGCTCACCGTGTCGCCCTCGGCGTCGTAGCCGCAGGCGATCGTGAAGCGCTGCGCGGCGGGACGCTCGGCGGCGAGCGTTTCCACGCGCCCGTCGGCGTGCGTGATCGTAACGCGCACCGACAGCGTGCTTTCCACGGCGCTGTCGGCATAGAAATCCGGGTGCGCCTCACGCACGGAGGAATACGTCTCGCGCATCGTATGGTATTTGCCGCTCTCGATGCTGCTTTCCGGAATGGGGTATGTGCTCACCTCGTCCGGAAAGTTGGGATCAAAGAATGTGATTTCCGCGGAAACGATGTCCTCCGGCACGGGGAAACGCACCTCGACCTCGCAAAGCGAGGCGAACGAGAAATACCGCAGTGTGGGATCCGGCGCAGAGGCGGGCTCTTCCGCGGGCGTCTCGGTGGGGGCGGGCGCGGCGGTCACGACCGGCGCGGGTTCAGCGTCCGGCGTCCTGGCGGGCGCTTTCAGCAGCGCGAGAAACGGCAGCAGCAGCGCCGCGGCCGCGAGCGGCGCATACTTCGTCCGGCGGCTGCGCCGAGGCTCGTAGGGCGGTTCATATTCGTGCGTTGTCTGGTATGTCTCCGGCGCGGCGGGGGAGCGCAGGGGCTTTTCCGAGCTGTATTCATAAATATCGTCGGCGATGGCACTTCACCTCCCGGGTAGATATCCATGCGGGTTTATTTTACCATTCTTCCGCGCCGCGCGCAACAGAAAAGGCGCTGCCGCTTTGTTAAAAACGGCAGCGGCTTTTTCCCGGTCACGCCGGCTGCGGCCGGATCTCTATCGTCCGTCCGCCGAGGTTTTCGTAAACGCGGTGCGAAACGGAGAGAACGGTGCGCCCCTCGGAGGCGCGGCGCAAGGCTTCGAGCACGCGCGCCTCGGTATCGGCGTCAAGATTTGCGGTGATCTCGTCGAGCAGCAGCACGGCGGGGTCTGCTGCCGCGGCGCGGGCGATGGAGAGAAGCTGCCACTCGCCCTGCGAGAACATGCCGTCGGTGCACACCGTATCGTAGCCCTCCGGCAGCGATGCAATGGCCGCGTCGATCCCGGCGAGCCGGGCGGCGCTTTTTGCCATTTCCTCCGTGATGCGTGCATCGCCCAGCGTGATCTGGTCGAGCACGGTGCCCGGCACGCGGGAGAAAGGCTGCTCCACGCAGCCGATGCACGCGCGCCGCTCGCTGTCGGTAATATCCGAAACGTCCACGCCGCCGATGGTGATACTGCCGCTCTCCGGCGGATAGAGCCCGAGCAGCAGCTTGAAAACGGTGCTCTTTCCCGCGCCCGTCCGGCCGACGAGCGTTACCTGCTCGCCCTGCTTCACGGTCATGGAGAAGTCCGTTAAAACGCTCTTTTCCCCATAGCCGAACGTCACATGCGAGAGCACGATGTCGCCCCGCGCGGCGCTCTCCCGCTCTTCGGGGATGGTACGCTCCGGCTGGGCGAGAAAGGCGTCGATACGCTTTACGCCCGCCATGGCGGATTGAATGGTCTGGATCTCCATGCCGAGACTTTCGATCGGCGTGAAAATGCGGGAGATATAATGGATAACGGTGACGGACGTGCCGACCGACATGCCGAACAGCGCCAGGATCTCCGCTTTGCCGGAGGCGGAGAGCAGCATGACGACGCCGACCACGGCGGCGTTCAAAAGGAGCACGACCGGCGAATAGACGGCGTCGTAGAAATTTGTCCGCTCTACGGCGGCGTAGCTCTCACCGATGCGCCGGTCGTACCGGCGCTCCATGTAGTCCTCCAGACCGAGCGCGCGGATCGTGCGGATGTTGTGCAGCGTTTCCGGCACCTGCCCGGAAACGGCGGCGACGGCGCGGCGGTTATCGAGCTGCGCTGCGAGCATCCGCTTCTGTACATGGCGCGTGAATACGGCGAACAGCGGCAGCACCAGCAGCAGGATGAGTGCGAGACCGGTGTTTTTCGCTGCGATGACCGCCATAATGGAGAGAATGCGGCAGGCATCCGCCGCCATGCTGATGATGCCGGAGGTGAAAAGTGCCTCCACGGTGTCCACATCGCCGGAAAAGCGCGCGGCCACCTCACCGGGGTTTTGCCCCGCGAGCGTGCCGGCGGGCAAAAGCGTCAGCTTCCGGGACATTTCCGAGCGCAGCGCGTGGGTCATCTTCTGGCCGAACAGCACGAGCAGGCTCTCCTGCGCGCTGGAGAGAAGACCCTCCAGCGCGAGACTGCCGAAATAGAGCAGCACCGCGAGCGCGGAGAGCGGCATGCCGCCGGTCAGCCGGTCAATGACGCGCCCGAGCAGCAGCGGCGGGAGGAGCGACGCGCCAACGCTCGCCGCCACGCAGAGAAGAGTACCCGCGGTGAGAAGAGGCCGTGCCGCGGCAGCAGACCGGATCGCGGCGAACACGCCGCTATTCTGCTTTGTCTTCATGCTCTGCCCCTCCTGTCTGGCTTTCGTAGAGCTGGCGGTACACCGGAACGGACGCCATCAGCTCCGCGTGTGTGCCGACGGCCGTTTTTCCGTCCTCCATAAAAATCACCTGCCGCATCTGCGGAAAATGGTACAGCCGGTGCGAAATAAGGAACACGGTTTTATTCTTCGCGTATTCCTGCAAGTTGGCGAACACCGTGTCCTCGGTTTTGCGGTCAAGCGCGGAGAACGGATCGTCCAGAATGAGGACGGGACGCGGGTGCGCGAGCGTTCTCGCCAGCGCGAGCCGCTGTGCCTGCCCGCCGGAAAGACGTGTGCCGCCGCTGCCGATCACGGTATCGAGTCCGTTTTCCGTGGCGAGCACTTCGTCCTTCAGAGCGACGGCGGCGAGATACGGCATTGCGTCCTGTTCACTGCCGCAGAGGACATTATGGCGCACCGTATCGGCGCTGAGCTCCGGGTCGTGGCCGAGATACCCGACGGTCGCGGCGATCTGCCGCGGCGTGAGCGCGGAAAACTCTTCCGGCCCGAATTTTGCCGAGCCGCCGTAGGGCGCTTCGCAGAGAAACACGCGCCCGAATGTGGACTTGCCGCAGGCGACGGGACCGGTGACGCCGATGATGTCGCCGGGGCGCGCCGTGATGCTCAGGCCGGAGAAGACCGGCTCATCTCCGTAGGCAAAGGAGAGATCTTTGAGCGTCACCGTTTCGGGCGCCGGGATATCCAGTTCCGGGAGCTCCTCCGGCTTTTTCATCAGCGGCTTGATGCGCTTCCAGGATACCTCCGCCTTCTGCACGGAGTTGAAGAGCTTTGCGGCCTTGGAGGATTTGACCGTCAGCTTCGTAAAGCAGGAGAGGAACGTAGTGAACGCCGCAATGTCCCATGTGTTCCATCCGGTACCGAGAACGTTTTTTGCGCCCAGCCACAGTATGAACAGCACGCCCGCGTTGGACACGGCCAGATACAGCGGCGGCAGCGCCGACTGCTGCACATTGCTGCGCACGGCGGCGGTCTCGCAATTTTTCAGCGTGTCCTCATACCGCTCCGCGCGGGCGTCCTCGCAGCCGTGGATGCGGTAGGTCACGGCGTTCTGCGCGCGGTCGAGCGTGGCGGCGCTGAGCGCGCCCGCGGCCTTTTTATACGCCGCGCCCGCGCGCTGCACCGGCTTTTTCATCCGCGCGGCGCATACATAGGATACCGGCGTAAAAAGCAAACTGAGCAGCGCGAGCCGCCAGTCGTACACGAGCAGCATCACCATATAGCCGACAAGCGCCACGCCGGTATCGAAGATCTCGGTGGTGAATTTCCGCATGCCTTCCACGCAGTCGTCCACGTCGGAGATGGCTTTGGTCATCAGTTCGCCCGCGCCCTCCTTTTCGAGAGACGCGCGGCTCTGCCGCACCAGACCGGCGTAAAGAATGCCCTTCATCCGGCGGTTGATGTTGTTGGCAAAGCGGCGGACATAAAAGCGCTTGATAAACCGCGCTGCCTGCACGAGAAGCGTGACGAGAATATAGCCGAGCACGAGCGCAGCCATGTTCGCGGCACTCGCATTCCCGCCGAGGATATCGGCGAGACACTGGGCGAGCCGGCCCTCGTACCACGGCCCGGCCAGAAGGCCGATGTTGTATACGAGCCCCGAGAGCGTCACGAAGAGCAGCGGCAGCCATTCCAGCCGGAAATAGGAGCCGATCGCGTCCGCGCGGAAGCTCTTATTCTTATTCTTCATCGGCGGACGCCTTCTTTGCAGCGCTTCGGAAATGCGGGAATCCCGCGCGGCTCTCGGTCTTGGAGGCCGTGTAAAGCTTATGGAGCGATGCGGCGAACGCGGCAGCCTCGTCCTTTGTGAGCGCGCTTGTCAGGTATTCATAAAACGCCGCTTCGATCTCCGCTTTGGAGGACTTCAGACTCTCCGCCTTTTCCGTGGGATACAAAAGCTGGCTGCGCCGGTCGTTGGGCGCGTCCCGGCGGACAAGATACCCCTTCGCTTCAAGATTTTTCGTCCGCCGCGCAATGGCGGCCTTGTCCGCGTGCAGAAGCTCGGCGAGCGCGGCCTGCGTGCAGCCGGGATGGTGGCGCAGCGCGTGGATCAGATCGATCTCCGCCGTGCCGACGCCCTCCTCGCGCAGCGAGAGCAGCACCAGCTTTTCCGCCTCACGCGCGATCTTGGTGATTTTCCGTTCCGTAATGTCCATAGACGCCTCCGGAGAATAGAATAAAAGTTGCAGGTACATCGTTGTATGTACAACTATTATAGTGCGGCGCTGCCGCCTGTCAAGAAAAAACTCCCTCCGTCCCGCGCTTTTCCACGGACGGAGGGAGATATAATTCAGTTTTTCCGGAAATAGATGTTCAGATCGACGTCGCCGTCGATGCCGTTCACCGAGCCGGTGCTCGAATACTGCCACATATCAAAGTTGAATACGATGCGCGGCTTCGCCTCGTATTCGGCGTACCAGAATTCGTAGTCGGAGAGCTGGCGCAGTATGTATTTCCGGTAGCCGAGATACTGCGTGAAATAGATCATCGCGTCATACCCGGCGTCCTCGACGGCGCGGCAGAACGTTTTGGCGCTCTCGCAGAGCACCGCGCGCGAAACGGTATATGTGCGCGCGTCGCTCCCGCCGACGATCTCCCAGTCGAACACGACCGGAAACGTGACCCTGTACGGGCGGATCGCGTTGAGCACGAAAGCGGCTTCCTCGGCGGCTTCCTCGGCGTTGATCGCCTGCGAATAGAAGTAAACGCCGACCTTCAGCCCGGCGGCGGTCGCCCCGGCGATGTTCTTTTCAAAGTATTCGTCCGTATAGATCTGGCCGGCGGTCGAGCCGCGGTAGCCGACGCGGATCATCGCAAAGTCGATGCCGTCGGCGGCGACCTTTTCCCAGTCAATGTCGTACTGGTGCTCGGAAACATCGATGCCGGTGAGATATTTCCCGCCGGAATACTGCATCCGGCCCCGGCTGTCGGCCGAAAAGCCGTCCGGCGCCCAGGCGAGCATCGGAAAGCCGTTTGAGCGCACCGCGGCGCTTGCCGCGATCTCCGCTTCGGGGGAGAGAGGCGCTTCGCGCAGCTCTTCGGGCAGCGGCGTTTCCGAAGGCGTGCCGGAGGTGTCCGGCGCGGCGGTGGGCGCGGCGGTATTCTCCGGCGTTTCCGCGCCGGACGGGCGGCCGAGCAGCGAAACGACGCCGATCACCGCGCCGAGAAGCAGCGCCGCGAGCACGGCCCAGAGAACGATGCGCCCCGCGCGCGGGCGCGTCTTGAGCGCCGTGCCGCCGGAATGGTCAGAGCGTTTTGCCATAGGTCTTTTATCCTTTTCTTTCTTTGGAAAAAGAGACCCGCGGGAGCGGGTCTCTTTTTATAAGACGGAAGGGGAGGGGAAAACGTTCACTCCGCCGCGATCATGTAATAATATACCGGCTGACCGCCGCTGACAAGGGAAACATCCGCCTCCGGGAAGCAGGAGGTGAGACTCTCGGCGACGCCGTTGGCGTCGGTCTCGGTCACGTCCTGGCCGTAGTACACGGTGAGGAATTCCGGCTCGAGCTCGCCGAACGCCCAGTTGAGCTCCTTGAGGAGCGTCGGGAGACTGGCGTAGCTGCCGAGCAGCTTTCCGTCGAGCAGAGCGAGATACTCGCCCGCGTGGATGATGTGGCCGTCGTAGTCCGAATCGCGCGCGGCATAGGTCACGAGCGCGGTGTGGACGCGCGCGGCGCTCTCCTTGAAGGATTCCTCCAGATCGTCGGGAGACTGGTCGGGGTCCATGTAGGCCAGCGCGGCGACGCCCTGCGGCACGGTGCGGGTCGGGATGACGCGCACGGTCTTTTCCGTGAGCGGGATGCACTGCTCCGCCGCCATGATGATGTTCTTGTTGTTCGGGAACACGAACACGGTGGAGGCGGGCGTCTTGTTCACCTCGCGGAGAATGTCGTCCGTGGAGGGGTTCATCGTCTGGCCGCCGGTCACGATCCGGTCGGCGCCGAGCGAGCGGAAGAGATCGGCCATGCCGTCTCCGGCGCACACGGCAACGAAGCCGACTTCCTTCTCGGCGGGGGCGATCTCCGGCTCGGCCTCGGCCTCCGGCTGGGCGGCGGCAGGCGCGGCGGCGGTCTCCTTGTCGGCGAGAGAGGTGTGCTGGTTGCGCATGTTCTCGATCTTCACGGTCTGGAGCGGGCCGTAGCGCAGCGCTTCGGTCAGCGCGCGGCCCGGCGCGTCCGTGTGGACGTGGACCTTGATGATATCGTCGTCCTCCACGAGCACGAGCGAGTCGCCGAGACTCTCGAGAAAGCTGCGCAGCAGCTCCGGATCGCGCTTTTTTTCACGCGCGACGATGAACTCGGTGCAGTAGGTGAACGTGATCTCCTCGTCGTTGATCGCGGAGAATTCCGCGCTCGTCTTGGTCTCCGTCACGGGAGCCTTGGCGACGAACTTGCCCTGCAGGCAGAGCAGCATCGCGTTGAGAATGACGACGTAGCCCTGGCCGCCGGCATCCACGACGCCCGCTTTTTTGAGCACGGGGTTCATGTCCACGGTCTTGGCGAGCGTTTCGCGCGCCACGGCGAGAGCGTCGGTGAGGAGCTCTTCGATATCGGTCACGCCGGCCTTGCTCCGCTCAACGGCGGCTTCCGAGGCGCAGCGGGACACGGTGAGCACCGTGCCTTCGGCAGGCTTCATAACGGCTTTGTAGGCGGCGTCCACGCCGTCGCACATCGCCTTGGCCCAGTCCGCGGCGCTGCACTCGGCCTTGCCGCGCAGACTCTTGGCGAGCCCGCGGAACAGCAGGGAGAGGATAACGCCGGAGTTGCCGCGCGCGCCGCGCAGCAGCGCGGAGGCGGCGGTATCGGCGGCGTCGCCGACGGCGGAGGGCGTACGGCCGTGCAGAGCGGCCGAGGCGGCGGACATGGTCAGAGACATATTCGTGCCGGTGTCGCCGTCCGGCACGGGGAAAACGTTAAGCTCGTTGAGTTGCTGGCGATTCTCATCCAGCGCGGCCGAGGCGCAGAAAATCATTTCCGCGAATACCTGACCGCTGATTGTATTTCTCACTGCGGGGCTTCCTCCTTGGCTAATCAGTCCATCGTCATGGAATCTACATAGACGTCCACCTGACGGACGGAAACGTCCGTAGCGGAGGAGACCTTGTAGCTGACTTCGTTCATAATGCTGCTGCAGAGCGCGGCAATGTTCACACCGTGATCGACCACGATGTGGAGTTCGATCGTAATGCTTCCGTCGTCGTTGGGCGTGACGGAGACGCCCTTGGTCATAGACTCCCGACGGAGGAGCTGGACCAGACCGCTTTCCTTGGCGCGTCCGGCCATGCCTTTGACGCCGAAGCAGCGCGTCGCCGCATCCCCTGCCAGCCAAGTGAACACTTCGGAGCTGATGCAGATGGAGCCTCTTTCGTTGTCAAGTTTTACCATGGCAAGTCTTCCTTTCCACAAATCGATTCATAATTATAAAACAGATTGTCGAAAAGTACAAGGACTTTCTTGTCGCCGAGAACGTGAAAAACATACCAAAAATCGGGGGAAATCCTGTGCGATTCAGGCAAAATTGAGAGAAAAAACCCCTTCGCAGACTCTTTACATCGGCGGGCCGGCGTGGTAAAATGACTCTGTTCGCAAAGACGTTTCGGAAAGCCCTGTTGTATTTCCGGAACAGGAGCAAAAAATTATAGGAGATGAATCGAATGGTAAGAAAGCTTAAGTCCATGGACGGCAATACCGCTGCCGCCCACGTGTCCTATGCATTTACCGAAGTCGCGGCAATCTACCCCATCACACCGTCCAGCCCCATGGCGGACTACGTGGATCAGTGGTCTGCCGAGGGTCGGAAGAATGTGTTCGGCACCACCGTCAAGGTTGCGGAGCTTGAGTCCGAAGCCGGCGCCGCCGGCAGCGTGCACGGCTCTCTCAACGCCGGTGCGCTGACCACCACCTACACCGCCTCTCAGGGCCTGCTGCTGATGATCCCCAACATGTACAAGATCGCCGGCGAGCTTCTGCCCTGCGTGTTCCACGTTTCCGCCCGTGCGGTCGCGTCCCACGCGCTGAGCATTTTCGGCGACCACGGCGACGTGTACGCCTGCCGTCAGACCGGCTTCGCCATGCTGGCGGAGACCAACATTCAGGAGATCATGGACCTCTCCCCGGTGGCGCACCTGTCCGCCATCCAGGGCCGCGTCCCGTTCATCAACTTCTTCGACGGCTTCCGCACCTCTCACGAGATCCAGAAGGTCGCCGTCTGGGATTACGATGATCTGGCCGACATGCTCGACTGGGATGCCGTCAAGGCGTTCCGCGAGCGCGCTCTCAACCCCGAGCATCCGACGATGCGCGGCTCCCACGAGAACGGCGATATCTTCTTCCAGAACCGCGAAGCTTCCAACAAGTACTACAACGCCCTGCCCGAGATCGTTGAGCAGAACATGGCGAAGGTCAATGCCAAGCTCGGCACCGACTACCAGCTCTTCAACTACTACGGCGCTCCCGATGCCGACCGCGTCATCGTTGCGATGGGCTCCATCTGCGACGTGGCCGAGGAAGTCATCGACTACCTGACCGCTCACGGCGAGAAGGTCGGCCTTGTCAAGGTCCGCCTGTTCCGCCCGTTCCGCGCCGACAAGCTCGTCGCCGCCATCCCTGAGACCGCCAAGAAGATCGCCGTCCTTGACCGCACCAAGGAGCCCGGCGCGCAGGGCGAGCCTCTGTTCATGGACGTCGTGACCGCGTTCGCCACCTCCGGCCGTCAGGCCAAGATCATCGGCGGCCGCTACGGTCTCTCCTCCAAGGACACGCCTCCCGCGTCCGTGTTCGCCGTTTACGACGAGCTCAAGAAGGACGAGCCGAAGAGCCAGTTCACCGTCGGCATCGTGGACGACGTTACCCACCTCTCCCTCACCGAGAAGTCCCGTGAGGAGACCCCCAACACCGCCGCGGAAGGCACCATCGAATGCAAGTTCTGGGGTCTCGGCGGCGACGGTACCGTCGGCGCGAACAAGAACTCCACCAAGATCATCGGCGACCACACCGATAAGTATATCCAGTCTTACTTCCAGTACGACTCCAAGAAGACCGGCGGCGTCACCGTCAGCCATCTGCGCTTCGGCGACAAGCCCATCAAGAGCCCGTACTACATTAATAAGGCCGACTTCGTCGCGTGCCACAACCCGTCCTACATCGTGAAGAACTTCCCGATGGTGCAGGACGTGAAGCCCGGCGGCATCTTCCTCATCAACTGCCAGTGGGATTTCGAGGAGCTCAACAAGCACCTCCACGCTGACGCGAAGCGCTACATCGCCAAGAACAACGTGCAGCTTTACACCATCAACGCCATTGACCTCGCCGTCAAGGTCGGCATGGGCAAGCGCACCAACACCATCCTGCAGGCCGCGTTCTTCGCTCTGGCGAACGTGCTGCCCAAGGATGAGGCCGTCAAGTACATGAAGGATGCCGCCGAGCACTCCTACATGAAGAAGGGCATGGACGTTGTCCAGAAGAACTGGGACGCCATCGACGCCGGCGCCGGCGCGCTCGTGAAGATCGATGTTCCGGCCGACTGGGCGAACGCTACCGAGGAAGCTCACGTTGAGCATCTCGAAGGCCCCGAAAAGACCGTTGCGATGGTCCGCAACATCATGGAGCCCGTGGGCCGCATGAACGGCGACTCTCTGCCGGTCTCCGCTTTCGTCGATTACGCCGACGGCACCTTCCAGCAGGGCGCCGCTGCGTACGAGAAGCGCGGCGTTTCCGTCACCGTTCCCGAGTGGACTGCCGAGACCTGCGCGCAGTGCAACCAGTGCGCTTACGTCTGCCCGCACGCCACCATCCGTCCCTACACTCTCAACGCCGAGGAAGCCGCCGCGGCTCCCGAAGGCACCAAGATGGTCGATCACAAGATGTCCAAGGGCAAGTACAAGTACGCCCTGGCCGTCAGCCCGCTCGACTGCATGGGCTGCTCCGTGTGCGTGAGCGTCTGCCCGACCAAGTCCCTCAAGATGGTCGGCCAGGAGAGCCAGCTCGGCGAGCAGAAGGTCTTTGACTACATGGTCAAGGAAGTCACCGTCAAGTCCGACGTCGCCGGCACCGACAACGTCATCAAGTCCCAGTACCTCAAGCCGTATCTGGAGTTCTCCGGCTCCTGCGCCGGCTGCGCCGAGACGAGCTACGCCCGCCTCGTCACCCAGCTCTTCGGCAACCGTATGTACGTCTCCAACGCCACGGGCTGCTCCTCCATCTGGGGCGGACCGGCTGCCACTTCTCCGTACTGCATGGATAAGAACGGCAAGGGCGTTGCCTGGGCGAACTCCCTCTTTGAGGACAACGCCGAGAACGGCTACGGCATGTACCTTGGCCAGAAGGTGCTTCGCGAGAAGTACATCGAGGCCGTCAAGGAACTGATTGCCGTGCCTTACGTCGATGAGGACATCGCCGCTGCCGGCAAGGAATTCCTCGACACCGTCAACGACGGCGAGAAGAACTCCGCCGCGGCTGAGAAGCTCATCGCCGCCATCAACGCCAACCCGAGCGTGCCCACCTGCGAGTGCGACGCCTGCAAGCTCGCCCGCAAGGTCCTCGAGGGCAAGAACTACCTCGCCAAGAAGTCCGTCTGGATCTTCGGCGGCGACGGCTGGGCGTTCGACATCGGCTTCGGCGGTCTGGACCACGTCCTGGCCTCCGGCGAAGACGTCAACGTGTTCGTGTTCAACACCGAGGTGTACTCCAACACCGGCGGACAGGCCTCCAAGGCCTCCAACATCGGCCAGGTCGCGCAGTTCGCGGCGGCCGGCAAGGAGATCAAGAGCAAGTCTCTCGCCGAGATCGCCATGACCTACGGCTACGTCTACGTCGCCCAGGTCGCTATGGGCGCGAATATGGCGCAGACGCTCAAGGCCATCAAGGAAGCCGAAGCGTGGCACGGCCCGTCCCTCATCATCGGCTACTCCCCCTGCGAGATGCACTCCATCAAGGGCGGCATGGCCAACTGCCAGCTTGAGATGAAGAAGGCCGTTGACTGCGGTTACTGGAACCTCTTCCGGTACAACCCGGCGGCGGAGAAGCCCTTCTCGCTCGACAGCAAGGAGCCCAAGGGCGGCTATCAGGACTTCCTGAAGAACGAGGCCCGCTACGCGCGTCTCGCCACCGCCTTCCCCGAGCGCGCCACCGAGCTCTTCGAGAAGAACGAAGAGAACGCCAAGGCCCGCTACGAGCACCTGCTCAAGCTCAAGGCGCTGTACGAATAATTCCAAATCGCAAAAAAGGAGCTGGGAGAAATCCCAGCTCCTTTTCTTGCTTAATGAAAGAAATAGCGGGTATTGAATTTTGAAATTCAATATCCGCTATTTCTCGTCCGGAATATATAAAATGACGTCCTCCACAGAGCAGCCGAGGATCGAGCATATGTCGTTGAGCGTGGTAAGAGTAATGCTCCGGTTGTGCTTCATGGCATCCAGCGTCCCCTTGCTGAAGGAGTATTTGGTTATCAGCGTGTATGTTGTCACGCCCTTCTTTTTCATTGTTTCCCATAAAGGATCAAAGGTGATCAACCGCATTTCCTCCTGCAAAAAACAACTCCCTACACAAATTATAATTTAGAAAAAAGGGTTGAATATACCCGAAAATCAGGGTATATTGAAAAGACTAAGTGAAAGGAGAAACACAAATGAAAAAGAGGATCAGCAGTGCTTTAGCGCTTCTTCTGGCAGTTTCCCTTCTTGCGGGCTGCGGGAAGAGCAAAGAAGTAAGAGCGGTTGAGAAGAGCATAGCTTCCATTGGCGAAGTTACCGAAGAAACGGAAGCGGCGATTGGCGATGCCCGCGCGCAGTATGAAGCGCTGACGGAGGAGGAAAGGGAGAGCGTCTCCAACTACGAAACGCTGCAGGAGGCCGAAAAAAGATTGGAAGAACTGAGGCGTCTGGCGGAGATCAACGCAGTCGAGCAGGAGATCGCAGACATTGGCGAGGTGACAGAGGAGAAAAAGGAGCAGATCCAGAACGTCCGTGAAAAGTACGAAGCGCTCTCGGAAGAAGAAAAAGGCATGGTGTCCAATTCGGATATTCTGAAGGAAGCGGAGGAAAGACTGGAGAAACTGAAACTCCTTGCTATCGTCGGAACATGGAAATCGAGCATTGTTGGCATTACCTTAGTCTATTCTTTTAAAGAGGACGGAACGTATGAAAACTATGCGCAGAATCCGATCGGATTAAAACTGAGCGTGCAGGGAGGAAATGGAACCTATTCCTATGACGGAGAAACGGTGACGCTGTATCATGATGGCAAAGAAAACGTGTTCCCCGTAAAGATAACGGAGAATAGTCTTGTTATTATGGCCACAGACAACAATCCGATTGGAGACATGATCTATACACGGGTGGACTGATCGGCAGCCGCGAGAGATACCGGCTGCTGCCCTCTTGACCAGACGGCGAAAACTGTGATATGTTTACAGATGCGAATCGAGTCGATAACGGAGAAGGGGATGAGAGCCATGCACCTGGATAAACGGACGAGCGCCGATTTGGACTATCTGAAAGCGTTTGCGGCGTTCCTTGTCGTGCTGGGCCACTGCCTTTCCTATTACACCGCCTGGCAGCCTCTGCCGCTCTTCGCCGGGATCGCAGAGGACCTGATCTATCATGTGCATGTGCCGCTCTTTTTCACGATCTCCGGCTTTTTGTGCCACCGGCAGCCGTTGCGCCCGTACTACAAGAAAAAGATGCTCCGTGTCCTCGTCCCGTTCTGGTTTTTCGCGTTTTTGAAGGTATTTTTCAGCACCGTGATCGTCCGGCACTTCGCGCACGCGGACACGATCGGCGGCCAGCTTTACGATGCATTCGTCATCGGCCGCGCCTACTGGTTTGCCTACGCGATCTTCCTCATGCTTCTGATCGCGCCGCTATTCTGGGAAAAGGACGAAAAGGCTGCTCCGCGAAAAGCGATCATCGGCATGATCGCCGCCGCTGTGTTCTGCGCCTTCTGCTCCATAAAAGAGCTTTCTCTGCTGACGGAGGTCTTCCAGATCAGCCGGACCGTAAAGCACCTCCCGTTCTTCCTGTCCGGCATGGTGCTGCGGTATTATTATCCAAAGCTGAAAGAATTTTTCGACCGGCGCCGTATCCCTGCGCTGTGCCTTGCCGCCGTGATCACGGCGGCGGGCGCGCTCTGCTTTGCGTTGCAGCTGAAGATCGATGCGTATCTGCGGCTGCTTGTCACATCCTACGCGCTGATGGCGCTGCTGCTGGCGTTGGCAAACGCCCTTCCGGAAAATTGCCGGGCGCTGGCGCAGACCGGAAAAATGTCCTACCAGATCATGCTGCTCGACCCGTTTTATAAGGTCGTGCTGTTCGCTGCGGCGGGAAAGCTCTTCGGCGGCATGCCGCTGGCGCTGCTCCCGCTCATCGCCGCGGCGGATTTCGCGCTCGGTGTTATAACATGTATGGTCATCCGGAAGATTCCCGGCGTGAGAATACTGTTTGGATTGTAAAGAGGGTTTCACTATGCCGAACATTCTCGATTACCTTACCTGGCGCGGCGATGTGCCGTTTTCGGTGTCGCCGCCGAACGAGGTGGATAACTATATCCACTGCAAGATCGGCACGCTCGATTTTACCGGCATCGTGCCGGAAAACGAGCTGTATGTCCCGCTGCCGCAGGCGGTGGAGGCATATTTTGCCGCGGGCGGCGCGGAAAAGCTCGGCGCGCTCAGCTCACCGTATATTGCCCCGATGGTCAAGCGCCTGCCGGAAACGGTGCGCTTCCGCGAGGTGATGCTCACCGGCTTCCGCCAGGTGTACGATGAGAAAAAGACCGAGCAGTTCTCCGCGCTCACGCTGCGTCTGCCGGGCGGACAGCACTATGTGACCTTCCGCGGCACGGACGATACGATCGTCGGCTGGAAGGAGGACTGCCTGCTCACCGTCATGGACGAGATCCCCGCGCAGCGCGATGCGGTCGAGTATCTCACATGGGCGGCCTCGGTCTATCCGGGAAAAATCGCCGTCGGCGGCCATTCCAAGGGCGGCAATCTCGCCATGTACGCTGCCGCCATGGTGCCCGAGAGCGTGCAGGAGCGCATCGGGAACGTCTACAATAACGACGGCCCCGGCTTTCAGGAGAAAATTTTGCAGACCGAGGGCTACCGGCGCATCAAGCCGCGCATCAAAACGATCCTCTCCCAGAACGCCATGGTCGGCACGCTCCTCTGGAATGACTGCGACTACACGGTCGTGAAAAGCACCGCCGCATTGCTCGGCGCGCACGACGGCTTCACGTGGGAGACGACGCCCACGAGCTTTGTCCGCTGCGAAAACCTGTCGCCGTCGGCGCGGGCGTTCGACCGCGCGATGGAGGAAGTTCTCGTCGGCATGAGCATGGCCGAGCGGCAGGAATTCATCGAGGAGTTTTTCGGCACGCTCACGGCCACCGGCGCCGTAACGCTCAGCGATCTTTCCGCGCGGATGCTGCGCGAAACGCTGCGCTTTGCCCGCGCCGTGCACCAGGAGCCGAGCCTGCACAAAATGGTCAACGAGACGCTTGAAGCCATGGCCAAGGGCTATGCCACCGAGCGGAACTGGAGCCTCAGCCGTCTGAAGCTCCCGGCCAACCCCCTCCGGCGCAAAAGCGCGCAGAAGGAAAAGGAAGAATAAACAAAAATCCGTCCGCCGAGCGAAGCTCTGCGGACGGATTTTTGACAGACTGCTGTGTGGGGCACGCTTCAGTGCCGGGTAAAATGGGGCAGGACCTCGGGTAAAACGCGGTCAAGAGCGTATTTTTCGGTGCTTTCCTTTGCCGCGGCGCCCATCCGCGCGCGCAGCGCGGCGTCGCGGCCGAGCGTCTGCACGGCTTCGGCAAACGCTGCCGCGTCGCCGAACGGGACGAGATAGCCTCCGCCGGAGCCTTCCAGCAGATCCTCGTGTCCCTTCACCCGCGTAAGTACGCAGGGGAGCGCCGTGTGCATCGCTTCCATCACCGCGAACGGCAGCCCCTCCGACCGGCTTGCGGAAACGCAGATATCCGCCGCGGCGAGCGCACCGCGCACATCGGAGATCCGTCCCGGAAAGCGGCAGCGGGAAGAGATGCCGAGCGTTTCGGCTTCGGCTTTGCACTCTTGCAGCAGCGCCCCGTCGCCGGGGAGCAGGAGATAATAGTTCTCCGGAAGCCGGGCGAGCGTTTGAAGGAGCAGCGTCTGGTTTTTGCGCTTGGAGAATTCCGCGGCGCAGACGAGACACACGGCGCCCTCCGGCAGGAAATACGCCGCTCTTGCCGCGGCGCGCTCCTCCGGCGCGGCGGGGGGGAAGCGGGAAAAATCAACGCCCATGCCGGGAATAAAATATACGTTTCCGCGGCAGAGCCGGTGCTTTTTTGCAATGGCCTCGTCGCAGCGGTTCATAACAAGAATGTCGTCCGTAACGCCCGCCGTCAGCTTTTCCGCCGCGAGCAGCACCGTGCGCCGCAGCGCGCCGGAATCGCCGTCAAAGAGATACCCGTGCACCGTATTGACGACGCGGGTATGCTTTTTCCCCGCGAGCATCACGCCCAGACGGGTGAAAAACGCGGCGAGCGAGGTGTGCGTCACGATCACGTCGTACCGGTTCTTACGGATATCCCGCGCCAAAAGCGCGGCGGCGCGGAAATTTTTCGGCGATACGAAGCTCTTCGTAAACGGCACGGCGAGAAACCGCACGCCCTCGCCGAGATCTTCGCCGCTGCCGTTCGCCGCGGCGGTCACATCCCAGCCAAGCGAGCGCAGCGCGGCGAGATACGGCAGATGAAAGCTCACCAAATGCGCGCTGCTGGAGGCGGTATATAAAATTTTCGGCGCGGAATGGTTCATGGCGTCCTCCGGTACGGTATTTTCTACACCGGATTATAACAGAAACCGTGGAAGAAACAAACCATTTGTGGTAAAATATAGCTACGTAAGTGCGCGGAGGCGAACCGCGCTGCGCGGCAAACCGTCTAAAAACTGACAAAACTTTCCTATACGGCGGAAAATGCGATGAAGAAACGAGAAACAAAAAAGACCGTCCTCTGGGCGGCAACGGATATGGCGCTGTCTGTGGCGGCGATGGCGGCGGCGTTTTTTATCCGGTTCGTGCTGTTCCGGGGCGAAAACCCGGTCGGCGGCTTCGGGTATCATATGCTCTGGGCGGGGCTGTTCTCGCCGGTGTACGCCGTGCTCTTCGGGCTGCTCGGTGTCTACGAGCCGCAGCCGCAGCGCGGCTTCATCCACGAATTTGGGAACATCGTTCTCGGCTGCACGTTCGGCGTGATGCTGTATATCGATCTCATCTTCGTGTTCCGCGTGGTGGACTTTTCGCGCTGGATGATCCTTCTCTGCTATCTGCTGCTCATCGCGTTCACCGGCGCGCGCGGCTTTATTGCGCACCGTCTGCTCCGCCGGCAGTACCGCGCCGGGAATGGGCTGCGCCGCCTTGTCATCATCGGCGACGGCGCGTCGGCGCGCGAATGTCTGCGCCGCGTGAAGAAGGGACGCGACGTCGGCTGGACGGTCATCGGCAGCGTGGGCGCATCGGCGCTCAGCGGCGTGCCGCATCTGGGCTCTTATGATTCTCTGCGCACGGCGCTTGAGACGAACGCGCCGGACGAGGCGGTGATCGCCATGGAGGAAAACCAGGCGGAACGGCTCGGCGGGATACTGCGCGAATGCGAGGATACCGGCGTGAAGCTCGCGCTGCTGCCGATCGGGTATGAATATATGTCGCGCCACCCGTATGTGGAGGAGCTGTGCGGCCTGCCGCTGGTGAACGTCCGGCGTGTGCCGCTCGACAATGCCGGCGCGGACATCGTCAAGCGTCTTTTTGATATTCTCGCGAGTCTTGTTCTCATTGTTCTCACATCGCCCGTCATGTTCGTCGCCGCGATCGGCACGCGCCTTTCCTCTCCGGGGCCGGTCCTGTTCCGGCAGGAGCGCATCGGCAAGGACAAGAAGCCATTTTATATGCTCAAATTTCGCTCCATGCGCGTGAACGCGCAGTCGGACACGGCGTGGACGCGCGACCACGACCCGCGCCGCACGGCGTGGGGGGCGTTCATGCGGCGCTACTCCATCGACGAGCTGCCGCAGCTCTTTAACGTCCTTGCGGGCGATATGTCGCTCGTCGGCCCGCGGCCGGAGATCCCGCGGTACGTCGATCATTTCAAATACAGCATTCCGCTTTATATGGTGCGCCATCAGGTGCGCCCCGGCATCACCGGCTGGGCACAGGTCAACGGTCTGCGCGGCGATACCTCCATCCGCGCGCGGGTGGATTACGATCTCTATTATATCGAAAACTGGTCGATGCTGTTTGATATCAAGATCCTGCTTATGACGCCGTTCAAGGGCGTGGTAAACCATCAGGAATCGCTGAAATGAGGGAGAAACCCATGGAAAAGAGAGAAAACGGCGTGCGCGTGGAGCACCTCACCGGCGCGCTGCCGATGAGCGAGATGCTGGAAAAGTATGTGGACGTGGAAAAATTCCTCGGCTATTGCACCGCGTGCCCGCGCTGCGGGCAGACGTGGTCCTGCCCGCCCTACGATTTTGACCCCGCGGCGGTCTGGCCGCAGTACGCCGCGGTCACGCTGTACGCCGTGCAGGTGTTCCCGGAGAGCGAGGAGGCAAAAGCCGCGGCGCTCGCCGACCCGGAGATGTTCCTCCGCCCGTACCGGAGAGCATTTGATGCGCTGCTCAAAGAGCGGGAGCGGGAAACGTGCGGTTCCCTTCGCCTGGACGCCGGGCGCTGCCTCGTGTGCGAGCGATGCGCGCGCCGGGACGAGGAGCCCTGCCGGTTTCCGGAAAAGCTCCGCTATTCGCTCGAATCGCTCGGCGCGAACGTCGGCGCGCTCGCCGCGGACAAGCTGGGCGCGCCGCTCCAATGGGGGACAAAGGACGCACCGCCGGAATACTTTGTACTGGTCGGCGCGGTGCTGACGAAGGGAGAATAAGGAATGCTCGAAAGCCTTTTTCAAACCTACGATTCCGTGATCGTGCTCGATACGGAGACGACCGGCGTGAACTGCAAATCCGACGAGATCATTGAGCTTGGCTTCCTGCGGCTCGACCGGGCGGGGGAGCGCACGGAGGAAGATTATCTTATCCGCCTCTCGCCGGGCCGTCGTCTGCCGCCGGTCATCACGCAGCTCACCGGCATCCGCGAGGATGAGCTTTTTCAAAACGGCGTGGAAAAGGACGTGGCTGCGGAGGCGTTCGTCCGTTCGCTCGCCGGGGAAAAGCCGCTCGTATGCGCGTACAATGCGCAGTTCGATCTGTGCTTCCTCTTTTACTTCCTGCACCGGCTCGGCTGCGACGGGGTGCTGCAAAAGGCGCAGTTTCTCGACATCATGGCGATCTACAAAGACCGGCGGGACTATCCGCACAAGCTCTGCAACGCCGTGGAGAGCTATGGTGTAGACGGCGTGAACTCCCACCGCGCCGTGGACGACGCCAATGCTGCGCTCGAGGTGCTGCTCGCCATGGAGCGGGAGCGCGGCGACATCGAGCGGTACATAAACCTTTTCGGCTACAACCCCAAATACGGCCCGCCGAAGCCGCAGATCGGCTCCGTCCGCTATGAGCCGCAGCCCTACCAGAGACAAAAGCTGCTGTACGAATAATGAAAATGCACCCCCGCGGGAAATTTCCCGCGGGGGTGCGCTGTATCATTTCGTATTATCCGAGCTTCGCAAAATCAAAGAGCTCCGCGAACGCCTCAAGATCTTCCTTCGTGACCGGCTCCGGCATGAAGAAACTGTTGCCCTCCGTGCCGCCGAGCAGGTTGATGGCCACGAACGCCTTCGGCTGATCGGACATCACGACGCAGCGGCTCGGGCCGAGCGAGAGCTGCACCTCGTCGCCGCGGGAGGTCGTGTAGATCCACTCCTCATAATCCTCGGCGCTGCCGATGTTCAGCGTGACCTCGGAGAACGCGCCCTTGACGTACCGGCCAAGCTGATATTCGTAGCTCTTGCCGGAAACGTTCGTGCCGTAGGCCTGGAACGAGCCGTCCTCGTAAATATATCCGCTCACGGCGGTGCAGTCGGTAAGGAACGGTTCGGCGTTCAGCAGGGAGTAGAGCGTATCCTCGCTGTCAAAGTCCGTCACAGACGTGTGCAGCCGCAGATTATACTTGCGGGTGATCTGGTCGAGCTCGTTGGCCATGTCCTGCGTGGAGACGGAGTAGAGATCGTACTTCTCCGGCAGGCAGGCGGCGGCTTCCTCCGCCATGGCGGCGGTGTCGTACGACGCGAGGAAGTCCATCCACTCGGCGTTTGCCTTGAACTCCGGGCTCCCCGGCACGCCCTGCAGCGCGATGACCGTGCTGTCGCTCACCGGCTCCGCCGTGGCGGAGACCGCGGCGGGGGAGGCGTTCGGGTCGGTGACGGTGAGACTCTTCAGACCGAAAAAGTCCGTAGCCAGCGCCGTGCCGCCGAGCACCACGACGAGCAGCGCCGCCGCGACGAGAGCGCCCGTGCCGAACCGGAAGCGCCGTATCTTCGGCTTTTCCTCCAGCGCGGAAAGTGTTTCCTTCATCCGTGCCTCAAACGATGCGGGAACCTCTTCAAACATATTGTCCCAGGAATCCCTCATACCGGCACCTCCTCACCCAAAACTTCGCGGAGCTTTCCGCGCCCGGCAAACAGCCGGGATTTGACCGTACCCTCGGGGATCTGTAAAATACGGGATATCTCCCGTATGCTGAACCCCTCTACATAAAATAAGAGGATCGGCATACGGTAGATCTCATCCAAACCCATCACGGCGTCGCGCAGCTCGCGGTCGCCGCTCTCGGGGGCGACCGCCTCCGGCATCTCGTCGAGAAGAACGATCTTGCTCCCCCGGCGGCAGATGTCGTAGCATTCGTTGATAAGAATGCGCGTCACCCATGCGCGGAATGCGCCCGCGCTTTTGAGCGAATCGCGCTTTTCCCACGCCTTGCATATGCACTCCTGCACCGCGTCCTCCCGGTCAGCCTCGCTGCGGAGAATGCCGCAGGAAACGTGGTAGAGCGTTTTTTTCATGTCCATGATCTGGACGGTAAACTCTTCGGCTGTCATACGCAAACTCTCTCTGAAAGGCCTGCCGCCTTTCTGTAAAGAAAGACGGTTTTTCCCAACACGCGGTTCAGTAAAAAGCAAAAAAATTTTAAGATTATTTGAACATTTTCATGTTACCACATTCCCTGCGCGGAATCCACAGGAAAAATTAAAAAAGGGGCTTGACAAAACTGTATGAGTGTAGTAGTGTACTAATCGCTTAATACGGCAATACAAACGAGGAGGGCTGGCATGGATTTTTCGATTCAGGGCTCGCGGCCGATCTGGCAGCAGCTCACCGAGCAGCTGGCGCGGCGGATCATCACGGGCGCGTATCCGCTGGGGTCGCGCTTTCCCGCGGTGCGGGAGCTGGCGGCGGAGGCGGGCGTTAATCCGAACACGATGCAGCGCGCGATCACGCAGCTTGAAACGCTCGGACTCGTCACAACGAACCGGACGCTCGGCCGTACCGTGACGGAAAACGCCGGGGCGCTCGAGGAGATGCGGCGGCGGCTGGCCGTGGAATGCACGGAAAACTTTTTCAAGGAAATGGGAGCGCTGGGCTATTCCCGCGGTGAGGCCGCGGACATGGCGCAGGCGGAAAGGAAAAAGAACGATGAATGAAGAACTGGTAAAATGCACCGGGCTGTGCCGGAGCTTTGAAGTGGTGCAGGCGCTGCGCGGCGTTGATCTGAGCCTTACATCCGGCAAGATCGTCGGTCTGCTCGGCCCGAACGGCTCGGGCAAGACGACACTTATTAAGATCCTCAACGGCCTTCTTCAGCCGACGGCGGGTGAGGCGCGCATTGCGGGTCTCCTGCCCGGCGTAGAGACGAAGGCGATCACGAGCTACCTGCCCGACCGGGGATATTTCCCCGACTGGATGCGTGTCGGCGATATGATCGATATGTTCTCGGACTTCTATGCCGACTTTGACCGCGCCAAGGCGGAGGAAATGTGCCGCGTGCTCGGTCTGGAAGCAGGCAGAAGGATCAAAACGCTCTCGAAAGGCACGCGCGAAAAAATGCAGCTCATGCTCGTCATGTCCCGCCGCGCGCGGCTCTATCTGCTCGATGAGCCGATCGCGGGCGTTGATCCGGCGGCGCGCGAGTTTATTCTGCGCACGATCCTGACGAATTATAACGAAAACGGTACGGTGCTCATTTCGACGCATCTGATCCTCGATGTGGAGCAGGTGCTCGACGAGGCGGTGTTCCTCCAGCAGGGACAGGTCGTTCTGCACGAGAGCACCGACAGCATCCGCGAGCGCACCGGCGGCAGCGTGGATGAGCTGTTCCGCAACATGTTCCGCGCGCCGGCCATGGGGAATGGAGGGGAATACAATGCTCGGTAAACTGATAAAATACGATCTGCGCTCCGGTATCCGCACGTTCGCGCTGATCTGGATCGGCCTCGCGGCGCTTGCCGCGATCAACGGTCTCACGCTTCGGATCGCGTTCGACGGCGATATCCAAAGCGAGCTGGCAAACTTTATTATCACCGTGCTGCCGATGGTCCTGCTCGTGGCGCTCTATGTGGCGATGGGCATTTTCATGCTCGTTTTCATCATCAACCGGTTTTATAAGGGCCTTCTCGGCGACGAAGGGTACCTCATGTTCACGCTGCCCGTGTCGGTCTCGGAGCACATCGGCTCCAAGCTCCTGACGAGCATGATCTTCCAGATCGGCAGCTTTGCCGTTGCCGTTTTGAGCGGGGGACTTTTGCTCGCGGTGCTCGCGCCGGCCAATCTGCGCGAAATCACGGCTGCGATCCGGGATATGACCGACTATCTGGCCGGAAATCCGCTGCCTGCCGGAACGGGCTGGCTGATCGCCGAGTTTGCGGTGTATATGCTCATCGCCGCTGCCGTCACCATTTTGCAGATCTATACCGCCATTTCGATCGGGCATCTCGCAAAGAAAAACCGCGGATGGTTTGCGCTGCTTGCCTATGTCGGCATCAGCATCGCCTTCAGCATTATTATGAATGGGTGCATGTCGCTCCTCCTCCAGTCCGATGCATTTCCCAATGTGCTGTTGAACTGGGAGTTCTGCTTGGACGATACCGGCTGGCATGTTCAGGGCGTCGGCATGATGGCCTCCACGATCGGCATCGGCATTGGTCTGGAACTCCTCAAGGGCACGGGCTTCTTCTTCGCCACCCGCGCCATCCTCAGCAAGCGCCTCAATCTCGAATAAAGAAAAAACGATCCCGTCCGGAAAATTTCCTGACGGGATCGTTTGCGCGCAAAAACGCGGAAAACCGTAAAATCACGGTTGCATCACCGCGGCGCAAATGGAAGCGGTGGACGGCGGCCGGAACGTGCAGGCGCAAAGAAACACACAAAGAAACCATTCCCGCCGGATAGAGTTTCCGGCGGGGATGGTCGGTTATCCGGGATTCAGCCCATGAACAGGCTGCGGCCCTCGCGGGCGAGCGTTTCGGCGGCGGCGTTATCGCGCATGGCGAGAAACACCGTGTCGTTGCCGGAAAGCGAGCCGACAAGCCCCGGCAGGGGGGCGATGCCGTCCACGGCGGTGCACACCGCAGGGGCGAGCCCCGGCAGCGTCTTGATGATGACGAGATTCTGGCAGGCATAAACGCCCGTCACGGTCTGGCGGAGATTTTCCTTGAGCCCCGGGCTCATCTCCGGCGCGGGCGCGACCTCCGCCGCAGCGTACCGGCTGGTGCCGTCCGCGCTGCGCTGCTTGACGAGACGGAGCTCGCGGATGTCGCGCGAGAGCGTAGCCTGCGTGGTGTCGATGCCGCGTTTTTTCAGCTCATCCATGAGCTGATTCTGCGTTTCAATGCTCTGCTCCGAAATGATTCGGAGAATGGTGCCCTGTCTTCCGGATTTCATTCTGTCGTCTCCTTTGCGGTTTCCGGTGCCCGGACGGGCACCGTGCGGCGGCGCGCGCCGCGGCCCTTTCCGTGCGTTTCGCTGCCGTCTGTGCGCTGAAGGGTTATGCGGTCACGAAACTCCGTCGGCGTCATTTCCTTGAAGCGGTAGAAATTCATGTTGAACGTTTTGATGTTGCTGTAGCCGACGGCGACGGCAACGTCGATCACGAGATAGTCCGTCGATACGAGCATTTCGCACGCTTTATTGATGCGCGTGGAGTTGAGCAGCGTATCAAAGTTCATCTCGTTATAATAGAGAAGCAGACGGTTCATTTCCGGCACCGACACGCCGAATTCGGCGGCGACGCTTGCGGCGGTGAGCCGTTCGGTCTCATAATTTTTGTAGATGTAGTCCGTCAGCGCAAAGGCGATCGCCTTGTCGGAGATGTTGAACTTGGTGACGGCCTTGGAATAGATCTTGCGGTATTGCATCGGCGTGATGCCGACACGCTGCGCAAAGTGCTTGGATACGTGCGAGGCGTCCACAAAGCCGCAGAGCCCCGCGATCTCGTCGAGCGTGAGATCCGTATAGATGAGATAGTCCGACGCCTTCTCCACGCGGATGCTGCTCAGGAGCTTCGAGAACGTCGTGCCGGTCATGCCGGCGATCTGCTTGGAGAGCGCCGATTCCGAAAGAAAGAACGCCTCCGCGACCTGTGAGAGCGTGAGCTTTTCCGCGGAATGGGCATAAATGTAGCTCAAGACCGACTGATCCTTGACGGTCTCCTTCCGCCCGGAGTCCAGCTCGCCGCGGTGCGACATGATATACCGGCGGTAAACGACCATCAGATCGATGAGCTTGTTGACCGTATAGAGCTGCGAAAACGGCTTGTCCGACGGCTTGACGCGCGTGGATTCCACGCCGAGCTCCGCCTTGAGATGCTCCATGATGCCGTCCACGTACTCCGCCTGTACGCTGTCGAGATAGGCGACCGGCTCCACGGTGAGAAAGCGCAGGGGCTCGGCGGAAGCATCGCCCGAGCCGAGAACGCTCTTGAATACAGAGTTGAGATAGGAATAGTCGTATATGACCTTGATGAACTGGAGCGTTTCCGTCACTTCTACCGTGTCGGTGATCTTCCACGGCGTGATGGCGACGAGCGTGTTGGGCTGGAGGACGTACTCCTCGCCGTCAATGACGAGCTTTCCGCGGCCGCGCTTTACGTAAAGAAAGCGTGCCGCCTGATGGATGATCGCGCGGGTGGGCTTGTCGATCGCCTCGTAGTCGAACGAGCAGATCACGGCGGGGTCGGACGCGGAGGCGCGGGCGTCCTGGAGCATGGCTCGTCTGGGCATAATCTGCACCGTCCTTTTTTACAATTGACTGAAAAGCCTCGCAAACGTGCGGGCAAAGCGGGTGCGCTGCGGCGAGCCGCAGCCCTTCTCAAACAAGAGCAGGCGAAGCGGCTCTTGTTTGAAGAATACCGGTTGTACGCCATGGGGCGTACAACCGGTATTTTACCATTAGATCATGCGATAACTCAAGCGGAAATTCAGCTCAGCACCGCCATCGCGATCGTAAGGACGACGCCGACGACGACGAACAGCGTGAGGAGCAGTTTCCAGGCCCACTTCAGCCAGCTCTCGTAGGGGACGCGCGCGAGCGCGAGACCGCCCATGATGAAGCCGCAGGTCGGGGTGAAGAGGTTGACGAAGCCGTTGGCGGCAACGTTGATCATGATGGAGGTCTCTACGCTCCAGCCCATGCCGGCGACGATCGGGGAGACGATCGGGGCGGACAGGCCGGCGAGACCGGAGGAACTCGGAACAAGGAAGCTGAGACCGACGTGGAGTATGTAGTCAAGCAGACCGAACACGCCGGCGGAAACACCGGACTGGCTGAGCGCGGTGACGGAGGCTTCGACCAGCCAGGTGCCGAGACCGGTGGCGGCCATGATAACGCTGGTGGCACGAGCCATCGCGATGACGAGGTTGACGGAGACCATGTCGCCGAAGCCGTTGGCGATGAGCTTCATGAGCTGGCCCTTCTCCTCGAGACCGACGATGCCGATGATGATGCCCATGAGCAGGAACCAGGTGGCGGCGTCATAGAACCACCAGTCGCCGAGGCAGGCGCCGGTGAGCCAGGTGGTGGAGCTCGAGAAAGCGTTGTACATGGTTTCGCTCAGGCTGCCCCAGGGAATGAAGCCGAGGATCATCACGACGAAGGAGAGAGCGAACAGCCACAGCACGGCCTTCTGGCGGCCGGTGAGCTTCGCGGTGGTGACGTCCTTGCCGCCGTAAGCCTTCTGGCACTCGTCGAGCTGCGCGGCGGTGAGGATGGAGCCCTTGTTGGCGCGGACCTTCTTCGCATACGCGGTGACAAACAGCACGGAGAGAAGGTAGGAGACAAGCCAGAGAATGATGCCGATGACATAGGTGGTGCCCATGTTCACTTCGACACCGACGGAGGTCGCGGCAGCGACGGCAGCGCCGGTCGCGAACGGGTTGATGGTGGAGCCGAGAACGCCGGTGCCGGCGCCGAGCAGGACGGTGGCCGCGCCGACGATCGGGTCAAAGCCGGCGGCCATCATCGTGGCGGCGAGCAGGATGTAGAAACCAACGGTCTCTTCGCCCATGCCGTAGGTCGTGCCGCCGACGGAGAACAGGAACATGAGGATCCAAACGAGCACGAGCTCTTTGCCGTGCAGCTTGCGGACGAGCGTGTGGATGCCGGTCTCAAGAGCGCCGGTGGCGTTCACGATGGCAAGGAACGCGCCGAGGCAGAATACGAACGTGATAACGTCAGAGGCGTCGGCAAAGCCGTTGACAGGCCCCATAAAGATGTCGCTGGCGGAGGCGCCGACGACTTCGGCGATCTCGCCGTTCTCACCGGTGTAGGTCTTGCCCGCTGCGAGCCACGTGGCGATCGACACAAGGAGCATAACGGCGAGCAGGATCGCAAATGTGCTGATGGATCTTTTGGTCTTCTTAGACATGATTTGAACCCCTCTCTTAAAATTTTGTTCGGACTTCGCTGGGAGATGCGAAACGGGACAAAAATTTGCTTACCGGGTAATGACCGTGCCGGTCTTGCCTTCAAGAGCGTCGGCGGCACGGGCCAGGGAAGTGATGAGCGCGGTTCCGCCATGGTCGTTGTTCTTCACGAACTCCATGCAGGACTCGACCTTCGGCAGCATGCTTCCGGGGGCGAACTGGCCTTCGGCGATATACTTCTCGCACTCGGCGATCGTCATGGAGGAGAGCTCCTTCTGGTCGGGCTTATTGTAATTGACGCACACGGCGTCCACAGCGGTGAGGATGATGAGACGGTCGGCGCGCACATCCTGCGCGAGCAGGGAGCTGGCGCGGTCCTTGTCGATGACAGCCGCGACGCCGCGCAGACCGTCCTCGGTCTCAACGACGGGGATGCCGCCGCCGCCGACGGTGATGACGATATCACCGGCGCGCACGAGCTGATCGACAACGTTCAGCTCCACGATGCGCTTGGGAATCGGGGATGGGACAACACGGCGGTAGCCGCGTCCGGCGTCCTCGACGAAGATGAAGCCCTTTTCCTCGGCGATCTTCTCGGCCTCTTCCTTTGTATAGAAGCTGCCGACAGGCTTCGTCGGGTGCTGGAAGCCGGGGTCCTTCTCGTCAACGACGACCTGCGTCACGACGGTGGCGCATTCCTTCTCCATGCCGCGGCTCTTCAGCTCCTGCTGAATGGCCTGCTGCAGGTGGTAGCCGATATAGCCCTGCGTCATGGCGCCGCACTCGGGGAACGGCATGAACGGCGTTCCGCCGCCCTTGTTGGCGGAGAACTCCATTGCCAGGTTGATCATGCCGACCTGCGGGCCGTTGCCGTGGCCGATGATGACTTCGTAGCCCTTCTCGACGAGATCAACGATCGGGCGGGCAGTGTTGCGGACAAGTTCGAGCTGCTGCTCGGGGGTCTTGCCAAGAGCATTTCCCCCGAGAGCGACAACAATTCTTTCAGCCATTGTTTCGATTCCTTACTTCAGCGTGGCGTACATCACAGCCTTGATGGTGTGCATACGGTTTTCGGCTTCCTGGAACTGGCGGGCCTGGTGGCCGAGGAACACGTCGTCGGTGACTTCCATCGCCTCAAGGCCGAACTTCTGGTAGATATCCTCGCCCACGGTCGTCTCACGGTCGTGGAAGGAGGGCAGGCAGTGCTCGAAGATCGCGGTGGGCTTCGCCATCGCCATGAGTTCCTTGTTGACCTGGTAGGGACGGAGCAGCTTGATGCGCTTCTCCCAGAGCTCGGCGGGCTCGCCCATGGAGAGCCAGATGTCGGTGTAGAGAACATCGCAGTCCTTCGCGCCCTGCGCGACGTCGTCGGTGAACTCGAGCACCGCACCGGTCTCGGCGGCAACGGCCCGGCACTTCTCGATCAGCCACTCCTCGGGCATGAGCTCCTTCGGGCCGCAGGCGCAGAAATGCATGCCGAGCTTCGCGCTGACGACCATGAGGGAGTTGGCAACGTTGTTGCGGGCGTCGCCGAAGAAGGTGAGCTTGCGGCCGCGCATATCGCCGAACTCTTCGCGGGCGGTCATGATGTCGGCGAGCATCTGCGTGGGATGGAACTGGTCGGTCAGGCCGTTCCACACGGGAACGCCGGAGTACTTCGCGAGATCTTCCACGACGGACTGCTTGAAGCCGCGGTACTCGATGCCGTCAAACATGCGGCCGAGGACCTTCGCGGTGTCGGCGAGAGATTCCTTCTTGCCCATCTGGGAAGAGCCGGAATCGAGGAACGTGACGCCCATGCCGAGATCACGCGCGCCGACTTCAAAGGCGCAGCGGGTGCGGGTGGAGGTCTTCTCAAAGAGCAGGACGATCTGCTTGTCGGAGAGCCACTTGTGCTCCACACCGTTGTTCTTCAGGCGCTTGAACTCAACGGCGAGGTCGATGAGGTAGTTGATCTCTTCCGGGGTGAAGTCAAGAAGAGTGAGGAAGCTTCTGCCGCGAATGTTGAGACCCATAATATTTTACCCTCCTATAGGAAATGATTGTAATGTGTGTTATATGAATGGGTTTATTCAGCGAATGAAAATTATTCGGCGCGGATGATCGGCATGGACATGCAGCGCGGGCCGCCGCGGCCGCGGGAAAGCTCGGCGGACGGCATTTCGAGGACCTGGATGCCCTCGTCGCGGAGAATGGCGTTGGTCACGTCGTTGCGCTCGTAAACAACGATCTTGCCCGGCGCGATGCACAGCGTGTTGGAGCCGTCGTTCCACTGCTCACGGGCCGAGGCGATGAGATCGTCGCCGCCGCAGTTGATGAGCTGGACGTGGTCGGTGCGGGTGTACTTTGCGAGAATGTCCTCCAGCTTGGAGTCGATGCGGCGGATGTGGAGATCGGTCGGATCGCTCACGCCCGGGGTGATCTCGTAAACGGTGAGAGGCCCGAGGATCGCCGGATGGATCGTGTACTTGTCGTAGTCGATCTGGGTGAACACGGTGTCGAGATGCATGAACGCGCGGCAGCTCGGGATGTCGAACGCGAGCACGGTGCGGATCTTCGCTTCGGGATCGGCGAAGAGATTGCGGGACGCTTCCTCGATGGCGTCCGGGGAGGTACGCTGGGAAATGCCGATCGCGAGCGTGTCCTCGGTGAGGTTGAGCACGTCGCCGCCCTCGATGTTGGCGTGGCCGTCGCGGTCGTAGTAGCGCTTGACCAGACCTTCAAAATCGGGGTGGAAGCGGAAAATGTAGTCGGCGTAAATGGTCTCGCGGCAGCGGGTCGGGAAGCGCATCTTATGCAGGAACACGCCGGTGCCGACGGACGCGAACGGGTCGCGGGTGAAGTAGAGGTTGGGCATCGGATCGACGATCAGATCATCCGCCGGAGCGATCAGATCCTGCAGGGAATAAGCGGAAGCGCCGCCCATTTCCTTGAGCGTGATGCCTTCCATCGTCTTTTCGACGAGCGCCTTGCCTTCAAAATTGCCGATGAGGTACTCATAGAGCTTGTCCTGCCAGCGGCGGGTCTTGATGTTGCCCTCGGAGAGCCACTGATAAAGGAAGGGCTTCGTCTGCTCGGGATGGAGCTTGAGGACTTCCGCCATCAGGTCTTCGAGATACACGACCTCGGTGCCGTTGCTGCGCAGGATCTGCGCGAAGGCATCGTGCTCCTGCTGGGCGACCTTGAGGAACGGGATATCGTCAAAGAGAAGCTCCGGAAGACGGTCCGGCGTCAGATGAAGAAGTTCACGGCCGGGACGGTGAAGAAGCACTTTTTTCAGCGGCTTGATCTCGCTGCGAACGCAAATACCTTTCATGATTTAAATCTCCTACATAGTGTTCATAGTGTTTTTGGCTGCACCGGTCCGTAGCGCTTCCGCACCGGCACAGTGATTTACTATCCTTATCATATCCGACGAAAACTGAAATATTGGAAGAACGGTGCGGGATAAATTGTATATTTCTGCACTTATCGTTGTACAGAAAATCAACAGTTTTGCGCTTTTTCGGCAGTCATTTTCCATGCTTTAGTTTCGTAAAAGGACGAGAAAACCCGCCGGAAAAATCCGGCGGGAATGAAAAAAATAATGAATATTGGGGAATACACCCAAAAACAGTCCGAAAAATTGGAAATATCGTTGGCGAAAGTCCCGGAACGCAAGAGAAAAGCCGCCTTTCGGCGGCTTTTCTCTTTTTCGTTTCGTATCAGCCGCCAAGTCGGCGGTTGTACGGTTTGATTTTTTGCGAATTGTATATTTTTTGTATTTTGTGCAGTTTGTGAAAATTCACGGGCTGGAAATCACATGGTCTCCGGGGCGGAAACACCGATGAGCTGGAGCGCGTTTTTGAGCGTGATCATCGTCGCCTTGATGAGACCGAGACGCTGGTTGGTGAGCTCGGGATCGTCGGGATTGTTGACCTTCGTGGAGTTATAATAGCTGTGAAACACCTTGACGAGCGAGATGATATACTCGGTCATCTTGTTCGGCTTGCGGTTGAGCGCGTCGGCGGCGACCTCCTTCGGGAACTCGCTGATCATCTTGAGCAGCTGCAGCTCTTTCTCGTCGGTCAGGCGGTCATAGGAATCGACCGGCTTGAACTCGGGGATCTGGGGATTTTTGAGGATCGAGCACATGCGCGAGTAGGCATACTGGGCGTAATACACGGGGTTGTTGTTGTCCTTGGAGCGGGCGAGCTTGAGATCGAGATCCATGTGCGTCGCAACGTCCTTGGAGACGAAGAACCAGCGCGCGGCGTCCACGCCGATATCCTCGCACAGCTCGCGGATGGTGATCGCGTTGCCGGTGCGCTTGGACATTTTGACTTCCTTGCCGTCTTCGACCATGCGGACCATCTGGATAAGGTCGACAGAGAGCGTGCCCTCCGGATAGCCGAGCGCGGTGAGGGCGTTCTGCATACGGGTGACGTAGGAGTGGTGGTCGGCGCCCCAGAGATTGACGAGCAGCGGGTAGCCGCGCTCGATCTTATAGACGTGGTTGGCGATATCGGGCGTCAGGTAGGAGAAAGAGCCGTCGCTCTTGCGGAGAACGCGGTCCTTGTCGTCGCCGTAGTCGGTGCTCTTGAACCAGAGCGCGCCGTCCTTTTCGTAGGTAAGACCCATATCCGCCATGTGCTGCAGGCAGTCGTTGATGCGCTTGGCGTTGTTCTCATAGAAGAACGTCTCGTGCATCCAGCTCTGCATCGTGACGCGGTAGGCCTTGAGATCGCGGTCGATCTTTTCGAGCTCCTTCTTCTTGCCGTAGTCCATGAAGTGCGCGAGGCGCTCCTTCGGATCGGCGGTGAGCCACTTGTCGCCCTCTTCCTCGGCGAGCTGCGCGGCGATGACCTTGATATCGTCGGCGTGGTAGCCGCCCTCGGGCAGGGGGTATTCCTTGCCGAAATGCTCAAAGTAGCGGGCGGTGAGCGATTCGCCGAGCATGACGATCTGGTTGCCGGCGTCGTTGACATAGAACTCACGCAGCACGTCCCAGCCGCTGGCCTCCATCATGCGGGCGATGCAGTCGCCCCAGGCGGCGTTGCGGGCGTGGCCGCAGTGCAGATCGCCGGTCGGGTTGGCGGAGACCCACTCGAGCAGCAGGTGCTTGCCCTTGCCGGACTCGTTCTTGCCGTAATCGTCGCCGGCGGCGATGACATCGTTGATAACGGCGGTGAGGGCGCTCGCCTTGAGCTTGAAGTTGATGAAGCCGGGGCGGGCGACGGTGATGGATTCACACTCGGGCAGAAACTCCGCAAGCTTGGCAGCGAGTGGCTCGGCGATCTCCATCGGGTTGCGTCGGAGAGTGCGCGACAGCTTCATCGCAATGCTGGTGGAATAGTCACCCAGCTTGGTGTCCTGCGGCGTCTCAACGACGAGCTGGCCTTCCGCCACGTCCAGATCATAGACCTCTTTTACGGCCTTCTGCGCGGCGGCGTAAATCTTGCTTCCAAAGTCGTTCATTCAAATACTCTCCTTACACTTATATACTGCCGTAGAATGAATGCGAGTATACATACATCTCATTACTATATCATAAAACGCCCTTTATGCAACCCCTTTCTGCCGAAAATCGTTGTACAGCGGCGTTTTTCGATTGACAGTACGGGGGATTTGTGGTAATTTTTTTGAGCATACAGCCGTTCGGCGCGCCATGGGGCGTTGCCGAAGCGGTCATAACGGGACGACCTTGAAAACGGGAGGGCATTTTGGAAGCCGTTTTTCAATTTTCCCTGTGTTTTCAACGGGTCGCGGCTGTAAGAAATTAAGAGAAAATCGGGATTTCTCTCCAAGTTTCTCTCCTTTTTCCGAGAAACGTTGGAGCGGAAATACATTTGGAGATGTACCCAAGCGGTTGAAGGGACCGGTCTTGAAAACCGGGAGGTCGGCGTAGAAAACCGGCGCGGGGGTTCAAATCCCTCCATCTCCGCCAGTCAGAGCAAAGTTCGCTTTGCTCTGATTTTTTATTTGCCGCATCAGGAAATCACGTTCAAAGCACCCTGCAAGCCGTTTGTCATAGCCGCTGCCGAGAGCCGTTTGGAATTGCATTCCAGATGCGCATAGACATTGGCGGTGGTGGAAAAGTCGCTGTGGCCAAGCCATTCCTGGATCTGCTTCATGGGGACGCCGTTGGCCAGCAGCAAACTGGCACAGCTGTGCCTAAGCTCGTGGAAGCGGAAAACAGGGCATTACTCGTGGTAGCGGAAAGCAGAATATGCTATAATGCAGACAGGCTATGGTTTTGCCGTAGCCTGTTTTGCATTAGAAGGAGAGGACTGCGCATGGCACGAAAAAGCCGGAAGCGTCAGACTGTAACGCTGCCACATCTGCATTCAGAGACTGCCGGGTACATCCGTTTGTCTGTCACAGGAAAGGGCGGCGATGATTCCATAGAAAACCAAAAGAAAGTTATTGAGGCATGGGCGCGAGAAAACCAGCATCCCATATCGCGATGGTACATTGATGCAGGATGGAGCGGCAGAACATTCTATCGACCGATGTTTCGGGAGCTGATAGCAGACATTGAACGGGGCGAGGTTGACTGTGTTGTAGTCAAGGATCTCTCCCGCCTAGGCAGAGATCACATCGCAGTTGGATATTATCTGGAGGGCTTCTTCCCTATGAATTGTGTTCGTTTTGTTTCAATTAATGACGATTTCGACACAGTAAACGGCTTGACCGATCAATCCCACCCACATGGAGCTAGAATTCGCATTCCAATAAAGAACGCATTTAACGAACAGGTTGCAGTAGAAATCAAACAGAAAGTTGAGGCGACTTTGCAAATGAAAATAGACCGAGGAACATTTGTTGGGCCGAGAGCCCCCTTTGGATACCAAAAGTCCGAAGCAAACCACGATCAGTTAGTCCCTGACCCGATTGCGTCCATCACAGTGCGGAAGATTTTTGAGCTGGCGGCAAACGGAACTGGCGTAACAGGTATCGTCCGCTATTTGAATGAAAAAGGATTACCCACTCCGATCCAATACGCCCGTTCCAATGGACTGACCGGGAGTTTTGCGGATGGAACGGACGATTGGAACAGTCGATCTGTGAAATACATTTTGACTAACCGAACCTATACTGGGATGCTCATACAAGGCAAGGAAAAGCGAGTTGTAAAGGGCACCCATGAACCGCTGGTAGACGTTGAAACCTTTGACAGAATCCAAAGTGAATTCAAAGCCCGTTCATTTAATATCAGTCCCACACCGGAGGCGAGCGAGAATGTTTTCAAAGGCAAAGTTATTTGTGCCTGCTGCGGAGGAAAGATGCAGCGAAAGCGCGGAACGAACCATGCGGATTGGTATTTCTTCACCTGCATTTCAAAAAATCGGTTAGGTGCGGATAAATGTACAGGAATGTATGCCAGAGGGGAAGATGTACTCAGTGCTGTGTACTACCAGCTAAAACAGTACATCGATCATCACTTTATTACCAAAGATCAATATAAGCAGGAAATACAAGGCATGGATTCCATCATTGAAGCAGCTTCTCTCAAATATGAGGAAGCTACTGATTTCAGCATGAAGCAATATGAAAAGTATGTCATGGGTGAAGGTTCTAAAGAAGCCATTGCGGCTGCACGGCCTGCAAAGGAGCAGGCCGAAGCGGAACTGAACAGGGCGATTGCAGACAAAGAAGCCTATGAAAAACAGTATCAGGTGTTTTGCAAACTGCTGAAAGCTAGCAGAAAGGAAGTCCCGTTGAGCGAGATTATTGATTGTATTGAACGGATCGTGGTTGATGTTGATCGAAAGATTATGGTAAAATGGACTGAGTAAAGAAGAAGGCGCGCGGTCAGATACTCAGAATTGATAAAGCAATTCCCGATACAAACAGCGTAATATGATGGAAAGAAAGAAACCCTTCGGCAGATGTTTGCCAATTCTCACGTCGATATGATTTATGGCTCTGCTGGTACCGGTAATTCTACACTGATTAATCACGACGCCAGATTATAAAGGTGAACGAAATGGGAGTAATCCAAGAATTCTTTAATAATCGAGAGATAGCTATCGGGATTTGGGTTATTATTGGTCTTGCTGTCATTCTCCCTACTAAACCTGCAAGACAATTTATAAAAACTGCTATTCCAATTTTGTTTTGCAAGAAATTTGTGATATTTTACATTGTATTTCTCAGCTTTTTGGGTTTGGTGTTGTTCGCATTAAATTGGGCAGGACTTTGGGATCTCACTTTGTTAAAAGACACTGTCTTTTGGGTATTGTTTGTTGAATTTCCTCTTTTTGCCAAGGCGATTGAGAAAGCAGACGGTGGACGATTCTTTTCAAAGCTAATTCGGGAAAATGTTGCTATTGTAGTTGCAATTGAGTTTTTTGTAGGATTTTGGACTTTCAGTTTAATAACGGAAATTATCCTTATCCCTTTAACAGTTTTGATTTCAGTCCTACAAGTATTGGCTGGACAAGATAAAAAGCACCGATCTGCGAAACGCTTCTTTGATGGTTTGCTGGTACTGTGGGGAATAATACTGTTGATTAATGCAATTTACAGCCTTATCCATGCTCCAAATCAATTTTTAAGTTTTGACACCTTAAAATCACTATTGCTCCCGCTGGTACTGTTAGTGTTCAATCTTCCGGTTGTATATGGATTGGCATTATACAATACTTACGAACAAATCTTCATCAGAATAAAAGGTTCCAAATCAGAACAAAAGAAAATGAAATGGCAAGTAATTCGCTTTTCTGGAATAAACCTTTCAAAAGTATCGGCTATCAGAAAGAGCCTACCAAATACAATTGTTTGTTGTCGAACTTCAAATGACCTACAGATAAATCTTAAAAAACTGGCAAGACGATTGGACTTACAGATAGGAGAAAACTACATGAAACGCTCGCGTTATTATGTATTAGCTTGTATAGCCGGATTGATTCTGAGTTTTATTGGACTCATAGGTGCTAATTCGGATGTGTCCTTAAAAGACCTTGTTACGTTGAATTTTGTATTTGATATACCAAGAATCAAGGAAATTTTGACAAATATTTTCTCTACAATGATTGTTTTCAGTGCAACATTGTTTTTCTTTGCAATTGGTTTTGCAAAAAAGCAGAGAGAAGATGTTTCCCAAATCAAGAAATATGCCTTATATGAGCTTTTGCTATCCGTTAAAATGCAGCATTCTCAACTGGTAGATTACCCTCCTATAGACGAACCCGCGGACTTGTTTTGTGCTTACGTACATAATGTATATGAAGTTCGGGCCGCTTGTGATAAAGTGTTGGCTGCATATGAGAATCTACTAACAACATGGGAGCAAGAAACGTTGAAGAACTTACAGCATTCTGCAATGGTCTTGTCAGAGGACTTTGGCATTTCTGCCGAAAATTTTAGAGAGTATTCTGCTACCCAATTTTGTAATTTTTATGATGAAAAAGTTCGAACTGCTCCGCAGAATGAAAAAATCAATGTATTTACTCACAAGATCAAAACGGATATAGAAAAATACTCAAAACATATTGAGCAGTTTTGCGAGGACTTTAAGCACTATTATTGATCCAATTCAACAGACGATGTCTGTTGCGTTGAATCAACTTGTGTCACTCTTTGCATCGCTCTTGTTGGCACTTACGAAAATATTCTTCAAAAAGTATTTGACCATCTTGCACAGTATCATTGTTCAATATGCAAGAGCAAAAAGGTCAGCATTGATGGTGATGACTCAGACGAGAATGGAATGGTTCAAAAATGCTACTTACGCTGCGAGAAATGTGGTTCCATAACAGAAGTCGATTTTGAAAAAAGTAGCGGCGATAGCCCATCGTATACTACTGGCAGGGGTGTTGAGTAAGATAACTGCAGCATTTATACCCCGACTATTCAGATGGAGTTTGATGAATAATATGAAAATCAACAGGCTAAAAATTGTCAACTACAAGCTTTTTCAGAATGTTACCATTGAAATGAACGAGAATATAAATATCTTTGTTGGAGAGAATGATTCGGGAAAAAGCACCATCTTAGAGGCCCTATCAATGGTTCTGACCGGTAAAATTAACGGTAGCAGTGTCGCAAATCGGCTTAATTTGGATTGGTTTAATGCTCAAGTCCGACAAAAATTCAAGGAATCTATTGAGGCTGGTAATACGCCTGACTTGCCCACCATTGAAATTGAGGTATACTTTGCTTCTCCCGATGAAGATGAAATTGCAATAAAAAAGTATAGAGGCACAAATAATTCACTTCATGAGGATGCTGAGGGTGTCAAACTGGAAATAATATTTGACACCCAGTATGCACCAGCATACAAGCAACTCCTGGTTGAAGGAAAAGTCAGAGACATCCCTGTTGAATACTACAGGGTCAATTTCAGGTCTTTTGCAAATCCAGAATACTATGTCCAGACAACGGCAAGAAAAGTGGCATGTATTGATACTACAAAGAAAGACTATGGTCCGGTGCTGAGTCGCTTTGTTTCTACCAGCATAAACGAATATCTCTCGGAAGAAGATATGACCGAGTTGCGTCATGCTTATAGAGCAAATCGACATGAATTTACTGAAAATCAAGCAGTAATACGGCTTAATCAAAAACTACAAGAGGGTCACAGCTTTGATGGCAAAACGATAGGACTAAACTTAAGAGAAAGTGGAATTGATGAATGGAAGGGAGATATGTCTATTTCATTAGATGGCATTCCTCTTGAAAATTCGGGTTTCGGCACTCAAAATATGTTTAAGTCGGAAATTTTCCTGCTTCAAAATACGGATGTTGATATTTTAATAATTGAGGAACCCGAAAATAACCTTTCCTACTCAAACATGTCTATTCTCATCTCTAAACTGTCTGATAGCAACGGAAAGCAGTTGTTTATTTCAACCCATAGCAGCTTTGTCGCAAATAAACTGGGCCTGCAGTGCCTTCATCTTGTTGCAAATGCAAGGACAACACCATTCAAATCATTAAGCAGTGATACTTACAACTACTTTCTAAAATTACCGGGCTATAACACGCTACGAATTCTTTTGGCGAATAAGGCAATATTGGTTGAAGGACCGGCTGACGAATTGATA
>ERZ825896.443-NODE-443-length-54900-cov-12.802589_pt1 | contig 54900 bp, 39 predicted proteins | sample MGYA00519858_ERZ825896 | MGnify/ENA primary metagenome ERZ825896 (study PRJEB31778, sample SAMEA3449214) | human gut metagenome | biome: human gut; feature: human-associated habitat; material: faeces | place: United Kingdom | collected 2010/2012 ... | reverse complement strand
ACCGCTATATCATGGGCAAGGAGCTGGAGGTGGACGCCATCTGCGACGGCAAGGAGGTCTTCATCCCCGGCATCATGGAGCATGTCGAGCATACGGGTATCCACTCGGGCGACTCGATCAGCGTCTATCCGACCTTCAGCGTGAGCCAGAAGGCCAAGGACAAGATCATCGACTATACGGTCAAGCTGGGCCTTCGGATCGGTATCGTCGGCCTGTACAACATCCAGTTCATCGTCGCCGGCGAGGACGACGTCTACGTCATCGAGGTCAACCCGCGCTCGTCGCGCACCGTGCCCTTCCTCTCGAAGTCCACGGGCGTGCCGATGGCCCACATCGCCACGCAGGTGATTCTGGGCAAGTCGCTCCGCGAGCAGGGCATCACGGAGGTCTACGGTCGTGAGAAGGAGCGCTGGTACGTCAAGGCCCCGGCCTTCTCGTTCGCCAAGATCCGCGGCATGGATTCGTACCTCTCGCCCGAAATGAAATCGACGGGCGAGGCCATCGGCTACGACGACAAACTGACGCGCGCGCTTTACAAGGCGTTGCAGGCCACGGGCATGCACGTCTCGAACTACGGAACGATCTTCGTGACGATCGCCGACCACGACAAGGAGCAGGCGCTTCCGCTGGTGAAGCGGTTCTACGACCTGGGCTTCAACATCGAGGCGACGACCGGGACCGCCGAGTTCCTGCGGGCGCACGGCATCCGCACCCGTACGCGCCGCAAGCTCAACGAGGGCAGCAACGAGATCATCGAGGCGCTGCGTCAGGGGCATGTCAGCTACGTGATCAACACCATCGACATCAACCAGCACAACACGCGCCTCGACGGTTACGAAATACGCCGCACGGCCGTCGAGAACAACGTGACGGTCTTCACGGCGCTGGAGACGGTGAAGGTGCTGCTGGATGTGCTGGAGGAGATCACGCTGCGCGTTTCGACTATTGATTCGAAATAAAATTCCGACAAGACGCCGGAGCCGTCAACGGAATGCGGACTAAAAGCGCGAGAAACGGGGCCGGTTTGCTTGCAAACCCGCGAATAGGCGCCCGTTTCCAGCGTTAGGTCGCATGAAGTAGGCGAAGGCGATCGTCGGGCCGGTTTTGGACACTTTTGCCGGATCAAAAGTGTCAATGAAAATTATGTATAAGAAAGGCATCTATAAGATTCTCACGAACGAGCCGCTGACCGACGCGGTGTGGCGCATGACCCTCGCGGGCGATACGCAGTGGATCTCGGCGCCGGGGCAGTTCGTCAATATTGCGCTGGAGGGCAAGTACTTACGCCGCCCTATCTCGATCTGCGATTACGATGATCGCTCGATTGCGCTGATCTACAAGGTCGTGGGCGGGGGAACGGAGCAGATGAGCCGCATGCTGCCGGGCGAAACGCTCGACCTGCTGACGGGTCTGGGCAACGGATTCTCGACGAAGAACGACGCGCGGAGACCCCTGCTCGTCGGGGGCGGCGTGGGCGTGCCGCCGCTCTACAACCTGGCGAAAAGACTCCTCGCCGAAGGAAAACCCGTGCAGGTGGTGCTGGGCTTCAACACCGCGTCGGAGGTCTTCTACGAGGAGGAGTTCCGCGCGCTGGGCTGCGAGGTCGCCGTCTCGACGGTCGACGGTTCGCGGGGCGTCGGGGGCTTCGTCACGACGGCCATCGCCGAACGGGGGCTGGATTTCGATTACTTTTACGCCTGCGGGCCGCTGCCGATGCTCCATGCGCTCTACAACGCCGTGGAGCAGGACGGCCAGCTGTCGTTCGAAGAGCGCATGGGGTGCGGATTCGGCGCCTGCATGGGCTGTTCGTGCAAAACCAAATACGGCTACAAACGTATCTGCAAGGAGGGGCCGGTCCTTACCAAGGATGAAATCATCTGGTAAGAACAATTCATAATTCAAAATTCACAATTATGACAGATACTTCGGTTGAACTCTGCGGCCTCAAATTGGACAATCCGGTCGTGCCGGCCAGCGGAACCTTCGGCTATGGCAACGAGTTCCGCGAGTTCTACGACATCAACATCCTCGGGTCGTTTTCGTTCAAGGGTACGACGCGCGAGGCGCGTTTCGGCAATCCCACGCCGCGCATCGCCGAGTGCGGTGCGGGGATGATCAATGCCGTGGGGTTGCAGAACCCCGGCATCGACGCCGTGATCCGCGAGGAGCTGCCGCGGTTGAAAACCTTCTTCCGAAAACCCGTCATCGCCAATATTTCGGGTTTCTCGGTCGAAGAGTACGCCTATTGCTGCGAGCGCATCGACAGGCAGGAGCAGGTGGGGCTGATCGAGGTCAACGTCTCGTGCCCCAACGTGCGGCACGGCGGCATGTCGTTCGGGACCTGTCCGGACGCCGCCGCCGAGGTGACGCGCGCCGTGAAGGCCGTGACGACGAAGCCCGTCTTCATCAAACTTTCGCCCAACGTGACGGACATCGTCGCGATCGCCCGGGCGTGCGAGGAGGCGGGGGCCGACGGCATCTGCCTGATCAATACGCTGCTGGGCATGCGTATCGACATTGCGCGCCGCCGTCCGGTCATCGCCAACACGATGGGCGGATTCTCGGGCGCCGCGGTCTTCCCCGTTGCGCTGCGGATGGTCTACCAGGTGGCCCGGGCGTGCCGGATTCCCGTGATGGGGTGCGGCGGCGTCACGACGGCCCGCGACGTGATCGAGATGATGATGGCCGGGGCTTCGGCCGTGCAGGTCGGGGCTGCGAACCTCGTGAATCCCTATGCCTCGAAGGAGATCGTCGAGGCGCTGCCCGGCGAAATGGAGCGGCTGGGCATTGAAAAGTTGAGCGACATAATCGGCTGCATCGAGTGATTGCGCGGCACCTTCGGCGTTTCCCTCGTCGGCTCCGACAGCCACATGCGTCGAATATGTTCTGCGAAACTCCGAATTTGCCGCACGCTGACCCGATGTGAAAAATAAATGCTAAATTTGTATATTATGCAACACGATGTAATCATAGCCTGCGACTTCAAGTCGGCGGAAGACACCTTCCGGTTCCTCGACCTCTTTAAGGACGAGGAGCGCAAACCCTTTCTGAAAATCGGCATGGAGCTGTTCTACGCCGAGGGACCCGCCATCGTGCGGGAGATCAAGCGCCGGGGACACCGGATTTTCCTTGATCTGAAACTCCACGACATTCCCAATACCGTGAAAAAGGCGATGGCCGTGCTGTCGCGGTTGGACGTGGACATGTGCAACGTCCATGCGGCCGGGACGATCGAGATGATGCGAGCCGCGCGCGAAGGCCTTACGCGCGAAGACGGCACGCGGCCCCTGCTGATCGCCGTGACGCAGCTCACCTCGACCAGCGAGGAGCGCATGCGGGAGGAACTTCTGATCGACGCCTCGATCAACGACACGATCGTGAAATACGCGCAGAACACCCGGGCTGCAGGGCTGGACGGCGTGGTCTGCTCGCCGTTGGAAGCCGGCATGGTGCACGGGGCGTGCGGCGAGGAGTTTCTGACGGTCACGCCCGGCGTGCGTTTTGCAGATGGCGACGTGGCGGACCAGGTGCGCGTCACCACGCCCGCCCGCGCCCGGGAGATCGGTTCCGACCTGATCGTCGTGGGACGCCCGATCACCGCGGCGGAGGACCCTGTGGCGGCTTACCGCCGGTGCGTCGCCGAGTTCGTCGGATAGACCGTGTTCTGGTTGCCTTGTGGTCGCGATGCGACAAGCCCCTGCTTGAGGCGGGGGATCGGATTTGTAAACGCCCCCATAGGCGGTGAATACGGCATTCGGCTGCGTGAGATGGAACGATATTACAAAAATTGTTAATTCTATGAAACCGGTAAAACTTTTCTACCTGCGCTCGTGCCCCTTCTGCAAGAAGGCGCTGCGTTACATCGACGAGGCGCGTGCCGCCCATCCGGAGCTGGCCGCCGTCGGGATCGAGCTGATCGAGGAGTCGGAGCAGCCCGAAGTGGCCGACGCGTTCGACTACTATTACGTGCCCACGTTTTACGTCGACGGCGTGAAGGTTCACGAGGGCGGCATTTATCCCGAGGAGGTGGAGAAGATTTTACGTTCGGCGCTGGAATAAATGAGTGTCTTGCTGCGTGTTCTGCCGCTTGTCGCGGCCGTTGCCGGGCTGTTGTTGCCTGCCGGGGCGCAAGTCCCGGTGAAAGGCGGCGAAGTCTCCGATTTCGACTTCGCCGTCGGCGTCGTGGAGCGCGCCTATGCGGGCTATCCGGACAAGACGGCGAACCGCGCGGCGGAGTACGGGGCGCTGAAAGAGCGGCTGCGGAGCGGGATCGCTTCGGGGCGCGACACGTATGACGCCGTTGCCGAGTATCTCGGCTGGTTCGACGATTCGCACCTCGGAACGGAGGGCGTGAGGGCTTACCGGCCCAAATCAATCCGCCGACCTTCGGATTACGCGGCACGGATGGAGCGTTATGACCCGCAGTTCACCCATTGTCGGGTGGACGGCGAAACGTATCTGATCCGTTTCCCGTCGTGCGACCTGAATGAAGAACAGACCGCTTGGGTGCGGACTGCCGTGCGGGCTTATCTGGCTTCGGGGTGTGAAAACCTGATCCTCGACATCCGCGGCAACGGCGGCGGGAGCGACAGCGCCTATGAACCGCTGCTCCGGCTGCTCTACGACCACGAAGGGGCGGAGGATGCCATGGAGTACCGCGTTTCGGACCTGGCCATCGCCCACGTGCAGGAGTTTGCCGGAGATACGGAGCGTGGACGCGGGAAGATCGCACGGATGGAACGCACTCCGGCCGGGGAGTTCCTGACGGACGGACCGAAAACCTACCGGATACACTACGATTCCGTCTCGCCGCGGCCTCGCCGGGCGGGGCTGCTGATTGATGGGAAAGTCGGCTCCTCGGGTGAACAGCTGGTGCTCGAAGTCAGGGCCAGCAGTCGCCGCACGACCGTTTACGGGCAGGATAACACGCTCGGGTGCCTCGATTTCTCGAACTGCGAAATACTTTATTTTCCGCAGGCCCCGACCCGGTGGATGATGCTCCCCACGACCCGTTCCTGCCGGGTTCCGGAAGGCCGCGGGATCGACTCCGCGGGCATCGCTCCCGATGTGCGCATTCCGCTGCCGCTGCCTGAAGTCCTGACCGACAACGTCGATGCATGGACGTTGTGGGTCGCCGAAGATATGAAAACTGAAAAACGAAAAGAATAAATGGGTTTCCGCCCCGAAGTCTCCCTTTGCCAAAGGGAGATTTAGTGGGAATGTCAATATGAAATCGGCATCGCAGATGCCGTTAACGCAGGTTCGGCGGATTTCATGGTTGACACTCTTCCCATGGGGAGGGGAAAGAATGAAGAATTTTGCCGAACCTGCGTTCAAGTAAGATGGAGAAGAAAATTGCTAAAGACCTGCTGTCGATCGGCGCGGTATTCCTGCGCCCCGAACAGCCTTTCACCTGGGCGAGCGGCATCAAAAGCCCGATCTACTGCGACAACCGGCTGACCCTGACGGCCCCTGTCGTCCGCGGCCATGTCGAGGCGGGCCTCGCCGAAATCGTCCGCACGAAATTCCCCGAAGCCGAGGTGCTGATGGGAACCTCGACCGCCGGAATCGCCCATGCGGCCATCACGGCCACGATCCTCGACCTGCCGATGGGCTATGTGCGCAGCGGCTCGAAGGACCACGGCCGCGGCAACCGGATCGAGGGCCGGCTCGAAAAGGGCCAGAAGGTCGTCGTGATCGAGGACCTCATCTCGACGGGCGGTTCGTGCATCGAGGTGGTCGAGGCTCTGCGCGAAGCCGGCGCCGAGGTGCTGGGCGTGGCTTCGATCTTCACCTACGGGATGCAGAAGGGGCTTGACCGCATGCGGGAGGCGAACGTCACGAATTACAGCCTTTCGAACCTCGACGCGCTGGTCGAAGTGGCCGCCGAGGAGGGGTATATCAAGCCCGAGGACAAGGCGCGGCTGATCGCCTTCCGCAACAATCCGTCGGACGAGAGCTGGATGCAATAATTCCGATTTTAGCGGGCGATTTTCGTCCTTCCCCGCTCGTCCCGAATGGGCAGTGCCTCATGTACAGCCCATCCGTGCCGATCACCGGGCAGGCTAAAAATCGTTCCCCTAAAATCAGAATCAGGGTTTGCCGCGATCGCCCGGCGCCTTCCGCCGATCCGTTGCGTGCCGCGAGCGGGAAATACCGACGGCGCAATGAAAGCGGAACAATGCGGATACCCGCGCAGCCAAAGTCTCCGCCGAGGCGGGGATTTAGGGGCGGGTCCGGTTTGCAAACACGACGGAAGGCCGTGAATCGGGACCGACCGAAAAGAGGGACCGTTGAAGAATTTAAAATCCGAACTTCTATAAATAACTTATGCGACATTTGATTGATCCCACAGACCTCACGGTTGCCGAAACCGAGCAGATCGTAGCTCTGGCCGAGGACATTATCGCCAACCGCGCCAAGTACAGCGAGGCGTGCAGGGGCAAGAAACTGGCCACGCTCTTCTACGAGCCTTCGACCCGTACGCGGTTGAGTTTCACGGCGGCGATGCTCGAACTGGGCGGGCAGGTCATCGGCTTCTCCGACGCCAATTCCTCGTCGGTGTCGAAGGGCGAGACGGTGGCCGACACCGTGCGCGTGATCCGCTGCTTTGCCGACATCATCGCCATGCGTCACTTCAAGGAGGGTGCGCCGTTGGTGGCCTCGCAGTATGCGGGCATCCCGGTCATCAACGCCGGCGACGGCAGCCACGCCCATCCCACGCAGACGCTTACCGACCTCTTGACGATCAAGCGCGAGAAGGGCCGTTTCGACAACATGACGATCGGTTTCTGCGGCGACCTGAAATTCGGCCGCACGGTCCACTCGCTGATCAAGGCGCTGTCGCGCTATTCGAATATCAAGGTGATCCTGATCGCTCCGCAGGAGCTGCGCCTTCCGGACTACATGCTCGCCGAGATGGCCGAGAACTCGCGTCTGGAGTTTCGCGAGGTCGAGACCATGGAGGAGGTGATGTCCGAACTGGACATCCTCTACATGACCCGCGTGCAGAAGGAGCGTTTCCTCGACGAGGAGGAGTTCGACCGCGTGAAGAACAGCTTCGTGCTCAACCCCGAGAAACTGAAGACCGCCAAGGAGGATATGATCATTCTCCACCCGCTGCCGCGCGTCAACGAGATCACGCGCGCCGTGGACAACGATCCCCGCGCGGCTTACTTCCGCCAGGTCGAGAACGGAAAGTTCGTGCGCATGGCGCTGATCTATACGCTGCTGCGCTGGGCCGACGAGAACAGGCCCTTCGAACGCACCCCGGTCTTCAGCGAACGGTATGTCGTGAACGAATACGAGTGCCCGAACCGCCGCTGCATCTCCGCCACGGAGGATGTCGACCGGCTGTTCCACCGTCAGGCGGACGGGACCTGCCGCTGTGCCTACTGCGAGGCGAAAGCCCGGTAGCTTGTCTTTTTACTCAATCCGGTAATTTGGAATAAAAAAATGAAGAACCTCATACTGTTGTTTTTTTCGGCTTTGGCCTGGGGCTGTTGCGAAACCCCGAAACACGAAATTTCGCTGCGCCCTTCTGAATACGTCACGACGCTCGTGGGCACACAGTCCGACTACTCGCTTTCGACGGGCAACACCTATCCGGCCGTGGCCCTGCCGTGGGGTATGAATTTCTGGACGCCCCAGACGGGCAAGATGGGCGACGGCTGGGCCTACACCTACGGATCGCACACGATCCGGGGCCTGAAGCAGACGCACCAGCCCTCGCCGTGGATCAACGATTACGGACAGTTTTCCATCATGCCCGTGCGCGGCAAAGACAAGATTGATGAAAATGCCCGCCAGAGCTGGTTCTCCCACCAGTCGGAGACGGCGAAGCCCTATTATTACTCGGTCTATCTGGCCGACCACGATGTCGTGGCCGAAATGGCTCCGACGGATCGCGCCGCCGTGCTGCGCTTCACCTTTCCCGAGTCGGACGAATCGGGCGTGGTGATCGACGCCTTCGACCGCGGGTCGCAGGTCAAAGTCATGCCCGACAGCCGCACCGTCGTAGGATACACCACGCGCAACAGCGGCGGCGTGCCCGACAATTTCCGCAACTGGTTCGTCATCCGCTTCGACAAGCCGTTCAGCGGCTTTCGGGTATTCAACGGAAAGAACGAACTGAAAGGTTTCGAGGCCGAAGGCGAACATGCCCTTGCGGCGGTCTATTTCACCACCCGCCGCGGCGAGCAGGTGACGGCGCGCGTGGCCTCGTCGTTCATCTCCGGAGAGCAGGCTTTGCGCAACCTCGAAACCGAGGTCGGCGATGCCGATTTCGAGACGGTGAAAGCCCGTGCGCAGGAGCGCTGGGACGAGGTGCTGGGGCGGATCGAGGTCTCGGGCGGCACCGAAGAGCAGTACCGGACCTTCTATTCGTGCCTCTACCGCTCGACCCTGTTCCCTCGCAAATTCTACGAGATCGACGCCAAAGGCAATCCGGTGCATTACAGCCCCTACAACGGCGAGGTGCTGCCGGGCTATATGTATACCGACACGGGTTTCTGGGATACGTTCCGGTGTCTGTTCCCGCTGCTGAACCTGGTCTACCCGTCGGTCAACGCCGAGATTCAGGCCGGGTTGGCCAACACCTACCGCGAGAGCGGCTTCCTGCCCGAATGGGCCTCGCCGGGCCACCGCGGCTGCATGGTGGGCAACAATTCGGCTTCCGTAGTCGCAGATGCAATCCTGAAAGGAGTGACGCCCGCAGAGGATGTCGCCACGCTCTACGAGGCGATGCTTGCGGGACGCGACAAGGTGCATCCCACGGTAAGCTCCACCGGTCGCCTCGGGCACGAATATTACAACACGCTGGGCTACGTGCCCTATAACGTGGGCATCAACGAAAATGCCGCCCGGACGCTCGAATACGCCTACGACGACTGGTGTATCGCACAGGTGGCGAAAAAACTGGGAAAAACGGACGACGTTGCGATGCTGGAAAAGGCTTCGCAGAACTATAAAAACCTGTTCGATCCCGAAACGCGCCTGATGCGGGGCCGCAACGAGGACGGCACGTTCCAGTCGCCGTTCAGCCCCTACAAGTGGGGCGACGCCTTCACCGAGGGCAACTCGTGGCACTACACCTGGTCGGTGTTCCACGATCCGGAGGGCCTTGCAACCCTAATGGGAGGCAAAACCGAATTCGGAAAAATGCTCGATTCGGTGTTCGTCGTGCCGCCGATCTACGACGACAGCTACTACGGGTTCCGCATCCACGAGATCACCGAGATGCAGGTGGCCAACATGGGCAACTACGCCCACGGCAACCAGCCGGCGCAGCACATGATCTACCTCTACAACTACGTCGGCCAGCCCTGGAAGGCGCAGTGGTGGACGCGCGAGGTGATGGACCGCCTCTATTCGTCGAAGCCCGACGGCTACTGCGGCGACGAGGACAACGGACAGACCTCGGCGTGGTATGTCTTCTCGGCTCTGGGGTTCTATCCCGTGTGCCCGGGATCGGACGAGTATGCGGTCGGCTCCCCGCTGTTCCGGAAAGCGGCGATCCATCTGGAGAACGGCCAGACCGTGGAGATCGACGCCCCGCAGAACTGCGCTGAAAACCGTTATGTGGGACGGATGACCGTCGACGGCAAGGTCACCGGTAAGACGTTCCTCGAATACGGCGAGTTGCTCGGCGGCGCAAAGATCGCCTTCGGGATGCAGCCAGAGCCAGACAAAGACCGGGGCGCGAAGCCCGGGGATGCGCCCTATTCGATGAGCCGGGAGGATTGTCGATAAATTGTCGATAGAATCTGTCCGGGAATTTTGAAAGTATGTCGAAAAGCGCTATTTTTGTAACGTTGTTTTTACAACTGTTAGGTTAATTCCCATGAATTCAGGCTGCAATATCGACCAACGCGAACGAAAGAAACAGCAGGGCCAGGCCGCTGCCTTCTATTCGCAGGCGTGTCAGCAGCAGATGCGACGTGCAGCGTCCCTGGGGCAGCAGATGCCTGCTCGTGGGGTGCTCGGATAGATACCAGACCGCCATGACATGCGATGTCGTGGCGGTCTGCTTTTTTCACCCGTCCGAAAGACGGGATTCAGGGGCGGTGGCAGGTCGGGGCGTTCCGGCACCGGTTCTCCGGCCGCTCAAGAGACGGGTTTTAAGTGATATAAAAAACGAATTCATATGAAAGTAGGCGTGATTATGGGCTCTGTGAGCGATTACGAGGTGATGGCCGAAGCCGTCGCTATGCTCGAAGCGTTCGGTGTCGATTTCGAAAAACGGGTGGTCAGCGCTCACCGCACGCCCGATCTGCTGTGCGAATACGCCAAGACGGCCAGGGAGCGCGGTATCGGCGTGATCATCGCCGGGGCCGGCGGCGCGGCGCATCTGCCGGGCATGGTGGCCTCGATGACTCCGCTGCCCGTGGTGGGCGTTCCCGTGAAGTCGCGCGCCCTGAACGGGCTGGACTCGCTGCTGTCGATCGTGCAGATGCCCGCGGGCGTTCCCGTGGCCACGACGGCCATCAACGGGGCGAAGAACGCCGCGCTGATCGCCGTGTCGATCCTCGCTTTGCAGGATGCCGCTCTGGCGGCGAAACTCGACGCCTTCCGCGCCAAACAGACCGCGGATGTGCTGAAGGCTGAAATATAGTTGGGAAATTTCCAACCGCGTGCGACAAGCTCCTCCCGAGGGAGGGGGTTGGGATGGGGCAGACTGGTAAACGCGGCGGTACGCCGCGAATGACAACGGTCGAAAGTAAAACAACGAATGACGAATAAACAACATAAAGCCGGATTAATGAAGACCATCGGTATCATAGGTGGCGGCCAGCTGGGGCTGATGATCGCCGAGCAGGCGCGGGAACTGGGCGTGCGCACCGTGTGCCTCGACCCGGCGGCCGACGCTCCGGCGTTCAACGTTTGCGACGATCATATCGTCGCGGCCTACGACGATGCCGCGGCGCTCGAGGAGCTGTGCCGCCGCAGCGACGCGGTGACCTATGAATTCGAAAATGTACCGGGGGATATTCTGATTCCGCTGTGCGGGAAATACAACATCCCGCAGGGCTACAAACCCCTTTACGATTCGCAGGACCGCCTGCGCGAGAAGTCGAACGCCCGCGACCACGGGCTGCGCACGCCCGGTTTCGAGGCCGTGGACGACGAAGCGTCGCTGCGCGAAGCCGTGCGGCGGCTGGGACTTCCCGCCGTGCTGAAAACCCGCACGCTGGGCTACGACGGCCACGGGCAGCGGGTGCTGAAGACGGAGGCCGACATCGCCGGGGCGCTGCCCCTGCTTGCGGTTCCCTGCATCCTGGAGGAGTTCGTGCCGTTCGATTCCGAGGCCAGCATCGTGATGGTGGCGGACGGCGAGCGGGTCGTGAGTTTTCCCGTGGGGCGCAATGTCCACCGCGACGGGATTCTGGATTTGTGCATCGTACCTGCCGAAGTCGATTCCGGGGTGCTGGCGCGGATGAAGGCCCAGAGCGAGCGTTTCATGCGCGATTGCGGCTATCGGGGCATCCTGGCCATCGAGTATTTCATCAAGGGCGGTGAAATCTACTTCAACGAGATGGCCCCGCGCCCGCATAACTCGGGTCACTACACCATCGAAGGCGCGACCACGAACCAGTTCCGCGAACTGGTCCGCTATCTGGTCGGGGAGCCTTTGCAGGAGCCGCAGCCGGTGGCTCCCACGGTGATGAAAAACATTCTGGGACAGGATCTCGAAGCCGCGGAGCGAATCGCCGCGGAGAACCTCCCGGGCGTATATGTCCACCTCTACGGCAAGACGGAGAGCCGTCCCAAGCGCAAGATGGGCCACATCACGTTCGTGGGGATGGATGCCGCACGGTTCGAGGCCGAATGGGCCGGACGTTTTGTGAAATAACCGATCGGGCCGTCCCGCAGGCAGCTTCCCTCCGGGGGGCGCTTACGTACACGGCCAAAGGACGTGATAACGGCGTATTGAGCCGCTGAACGATGAATGAAATACAAACAGAGATAAATGAATAATACGACCAATTACCGCATTTTTGTCGAGAAATCACCCCGCTTCCGGGTCGAGGCCGAGAGCCTGCGCCGCGAGCTGAACACCAATCTGAACCTGTCGCTGGGCGAGGTGCGCCTGCTCTGCGTCTACGACCTTTTCGGCTTCAGCGAAGAGCTGCTGGAAAAGAGCCGCTATACGGTTTTCGGCGAGGTGGTGACCGACTCGGTGACCGACACGTTCGACCTCGCGGGGCGCAAGTATATCGCCGTGGAGTATCTGCCCGGGCAGTTCGACCAGCGCGCCGCTTCGGCCGTCGACTGCGTGCGGCTGATCGATCCCGAGGCCCGGGTCGACATCCGCTCGTCGAGGCTGCTCGTTTTCGATGACAAGACGACCGACGAGGAGCTGGCGAAGATCCGGCATTACTACATCAACGCCGTCGAATCGCGTGAGAAGGACCTTTCGGTGCTCAGCGACATGGAGCAGGCCGAAGTGAAGCCCGTCGGGGCGCTCGAAGGGTTCCGGGAGATGGCGGATTCCGAACTGGAGCCTTACTGCAAGACGATGGGTCTGGCGATGAACGCCGACGACCTGCGCGAGGTGGTGAAATACTTCCGTTCGGAGGGGCGCGATCCCTACGAAACCGAGCTGCGCATCCTCGACACTTACTGGAGCGACCACTGCCGCCACACGACCTTCACGACCGAGCTGGAGGGCATCACCGTCGAGGAGTCGTTCGCCAAGGAGGAGATCGAAGATTCGCTGGCGCTGTACCTGCGTATCCGCCGCGAACTGGGCCGTGAGCACAAGAGCCTCTGCCTGATGGATATGGCGACCATCGGCGCGCGCTACCTCCGGCAGAAAGGCCTGTTGGACGATCTGGAGGTCTCGGAGGAGAACAACGCCTGCTCGGTCTATATCGACGTCGATGTCGACGGGCGGACCGAGAAGTGGCTGTTGCAGTTCAAGAACGAAACCCACAACCATCCGACCGAGATCGAACCGTTCGGCGGGGCTTCGACCTGTCTGGGCGGCGCCATCCGCGACCCGCTGTCGGGCCGCAGCTACGTCTATCAGGCGATGCGCGTGACGGGCGCGGGAAACATTTACCTGCCTGTGTCGGAGACCCTTTCCGGAAAACTGCCCCAGAGCGTCATTTCGAAGAAGGCCGCGGCGGGCTATTCGAGCTACGGCAACCAGATCGGACTGGCTACGACCCATGTCCGCGAGATTTATCATGACGACTATGTCGCCAAACGCCTCGAAGTGGGGGCTGTGGTGGGGGCCGTGAAGGCTGCGAACGTCCGCCGCGAGCGTCCCGCACCGGGCGATAAAATCATCATGTTCGGCGGCCGCACGGGCCGCGACGGAATCGGCGGTGCGACCGGCTCTTCGAAGGAGCACGACGCCAAGTCGCTCGAAACCTGCGGCAGCGAGGTGCAGAAGGGCAACGCCCCCGAGGAGCGCAAGCTCGAGAGGCTGTTCCGCCGTCCGGAGGTGACGCGCCTCGTCAAGAAATCGAACGACTTCGGTGCCGGCGGCGTCAGCGTCGCCATCGGCGAACTGGCCGACGGGCTGGACATCTACCTCGACCGCGTGAAGACCAAGTACAGCGGTCTGAACTCCACGGAACTCGCTATCAGCGAATCGCAGGAACGCATGTCGGTGGTGGTCGAGGCGAAGGACATGGAGGAGTTCATGGGATACTGCCGCGAGGAGAACATCGAGGCGGTGCACGTGGCCGACGTGACGGACACGGCGCGCATGCGGATGTTCAACGGGGACAGGAAGGTCGTGGACCTCAAGCGCGAATTCATCGACAGCGCCGGGGCGAAGCATTATGCCGAGGCGCGGATCGGCGCGGTGGAAAACCGCGATCCCTTTGCCCGTGAAGTGGCGGGGGAGACCCTCGCCGAGCGTTTTACGAACAACCTCAAGGATAACAATGTCGTCTCGCAGCGGGGCCTCGTGGAGATGTTCGACGCGACGATCGGCCGCTCGACGGTGCTGATGCCCTTCGGCGGCCGCATGCAGCGCAGCGAGACGCAGGTCTCGGTGCAGAAACTCCCCACGGACGGCTATACCGACACGGCCAGCATCATGGCCTTCGGCTACAACCCCTACGTGGCTTCGTGGAGTCCCTACCACGGCGCGGCCTATGCCGTCGTGGAAGCTGCGGCGAAGGTCGTGGCCGCGGGTGCGCGTTACGAGAGGATGCGCTACTCCTATCAGGAGTATTTTGAGCGTATGACCCGGAATCCCGAGTCGTGGGGCAAGCCGCTCGGCGCGCTGCTCGGTGCGCTGAAGATGCAGGTCGAACTGGGCCTGCCTTCGATCGGCGGCAAGGACTCGATGTCGGGCACGTTCCAGGACATCAACGTTCCGCCGATGCTGATGGCCTTCGGCATCACGACGGTCGACGCTTCGAAGGTCATTTCCACCGACCTCAAAGGCGCAGGACATCGCATTTACCTCGTCCGCCATACTCCGCTGGAGAACCGGATGCCCGACACGGCGCAGCTGAAGGAGAACTTTGCGTTCGTCAGCGGGCGGATCGAGTCCGGGAAAATCCTCTCGGCGTGGTCCGTGGGCTTCGGCGGCGTCGGAGAGGGCCTTGCCAAGATGGCTTTCGGCAACGGCATCGGCGCGGAGGTGACGATGGACGAGCCGAAATTGTATGAATACGCCTACGGCTCGATCCTCGTCGAGTGCGAGGGCACGTTGGAATATCCGCATGCCGAACTGCTGGGCTTCACCGTCGCCGAGGAGGCGCTGACGGTCAACGGGGTGAAGATGCCGCTCGAAGAGCTTTACAAGGCCAATACGGAGAAATTCGCGGCCGTTTACCCCGACAAGGGCCGGAACTCGGCGGAGGTGATGACCTCCGCACCCGCCCCGAAAACGTTCGTTTATCCCGGCGAGGCGGTCGAGACCCCGGTGGTCTATATTCCGGTGTTCCCCGGCACGAACTGCGACTACGACACCGCCAAGGCGTTCCGCGCGGCGGGGGCCGAGGTCCGGACGAGCGTCTTGTGCAACATCGCCGGCGACGACGTTCTGCGCTCGATCGCCGAAATGAAGGAGCATATCCGCCGGGCGCACATCTTCGTGCTCGCAGGCGGTTTCTCGGCGGGCGACGAACCCGACGGAAGCGCCAAATTCATTGTCAATGTGTTGAACAATAAGGATATTCGCGACGAAATCCACGCTTTGACCGACCGCGGAGGCCTGATCCTGGGCATCTGCAACGGTTTCCAGGCGTTGGTCAAGTCGGGCCTTTTGCCTTACGGACGTCTGGGCATGGTCACCAAGGAGTCGCCGACGCTGTTCCGCAACGACGTCAACCGTCATATTTCGCAGATCGTCTCGACGCGCGTCGCGACGACCGCTTCCCCGTGGCTCCGCGGCTTCCGTCCGGGTGAACTGCATTCGATTGCCGTCAGCCACGGCGAGGGTAAGTTCGTGGTGAGCGAGGAGCTTGCCCGCGAGCTGTTCGCCAACGGGCAGGTGGCCTTCCAGTACGCCGATGCCGCAGGGAACCCCACGGCAGAGGCTCCCTGGAACCCCAACGGATCGTCGTACGCCATCGAGGGCATCATCTCGCAGAACGGGTTGATTCTTGGAAAGATGGGCCACACGGAGCGTTACGAAAACAACCTGTTCAAGAACATCGCCGGCAACAAGCAGCAGTCGTTGTTCGCCAATGCCGTGGCCTATTTCCGCAAAGTGCAATAACCTTAAAAAAACGATAACCGATGAAAACCTCCCTGTTCCGATTTTGCGGCGTGCTGCTTCTTGCGGCGATGCTCGCTCCGGTCTGCGTTCATGCCCGGAAAAACCCGAAAAACCCGAAAAACAACATGCGCCTGCTGTACTGGAACATTCAGAACGGAATGTGGTCCGGGCAGGGCGACAACTACGACAAGTTCGTGGAGTGGGTCAGGGCGTACGATCCGGACGTCTGCGTCTGGTGCGAGGCGCAGTCGATCTACAAGACCGGCACGGCCGACAAGATGGATGTCGCCGACCGTTATCTGGTCGGGAACTGGGGCGAACTGGCCGCCCGTTACGGCCACAAATACTGGTATGTGGGCGGACACCGCGACAATTACCCGCAGGTGATCACGTCGAAATACCCGATCGAGAACGTCGAACGTATCGTCGGCTCGAAACCCGACAGCGTGGTGACGCACGGAGCGGGCTGGGCGCGCATCGAGAAGAACGGCAAGACGGTCAACATCGTAACGCTTCACACCTGGCCGCAGGGGTATGCCTTCGAGGCTAAAGACCGCGATGCGAGCCGTGCCGAGAATGGCGGCGACAAATACCGCCGCATGGAGATGGAATACATCTGCAACCATACGATCCATTCGGTTCCGGGCGCCGAAAAGCAGTTCTGGATGATGATGGGCGACTTCAACGCGCGTTCGTCGCACGACAACTGGTTCTACAAATATCCGGCGGGCGACACGCGTTTCCTGGTGCACGACTACATTCTCCGGCACACGCCTTATGTGGACGTGATTGCCGGGAAATATCCCGGGGAGTTCAAGACCACGACGGGCGGCAAGTCGCGCATCGACTTCGTTTACTGCACGCCGCCGCTCTACGAGCGCATCACGCATGCCGACGTGGTGACCGACGCCTACACCGAGCCGGTCCGCGACCCGGCCAAACTTTCGAATTTCTGGCACCCCTCGGACCATCGTCCGATCGTGGTGGACTTCAATATGAAATGAGACAACGAATCAAATAATCAAAAAACACCCAAACAACATGAAACAGCTCGAAATGCTCTACGAGGGCAAGGCAAAACAGGTTTTCCGCACGGACGATCCCGATAAGATCATCATCCACTACAAGGATGCCGCTACGGCTTTCAACAACATCAAGAAAGCTACGATCGAGAACAAGGGCGTGCTGAACAACGCCATTTCGACATTGATCTTCAAGGAGCTGCATAAGGCCGGCGTGAAGACCCACTATATCGAGACGATCAACGACCGTGATCAGGTCTGCCGCCGGGTGACGATCATTCCGCTGGAGGTGATCGTGCGCAACGTCATCGCCGGTTCGATGGCCCAGCGTCTCGGCATCGAGGAGGGCACGCAGCCCTCGAACGTCATTTTCGACATTTGCTACAAGAAGGACGAGCTGGGCGACCCGCTGATCAACGACCATCACGCCGTTGCGCTGGGCGCCGCTACGTACGAGGAGCTGAACGAGATGTACGCCATGACGGCCAAGATCAACGAGGTGCTCAAGGAACTGTTCCTGAAGATGAACATCAAGTTGGTGGACTTCAAGATCGAGTTCGGCAAGACGTCGGACGGCGAGATCGTGCTGGCCGACGAGGTGTCGCCCGACACCTGCCGTCTGTGGGATGCCACGACCAACGAGAAACTCGACAAGGACCGTTTCCGCCGCGACCTGGGCAAGGTCCGCGAGGCTTACGAGGAGATTCTGGCGCGCCTGCAAAAAATCGTCGGGTAGTATGATGGAAGTGATCCGCGACCGTGAATTGCACGAGGAGTGCGGGGTGTTCGGCATCTACGGAGTGCCGAACGCCGCGTCGCTGACCTATTACGGTCTCCACGCCTTGCAGCACCGCGGGCAGGAGGGGGCCGGCATCGTCTCGGTGGACGAGAGCGGCACGTTCCGCCGCATCAAGGGCGGAGGGCTGGTGACGGAGGTTTTCGACGAGGCGAAACTCGCCACGCTGAAAGGTTCCACGGCCATCGGCCATGTGCGTTACACCACGGCCGGAGGCGGCGGCATGGAGAATGTCCAGCCGTTCCTCTTCCGCCACAACACGGGCGACTTCGCGCTGGCGCATAACGGCAATATCGTCAATTCGGAGTTGCTGCGCCGCCACCTCGAAAACAAGGGCAGCCTGTTTCAGTCGACTTCCGACAGCGAGATCCTGGCCCACCTGATCAAGAAGGAGACGCGCTACCACGACCGGCCGCGCATCTTCTCGATCATCGACGCGCTGAACATGCTCGAAGGGGCTTTCGCCTTCCTGATTATGACGGCCAACCGCATCTACGCCTGCCGTGACAAGTACGGCCTGCGTCCGCTGTCGATCGGCAAGCTGGGCGACGGATGGGTGGTGTCGAGCGAAACGTGCGCGTTCGACGTGCTGGGCGCGGAGTTCGTGCGCGACGTCGAGCCGGGCGAGATCGTGACGATTGATAAACAGGGCATCCGCAGCCGCGACTACTCGATGTACAAGCGTCACGAAATGTGTTCGATGGAGTACATCTACTTCGCACGCCCGGACAGCGACATCGACGGCTGCAACGTCCACGCCTACCGCAAGGAGTCAGGACGCCTGCTCTGGAAGGAGGCTCCCGCCGAGGCGGACATCGTGGTCGGCGTGCCCGATTCGAGCCTCAGCGCCGCGATGGGTTACGCCGAGGCGAGCGGACTGCCGTATGAAATGGGACTTATCAAGAACAAGTATATCGGCCGCACCTTCATCCAGCCCTCGCAGGAGCTGCGCGAGAAGGGCGTGAGGATGAAACTTTCGGCCGTGCGTTCGATCGTTAGGGGCAAGCGCGTGGTGCTGGTCGACGACTCGATCGTGCGCGGCACGACCTCGCGGCGCATTGTCACGATGCTCAAGGAGGCGGGAGCCACCGAAGTGCATGTGCGCATCGCCAGTCCCCCGATGACCGATCCCTGCTTCTACGGCGTGGACACCTCGACACGCGAGGAGCTGATCTCGGCCCGCAAGAACACGGCGGGGGTCTGCGAGGAGATCGGCGCCGATTCGCTGGTGTTCCTCTCGCCCGAGTCGCTGTTGAAGGCGGGCAGCCGCAAGGAACTTTGCATGGCCTGCTTCACGGGGCAGTATCCCACGGCGCTCTACCAGTCGCCCGAGGAGGCCAACAAGGACGTAAAATGTTAGCGGACGCGAAGCGGTCATTGCGAGGAGGACGCAGGTCCGACGCGGCAATCTGAACCGGTGTTGTGACGTTACGGCATTTTTCCCGGATTGCCACGGCATCTGGCGATGCCTCCCAATGACGGGCCCGGAGAATGGGGATAAAAACAGGGAATTTAAATTATTTAAACCATATATTGCTATGGCTCAAAGTTATGAAAAGGCCGGCGTGAATCTCGAAGCCGGATACGAAGTGGTGCGGCGCATCAAAAAGCATGTGGCCTCGACCTCGCGTCTGGGTGTGATGGGCAACATCGGCGCCTTCGGCGGTATGTTCGACCTCTCGGCCCTCAAGGTGAAGGAACCGGTGCTCGTGAGCGGGACCGACGGCGTGGGAACCAAACTCAAGCTGGCCTTCGAGATGGACAAGCACGACACGATCGGCATTGATGCCGTGGCCATGTGCGTCAACGACGTGCTGGCGCAGGGCGCCGAACCGCTGGTGTTCCTCGACTACGTGGCCGTGGGGCGCAATGAACCCCAGAAGATCGAGGCCATCGTCGCGGGTGTCGCCGACGGCTGCCGTCAGGCCGGCTGTGCGCTGGTGGGCGGCGAGACCGCCGAGATGCCGGGCATGTACGCCGAGGGCGAATACGACATCGCCGGATTCACGGTGGGCGTTGTGGAGAAGTCGCAGCTGATCGACGGTTCGAAGGTCAGGGCGGGCGACGTGCTGGTGGGCGTTGCGTCGAGCGGCGTGCACTCCAACGGCTTCAGCCTCGTGCGCAAGATCGTCGCGGACAACTGCCTGAACCTGCGCGAGTCCTATCCCGAACTGTCGAACAAACAGCTCGGCGAGGTGCTGCTCACGCCGACGAAAATCTATGTGAAGCAGGTGCTGGAGGTGGTTCGCAACTGCGACGTGCACGGCATCAGCCACATCACGGGTGGCGGTTTCGACGAAAATATTCCCCGCATCCTCCGCGAGGGGCAGGGGCTTGAGATCGACGAAGGGTCGTGGGAGATTCTGCCCGTGTTCCGCTTCCTCGAAAAGTACGGCAAGGTGGCCCACCGCGAGATGTTCAACATCTTCAACATGGGCATCGGCATGGTCATCGCCCTCGATGCCGCCGAGGCGCAGAAGGCCATCGGCATCCTCACGGAGCAGGGCGAGCGTGCCACGGTCATCGGACGCGTAACCGACACCGAGGGTGTCGTCATCCGATAGAGGGATGCGGCGCCTTGCGGTTTTCGCCAGCGGCAGCGGCACGAACTTCGAAGCCATCGTCACGGCCTGCGAGCGGGGCGTGCTGGATGCCGAAGTCGTGCTGATGGTCTGCGACAAACCCGGTGCGAAGGTGGTCGAAAGGGCTGCCGCTCACGAGGTCGGGGCGTTCGTCTTCGCGCCGAAGCAATATGCCTCGAAGGCCGACTACGAGCGGGAGATCGTCGCGCGGCTGGATGCCGCGGGCGTGGAGCTGGTCTGCCTGGCGGGCTACATGCGCATTGTGGGCGACGTGCTGCTGGGGGCCTACGGCGGGCGGATCATCAACATCCACCCCTCGCTGCTGCCGGCCTTCCGCGGGGCGCATGCCATCGAGCAGGCGCTGGAATACGGCGTCAAGGTCTTCGGCGTGACGATCCATTACGTCGACGCCGAGCTGGACGGCGGACGCATCATCGCCCAGCGGGCCTTTCCCTACGAGGGCGATGACATCGGGGAACTGGAAGCGATGATTCATGCCGTGGAATATCCGTTATACATTGAAACTATTAAAAAACTGATCGAATAATGCGCGCATTAATTAGTGTAAGTGACAAGACCGGTGTCGTGGAGTTTGCCAAAGGGCTGCGGACTCTGGGCTGGGAGGTGATCGCCACGGGCGGTACGATGAAGCTCCTGGCCGACAGCGGCGTGGAGGTAATCAACATCAGCGACGTGACGGGATTCCCCGAGATCTGCGACGGCCGCGTGAAGACCCTGCATCCCAACGTGCACGGCGGACTGCTGGCCCGCCGCGACGATCCGGAGCACCTGAAAGCCCTGAAGGATAATCATATCGAGTTCATCGACATGGTCTGCGTGAACCTTTATCCGTTCCGGGAGACGATTTCGAAACCCGGCGTGAAGATGGAGGACGCCATCGAGAACATCGACATCGGCGGACCTTCGATGCTTCGCTCGGCGGCCAAGAACTGGGCCGACGTGACGGTGGTGTGCGACCCCGCGGACTATGACGCGATTCTGGACGAGATTCGCGCCGGCGGCAATACCGAAAAGGCCACGCGCCTGAAGCTCTCGGCCAAAGCCTATACGCATACCGCCGAGTACGACGCGATGATCGCCGCCTATATGCGCGCGCAGGCGGGTCTGAACGAGAAGCTTTTCCTCGAGTTCGACCTCGTGCAGTCGCTGCGCTACGGCGAAAACCCCCACCAGTCGGCCAAATTCTACCGCGAGGGGAAGGAGGTGCCCTATTCGCTGGCATTCGCCAGACAGCTCAACGGCAAGGAGTTGTCGTACAACAATATCCAGGACGCCAACGCCGCGCTGTGCATCGTGCGCGAGTTCGACAAGCCGTTCTGCGTGGGCCTCAAACACATGAATCCCTGCGGCGCCGCGACGGGCAAGGATGTCGTCGAGGCATGGACGAAGGCCTACGAGGCCGACAAGGTGTCGATCTTTGGCGGCATCGTGGCGACGAACTGCACGGTGACGCGCGAAGCGGCCGAGCTGATGAAGCCGATCTTCCTCGAAATCATCATGGCCCCGAAATTCGACGAGGGGGCGCTCGAAGTGCTCTCGGCGAAGAAGAACCTGCGCCTGCTCGAGGTCAGCATGGACAAGGGCGACGTGGACCCGAAACAGTATGTGAGCGTCAACGGCGGCCTGCTGGTGCAGGACCTCGACGTGGCGACGAAGGCCGTTACGGCCGATATGTGCGTCACGAAGGCGAAGCCCGCTGCGGAGCAGATGGAGGATCTCAATTTCGGCTGGCATATCGTCAAACACGTGAAGTCGAACGCCATCGTGGCGGTGAAGGACGGCCGGACGCTGGGCGTCGGCGCCGGACAGATGAACCGCATCGGCTCGGCGGAGATCGCCCTGAAGCAGGCGCATGCCGCAGGCGTCACCGAGGGTCTCGTGCTGGCGTCGGACGGTTTCTTCCCCTTCGACGACTGTGTGACGCTGGCCGCCGAGTACGGCGTGACGGCGATCGTGCAGCCCGGCGGTTCGGTCCGCGACGAGGATTCGATCCGGAAGGCCGACGAGAAGGGTATCGCCATGGTATTCACCGGTGAGAGGCACTTCAAGCATTAGTATCACCGGCGTTACCATTTTTGGGTAGTACAGAAATCCGACCGGATACCGGAGCCGTTGGCAAGGGACGGGCTAAAAGCGCGAGCGGAGGGGACGGTTTGTTTACAAACCCGCGAATAGTCGCCCGGAGCCAGCGTTAGACCGTTCCGGGCAGGCGGAGGTATCGTCGGAGAGTTTTTGTGGCACTTTTTGCGGAAAAAAGTGCCGGAATCTGCGGAGTTTATTCTGCGATAAAAAGGAATTTTGTTTATGAAGGTACTGGTTATCGGCGGCGGAGGCCGCGAACACGCCATTGTCGACGCGCTGTCGCGTTCGCCGCAGGTTGAAAAAATCTACTGCGCACCCGGGAATGCGGGCATCGCCCGGCAGGCCGAGTGCGTGGCCATTCGTGAAACCGAGGTGGAACGCCTGCGTAACTTTGCCGCGGAGCGGGGCATCGGCCTCACGGTCGTGGGTCCCGAAGTGGCGCTGGCGGCGGGTGTCGTCGACTGCTTCAGGGCCGCGGGGCTGCGCATCTTCGGTCCGACGAAGGCTGCGGCGCGCATCGAGTCGTCGAAGGAGTTCGCCAAACGGCTGATGGCTAAATATGCCATCCCGACAGCCGGATTCCGCGCATTCACCGACTATGCCGGGGCGCTGGCCTATGTGCAGGGGCGTCCTCTGCCCGCAGTGCTGAAATACGACGGACTGGCCGCCGGAAAAGGTGTGGTGATCGCCCGGACGATGGCCGAGGCCGAAGCGGCGTTGCGGGATATGTTGCTCGACGACAAGTTCGGCGAGGGCAAGGTGGTCGTCGAGGATTACCTCGAAGGTCCCGAGTTTTCGTTCATGTGCTTCGTTTCGGGACACAAGGTGTGGCCGATGGCGCTGGCGCAGGACCACAAACGGGCCTACGACGGCGATGAGGGTCCCAATACGGGCGGTATGGGCGCCTATTCGCCCCTGCCGTTCGTGACGGCGGAGGACGAACGCTATGCCCTGGAGAAGATCATGCAGCCCGTGGCCGACGCGATGATCGCTGAGGGGTGTCCCTTCGAGGGCGTGCTCTACGGCGGACTGATGAAGACTGCGCGGGGTATCGAGGTCATCGAGTTCAACGCCCGTTTCGGCGATCCCGAGACCGAGGTGGTGCTGCCGCGCCTGAAGAGCGACATCGTCGACATCTTCTGTGCCGTGGCCGAGGGACGCGATACGCAGTTGGAGTGGCACGATTTCGCCGCGCTGGGCATCGTGCTGGCCTCGAAGGGCTATCCGGGCGACTACGAAAAAGGACACGAGATCAAGGGCCTGGACCGCGTCGAAGGGGCTGTTTATCACATGGGAACCCGGGCCGACGGCGGGCGGATTCTCACCAACGGAGGCCGCGTGCTGTTTGTGGTGGGCAAGGGCAGGGACCTGGCCGAAGCGCGGAGGAATGCGCTGGCCGACGTGGCCCGCATCGACTGCGACAATCTGTTCCACCGCACCGACATCGGCCACCGGGCTTTCGACGATTTGGAAAGATAATACGAGCGATATATGGCAAAAATAATCAGCGGAAAAGAACTTTCAGCGAAACTGAAACTTGAAATGGCGGACGAGGTGAAGACCTTCCCCGCGAAATACGGCCGTGTGCCCCATCTGGTTGTCATCCTCGTGGGCGAGGACCCCGGCAGCGTGAGCTATGTGACGGGCAAGGCCAAGGCTTCAGCCGAGGTGGGCATCCGCAATACCACGATCCGAAAGCCCGAGTCCGTTTCCGAGGCCGAACTGCTGGACATCATCACGGCCCTGAACCTCGACGACGAGGTGGACGGCATTCTGGTCCAGCTGCCCCTTCCGAAACATATCGACGAGGACAAGGTGATCGCCGCCATCGACAAACAGAAGGATGTCGACGGCTTCCATCCCCTGAACGTTGCGGCGCTGTGGCAGAAACAGCCCTGCACGCTCCCCTGCACCCCGAAAGGCATTCTCAAGATGCTGCGGGCCGCAGGCGTGGAGATCGCCGGCAAGCGCGCCGTGGTGATCGGCCGCAGCAATATCGTGGGGCTTCCCGTGTCTAAACTGCTCTTGGACGCGAACGCTACGGTGACGATGGCCCACAGTCGTACGCGCAACCTCGCCGAAGTGACGCGCGGGGCGGAGATTCTGGTGGTGGCCATCGGTCGGTCGAAGTTCGTCACGGCGGAGATGGTGTCGCCGGGCGCCGTGGTGATCGACGTGGGGGTGAACCGCGACCCGGAGACGGGCAAACTGTGCGGTGACGTCGATTTCGCGGCCATCGAACCCAAGGCCTCGGTGATCACGCCCGTGCCGGGCGGCGTCGGGCCTATGACGATCTGCTGCCTGATGGAGAACACGATCGAGTGTTTCCTCCGGCGAGCGGGCCGGTAGCCGGCGGAACGGAGCGAAAACTTCGGTTTTTTTGCGCCTCCGCTGAAAAAAATCAGCCGTTGACTCACGGGTCAACGGCTGATTCCGTTTTACAGGGTTCCTGTTATCAGAGTTTGATCGGTTCGGATATTTTGATATTGTCGAGGAACCAGCGGTTGGCTGTCGCCGCGGGCCACTGCGTCTGGCGGATCGTGATCTTGGTCTCCTTGGTGATCGTAACCCCGGACAGCAGAATTTCGGCCCTGATCCATTCGAGCTTATGGTCGTTTTCCCAACCGTGGGTCGGAACGTCGAATGTCGTTTCCTGGCCGTCGTTCTCCACGATGATAATCAGGTTCACAGGATCGACTTTGCCAGATCCCTGGCGCATCGGACACCAGTCGAACGAAATTCTGGGTTCGGCGTCCGATGGAATGTTATCAATCGATGGAAGGATGATACCCGCTTGATACGACGTTTTACCGAACTTGAGGTAATTGCGCTGGAGATAGATACACTCTCCCTCTGTTTTGGTGGTGACGCGCAGGAATTCGTAACCTTTTTCGAGAAGAGCGTTAAGAGCAGAAATACCTTCGGCTATCGGCGTCGGAAGTTGCGGGGCATATGCATCGAGGTTATTATCTTCGACGCTTCGGCCTGCTGGTTTTCCGTTGTTGTCGCCGGCCAAAGCCCACGGTTCGAGCCATTCGAAGTTCTCCATGAAATAGACGATCTCGTTCAGACCGTTGTCCTCGACATCGGTGGCCATGATGCGCTGTACAGGCTCGGCCAAACCGGCGTAGTAGCCGGTGACGGTTACGATATGGCCGGTCAGGGCGGAAAGGCCCAGACTTGCCGGTGCGTCCACGACGCTGACCGAGTACTTGGCGTTCTCCGAAACGGTGAGGGTGCTGCCGTTGAAAACGCCCTTGACGGTGACGTAGCCCCGTTTGGAGGAGGTGTAGTCGTCGATCTTTGCGCTGATGTCCTCCGGTTCGGGGTAGTTCACCGCTCCGCCGGACAGAACCGTCACCTCGTCGCAGTCGATTACCGTAGCGAGTTTCTGCGAGTCGGACGACTTGGTGCCCAAGAGCGAAATCTTGTCGCCGACGGCAACCGTCGTGGCGTCCGAGACGAAGATATTGTCCGTGTTTTTGTCGTCGCTGATGACGAAGCCTTTGGTCGTCACGGCCACGACGATCGCCGACGGTACGGAAATGACCGTTTCGTCCGCCAGGGCGGCGAGTTCACCTGCCGTGTACTCCTTCACATCGCGGTATTTGTCTCCGTTCTGCGTGATGAGCACCTGTGCGCGGCTTGCAAGAGTCCGTCCCTTGAAGACGAGGGTGGCCTTGCGGGGGTTGTCCTCCGCGCCGTCGCGCATGTTGTCGGTCACTGAAACCGTCACGTCCATGACGCCGGTTCCCGAGTTGGGCGTGACCGTCACCCAGTCGGGGACTTCCGTCACCCAGTCGGCGTCGGCATAGATGGTGATGATCTTTTCCGCCGCTCTTTCCGCTTCGAAATTCAAGGTGTTGGTGCTCGCCAGAACAGCTTCGGAAAGGTGGTCCTCATCCTTGTCGCAGCCCCAGAAGGAACACAGGGCCGCCATGAGGATCGGGGCTGTCATATATTTTACAAATCTCATAATCTTGTTTTTTAGGTTATTTCCGACTTAAAAATCGAGTCCGTCGCTCCACCCCGGATTCTGCGTGAGGTTCGGGTTGAGCGAACGCTCGCCGCTGGGAATCGGGTAGAGGTAATCGCGTTCCTCGTTGAACCCAGGGCGCTGATTCTCTACGGTTTTGTGATAGTAGACATAGCCTTTGTTCCCCTCGGAGAGGATGATGTCCGAACCGAGTTCGTATACCGAAACTCCTTCGCCGCCCTGGGGTTTGGTGCTTCCTGCCGCATAGAGAATCAGATCGGCCGTTTCTTTGCCCGCAAGCTTGTATTCGCCGGGGCCCGGGAAATACATGCCGGAAATGGCCTGGTCGATGCAATAGCCGGCTTTCCAGCGATACAGATCCTGAAGGCGGAAACCCTCCTGGATCAGCTCGACGGCCCGTTCGCGGCGGATTTCCAGAATAACACCCTCGTTGAGGCCGTTGAGTTCCTTTACGTTGGGATAGCCGTACTCCTCGGACGAAAGATACCAGTCGATATTTTTGTTGGCTTCGTCCTTGTCGAGGCCCCGCATTCCCACCCGGCTTCGGATTTCGTTGACGGTGATATTCAGATCATCCTGCGTGAGCGTTCCCAGTTCGGCCTTGGCTTCGGCATAGTTGAGCAGCACTTCGGCATAGCGGAAAACCGGCATGTCGCAGGTCGAACGGTCGTTGCGGTCGATCTGTCCTCCCGAGGCCGTCGTGTCCTGAACGAATTTGATGGGTTGGTAGCCGGTGATCGTGACGCCGAGATCGGGACCCTGCACCCGTTTGGCGCCGATGCGCTTGTAACCCGGGGTGCGGATCGACTGCGCCAGGCGCGGGTCGCGGTCCTTCACCTCTTCGGTGAAAGGCAGCGTCTGCCACCCCTCCTGGTCGGTGAATGCGGTGCCGTCCTTCTTCAGGTACATGTTGATGAATTTGCGGGTGTAGCCCGGGCGGCCCTGTGTCGGCAGCAGCGTGTAGGCCGTCGCATTGTGGTAGACCTGGGCCTCGTAGCTGTTCCGGATGGCGAGGATATACTCTTCGGTGCTGGCATTCTCCTGTGCGAAGAGCATCATGTAGTCCTTGTCCGGAGTTTTGGTGGAGTAGAGCTTGTAGGGACCTTCGTCGATGATCGTTTTGGCGGCCTTGGCGGCTTCCTCTAGATAATAGGTGTAGTCATGTCCTTCGAGGTTGATGCCGTGGTATTTGCGGTAGGTTCCCTCGAAGAGGCAGAACCGCGCTTTCAGCGCCAGCGCCGCCCATTTGTTGACGCGGTAGGTCGATATATCCTCCGTAAGACCGCCGCTGTTGATGGCTTCGTCGATATCCTTGATCATATTGGTCATGATCAGTTCGCGTGAATCGCGCGGTTTGTAGAGCGCTTCGTCGGCCGAGCCGAGCTGCACCTCGTACCAGGGCACGTCGCCGAAGCGTTTCACCTTGTCGAAATAGAAGGCGGCGCGGAAGAATTTGGCCAGGGCCGTATACTCGGTCACAGCCTTCTTGTCCTCGCATTGATCGACATATTCCAGCAGGGTGTTTATGCGGCGCAGGTTGCCCCACGACCAGCCGCCGCCGGTGTTCGGAACGGTGCGCTTGTCGCCTCCGTAGAGAACATCGGAGAGGGTCATCTGAACGAGCAGGTCGTTCTGCTCATCGTAGGGCGTCTTGTCCAGCAGGTTGTCGTAAAAGGGGTTGGAGAAGAGTTCCAGATCGCTTCTCGTCTTGAAATAGTCGAACTGCGTCACCCGATCCAACGGTTCTTTGTCCAGCAGGGAGTCGCAGGCCGATAATCCTGCAATCAGCGTTGCTGCCAGTATGATTAATCGCTTCATGGTATTCGGATTTTGAAATTATTAGAAGGTGATGTCGATGCCGAACATGAACGTCTTGGCCCACGGATAGTAGGCGTTGTTGTTCACGCCGGAACGGTTGATAGCCGCTTCGGGATCGACGTACTTGGAGTTCTTTTTGAGCGGCGACCAGTAGCAGAGGTTCTCGCCCGAGAAATAGATGCGGATCTGGTCGATGCCGGCCTTCTTGGTGAGGGTCGCGGGGATCGTGTAGCCGACGGTCAGGTTTTTCAGGCGCAGGTAGCGGATATTCTGCAGGTAACGGTCGTTGACCTTGCTCAGATAACCTCCCGATGAAGAATAGGCTCTTGCGCGCGGGAAATAGGAGTTGGGATTGTCCTCAGCCCATACCTTGCCGAGGAAATCCGTCGGGAGGTAGGAGAGGTAGGGATAGGAATAACAGCCCCAGAAAGGCATCATTTCTCCGTGGGGATACCAGTAGTGGTTGCCGGTTCCCTGGAAGAAGACCGAAGCGTCGAAGCCCATCCAGCGGATCGAGGCGTTGATGCCGTAGGAGAGCGTCGGGAGCGAGTTGCCCAGGATCGTCCGGTCGCCCGGCTTGTCGACGGTGTCGTTGCCGACTCCCCAGACGCCGTTGCCGTCTAGGTCGACGAACTTCAGGTCGCCGGCCTGCCAGCCGCCGGTCAGACGGCCCGTGCTGTAACTCAGGTCGACCTCTTTGGCATAGGCCTGCGCCTCTTCGGTGGTCTTGAAGAACCCGTCGGTCTTGAAGCCCCAGATTTCGCCGATCTCCATGCCGACGTAATAATCTCCCTTTGTCAGGTTGGTCAATGACTTGTTCGGGTTGTTGTCGTATTTGGTGATGACGCTCTTGTAGTCGCTGAGGTTGAAACCGACGCTGTATTCGAACGGTTTGCCGGCGAGTTTGAACTGGTCGCGCCAGCTGACGGAGAGTTCATAACCCTTCGTGCGCAGTTCGGCGGAGTTCATGCTGGGCGAATCGGCCCCGTATACGCCGGGCAGCGCCATTCCGTCGGTCAGCATGTCCTTCGTGTCGCGGATGTAGACGTCGCCGGTGAAGTTGAGCCGGTTGCTCAGCATGGTGAGATCCAGACCCAGGTCCCACTGCTGGGCGGTTTCCCAGGTCAGGTCGGAGGCTACGGGGGCGCCCAGCGAGGAGTATTTGCCCTTTATGCTGCCGTCGAAGGTGTAGTTGCTGAAATCCTTGTTCGTGATCAGGCGCATGTAGGTGTAGTAGGACGACACGTTCTGGTTGCCCAGGCTGCCGAACGAAGCGCGCAGCTTGAGGTTGTCCACCAGGTCTTTGGCGTTGCCGAAGAACGGCTCCTCGGAGATGCGCCATCCGGCCGATGCCGAGGGGAACAGGCCCCAGCGGTTGCCCGGTGCGAAACGCGACGATCCGTCGTAGCGTCCGCTCACCTCGAAGAGGTAGCGCCCTTTGTAGTCGTAGTTGATACGGGCGAAGAAGCCTGCCAGGGCGTATTCGTTCTGGCCGCCGCCGTAAGCGCCCTCCGTGGGAGATCCCGTTGCCAGATTCAGGTCGTCGAGGTTTATGGAGGAGAGGTTGATGCCTGCCACCGAGACGTTCTTGCTGGCCCACGTTTCGTAGTTGAATCCGGCGGTTGCCGACACGTGGTGCGCCTCGCCGAACGTTTCGTCGTAGTTGGCGTAGACGTTGGCCGAATAGTAGTTGCGCGTCTGAACCACTTCGTCGAGCTGGTTCATGCCGGCGCCCGTGTCGTAGGCGAGCAGCGGCCCGTCGGGGTATTCGCGGTAGTTCATTGCGGAACTGCGGCTCGTATTGCGGTTCTGGTAGAGGCGGTAGGTGAAGTCACCCGTGATGCTCAACGTCTTGAACGGCGTGATGACCAGGCGTGTCGTGTTCGAGAAGTCGTTCGAGCGGTCGACGTTGCGGTGCGTGCCCTCGTTGAGCAGGATGTGGCGTCCGTTGGCGATCTTGTAATCGAGATACGGCGTGCTGTAAAGCCACGATCCGTCGGGGTTCTTCATGGGGAAGTTGGCCAGTGCGTGGCGGGCGCTGTAAGCGATGGTGTTGTCTACGCTGCCGTCTCCCAGAGACTTGTAATTCGACGAGAAGAACGACGTGTTGTTCGAGAGCGTTGCCCACCGGTTGATCCGAAAATCGAGTTTCGCACGCAGGTTGTACTTGTTATACACGTCGGGATGTGCGCGCTGAATACCTTCCTGGCGGTCATAGGCGCCCGAGACGAGGTATTTGATGTCCTTCGTGCCGCCGCTGAGCGAGATGTTGTGCTGCTGCACGGGCCGACGCTGCTGGAAGAGCATGTCCCACCAGTCGTAGTTGCCGTAGTAGACCCACTGTTTGCGGCCGTTGCGGATCTCTTCGACGACCCACGGACGGTCGGGATGCTCGGTCCTGTCGTTCACGCGCGCCAGCAGCTGCTGCATGTCGTGATCGTTGTATTTGACATAGTTCGTTCCGGAGTCGGCCTGCCAGAACTTGTTGACCGTATAGACCGACCAGTAACCGCGGTTCTCGTAGTCGGTCGAGGTCGTGGCCTCCTCCCAGCCGAAACGGCCGCTGTAACGCACCGTCGCCTTGCCGTCCTGGGCCGAGCCGTTCTTGGTGGTGACCAGGATGACGCCGAAGGCTGCGCGGGCGCCGTAGACGGCTGCCGCCGAAGCGTCCTTGATGACCGAGATCGACTCCACGTCGTTGGGGTTGACGCGGTTCAGGTCGCCCACCACGCCGTCGATCAGCACGAGCGGGTCGGCCGAGTTGATCGAGTTGACGCCGCGGATGTTGATCGCCGGCGTGCTGCCGGGTTTACCCGAGGAGGTGGTGATGTTGAGACCCGCTACGGAACCCTGCAACATGCTGCCCAGCGAATGGGTGACGCGGTTTTCGAGCTCCTTGCTCCCTACGGTCGCAACGGCGCCGGTCAGGTTGACTTTTTTCTGCGTACCGTAGCCGATTACGACGGTTGCATCGAGCATGATGGCGTCCTCTTGCAGGTAGATCGTGATGCTGTTCCGGCTTGAGGGAACCGTCACTTTCTGGGGCAGGTAACCCAGGCAGGTGACCTGGAGAACGGCTTCTCCCGACGGAACCTGGATTTTGAAGGTGCCGTTTTCAGAGGTTGTGACGCCTTTGGTCGTACCATCGACCAGAACGGCTACACCCACGAGCGGCTGTTGATTGGCGTCGAGGACTTTTCCCGACACCTCCCTGTTCTGGGCCGAAAGGGCTGTTATTCCCCCTCCCAATACCAGAAGAAGAGATAGAACCAGTGGTCTTAATACTCTCATAAGATCTGTGTTTGTTGGTTAGTAAATGATGATTGTGGTTGGGTATGTAGCGAAAATCACTTGCGTCGGTAGGCATCCGTGGAGAATGCTTTCGGCCGCTGCATGTTTTCGGTCCACTCGTTTCCGAATTCGTCCTTGACGGTGATCACAAGGTCGGTGTCCGCATCGTCCGCCTTCACCTTGAAGAAGTGCGTGAACTTGTCGGTGATGAACGACGGGGTCGACTTGAGTCCCGCGTTGTTGAACCGCTTGACCGAGAGCGCCGCGATATGGAGCGGGTCGTAGGCCCAGACTTCGGTGTAGGGCAGCGTCTTGCGGTTTTCGTCGACGACGCTCAACGTCCAGTCCGAATTCCAGTTCCAGATGTTGATCAGCACCTCGTTGTCGTTGTTCTGCGGATAGGCGTTGACATATTGCATATAGGCGTTCTTGACCGAAGCGGAGATGTCGGAAGGCATCAGCGGAACGTCGGCCATCGAAAAATGCACGTTGTTCAGGTCGTAGCTGCGGAACTGGTACTCTTCGGGCCATCCGGTCGATTTGTAGAGACATTGGAAATCGGTTCCCGCGACATCCCAGATGCCGTAGCCGCCCGGAGTTCCGTCGGTTCCGATGTGGATTCCGGGTGTGAGGTTGCCGGACCACCACCACGAAGCGCATACCGATCCGGAGTTATACTCCCGGAAGTTATGCCCGTCCACGATCGGGGCGTCGGGCGTCACGTTGAAAAGTTTGTGGGTATGCCCCGTCACGAAGCGGACGGTATATCCGTCGAGGATGTCGAAAAGCCGCAGGGTGTTGACCTGATCGTGGTCGATCTTGAATCCCGATGTGGTCGGATAGAACACCTGCGCATGCATGGCAACGACGACGGGGGTCGTCTTGTCCACGTGCGACAGGTCTTTTGCCAGCCAGTCCAGCTGCTCGGCGGAGAGGCTCTTGACATAGTTGCGGGAAGTGCTCCCGTCGTAGCTGCTGCAATCGATGTCGTCCATGACGACGTAATGGACCTTGCCGATGTTGAACGAATAGTAGGTCGGGCAGATCTGATCCACATATTTGACCGCCGCGTCGTAGTCTGACCTGGTCTGGAAGTCGTTGTCATGGTTGCCCATGGTGTGGAAGATCTGCAGATTCTTGATCTGGCTGTTGACGGTGTTCAGGTACTGGGGGAAATAGTAGCTGTTCGAATACCAGTAGAGGTCCCAGGTCATGTCCCCGAGGGTGAGCGCATACATCTTCTCGCCCTTGTGGCGGGTCATGTAGTCCGTAAGGTCGGAGGTGAACTGGGCGAACTGTCCCAGGTCGCCCGTTCGGTTGGCGAGGTGCATGTCGCCCAGCATGAAGATCTTGTAGGAGTCCTGTCCGTCGACCTTTTCGAGCTTGAAGTCGGCCCGTTCGACGACGTCGGCGCTGTTTTTGAGCGCGCGGTGGAACTGCGGGAGCACCCCGACGGACGGAACTTCGTAGCCGCTCGGGACGGAGATGAAGACATATCCCCACTTTTTGGCCGATTTGAGCTGGTAGATGCCCTTTTCGTTCGTGACGGTCACCTCCGCGCCGTCGGAGACCACGACGTTCTCCACGCCGACGCCGGCCGACGACACGATCCCGTAGACCGTGGTGCCTGCATCCGGTTTGAAATCTATGTCTTCGACGATGTTGATGTAGATTCTTCCGAACGATTTTTTGCGCGCGTCTCTTTTGACGAAGATTTTGTAGTAACCCGTTTCACACCCGTCGGCCAGGCGTACGGTGAAACTGTCGGAAGAGGTGTTGACGATGGGGCAGACGTAGGAGATGCCTGCGTCCGACTCAAGAATGAATGTGTCTGTGGTCAGGGGCGATTTCCCCCCCCCACTTACGGCGAAAGTGCACTCGCCGCCTTCGGTGACGTCTACCGACCCCGGAACCGTGAATTGCACGTCGAAATTATCCGCGGGGGTCTTTTCGTCATCGCTGCCGCCGCAGGCGAAGAGTTGCGAGACGGCGATGAGTGCCAGTAACAGATACTTTAATACGTTTTTCATTTTAAGTTCTTCGATTATAATTTTTTTATTTGTCCGCGTTTTGTAAATCCGGTTGTTTGGACACCTCGAAGGCCCGGAAAGACCCGGTCGGGGACTCCGTCCCGAAGTCTCCGTTTGCGGCCCTGCCGGCCTTCGCATCTTCCATTATATATATGGTAACCATCTGTTTACCGGGTCGCTTCTGTCTGAAAAACTTTTCAAATATAACTTGTTTGTGTTTCGATTGTGTTTCGAATATATTTCAAAATTAAACTTATTTTATTAAAAAACAAAATCGGATGATTTTTTTTGCAAATAAAAAATTTTAATTTTTAGTCGTGTTTCGTTTGGTAGATTTGCCATTTCCCTTTCATCTCTTTTTCGTTGCCCTTGATTTGTGGAATGGTTGTGAAGCGAAACTGTCGGGTGTCTGTTTTTCGGCGACGGCAGCTCGGAAAACGGCGTGGCGGAGAAGAGTGGCGGGCGGAACCGGAGGTGTTGTCGGAACCGGTCCCGGCCGCTCGGGGCGGGCTGTCGCCTGCGCCGGGAGCGGCAGTGTGGCGGACGGATTCCGGCGCAGGCCGAAAAGACGCTCGCGGAGGTGAGTTCCGGAGGCTATGAATGCCAGGAGGCGGTGAGCTGTTCGGGGAGCGGAACCGAGGAGTCGCGCCGCCAGACCATCGCCCGGTCGGCGGCCGCGTCGCCCGTGCCGAAGTCGAAGCGGTCTGCGGAAACGAACCTCGCCGGAACGTCGCCAGCGAACCCGAAGCGTCCGTAAAATTCCCGGAGCCACTCCTTGCCGGGCGTCGGGATGAGGAACGCCGCATCGTCGCCGCGCTCCGCGATGAGCCGCATCGCTTCGCGCATCAGCTGCGAAGCCAGTCCGCGTCCCCGGAACGCCGGGTCCGTCGCTACGCCATAAATATAGGTCGTGCGGCCCAGCTCCGTCCGGAACGGCAGGAGGTGGAGCATCGCCGCCATGCGGCCTTCGGCCTCGGCCGTCAGCATCCGGCGGCGGGAGTAATAGCGCATGATGAACGAGTCGGCGAACTGTTCGTCGTCGCCGAAGGCCTTTATCCAAAGCTCTTTGCAGGCCACTTCGTCGGGGTGCATGCAGATCGCCGCGAATTTGTGCTGGAGGAACGCCGGGTGGTAGGAGAGTTTGGCCTGCCGCAGTCCGTCCAGCCCGAGGTCCTCCTCGCGGTTGATCAGCGTGAAACGTTCGGGGAGGTGCTGCGCGAAGAGTTTGTTGATGATCGTGAAAGCGCCGTCGAACTCCGTGTCGGCTTTCTCTACATGGGTGTCGAAGGTGTGGTTGTTGACCGCCGAGCCGTAGGTGAAGGCCGCGAGGCGGTCGCCGACGTAGATGCAACCGCCGATCAGCCCCAGTTCTTCGAAATGTTCGAAGGCCCGCTGCATGGCCCGCTGCTCGGCGCACAGCTCCGAGGTGTGACCTTCGTGGGCCTTGCGCCATTCGCGTTCGAGGGCCATGCACTCCCCGAAGCGGTCGGGCGTCAGCTCTTCGTAGCGGTAGTCGGGATATTCGGCCGTGAAGCGGTTGATGTGGTTGCGCTTGGGCTGATAGCGGCGTCCGGCAAGGTTGCGAAGATCGTCGGCGTTGTAGACGTAATCCTCCAGCGCGCGGTCCGACTCGAACGCGAAATGGCAGGGAACGATCCGGCGGATCGTGTCGCGGCCTTCGTCCGTCAGGCCGATGATCCGCAGCCGCTGTCCGTGGGCGTGGGCGTCTTCGCGCAGGAGGGGGAGGATCGGGCCGAAGTCGCCCTCGCCGACGGGCTGCATGTAACCGATGCGCTCGCCGCCGTCGATCTGGAAGCGGATCACCAGGAATCCGCCGATCTCGGCCCACGCGCTGTGGAACACCGCCTGCCAGCAGTACATGTTGGCGAAGGCGAGGTCGCAGTTGCAGATGCCCGAGGGCATGGTATAACGCTCGATGACCGCCCGGTCTTCGAGGCGCACGGGTTTGAATTCAATCATTTGCCGTATAGCTCTTTTTCTCGATATGGGTGTAATACTGCTGGACCAGCGCCCGGAAATTCTGTGCCAGACTGTCGGCGGCCGGGGTGGCCGGGCATTCCTGCACATCCATGTCCGAATCGTCGAGCACGATTGCGCCTTCGCCGGTCAGCGCGCGGAACCGTCCGTCGTAGCTGACCGACCAGCGGGGCCGCTGCGGTTCGTTCAGCACGTCGCGCCCGAATGCGAAATAAGGCTTCCGGTTGCCCGTGAGCCCCAGCAGGGTGGGCATGATGTCCAGTTGCTGCGTGATCTCGCCGACCTCGCCCCGCAGGGCGCCGTCGGGGGTGTAGATGAAGCCGATGACGTGCATGTTGCCCGGGTAGGAGCGCGTCTCCTCCGCGAATTTCTCCGACGACACGTGGTCGGCCACGAAGACGAAGATCGTGCGGCGGAACCACTCCTCGCCGCCGAAACGCTGGAAGAAGAGGCGGAACGCCCGGTCGTCGTAGGCGACGCCCTTGTGAATCCGGGTGTAGCCCTCGGGCAGCGTCGCGGCGTACTTTTCGGGTACGACGAACGGGTGGTGCGACGAGAGGGTGAACAGCGCGGCGAAGAAGGGTTCGGGCATCGCCGTCAGCTCCTCGCCCGTGAATTGCAGGAACTCTTCGTCCCAGATGCCCCAGTAGCCGTCGAAATCCCTTGTTCCGTGCTTCGCCTCGTAGTCCTCGCGGCTTACGAGCCGCTCGACGCCTGCCGAACGGGCATAGGCCCCGAAGCCCATCGAGCCGCGTTCCGAGCCGCAGAAGAAGGCCGTCGCATAGCCTTTGTCCGCCAGCATGGCGGGCAGCTGGCGGCTTTCGCCCAACGATTGGGGCATCAGTACGAACGGCGTGCGGAACGAGGGGATGCTTCCCAGCACCGAGGGCATGGCCTGGATCGAACGCGAGCCGTTGGCGTACATCCGTTTGAATGTCAGACCGTTGCGCATCAATGAATCGAGGAACGGCGTGAAGCCTTTTTCCGGGAGGTCGGCGTAGAGTTCCGGATGGAGGAACGCGGAGTGCTCGGCCGACATGCTCTCCATGATGAAAATCATCACGTTGCGGCCCGTGAGATCGACCGCCGCGCTGTCGGCGGGCTGGTGCACGGGCGTGAAGCGCTGGGGCAATTCCTCCGGGGTGAAATATTTCCTGTATTTGACGCTTCCCGCGCTGCCGATGGTGCGCAGGATGCAGAACGGGTTGCTTAAAATCAGATTGGCCTTGCCGCTGTCCGCCGTGTAGAGCATGGCGTTGGAAAGGGTGATCGGACGGGTCATGCGGGTCATGCCGCCGCGCATCCCGGCGACGCTCAGCCCCGCCGCGAGGGCGAAGACGGCTGTGCCGCCGGCATAGTAGGCCCAGCCGCGGCTGAAAACGCTCTCCTCGTGCGTCCGGCGGCGGTAACCCCACGCCAGCAACGCCACGAGTCCCGCCCACAGCAGTACGAGATACCAGTTTTCGGCCATGAACTTTCCGGCCAGCTGCAACGAGTTGTCGTTGTCGGCGAAGAAAATTTCGTCGGCCGTGAAACGTTTCTGCGTGTAACGGAAGTAGACCGTGTCAGCGAGGTTCGCGGCTGCGATCAGCACGGCGTTGACGATCACGTAATACCAGAACAGCATGCCCCGGTACCAGCGCCGTTCGCGCAGGTGCAGGGGCAGGAGCGACAGCAGGATGAACACGCCGTCGGCATAGACGACCGATACGGTGTCGAATTTCAGCGACCCGGCCACGAGCTGCCCCAGTTCACTCCACACCGGCGGACCGAGCAGGGCGGCGTTGTAGACCCAGAACGCCGCGCGGCAGAGCATCAGCGCCGCGTAGAGCAGTGCGATGCGCCACACGAGCAGCGCCAGCGGCGTATGGAGCAGGCGTTTCATCCTCTATTCGCAGGCTTTCAGCGACATGTCGAGCGACTTGATCTGGTGCGTCAGCGCGCCCACCGAGATGAAGTCGACGCTGCACTCGGCATAGTCGCGCATCGTGTCGAGCGTGATGCCGCCGCTCGATTCGGTCTCGCAGCGTCCGGCGACCTTCTCGACCGCCCGGCGGGTCATTTCGGGGGTGAAGTTGTCGAACATGATGCGGTCGACGCCGCCCGCCGCGAACACCTCGTCGATGTCTTCCAGCGTGCGGACCTCGCACTCGATGGGGATCGTCTTGCCTTTGGCCGCGAGGTATCGGCGCACGCCTTCGATCGCGGGGCGGATGCCGCCGGCGAAGTCGATGTGGTTGTCCTTCAGCAGGATCATGTCGAACAGCCCCATGCGGTGGTTCTCGCCGCCGCCGATCTTCACGGCCATCTTGTCCAGCACGCGCATGCCGGGCGTGGTCTTGCGCGTGTCGAGGACCTTGGTACGGAGTCCCTCCAGCCGCTTGACGTAAACGGCGGTCTGGGTCGCCACGCCGCTCATGCGCTGCATGATGTTCAGCAGGATGCGCTCGGCCTGAAGCAGCGAGCGCAGGCGTCCCGAGACGTAAAAGGCCACGTCGCCGGGCGCGACACGGTCTCCGTCGTGCAGGATCTGTTCGAATTTCATTTCGGGATCGAGGCGTTGCAGTACGAGTTGCGCGATTTCGATCCCGGCGATCGTGCCCTCCTGCTTGCACAGCAGGCGCATGCGTCCGTGTTCGTCGGCCGGGATGCACGAGAGCGACGTGTGGTCGCCGTCGCCGATGTCCTCCCGGATGCAGAGTTCGATCAATTCATCTACGAAAGGTTTGTATTCGGGTTTCATGGTTCGTGGATATTTATTCTTTGATAATCAGTCGTCCTTCGTATATTACCTGAAAAACGCCGGCGCAGGTGAAGCTGACCCGGCAGTCAACGCCGTCGATTGCGCCTGTGAGATTGGTGATTTTATAGCGTTCGACGGGCTGGTAGCTCGATCCTCCGCCTTCATTGTTCTCTTTGAGGGCGGAGGGAATGATCTCCTCCCTAACAAAGTTGAGCGACTTGTCGCCCTTCGGGGTGTAGGTGACCGTTTGGAGCCGCATTTCCACGCCCGGCATGTTGGCCGCGAAGCGCGTTTTGTGCATGTAGAGGGAGAAACTCTCCGGACCGCCTGCGAATTCGAACCAGGCTTCCGGGTCCGTAAACGTTTCGCCTTTGGCGTCGGTCACGGTCGAGGTGCCGTAAAAATGCAGGTTGACACCTTGCAGGTATCCGTTTTCGATGCCGTCATTGGTTGTGGCGTAACGGACTTTGGGTTCGCCGTCGTCGTCGTTGCAGGCAGCGAAAGCTGCGGCGGCGAAGAGGAGGAAGAGGATTTTTTTCATGTGTCGGTATTTGTTAGATGTTTATATTCAGGGTGATGCCAAATGTCCGGGGGCGTCCGCGCTGGACGAACTCGTTGCCGATTGACTTGAAATAGAAGACGTCGTAATGCGCTCCCCCGAGGTTGCGGCCCCAGATGTCGAGCGAATAGTGCTTGTGCTCGAACCGCACGGAGGCGTCTGCTAACGCATAAAAGGGCTGCGAAAGTGTGTTCTCCTCGTTCCACCAGATGCGCCCCGCGCAGCGGACTCCCGCTTGCAGGACCACGTCGCCGAGCCACTTGACGCCCGTGGGCAGGGTCCATGCCGCCTGGGCCGAGAGGGTGTGTTGCGGGGCGTAGGGGATACGGTTGTCCTTGAAATCCTCGATGCCGTTGTCGTAACGCACGAAACGGGCGTCGGTGTATCCGTAGGCCGTGTTGATCTCCAGCGACCGCCACGGCGCGAATTGCAGGGCCGCTTCGGCTCCGACGCTGCGCGTGCGGCCGGCATTGGTCATCATGCGGCCCGTGCTCTGTCCCTCCGGGAAGATCGTGAGCTGTTGGTCGCGGACATCAATGTAAAATACCGCGAAATCGCCCCGCACGGCGCCGTCCATGCACGAGAAGTGGCCGCCCAGTTCGTAGTTCCAGCTGTATTCCGGCTCGTAGGACATCAGGTCCGCTTCGTCGTACTGCGAACCGGCCATCCGCCATTTGAGCTTTTCGCTCAAGATGTCGGAGAACATCTGCGTGTTGAATCCCCCGGCCTTGTAGCCCTTGGCTACCGAAATATAGAGGTTGCGCACTTCGTCGAAAGCGTAGAGCAGCGAGACCTTCGGCAGCACTTCGCAGTAGGTGTGGGCGATGCGGTTCCCCTCGTCGATCGAGATGCGTTTCGGCGCGGGCGCGCCGCCCTCCTTGCTGACGAAATAATCCATGTCGGTCCGGCTGTGGTAGGCCAGCGACGTGTGTTCCACGTCGAAACGGATGCCGGCCGTGAGCCGCCAGCGGCCCAGCCGCAGGTTCGACTCGTGGTAAACGGCGCCTCCGTACACGGGCATACGGAAATCGGAGTAGAGCGGCAGTTCATCCGCGGAGATCGAGTATTCCTCGTTCCAGATCGCGCCCAGATGCTCGTTGGCGTTCTTGACGATCAGCTCCTCGATGCCCGTGCGTTTGAAGTGCACCGGGGCTTCCATCACGCCGTGGCGGTAGAAACCGAAGGCGCCCAGCAGCCAGCCGTAGCGCCGTCCGTCGTGCGAACGGAAAACGATGTCCTCGGTCAGGGCGTGTTCGCGCCGGGCCTGCCGGAGCGTGAACCAGGGTTCGGGCGTGAAGTCCTGGTCGAGCGTCATCTCGTCGTCGGAGTACTGGTACGAGGTGATCGACGAGACGGAATATTTCGCGGCGTCGTAGCGCACCGTGAGTCCGTCGCTGACCGTTGTGCGGCGGTAGGACGACGGGTCGTTATAGCTGATCTGGCCGTTGCGGATGACGGTCTTGCCGTCGCGCACGATGTCCTCGCCGGCGTAGGCGTAGGGATAACCTCCCTGGTCGAGCGCCGAGAACGAGAAGGTGTTGTCGATGCGCACTCCCCGGTTGTTGCGCCACTGCGTTTTCCAGCGTCCTCCGCCCAGACGCTCCCAGTCGCATTTCTCGCCCGTGCAGTCGTTGTCGAAGAAGCCGCCCGTGTGGGTGAAATAGCCCGTCACGGCCATTCCGAGGTCGGGCGATAGCTTGTAGTAGGACGATGCCCGGAAGCGGTAGGAATTCCCGCTGCTGTATTCGGCCGTCAGCCGCACGCCCTCGTAGGTGAGCGGCGAGAGCGTGTAGACGTTCACCACGCCGCCCATCGTGTTGCGGCCGTAGAGCGTCGACTGGGGTCCGCGCAGGACCTCGATGCGTTCGGCGTCGGCCAGCTCCGTGTCGAAGTTGTCCTTGTTGAGCACCGGGACGTTGTCGATATTCAGCCCGATGACCGGCTGGTCGATGCGCGCGCCGAGGCCCCGCACGTAGATCGACGAGGTCATGCGCGAACCGTAGTCCGGGGCGTGGAAGTTGGGAACCGTTTGCGAGAGGTTTTTCACCGCCCCGATGCGGCCCCGTTCGATGGCGCGGCCGCCGATGATCGACGCCGCGACGGGCTGCGAACGCAGCACGAGACCCTGCTTGATGGCCGTCACCTGCACCTTGTCTACCACGATCACCGTGTCGGCCGTCTCCGTGTCCGGCGTCGGGCCGTCGCCGCCCGCGGTGCGGGCCGCGGCCGCGGAGGCCAGCAGCAACAGGGGTATGACGAGCGATTTGCGGTGCATGTATCGGTTGCGGTTATCGGGAGTACAAAGTAACGGTTTTATTTCGGTCGGTGCAATCCTAATTTATGAGGAGGCGCGTCACATCCCGTCGGGATCGACGTAGCCCGCCGCCAGGGCGTAGACCACCAGCCCAGCGGCGGTGCGGATGCCGAGCTTCTCCATGATGTTGCGGCGGTGGGAGATCACGGTCGTCAGGCCGATTCCCAGCCGGTCGGCGACCTGCTTGTTGATCAGTCCGCCGGCGATGAGCGTCAGCACTTCGGCCTCGCGCTCCGTGAGCGGCTGCGCGGCCTGCGGCTGGAGGGGCAGGGCGTGTTCCGGTCGGCGGACGCTGTGTTGCAGTCGCATGAGCGAGTGCACGAAACGCTCCTCGTCGGTCTGCACGTCGATGCAGTGCACCCCGGCGGGCGTCTGTCCGTTTGCGAGGACGATGGTTCTGTGGCTGCGGGCGCGGAAGAAGGCGTTGTGCGCCGCGAAGAGCTGCGCCGTGACGAAATAATGGATGAACCGCTCCGGATCGGCCTCCGCAAATTCCTGAAAGTTGCCGAACAGTTCCACGTCGGCGGCCGGGGCCGCTTTTTCGAGGATGGAGCGCAGCCCCACGCCTACGAGAACGTTGGCGGTCAGGATGGCTATGACGGGGCGCTGCTGCATCATTCGTGGTGGTAGGGTTCGTTGTTGAGGATGGTGAAGGCCCGGTAGATCTGTTCGGCGAAGATGGCCCGCACGATCTGGTGGGAGAAGGTCATGCGCGAGAGCGACAGCCTGCCGTCGGCGCGTGCGTAAACTTCGTCCGAGAAGCCGTAGGGACCGCCGATGACCAGTACCAGGCGTTTCACGCCGCTGTTCAGCCGCTTTTGCAGCCACAGCGCGAACTCCACCGAACGGTATTCTTCGCCGCGCTCGTCGAGCAGCGTCACGTAGTCGCCGTCGGCAAGCTGGCGCAGGATGGCCTCGCCTTCGGCCGTGCGCTGCTGTCGGACGGTCATGCTTTTGGTGTTGCGCACGTCGGGCAGCGCGGTGACGGCGAACCGGCAATAATGATTCACGCGCCGGGCATACAGTTCCACCAGCGCGGCGATCTCTTTCGAGTCGGTCTTTCCTATGACGATCAGCTCTATGGTCATTGCGTTCCGCCTGTGCGTCGGTCGGGCACAGTACGGCGCAAAGATAGCCTTTTTATTCGGTTCGGGCAAATCGTTTTTCCCGTCCGGAAACGGCGATGCCGCGCTTCGGGGCGCGGCATCGGGGCTTCGGGGCCGGGGGCGCTATCCGAACAGTTCGTTCAGCACACGGGCAAGACGGTATCCGGCATTGCGGATCTGGCGCTCGATCAGCGGCAAGGCCTCGTTCAGGAAATCCTGTCCCAGCCGCTGGCCGGGCTTCGCCCATTCGAACTGCGCCTCGCACACGATGGCGTTGTCGTGGAGCCAGTCGCGCGGCGTTCCGGCGGCTACGGCCTGCTTTTCGTCTTTCGGAAGGCGGTCCAGCTCATCGGCCCACTCGCTGACCGACCAGATGCGCGTGGTGGTGATGATCTCGTTGTCCCAGACGCTGTGGATGGGGAATTTGTGCGGCTTGTGGTACTTGTCCTCGAACAGCACGTCGTATTTCGTGTCGTGCGTCGTGTACTTGATGTGCGCCGGGCAGTGCATGTCGCCCACCAGATGGATGATGTACTTGAGGTTGACCTCCACGGCCGAATCGGTGAGACTGCGGTAGTTCTTCAGGTTCTCGATGGCCTGCTCCAGTCCGTAGATGGCGTTGCCGTTCTTCGCGAGCATCGAATCCTCGTAACGCAGTTCGGCGTTCACGGGCACGGTGTGCCAGTTGTTGGTGAACTTGTACTCGGGGGTGTGGCGGTATTCGTCCATCCACTTGGCGAAGTAGACGATCGAGTGGCCCCCGAGATACGTTTCGATACGTTTCTTGGCTTTTTTCGTCAGATTGCGCTCGGCGATCTTGGCGATCGTCTCGTGGCCTTCGCGTCCCCATCCGAAGACGCTCCCCGTGTTGAGCAGGCCGGCGAAGAGCAGCAGTAACAGCAGTTTTTTCATTGGGTTATCGTATTTACAGGTCCGAATTCCACTCGCCGTCGGTGTCGGAGTAGATCACCGGACGGGACTTTTCGACCGATTTGAGCCACTGGTAGGCCTTGTACATATTGTAACCGTTGCCCGAAGGACCGCCCAGGGAGTAGGCGATGACGCAGGTGAAATTGCGCGAACGGTAGTACATCGCCTTCACGCGTTCGAGGTAGTCGCCGACAAGCCGAGGGTCGTTCGACGGCGTGCCTCCGACGGTGCGGTCGCCGCTCCGCTCCGGGGCGTTGATGTTGGCCCGGTCGATGACGTAAAGGCCCAGAGAGTCGCACAACTCGTAGAACCATGCGGGCTGCGGATAGTCCGGGCAGATGGTGTTCTTTCCCTTGGCCTTCAGGGTTTTCAGCTCCGCGAGCGTCGTCTTGCGGTCGGCGGCGGCGTTGTATCCGGCCTTGACGGGTTTTAGCTCCTTGCCCAGCCGCATGATGCGTCCGTCGACGAGTTCGGTCTTGCCGAAGCCGATCTTCAGGGGCATATACTCCTTGTAGACTCCGTTGCGGCGCGTGAAAAGCATCACCTTGTAGAGGGGCGGCGTTTTGCTTCCGGCCTCCCATTTGTTCTTGTAGGTGTGGTAGATGAACGGCGAGAAGCGCACCGTGTCGGTCGAGCGGCCCGGGATGGTGATTTCGGTCATGTTGAATTCGAGCAACTTGCCCTGCGGCGAGTAGATGTCGTAGCCGACGGTGACGGGTTCCTCGTAGTTGTATGCGTTCTGCGTCACGATTTTAAGGTCGAGCATTCCGAAGTCGCGCCCCAGCGAGTCGGGCACCAGTCCGATTTCGAAATCGGCGATCGAGCGTTTGTTCTGGTAATAGAGGTAGCTGTTTTCGAAGGACTTGCGGACGACGGGGGCCGCGGCGTCGAGCTGCCGGGCGGGATTGTCGTTGCGCATCAGCAGTTTGAAGTCGTTGGCGCCCTCGCGGATGAAGGGGGTCAGGTCGAACTCCGCGGGCGTCAGCGGGTCGCTGACCTCGGCCACCTGGCGGTCGTTGAGCCAGAGCGAGTAGGCCGAACCGGGATTTTCCACGTGCAGGTAGACCATGCCGTCGGTCCAGGCGAACGGAATCTCGATCTCCTGTTCGAGAACGGCATGGAGAGGACCTTCGGTCGCAATCGTCACCTCGGGTTCGAAAGCCTTCCAGTAGCCTCCGGCTTCGCGGTTGCGGGCCTCGGCGTCGTGGCGCGCGTCGTAGGGGACGACCTCCGTACGGTAGACGCGGCCTCCTCCGGGCGTCATCGGGACCGGATTCCTCTCCTCCATGATCTGGGCCGTCGCAGAGAGCGCGCAGGCTGCCAGCGCAGCCGTCAATATCGTTCGTTTCATTGTTTACGGGGGTGTATAATCACGACAAAGGTACAAAAAAGTTGAATGGGTTCAAAACGGAATTGCATGCGGCCCGGTGAAACATTCCGACGCATGGAAGTGTCGTTACGGCACCAAAGGTACTTTTTTTTTGACAAATCGCAAATAATCGTTAACTTTGTCAATTCGGAAAAAACGACTGGAAACACAGACAAAATCGAGATATGAAAACGCAGAGAATCGTAGAAATCCTGAAATCGGACGCTGTCGATACCGACGTCGTCGTAAAAGGCTGGGTGCGCACCAAGCGCGGTAACAAGAACGTGGCGTTCATCGCCCTGAACGACGGGTCGTGCGTAGGTAATATACAGGTGGTGGTCGATCTGGCCAAAATCTCCGAGGAGCAGCTCAAGCCCGTGACCACGGGCGCCTGTCTCCGCGTCGACGGCCGTCTGGTGGCTTCGCCGGGCGCGGGGCAGGGCGTCGAGGTGCAGGCCGAAAAAATCGAGGTTTACGGTACGGCCGACCCCGAGAGCTATCCCCTGCAAAAGAAGGGGCATTCGCTGGAGTTTCTGCGCGAAATCGCCTACCTGCGTCCGCGCACCAACACGTTCGGTGCGGTGCTCCGCATCCGTCACGCCATGGCTTACGCCATCCACGAATATTTCAACAAACACGGATTCTACTATTTCCACACCCCGATCATCACGGCTTCGGACTGCGAAGGCGCCGGCGCGATGTTCCAGGTGACGACGCTCGATATGAACAACCTGCCCCGGACCGGGGAGGGGGCGGTCGACTACGCACAGGACTTCTTCGGCAAGGCGTGCAACCTCACGGTGTCGGGCCAGCTCGAAGGCGAGCTGGGCGCACTCTCGCTGGGCCGCATCTACACCTTCGGCCCCACGTTCCGTGCCGAAAACTCGAACACCCCGCGCCATGCGTCGGAGTTCTGGATGATCGAGCCGGAAGCGGCCTTCTTCGAACTGGAGGACAACATGGAACTGGCCGAGGATTTCCTCAAATACCTCATCCGGTATGCGCTGGACAACTGCATGGAAGACCTCGAATTTATGAACAAGATGTGGGACAAGGGGCTGCTGGAGCGTCTGCACTTTGTGCTGGAGCACGATTTCAAGCGTCTCGACTACACCGAAGGCATCGAGATTCTGAAGGCTTCGGGCCGCAAGTTCGAATTCCCCTGCGACTGGGGCTGCGACCTGCAATCCGAGCACGAGCGCTACCTCGTGGAGGAGCACTTCAAGCGTCCGGTCATCCTGATCAACTACCCCAAGGACATCAAGGCCTTCTACATGAAGCAGAACGACGACGGTAAGACGGTGCGCGCCATGGACGTATTGTTCCCGGGAATCGGCGAAATCATCGGCGGTTCGGAGCGAGAGGCCGATTATGGCAAACTTCATGCAAGAGTCGCCGAATTGGGCATGAACGAGAAGGAACTCTGGTGGTATCTCGATACCCGCCGCTGGGGTTCGGCGCCGCACTCGGGCTTCGGCCTGGGCTTCGACCGCCTGCTGCTTTTCGTGACGGGCATGACCAACATCCGTGACGTGCAGCCGTTCCCGCGGACGCCCCAGCACGCCGACTTTTGACGAAAGCCGTCCGAGTGCGGCGCCTTCCGGCCTTCCCTCGCCGTCCGCGACAGCCACATACTTGAGTGTGCTCCTGCCGCGCCCGACTTCCCGAAACCCGGAATCTGTCCGCCCTGAACGACTTTCGAAAACCCTAAAACCCGATAAATGAAGAGACCAAATTCGGAATGCTGAACAATTCTTAATTTGGACCCAATATGGCTATTAATCAGAAACAGGTACTTTCGCTTCAGCAGAAGCTCTCTCCGCAGCAGATACAGATGATCAAGCTGCTGGAACTGCCCGCCGTGCAGCTCGAACAGCGCATCAAACAGGAGATCGAAGACAATATCGTGCTGGAAGAGGAGGAGCGTTCGGCCGAGGACGAGGAGCAGCCTCCCCAGCAGATCTCCTTCGACGAATACCTCCGGGAGGACGACACGCCGTCGTACAAGAGCCGCATCAATAACTTTTCGAAGGACGACAAGCAGCGTCCGGTCTATCTGACCGAAGGACGGTCGTTGCAGGAATATCTCGTCGAGCAACTGGGCTACCGCAATCTTCCGGAGCGCGACTTGCGGCTGGCGGTCTACCTGATCGGCAGCATCGACGAGGACGGCTACCTGCGCCGCGACCTGGAGTCCGTGGCCGACGACATCGCCTTCACGATGGGGTTTGAAACGACGGCCGAGGAGCTGGAACGCCTGCTCGGAATCATTCACGAACTGGAGCCGGCGGGCATCGGCGCGCGCGACCTGCGCGAATGCCTGCTGTTGCAGATGGCGCAGATGCCGGTCAACACCCGTCCGCGGCGGCTGGCCAGGAAGATTCTGACCAGCTATTTCGACGAGTTCGTCAAGAAGCACTACGAGAAACTGATGGCGCGGCTGCAAATATCCGAGGACGATTTCCGCGACGCGATCGCCGAGATCCGCCACCTGTCGCCCAAGCCCGGCAACCTCTACGCCGAGGGCGGCACGGACACCACGCCCTACATCATTCCGGATTTCATCCTCGACTACCAGGACGGGCGGTTCAACCTCTCGCTGAACTCCTACAACGTTCCCGAGGTGCGCGTCAACCGCCGCTATATGGAGATGATCCGCGAAATGGTGGGTTCGGACGGGCGGGTCAGGGAGAAGGACAAGGAGGCCATTCAGTTCGTGAAGAACAAGATCGACTCGGCGAAGTGGTTCATCTCGGCCATCAAGCAGCGGCACGACACGCTGATGCGCACGATGCAGACCATCCTGGACTACCAGCAGGAGTATTTCAAGGACGGCGACAAGTCGAAACTCCGGCCGATGATCCTCAAGGACATCGCCGACCGCACGGGGCTGGACGTGTCGACCATCTCGCGCGTGGTGAACAGCAAGTACGTGCAGACGCAGTTCGGGATCATCCTCCTCAAATCGCTCTTCTCGGAGGCCATGCAGACCGATTCGGGCGAGGAGGTGTCGAGCTACGAGATCAAGAACATCTTGCAGCAGTGCATCGACGAGGAGGACAAGCGGCGTCCGCTGACCGACGAGACGCTGATGGACATCCTCAATTCGAAGGGCTACCGCATCGCCCGGCGCACCGTGGCCAAATACCGTGAGATGCTGGGAATACCGGTGGCAAGGCTTCGGAAACAGATATAGCCCGCTTAAGAAGCGGGATTTAAGGGCGGCAGGCTTTCGGATATCGGATTCGGGTCTGCGCTGCCTGCCTTGAAAAACGTTTTTTAAGCGGGCGGGTCATTGCGAGCGAATGCAATGAGCGTGGCAATCCGATGGATAGTCGGGAGGTTCCGACATGATCCGCAGATCGCCGCGTCGGACTGAAAGTCCTCCTCGCAATGACGCCGTCTGAACGGCGGGCATTAAAGAATTGGAAATGAACTATAAAAAAATCGCTACCGGCATATCCTGGGTCCTGCATCCGTTCCTGCTGCCCGTCTACCTGATGGCGGTGCTGCTGACGATGACCGCCTTTTCGCACTATCCTCCCAATGTGAAGTTCTATTTGCTGTGGGTGGTGGCGCTCTACGCGATCGTCATTCCGCTGCTGTCGCTCGGCGTGCTGCGCTCGCTGGGCCGCATTTCGGACTACCGGATCGACGACCGCAGGGAACGCTTCCTGCCGCTGCTCGTCGGGGCCGTCTGCTACGTGCTGTGCGCCATCACCATCGCGAAGATTCCTTCGGCGATTTTCCTGCGTAAATTCATGGTCGCCGCGGCCTGCTGCGAGGTGCTGTGTCTCGTGGTGTCGTTCTACTGGAAGATCAGCCTTCACCTGACGGGCATGGGGGCCGTCGTGGCGCTGCTCGTGGTGATGAACGTCGTGGGCGTGGGCAACATGCTCGTTCCCCTCATGGTCGCCATCCTCTGCGCCGGGGCGCTCGCGTCGGCGCGCCTCTACCTCGGATGCCACAACGGCTGGCAGGTGCTGGCCGGATTCTGCGGCGGTTTCGCCGTGTCCGTCCTCGCGGTGCTTTTTCTGTAAATCGTCCCGAAAAAATGAAAACCGGCCGGAAACTGTTTCCGGCCGGTTTTTCGTAGTTGTACTGCCTGTTAGACGCAGCCCTGGGCGAGCATGGCGTTGGCGACCTTCATAAAGCCGCCGATGTTGGCGCCCACGACGTAGTTGATGTAACCGTCGGACTGGGTTCCGTAGCGCACGCAAACCGCGTGGATGTTCTGCATGATGGACTTCAGCTTCGCGTCGACCTCCTCGGGCGACCAGGTGAGGCGTATCGAGTTCTGGGTCATTTCGAGTCCCGAGGTGGCGACGCCGCCGGCGTTGGCCGCCTTGCCCGGAGCGTAGAGCAGCTTGTGCTGCTGGAAAATCCGGATGGCGTCGGGCGTCGAGGGCATGTTGGCGCCTTCGGCGACGCACATGCAGCCGTTGTCGACCAGCGCCTGCGCCTCGTCGCCGTTCAGCTCGTTCTGCGTGGCGCACGGCATGGCGATGTCGCACTTCACGCCCCACGGACGTTCGCCGGGGTAGTAGGTTGCCGACGGATATTTTTCCGCGTACTCCTTGATACGGCCGCGGAAGATGTTCTTCAGCTCCATGACGTATTCCAGTTTCTCGGGGCTGATGCCTTCGGGATCGTGGATGTAGCCCGACGAATCGGAGAGCGTCACCACCTTGGCGCCCAGTTCGGTGGCCTTCTGGCAGGCGTACTGGGCGACGTTGCCCGAGCCGGAGATGCAGACGGTCTTCCCTTTGAACGAGTCGTTGCGCGTGGCGAGCATCTCCTGCGCGAAGTAGCAGGTTCCGTAGCCCGTGGCCTCGGGGCGCAGCGGGCTGCCGCCCCAGTCGCGGCCCTTGCCGGTGAGCGTGCCGGTGAATTCGTCGCGCAGACGCTTGTACTGGCCGAACATGAAGCCGATTTCGCGGCCGCCGACGCCGATGTCGCCCGCCGGAACGTCGGTGTCCTGTCCGATGTGACGTTGCAGCTCGGTCATAAATGACTGGCAGAATTTCATCACCTCATTGTCCGACTTGCCTTTCGGGTTGAAGTCCGAGCCGCCCTTGCCGCCGCCCATCGGGAGCGTCGTGAGGCTGTTCTTGAAGGTCTGCTCGAAAGCCAGGAACTTGAGGATCGAGAGGTTCACCGAGGGGTGGAAGCGGATCCCGCCCTTGTAGGGGCCGATGGCGCTGTTCATCTGGATGCGGTAGCCGCGGTTGATTTCGATTTCGCCTTTGTCGTTGAGCCACGGCACGCGGAAAATAATCACGCGCTCGGGTTCGGCAATGCGTTCCAGCACCTTCATCTTTTGCAGGATCGGGCAGGTCACGATGTGCGGGGCCAGCGATTCGGCCACCTCGCGGACGGCCTGATGGAATTCCGGCTCTCCGGGATTGCGTGCAATCAGCCGGGCCATGAAGTCTTCGACGTACTGTTGGGCTTGTTCGTTCATAAGCGATTCGATTTTGAGGGGGTTTGTATTTGTTTCTCGCCCCTAAAAATAGAACATTTATCGGAGTTTTGCAACTTATTTAAGAATTTCGTAAAATATTTTATTTATCCGTTCCCCGAATTTGCTTACTGTCTGCGAGGAGGTTGGACTTCGGGAATGAAAATCCGTAACGAAAAATGACGGATTTGCAGTAAATCCGTCATCGAAATTTTTTCAAATTTTTTTCGGCTTTTCCCGCCGGGAAGCCCGTATTATTTCGAAAAGGCGAAGCCGACGTAGACGTTCTTGTATTTCGACAGCAGCGTCGTGGCCGTCGAAAAATAGGAGACTTTGCTGCCGAGCGCCGTGACGACCTCGACGAGTCTGGTGACCGGGAAGACCAGCACCAGTTCCTGCCCGCTGATGTAGGCGTGGCCGGGAACCGAACCCAGGTTGAGCTTGCCCTTGGCGAAATGGAGCGTCACGACGTGTGTCGGGGCGTCGTATTCGTAGGTTCCCGAGAGGGTGTGGGAGCCGAGCGTGGCGGTGAAGGCGTCGTCGTCCTTGCCGAAGGTGAACGTTCCGGCGCCGGGGCGGATGCCCGCCTTGGCATAGGCCTTTTCGAGCTGTTTGACGACGGCGGTTTCGAGCGCCGCGCCCCCGACCTCCGAAGCGATGTCGCCTCCTTCGAACTTGACGCCCGGACCCGTGTAGTTCCACGTTCCGGCAAGAGCATATTGGGTCAGCTTGCCGTCGGTGGCTTTGTCGGCGGCCGCCGTGGCGGCTTTTTTCAAGGCCTCTTTCCAGTCCTGCGCCGAGGAGGTCGTGCCGCCGAGCAGGAGCAGGGATGCTGTGAATAACAGGAGTTTCTTCATTGGGTCTATGTTATAACATGTCGAGTTCGCGCAGCCATGCCGCTGCCGAGGCGTCGGAGGGCATGCGCCAGTCGCCGCGGGGCGAGAGCGTCACCGAGCCGACTTTCGGTCCGTCGGGCATGGCCGAACGTTTGAATTGCTGGGTGAAGAAACGGCGGACGAAGACCGTGAGCCACCGAAGAATCGCGGCGCGGTCGTAACTTCTGTCGAAGGCCTGTTCGGCCAGCAGCAGGATTTTCGCAGGACCGTAACCCGCGCGGAGGAAGTTGTAGAGGAAGAAGTCGTGGAGTTCGTAAGGCCCCACGAGGTCCTCGGTCTTCTGGGCGATCCGGCCCTCGGCGTCGGCCGGGAGCAGTTCGGGGCTGACGGGCGTGTCGATGATGTCGAGCAGCGTGGCGCGCGTCGCGGCGTCCTGTTCCGTCGCGGCGGCCCACTTCACGAGGTGGCGCACCAGCGTCTTGGGAACCGAGGCGTTGACGCCGTACATCGACATCTGGTCGCCGTTGTAGGTCGCCCAGCCCAGCGCCAGTTCCGACAGGTCGCCCGTGCCGATGACCAGTCCGCCCTCCATGTTGGCCACGTCCATCAGGATTTGCGTGCGTTCGCGCGCCTGGGCGTTTTCGTAGGCCGCGCCCCGGCTGCCGGGGTCGAGGCCTATATCCTGAAAATGCTGTGTGCAGGCGTCGCGGATCGGGATTTCGCGGATCGTCACGCCCAGTCCGCGCATCAGCTCCAGCGCATTGTTGTAGGTGCGGTCGGTGGTCCCGAATCCGGGCATCGTGATGCCGATGATGCCCGCGCGGTCGAGGTGCAGGAAATCGAAGGTCCGGGCCGTCACGAGCAGTGCGAGCGTCGAGTCCAGGCCGCCCGAAATCCCGACGACGGCCTTTTCGGAGCGGGTGTGAACCATCCGCTGCGCAAGTCCGTGCGACTGTATCCGGAAAATCTCCTCGCAGCGTTCGCTGCGGTCGGCTTCGTCCTTGGGTACGAACGGCATCGGGTCGATGTCGCGGTCGAGCGCCACGCCGCGAAGCCCCTCGGGGATTTCCATTTCGATCACGGTGTTCTCCGTGGCCCCTTCGTTCGCGCGGAACGAGGTGTTGCGGCGGCGTTCGAACTCCAGCCGCTCGATGTCCACGTCGGCGACGACCAGCTGTTCGTCGGGCGAGAAGCGCGCGGCTTCGCGCAGAATGCAGCCGTTTTCGGCGATGACGGCGTTGCCGGCGAACACGAGGTCGGTGGTCGATTCGCCGAAGCCCGCCGAGCAGTAGACATAGGCCGCAATCGCGCGTCCCGACTGCTGGGCCACCAACTGCCGCAGGTAGGCGTGTTTGCCGACCGATTCGGGCGATGCCGAGAGGTTGAAGATCACCTTCGCGCCGTTGAGCGCCAGCTGCGACGAGGGCGGTGCGGCGGTCCAGAGGTCCTCGCAGATCTCGATGCCGAACTCCGCGCCGTTGACTTCGAACGTGAGGTCGGCGCCGAAGTCGGCCTGCTGCCCCGCGACGGCGATATGCTCGTCGGAAATCCCGGCGCCCGACGCGAACCAGCGGTTTTCGTAGAACTCCCCGTAGTCGGGGATATAGGTTTTGGGAACCACGCCCAGCACTTTGCCTTGCGTGAAGACCACGGCGCAGTTGTAGAGCGTCGACCCGTGGCGCAGGGGAGCGCCTGCGATCAGCGTGAGGGGGAGTTTGCGCGTGGCGCGCACCAGGCGTTCCAGCGCCTCGTCGGCCGCGTCGAGCAGCGTCTGCTGCAACAGGAGGTCGCCGCAGGTGTAGGCCGTGACGCCCAGTTCGGGGAACGCCACGATCTCGACGCTCCGCCGGGCGGCCTCCTCGGCCATCGCCGCCATCCGTTCGGTGTTGTAGTCGCAGTCGGCGACCCGCACGTGCGGAACGGCCGCCGCCACCTTGAGAAAACCGAAATTGTCCATAGACTTCGTGATTTTTAATTGTTCTTCGGGCTATTCAGACCAAAGAACCGCCAGATTCAGGATCACCTGCTGGGCCTTGCGCATCGTCGTGAGCGAGCAGTATTCGAACTTGCCGTGGAAATTCATGCCTCCGGTGAAGAGGTTGGGGCACGGCAGGCCCATGAACGAGAGGCGCGCGCCGTCCGTGCCGCCGCGAATGGGCCGCACGAGGGGTTTCACACCGGCCATCTCCATCGCTTTCAGAGCCTTGTCGATCACCTGCGGGTGCGGCTCGACCATCTTGCGCATGTTGTAGTACTGATCCTTGAGCGTGAGGGTTAGGACCTGGTCGCCGTATTTCTTTTTCAGCAGGTCGACTGCGGCCCACATGAAGACCTTTTTCTGCTCGAACTTCTCGGCGTCGTGGTCGCGGATGATGTAACTGACCGAGGCGTTCTCGACCGTGCCGTTCAGCCCTACGCAGTGGTAGAATCCCTCGTAACCCTCGGTGAACTGCGGACGCTGCGAGGCGGGCAGCAACCCCTGAAGTTCGCACGCCACGTCGATGGCATTGATCATTTTGTTCTTGGCGTAGCCCGGATGGACGTTGCGGCCCTGAATCTCGACCTTCGCGCTCGCGGCGTTGAAGTTTTCATACTCCAGTTCACCCTCCATGCCGCCGTCGACCGTGTAGGCGAAATCGGCGCCGAAGGCCTTCACGTCGAAGAAATCCACGCCGCGGCCCACCTCCTCGTCGGGGGTGAAGCCGATGCGGATCTTGCCGTGTTTCACCTCGGGGTGCGCCATGAGGTATTCCGCGGCGGTCATAATTTCCGCAACGCCGGCCTTGTCGTCGGCGCCCAGCAGCGTCGTGCCGTCGGTGTGGATCAGGGTGTGGCCCTTGAAGAAGGCCAGCTCGGGGAAGTCCGCAACCCGCATCGTCAGCTGCCCGTTCAGGGCGATGTCGCCGCCGTCGTACTCCTCGATCACGCGAGGCTTGATGTTTGCGCCACTCATGTCGGGCGAGGTGTCGACGTGGGCGATGAAGCCGATGACGGGGGCGTTCTCGCACCCTTTCGAGGCGGGGACGGTGCCCATCACGTAGCCGTACTGGTCCATCGTGACCTCGGTCATGCCCAGGGCCTCCATCTCGTCGCGCAGGGCCGCCAGGAGGACCTTCTGTTTTTCGGTCGAGGGGAATGTCGTGCTCTCCTCCGACGACTGGGTGTCGTAGGAGACGTATTTCAGAAAACGTTCTTTCAAGTCCATTGTCGTTGCAGATTAAATGTTATTCTTCCTTTTTGGCCCGCAGGGTGTGCCAGGCGAAGTAGCCGATCAAAACGAGGTACATCGCAAGGCCCGTCCATTCGGCGGCGTTCGACGAGGCCCAGCCGGAGAGGAACCAGTCCACGCCGACGAATTTCAGCACGGCGCTCACCACGCCCATCAGCGCGCCGCCGGCGATGAAGCCCGAGGCGATCAGCGTGCCGCGGTCGAAGCGGGCTTTGTTCAGACCCTCGTCTTTCGAGCGGCCGGAGACGAACCAGGCCACCAGTCCGCCCACCACCAGCGGGGCGTTCAGCTCCATGGGGATGAACATGCCCAGCGCGAAGGCGAGGGCCGGGACGCCGATCGACGTGAGCACCAGCGCCAGCGCCGCGCCGCAGAAATAGAGCATCCACGGGGTCTGGCCGCCGGTCATCAGGGGTTGGATCACCGCCGCCATGGCGTTGGCCTGCGGAGCCACCAGCGCCCCTTCGCCCACGAATCCGTAGGATTTGTTGAGGATGATCATCACCCCGGCCACGGTTGCCGCAGCAACGAACGTGCCGAGGAATTTCCAGGCCTCCTGCTTTCGGGGCGTCGTGCCGAGCCAGTAGCCGATCTTGAGGTCGGTGATGAAGCCGCCGGCCATCGACAGGGCCGTGCAGACCACGCCGCCGATCACCAGCGCGGCGGTCATGCCCGTCGTGCCGCTCAGCCCCACGCTCACCAGCACCAGCGACGAGAGGATCAGCGTCATCAGCGTCATGCCCGAGACGGGGTTCGTTCCCACGATGGCGATGGCGTTGGCCGCGACGGTCGTGAAGAGGAACGCGATGATGAAGACGATCAGAATGGCCGTGACGGACTGCACCCAGCCGTCGAGCAGCCCGAAGTGGAAGAAGACGAAGACCGAAATGAGCGTGGCGATCAGGATCGTGAGGATGCGCTTCATCGAGATGTCGCGCTGCGTGCGCTCGGGGGCTGCTGCGGCGCTTTTGCCGCCTCCGAACTCCGAGACCGCGAGGCCTACGGCCTGGCGGATGATCTTCGACTGG